>Ga0315268_10003789_pt1 | contig 16551 bp, 18 predicted proteins | sample C1_top_MG_FD_204535 | JGI IMG/M metagenome (GOLD analysis project Ga0315268, IMG submission 204535) | Sediment microbial communities from Yellowstone Lake, YNP, Wyoming, USA - C1_top | ecosystem: Environmental > Aquatic > Freshwater > Lake > Sediment | place: USA: Wyoming | collected 2017-08-01
GGCGGGGGCGAAGGTGGTGCCGGTGGGGGAGGGGGACGGGGAGGTAGTGTCGGCGCTGTTAGGGCTGGGCTACTCCGCCTCTGAAGCCTCGCGCGCCGTGGCATCCCTGCCGCACGACAAGAAGCTGGCGCTGGAAGAAAAGGTCAAGTGCGCGCTGGGGTATTTCGGGGGGAAGTAAGGCCTCTCATTCTGAGTCCGCCTGATACAGGTGGTTCTCCCTTTGGAAAAAGGAGACGCAGAGGGATTCTTCTCGCACATAGCATCTCAAATCCCTCTCAATCTCCCCTTATTAAGGGGAGAAACTGGTTAGGGAGCATGGGCACGATGCATCGTGTCCCCACCTTTTTGGCTGGTGATTGAAGACAGCGGACGGATGCTTTATCTTTTGAATCGCTGAGGGCGCGACTTGGCGTTACTCACTCTGCGTTTGCCGCCCGGCGGCTGCGACTCGGTAATATCGAGCGTCCGGTCGAGGAAAAGTGTGCGGTTCAAGCCTGAGATGGCTGAACTGCCTTCATCCTCCACCGGCATTTCGACAAAAGCGAAACCTTTGGAAATGCCGTGTCTATCGTGCATGATTGACACCTTGCCGACTTCACCGAAACGGGCAAACAGTCTCCTGACCATTTCCTCGGTTACGTCCCGGTCCAGGTTGCCCACGTATATATTCAAGTTATCCCACCAGCTCTTTCACCATTTACTCAATTCTACCTTATTACAGGCCATGCTGACCAATATGCACAATTATCCGCTGATAGTACGGCAGAAGCGGAAATGGTAGAATCTCGCTAGGTTGTGAGTTTGGAGTATAAATAAGAATGGATACGGAAACGGGCGCCTCCCCTATAGACCCTCAAATACTGGTTGAGCTGGTGTCCGTGCGCATGCCTTTCGGGAAATACAAAGACCGTATCCTGTGCGACCTGCCCGAACCCTACCTCGTATGGTTTCACCGGAAAGGCTTTCCACCAGGGAGAATCGGCGTCCTGCTGTCCGCTCTGTATGAAATCAAGCTGAACGGATTGGAATATCTGCTGAAGCCGCTGAGGGTGTTTAAGAGGGAATGATGGTTACCATTGCGAGGAGTCCCGCTACATTTCCTCGTACATATTAGCTCAGTCGTGAGCGGGACGACGTGGCAATCTCCGAATATCATCTGACTAAGATTAAAAATCAAAGGATGGCACCTTGCCTGACCATAATTACTGCGTCTACATCGTAACCAATAAGATGCACACTGTTCTATATACCGGCATGACAGAGGATTTGCAGCGGCGTGTATTTGAGCATAAAGAACATTTCGTTGATAGTTTTACACGGCGATACAAAGTCGATAAGCTGGTTTACTTTGAAGTTGCCGAGAACCACGAAGCCGCTTTAGCCCGCGAAAAGCAAATCAAGAGCTGGTCGCGCAAACGCAAGGAAGAGCTTATCGCCACGATGAATCCGGGATGGTCTGAACTTTACAACAAAATATAAGGAATCCATTCCGAGGAATCCGCCCACGGCGGATAACGTGGGAATCTCGGATAACGGCACAACGCTAGATTTTGTGTCGTCTTTGATTTACACCTGAGCCTGTCCCGCGTGAAGATTGAGGCGGGCAAGGGACTGCTACTTTCGGAGGTTGCCACGTCAGCCGATTGTATCGGCTTCCTCGCAATGGTGACGGTGTGGGTGTTGACAGGCGTGGTATGCTGGTGAAAACTAAGAATTTTTGTTTATATTATTTGAAGGATGAAATTCAACTGATTGGTAGGAAAATCTGTGCTGAGGAAATTCGTTAGGATTGGTCTATGACCGAAACCAATATCAGATTTGCCGATAGAATCTCAAAGAAAAAAGCTATCGACAAGATATGCGCTCACGCGCGATTTGGCAACCATTGTAATAGCTTCAGGCCAAGCTCATGCCAAGAGTTGCAGAAGTATTTAATTGATAAGGGTGTGAATACTGATAAACTGGCAGAGGAATGCCGAAACCCCAATAATGCTATTCCTGAATTTGAGAACCTCGCAAGATCAACTTGGCATTCAACTGGAAAAGTGGCATTGATTGACGCTCAAGGCGATGTAGTTCAAGAGATGGGCAGCCCTGGTTTGTTTGTCTGGTCAAACTATGAAGCACATTTTGAAGCAGCGTGTGAAGCAAGAGACAGAGCGGTTAGTCAGACATCTTATTCGGCTTTTCAAGATTGCCTGTCGCAGGGATTCGCAAGTATAGAAGCCTTTCTAACTTTGTATGCATTAGGCTGGAACAAAGAACACCCCGAAGATCAACTGGTAGATGATAAACAACATAAGACAAGCCTCGATGATAAATTAGATGTTTGGGTTACCAAGATATCTAACGGAGGCAAGATAGACAAAGATAATATAGTATGGAATGAATTCAAGAAACTTAAAGGGCTGAGAGATGATAATGCGATACATCCCAAGCTCCCAGGGCAATGTATCGAATATAAAGACTTCGCTAAACAACTAAATATGTTTAGACTTGGAATAGCGCAACTTCTTGCAAATATCCATGTTTTATTTAGAAGACCTGTTCCAGGCATTATCATAAACGCAATATACATGCCCGATGTTGAGGTCGTTGAAATTAATAGGAATTAGGGGGTTTGGAATTGCCAGGGTGGCTGAGATGCATCTCAGCCACCCTTTTTATGAATACTTACCTTAATATTGTTACCCGTTCTTCTCTACCGGCACCTGCACCTCGGTCACCAGGTCTTCGGGCTTGGTCTTGGCCGGCTCGTTGAAGTAGATTTCGCGGTTGGGGCCGATGATGTGATAGCCATTGGTCTCAACCCAGCGCATAAGCGTATTGTAGGCCTTGCCGATGCCATCGTAGGGGCCTTTGTAGGTGACGGAGGCCACCTTCTCGTAGCCGGGCAACTCCTGGAACTTGAACTCGCCCTCGCCTTCTACCTTCCGCCACAGCGGGAAGGCCACCTCCACGTCCACGTCAGCTTCCTTGAACTCCTTGTCGTAGTAGATGGTGATGGGCGGGCCGCTCATGGGTGCATGCGTCTTGCCTACGAACTGGCCGATGGCGGCGAACAGCTCGCCCACGTGTCCATAAGTAGGCAGCACCCTGCGGATGGTGATAGCCTTCTGTGGCTTGACCTTTTTGATACTTACCTCATAGTCTGGCATTTTACCCTCCTTTTGCGTCTCCGCCAGCCACTCTTCCACGCGCGCCAGGTGCTCCGCCTCCTCCCCCAGGCGCTGCTTTATCTCCGCCTGCTTGGCGTGCAGCAGGTCGAGGATGTGCGCCACCGACACGCCGTCGGCCATCAGTTTGGCTATCTCGTCGAGCGACAGCCCCATGTTTTTGAGCGCCACGATGCGGTTGAGCTGCGGCAGCTGCGAGGCCGAGTAGTAGCGGTAGCCGGTGAACTCGTCCACGCGCTCGGGCTTGAGAAGGCCTATCTCGTCGTAGTACCTGAGGGCCTTGACGGATACCAGGCTCAGCTTGGAAAAGTCGCCGATTTGCATGGAGACTCACTCCTTTTTCCGTATTTTTGAAGCGCTTCGAGAGCAGTATAAGCCCTCCAGTAAGGGGAGAGTCAAGAGGACGGAAAGTGAAAAGCACAAAATTCTAAGCATTAAATACTAAAAATACTAAACAGAGGAAGCGGAATGCCGATGTTCTCGCAATGACAGAGGAATGTGGCGAGTCGCTACTTGTTGAGCTTTTGCCACAGCAGGTCAACCCTGGCTTTGAGCTCGGCGAGGCTGCCGCTGGCGTCTATGACCCGCGTGGCATGCTTGATTTGCTCTCTGACGGGGAGCTGGGAACGGATGCGCGCCAGCGCCTGGGCGCGCGTAAGTTTCCTCTTGGCCGCGAGCCGCTTGAGGATTACCTCCTGCGGCGCTCGGGTAACCCACACCTCGTCCACTTTTTTGCCCCAGCCGGCCTCAATCAGTAGAGCGGCTTCGATGGCGACCAGACTGACGCCCTGCCTGCGGTATTTCTTGAGCATGTCTTCTATATGCCGGATGATGAGCGGGTGGACTATGTGGTTGAGCCTGTCGCGCTCGGCTTTATCATTGAATACGATGGCACCCAGCTTTTTGCGGTCGATGCGCCCGTCGGATGACAGAATCCCCCGGCCAAAGGCGGCGACCACTTTTTGCCAGCCTTCCGTGCCCGGCAGGTAAACCTCATGGCCGACCTTGTCGGCGTCTATCACCACGGCTCCGAACTCATGTAAGAAGCTGGCCAGAGTGCTCTTGCCGCTGCCGATGGTGCCGGTGATGCCGATAACTTTCATAATGTTAGACAGTCTATTAGAGGTGGGCTGTTGGAGTCAAGTCGCTGCATTGGCAGATGTTTTCAAAAACGGGGCGTAAAATTGATAAATACTAAGCACTAAATCCCAAATGACGAGCAAGCACCAAATTCTAAATCCTAAATACTAAACAAGGACAAATGACCAAATCCAAAAGTCAAAACGGTTTTTGATTTTGTTATTTGAATTTATTTAGGATTTAGATATTAGGATTTCCAAGTATATCCGGCGACGAGTCAGTCCGTCGTCAGTCCTGCCACGGTATCCCTGTCCAGCTTCTGCACCAGCGCCGCCAGCAGTTTCACGCTGTTGTCGAAATCGTCCCGGCGCAGGATGGCGTTGTGGCTGTGGACATGGCGCGTCGGCACGCCTATGACAATACTGGGCACGCCGGTCTTGTACAGGTGGATAGCGCTGGTATCATAGCTGCCGAACTCCAGCGCCGAAAACTGGAGCGCAATGCCGATGTCTTTGGCTACATCCACCACCAGGTTGCGCAGCTTGAGGTTGGGAATCATGCGCGTGTCGTAGAGTAAAACGGAAGGGCCGCCGCCGATTTTCTCCGAGGTCTGGTCCGGCGGTATGCCAGGCACGTCGCCGATGGGGCTGACGTCCACGGCGATGGCCACATCGGGGTTGACGGCGTCGGCGCTGGTGGTGGCTCCACGGCAGCCGACTTCCTCCTGCACCGTTGCCACGCCGTAGAGGGTATTGGGATGGCTCTTGCCCGCCAGTTCCTGCAGCGTGGCGATGGTGAGCGCGTTACCGATGCGGTCATCGAAGGCCTTGGCCATATAGGTCTTTTTGGCGTTGGTAAGGATGGTGAACTCGCTCACCGGCACGACGGGGTCGCCCACGCGCACGCCGGCGTCTTCCACGTCCTTGGCCGAACTGGCGCCTATGTCAATGAACATGTCCTTCCTGTCAACGGGCTTCTTGCGCTCCTCCTCGGGCAGCAGGTGGGGTGGCCTGGTGCCGATGACGCCGGGCACCTTGCCCCTGGACGTCTGGATAACCACGCGCTGCGCTGGCAGGTGCTGGTTGGGCCAGCCGCCCAGTGTCGTGAAGTGGATAAAACCCTCCTTGGTGATGAGCTTCACCATGAAGCCGATTTCGTCCATGTGTCCGGCAATGAGTATTCTGGGTGAGGCAGCCGTGCCCTGTTTGCGGCAGATGAGCGAGCCCAGCCTGTCCTGGCTCAGCTCCCCGAAGGACTCCAAATGCTTTCTGATGACGGCGCGCACCTCTTCTTCGTAGCCCGACACGCCGCTGGCTTCGGTCAGCTCCTTTAGTAGCAGCTCGATGTTATCCATACCATTTCACCCTCACTCATTCGCGGAGTTTACACTGAGAGAACGAACGTGCTCAGTGCAGGCTCTTATTCCTCTCCCCTCGAGGGAGAGGAGGGATAACTATGTGCGATTGTCGTTAATGAAGGCCGCAATATCGGACGGCGGCACTACGAAATAGTTCCTGTCTCTCTCAGCCACGAACAGATACAGGTCCAGGGTCTTGAAGGCTGTGCTGCCCTCATATTTTTGCAGCACTTTCATAAAGTCTGCCGTGCGAGGGAAGGCCAGCCCGTACTTTTTACTCCTGTCCGTCATGCGGGACATTATCTGTCCCAAGCCCATCTGCAGGTTCATCTCGGCGGAGGTAAGCCCACCCTTGTCTTCGCCCTTGGCTTCTATTAGGAAGGCTATGCCGTCCTTGTCGGCGGCAAGGTCGATGAAGCTCTTGCCAGCCTTCACCTGTTCCTTGACCGACCAGCCGTCCTGTTTTAGCCCGCGCTTCAGAATCGAAATGACCTCGTCCTCTTTGAAGATGCTTTCCAATGTCCTGTCCTTTCTGTTTTTTCGCATTAGTTTATACATCGAGGCTGTTAAGGTCAAATCAGCCGTGGTTTCACCCCAGGGCATTGAATAAGTGCATTACAGAGCTTCCGCCATGATGCTATAATTTGTCTGAGGGAGGCCGACTGTGATTGAAGCGCGGCTGTATGAAAAACTCCCTGAATCCTATGTCCGCTGCCACACCTGCCAGTGGCGCTGCCGCATAGCGCCGGAGAAGACCGGCGTCTGCAAGATGTACCTCAACGAGGGCGGAGTTCTCTATAACATGAATTATGCCCGCACCTCCTCCGTCGCCGTCGACCCGGTCGAAAAGAAGCCCCTTTTCCATCTTTACCCCGGCAGCCTGTGCTTCTCGCTGGGTGGCTGGGGCTGCAACTTCCACTGCATACACTGCCAGAACTGGGAAATCTCCTGTGTCAACATCCCGGACGCCGAGCGCGGCACGCGTGAAGTGACGCCGCAGGCAGCGGTAAAGATGGCTAAGGAGCACGGCTGTCAGGGCATCGCCTGGACGTACAACGAGCCCACCGTGTGGTTTGAATACACGCTGGATTCAGCCAAGCTGGCACACGCGCAGGGCCTGTACACCGTGTATGTCACCAACGGCTACGCCACGCCCGAGGCGCTGGACCTGCTCGGCCCGTATCTCACCGCCTGGCGCGTGGACGTCAAGGGCTTTACGGACGAGTTCTACCGCAAGCTGGCGCGGGTAAGCCAATGGCGCGGCATCCTGGAGGTGGCGCGCCGCGCCAAAGAGAAGTGGGGCATGCACGTGGAGGTCATCACCAACATTATCCCCGGCATGAATGACGACAAGGCGCAGCTCAGCGGCATCGCCCGCTGGATAGCCTCGGATCTGGGCGAGATGACGCCTTGGCACGTCACGCGCTTCTATCCACAACACAACCTTATGAATGTGCCGCCTACCCCTATTGCCACCATCGAACACGCCGTCAGCATCGGCAAGAAGGCCGGGCTCAAATTCATCTACGCCGGCAACGTGCCCGGGCACTCCTCCGAAAATACGGTGTGCTACCACTGCCATAATCTCATCGTGCGCCGCCAGGGTTATCAGACCGAGGTGCTGGGGCTGGCCGGCTCAAAGTGCAAATTCTGCGGCAGGGAGCTTAATTTCAGACTGACTCAGGGGGTGCTTCCATGATTAGAAAACCGGTGGTGGCGGGGTCGTTCTACCCGGCTTCGCCTACGCAGCTCAAAGAGATGGTTAAAAGCATGGTGGACGACAGCGCGCTCAAAGAAGATGTCATCGGCCTGGTGTGCCCCCATGCCGGTTATATCTACTCCGGCCCGGTGGCCGGGGCCACCATTTCCCGCATCCAGTTCAAGGATACCTTCATCATCATGGGACCGAACCACACCGGCTTGGGGCAAGCCTTCAGCATTATGACCGGGGGCACCTGGGAAACGCCCCTGGGCAATGTCGAGATAGACTCCGAACTTGCCGGGAAGCTGGCCGGCAGCTCGTCTTATCTGCAGGAAGATGTAACGGCGCACCTGCGCGAGCATTCCATCGAGGTGCAGCTGCCCTTCCTGCAGCATTTTAAGAAGGATTTCAAAATCGTGCCTATCGTTCTGTCTCACGCTTCAGGTAGCGTCTATAAAGATATCGGGCGCGAACTCGCCGAGGTACTCAATGACTCGGGGCGCGAGGTGGTCATACTGGCTTCGAGCGACATGACTCACTACGAGCCGGACGAAACGGCCAAACGCAAAGACAAATCGGCCATCGAAGCCATGGTCAACCTGAATGAAGATGAGCTTATGGAGCGCATCGCGGCGCAGAACATCACCATGTGCGGCTACGGCCCGGTGATGGTGCTCATCTCGGCGGCCAAGGCTATGGGCGCACGCCGGGCTGAACTGGTGCGCTATCAGACCTCCGCGGAGACCAGCGGCGATTACTCCAGCGTGGTAGGCTATGCCGGGCTCATCATCCCCACGATAGCCGTCTCGCCGCTGGTGAAGCTGGCCCACGAGGCCATCAACGTCTATGTGAAGGAAGGCAATATAATCCAGCCTCCGGCCGTGCTCACTTCAGAAATGAAGGAGAGAGCCGGCGTTTTCGTCTCCATACACAAGAGAGGGGAACTGCGGGGCTGTATCGGTACTTTCGAGCCGGCGCGGCGCAACGTGGCGGAGGAAATCATCGGCAACGCCATCAGTTCGGCCACGCGCGACCCGCGCTTTTCGCCGGTGACGGAAGAAGAGCTCAATGACCTGGACATAAGCGTGGACGTGCTCACCAGCCCTGAGCCGGTAGAGAGCAAGGAACAGCTCGACCCCGGGAAATACGGGGTAATTGTGGAGAGGGGCATCCGCCGCGGGCTGCTGCTGCCCGACCTGGAGGGCGTGGACACTGCCGAAGCACAGATAGACATCTGTTGCCGCAAGGCAGACATCACGCCGGGCGAAAAGGTTAGGCTGTATCGTTTCGAGGTGAAGAGGTATCACTAAACATCCATTCCTCGCCCCTTGCGGGAGAGGATACAGGTGAGGGGTAAGGTTCTGGACTCTCACTCTCGCTTTTGTCTCTCCATGTCGAGGAGAGACAATTTTGGACTAGCTTGGCATTCGAACAGTGAGGCATAAATGCATAAAACGCTACTGATTTTCAAGCACGAATTCCTGCGCACCATACGGGGAACAGGCTTCATTATCCTGACCCTGTCACTGCCGGTGCTGGCACTGCTGGGCATCGGTATTGCACAGGCTACTTCCGGCATTTCCAAGCCTCCAGCCGAGGTGACGAAGGTTGGCTATGTCGACCAGGCAGGAGGGTTCGACCACTTCACCGAGCAGGGAAATATTGTCTTTACTCCCTTTAATACGACGGATGCCGCCACGCAGGCCATGACTGCCGGAGACATCAAAGAATATTTCGTTATCCTGCCCGATTACGCCACGCAGGGGATGGTGCTGCGCTACACGCTGGAAAAACAGCTTTTCCCGCCAACGGCGGTCACCTCGGCCATCAAGGATTTCCTGTCCGAAAACCTGCTGGAGGGGACGGTGTCTGAGGCTACCATGAAAGTGATAGAGTCCCCGCTCAATGTGATTACCACCCGGCTGACGCCTACGGGTGCGATTTCATCCGACCAGGGCGGATTACAGAACCTGGTGGTGCCGGGGGTGTTCGGCATTCTGCTGGCGATGTCTCTTATCATCTCGTCGAGCAGCGTGCTGCAGGGACTGGCTGAAGAGAAGGAAAACCGCCTCATGGAGGTGTTGCTGTCGTCGGTGTCCACGCGGCAACTGGTTAACGGCAAGGTGCTGGGCATCGGCGCGGCGGGGCTGCTGCAAGTGCTGGTGTGGGCCGTCTCCATCCCGCTGCTGCTGCGGCTGGCATCCTCGTCTATCGGGGGCTTTATCGCCAGCATACACGTTCCCACCGGATTCCTCATCCTGGGCGTGGTGTATTTCATCCTGGGGTATTTGCTGTTCGCGGTACTGTCCGCCACCGTAGCGGCCATGAGCTCCAATGTAAGGGAGGCGCAGGGGCTGGCGGGACTTTTTACCATGTTTGCACTCGCTCCCCTGTGGTTCTCCAGCCTGCTAATCAACTTTCCCGATAGCCCGGTGTGGGTGGTGTTCAGTATCTTCCCGTTCTCTGCGCCGGTACTCACTATGATGCGGATAGGAATGTTCGGCGTGCCGGCGTGGCAGATAATCGCCAGCATTGCCGTTATGATATTGTCCGTCGCCGCGGGGCTGTATGTAGCCGCCCGGCTGCTGCGGACCTACATGCTCATGTACGGCAAGCGCCCGAAGCTGGGCGTAATCATGCGCAACTTGAAGTTCGGATAATATCGCCGAGCTTTATGCCAAGCAGTTCAAGCTCCTGTTTCTTAAAATGAGGTTCATAGTGGGAACGAGAACTTCAGACAGCCTCCCACTGTGGTAAAATCAACCCGGATTCGAACCAGCATAAGGAGTAATCATGCAGCCCGATGAACTCTACCACGAGGAGATAGGCTCGTTCTGGGGCAGGCTGGCCATCGCTGTCATGTTCGCTGTAAGCCTCCTTTTCCTCATTCTCTTTTTCTGGCAGCGTGCCTATGGCGCTATCGGCAGCGACCCTGCACCGGACTGGTTCTACCTCGTGATGTTTGCCTTCTTCCTGGCCTTCGGCCTGCTGGTGCTCAATTTCTCTTCTCTCACCATAAGTGCTACCACCCGTGGCCTGACGGCGGCTTACGGCCACTTCCGCCACAGCGTTGCCTGGGAGGACATCGCCGGCGTCGAACTGGACCAGGGCTCGGCATTGAAACAGTATGGCGGCTACGGCATCCGCTACGGCTGGAGGAACGGCAGGTTGGTGCTGGTGTACAATACGATGGGGAACGCTCTCATCCTGCTCGATGTCAATAAGGGTAACTACAGGTATTTCGGCTTTTCCACGAAGCGCCCGGACGAGGTGATGAGCCTGATAAGGAGTTACAAGAAGTAAATTACAGTACCATCTGCGTCCTGTGTTAAGATTTAGATGTCAGAAGGCATTCCTTCCGGGGATTGCCGCATCCGCCTCAGGCGGACTGGCAATGACAGATTGATGTGATATGGACCTGTTCGATTACCAGTACGAAAAAACCAGGCTGAAGGAAGCGCCGCTGGCGGCGCGCATGCGGCCTACCACACTCGCTGAGTTCGTGGGGCAGGAGCACATTATCGGGCCGGGGCATGTGCTGCGCCGTGCCATAGACTCCGGCAACCTGCCGTCCATCGTGCTGTGGGGGCCGCCGGGCTCGGGCAAGACGACGCTGGCCTACATCATGGCGCAGGCCACCAACTCGCACTTCAGCCCGGTTTCCGCCGTGAGCGCCGGCGTGGCCGACCTGCGCCGCATTATTGACGAGGCCAAGGAGAGACGCAAACTCTCCGGCCAGAAGACCCTCCTTTTCATCGACGAGATACACCGCTTCAACAAGGCGCAGCAGGACGCCATCCTGCCCTATGTGGAGGACGGCACCGTCACCCTCATCGGTGCAACCACCGAGAACCCCTCCTTCGAGGTCATATCGCCGCTGCTGTCCCGCGCCCAGGTGTTCACCCTCAAGCCCCTGAGCAACGAAGAGCTCGGCGTCATCGTGGCCCGCGCCGTGACGGATGAGGAGCGCGGCCTGGGCAATTTCAAGGTCGAGCTTGACGGCGACGCACTGGCGCACCTCATCACCATGTCCAACTCGGACGCCCGCACCGCCCTCAACGCCCTGGAGAGCGCCGCCATGGCCACCCCGCCGGACAAGTCCGGCAGGCGCCGCATCAAGCTGTCCACCGTGGAGGATGCCCTGCAGCAGCGGGCGCTGCTCTACGACAAAGGCGGCGAGCAGCACTACGACATCATTTCCGCCCTGCACAAGACCATCCGCGGCTCCGACCCGGACGCCGCGCTCTACTGGCTGGCGCGCATGGTGGAAGCCGGCGAAGACCCGCTTTATATTGTCAGGCGGCTCATCCGCGCCGCCTCGGAGGACATCGGCATGGCCGACCCGCAGGCGCTGGTGGTGTGCATGGCGGCGCAGCAGGCGGTGCATTTCGTGGGCATGCCGGAGGCCAACCTGGCGCTGGCGCAGGCGGTGGTGTACCTGGCTACCGCGCCCAAGAGCAACTCGCTCTACACGGCCTACGGCAGGGTGCAGAAAGAGGTACTTACCGGCAAAAACGAGCCGGTGCCGCTGCACCTGCGCAACCCGGTTACCAAGCTCATGCGAGCGGAGAATTACGGCAAGGGCTACAAATACGCCCACGATTTTCCGGGACACTTCGTGCGCCAGCAGAACCTCCCCGATGCCCTCAAAGGCCGGCAGTTCTACATGCCGTCAGAGATAGGCTTCGAGAAGCAGGTGCTGTTGCGCCTTAAAGCCTGGTGGCCGGAGCGCTACCAGAAGAAGCCGGGGGAATAGCCTCTCTTTTAGCTGTCAAAAAGCCTGCTGCGGTTGACAGGGTAAGGCTGCGGGACTATACTGGTAAAGCTGGTTGACGCGGGGTGGAGCAGTGGTAGCTCGTCGGGCTCATAACCCGAAGGTCGTTCGTTCGAATCGAACCCCCGCTACCAATTTTGAAGCTAAAAAAGCCCTCTGACTTAACAAATCAGGGGGCTTTTTCTATTGTTGCTAATAATTTGCTAATAAACGGATTTTTTCATTTTTTCAATTGAATCGGTTAGAGACTTGAATTCAGCCTCTGATTCTCCGGTACTAGATTTGAATTTGATTTGCAATATTCGAATTGTTGGCATGAGATTTAACAAAAAATAGAGGATTGATACCTGCCCCAATCCCTTTGATTGTATCCCTCCGATAACGATATTATTACCAATGTCTTCCGTAAGTTTGACATCTCCGTATCGAAGCGAAAAAGAGCGTAAGTTTGGATGACTGAGTTCACTGAGTCTCCCATATATTTTTCTGAGGCCGTTATAAGTCGAAGTGCCGAGTTCCTTATCTAATCTTCTGATTGCATTGTCAATCTTTGCTTGTCCAATCTGTTTATTATCGAGGAATTTCTTGGCTATCCCTGCATCACCCAGAAAGGCTAGGCATCTTGTTGTTCGCTCATGACAATATCGGATAAGGGTGATTGATTCTGGCAAGTAGCCTAAAAATAAAGCATGGCGAATTAATAGACTACAATTCAATACAGCTCCTGCCATGGCAACTGCAGCCCGGATTTGTTTGTCTTTAGACCATTTATCCGCGGTGGAATAAATTCCTTGGAGTACTGAAATAAACAATATTATTGTTCTATCGAGAATCGCTATCTCTGGTTTTAATTCGTCTTGGATACGAGTATATATTTTAGAATCATCTTCACAAATCTTTAAGAAAGCTTTATCGGCTGGGACTTTGAGGAATCCTGTTGAAAGTTGCCACATGCCATTATCAGTTGTCATATATAACCTCTTCGTCAATTAATTGAGACTTTATCTGAGTGATAGACCGCTTCGTCAAAGAGCTTAGCAGCTGCATCCTGTAATCCAGGTACTACGTGGCTATAAGTATCGAGTGTGACCTGTATGCTTGAATGACCAAGCCTTTCGAGACTACACTATAATCTTAAATTAGGAGGATGTACATATGGTTTATCGAGCGGTCATTAAGAAAAGTGGCGAGTGGTGGATAGGCTGGCTGATTGACCTGCCTGGTGTAAACGCGCAGGAAAAAACGAGAAAAGCACTCCTCGAATCGCTTAGAATTGGCGCTGAGGACATGCTCAACACGCCTGTTAAGGTCAAGGACGAAGAAGAACTGGTAAAAATCGAGGTTTAGCCAATCCAACCCCCGCTACCAGTTTTTAAAAAGAGAAGCTCACCTGAACAAGGTGAGCTTATTTGTTGGCAAAGCTATCTGCTCTCAGAAACAAAATGCTTATTTTTCCATATGTTGTAGGCCCTGATAACAATCCGGTTCGCAGCATTGAGGTAATAAAGCGTCTCGAAGTAGGCCCTTCTTAAAGCATAAACCTGATAAGGCAGTTGCCTGGAACAATACCCGCATAGTTCAAATTTATGAGAATGAATAAAACGCCTGCGTATCTGCGAGTAATCCTCCGTCAATAAATTGCCTACCGTGTGCCACAACCCGAAGTCCATGCAGCACAACTGAACGTTACCGTTAGGAAGAACTACAAAATCGGGCTTAACCCAACTACGGCAGTACCCAAAACGATGAGATTTCCGGTTCAACCCTCGAACAACATTCTCTCTGTTATCCGATTTAAAAGAATCATCCATCGACACCAGTTTTACATTTCTAATTCCCTGAATCACCTTAAACAAATTCAATAGATACTCATTCGTCAATGGAAAAGAGAGGTGCTTGCCGTCGGGTAAATGCAGGTAGAAACTCGAAAAAGGTATCTTTATCAACTCATCTATATCGGATTCGGAAGCACCTCGTAAGGTAGTGAATATAGCCAGTTTATACCCGGAATTATGCGCGAACCTCAGCATTTCAACGGTTTCCGTGTTCACAAAAGGTTCGCAGAACCCTGAAAAATCTATGCCGACGCCTCTGGGAACAGTGGACAGAATCCTCTTGAAATCGGAAAGAGATAAGAGCTGTGATTTGTCACCCGCATAGTTCTTTATGAATACCTCTTTGGGGCAATATTCTTTACAGTTGTTGGGGCACACCACCCCGGTAGTTATTTCTAATCTTTCTTCGAATTCTTGCGGCATGCTAATCGGTATCTCCTGCGTCGACCGGCACTGAGCCGACAAAAGAGCACCCATTAAGTGATTTAAGGTATCACGCTATAAAGGGGTAGTCAAGAATTTTTTACCAGCTATGTGGAAGTCACTGCATCATCGGCCAAGAGGTTTTCAGAATTGAAGACGATGAACAACTGTGATGCGGATGCTTACCGTTGATGCTCCCCAACGGCCTCAATCAATACAAAACGTGAATACTATCTTGGTTCCGTTCTAATTTAGTTGGCGGATTTCAATTATCCCTATCACCTCCTGACTTGAACGGCGACTGGCCAGTCTCCTCTGCAATGTCATTGTCGGGCTTGACCCGACAATCCAGCATATTCTATGTTTCCTGGATGCCGGCTGGAGTTTACACTGAGCGAAGCGAATGTGCCGGAATGACATATCGACTAAGGGACGAGCTATGTCTTACCTTCCTGACGCCTCGTTTTTTAAGACATCAACCAAAAGCGAACGATACCACTATCTTTTTAGTATTGACAAACGAATATTTGGGGGTTAAACTCGAATCCCTGCTAGCGAGCCTTTTGGCGGTGAATTATGAAGGTGGCTTTAGGCTGCGGCGCTATTGTTGTCCTGCTGATGCTCGGCGGCATCATCTACGCGTTTGTAGCCCCCAAAGCGCAACAATCTCCGGACACTGCTAACACAGCCAATACTGTCGAACTCGCTGAGGCTTGCAGCAAGGGGTATATTGAGCTTCAGGCTCACGGCACGCGCTCGATAGACAGTTTCGAAGTCTCCATCACCTCCAAGAGCAGCAAATATCTGGTTATTAAAATCCTTCCTGGGATGGTTTTTACTTCCACTTGGCCGGCAACGCAGAGCATGATTGTGGTGGCTGAAAAGCTGATTTCGCTTTCACCGAAAGATAGCGTGGACTCAGTAGTGGAGGCTGCCTGCATAAACATGCATCTGTCGGCTCCTTGGAGCAGCGACGAGCTGGTTTTTTCTGGCGCTACGACTAATGAAGACCTCCTCAAGCTTGTCCAGTTTCCCGCATTTCAGACGCTGGGCTTTAGCCTTAAGCAGTTTGCCATCTGGACGATTACCGATAACCCGCCGAGTGCCGATGACTATATGGGTATATCCTCAGGATTTAATCCCTTCGGGACCGGACCCAGCCAGGCGAACATGGATACGATACGCGGGCTTTTCCAAAGCGCCGGCATAGACACTGCCAAGTATTATGCCCTGAGTGGCAGTAGCGCTTGAAATTGAGCGGTGAAACCGCGTAAGACGGGAAGTCTGATACTCACGAACAGAGGCTATTGGTTTAAGTCAGACTCCTGCTCCCGATTCTTAAAACCCCACCTACCCCGCCTTTATCGCCGTCTTTTTCCCCTCCCTGTCCACCGCCACAAAGGTGATTCTGGTCTCGAACAAGATTTCGTCCGGCTGGGCGTGGCGGCGCGTGCCGAACGCCTTGACGTCATACTGCACCGAAGTGCGTCCCAGGTGCGCCCTTTCGACCGAGAACTTGATGATTTCTCCCAGGCTCACCGCCTTTCTGAAGGCTACGTTGTCCAGCGCCACCGTCACGAAGTTGTGCCCGGGAAACTCCTGGTTGGCGGTGATGTAGGCAAACTCGTCAATCCACTTCAGCATGTGGCCACCGAACAGATAGCCGTGGTGGTTTAAGTGCTCGGGCAGAATTAGCTTGTAGTGCTCCATGCCTGAATCGTAACACGCTTAAGCGCAATATTCAATTCAGGTTTCGCTTCGACCCCGGTCCTCTAAAGATGAATTGACAGCGGTGTTAGACTATAAGCTGGGACGTAAACTGGCTATTGCGGGAAGGCGTATGGCTGTCTGGATTTTCCGTGTTCTGGATGCATTGCGTGTGCCGAAGGGAGTCGAGTTATTCTGGCACGTGCTGACCAGCGTCAGCCCGCTGACCAAAAACGAAATCAGCGAGGCTGCGAAGGTGCTGGGAACCGGAGCTATCCGCTACGATGCGGTCAGAGTGGCGCAGGGCAGAATCCTGCCGATTGTATTCTGGTTTAACCATAACCGGGCATTTACTCTTTTCCATACCATCAACCTTTCTAAATCCGACCGCTCGAACCTGCCCACCGTCGTGCACGAGCTGCTGCATGTGTACCAGTATGAAATCCTGGGGAGTGTCTACATTTGGCAGGCGCTCAGGGCCCAGTGGACTGAAGGCT
>Ga0315268_10003790_pt1 | contig 16549 bp, 8 predicted proteins | sample C1_top_MG_FD_204535 | JGI IMG/M metagenome (GOLD analysis project Ga0315268, IMG submission 204535) | Sediment microbial communities from Yellowstone Lake, YNP, Wyoming, USA - C1_top | ecosystem: Environmental > Aquatic > Freshwater > Lake > Sediment | place: USA: Wyoming | collected 2017-08-01
CCCCCTGAACCAGCGCAGAAACGTGCCGGCCAGCTCTTCCCGCGTGAAATTGCGCTCCGTGAACCACAGCCCCGTGACGGCTGTCAGCAAGGCCAGCGCTCCGGCCAGGGCATACCACACCGCGACCGGCGGCGGGCGGGGCGCCGGCGGGATCGCCGGCAGGGCGGGCGGGGCTGCGCGCGCGGCCACCGCGTCCGGGCGATTGCCGCCGGGCAGCCCGGCGGGCGGCGCCGCAGGCGACAGCGGCATCGCACTGAGTCTGGCCGAGTGGCTTGAGAATCGACGAAACATCGTCCCCATTGCGGCGGCCGCCAGCGCGAGGGTCAGCCCAGCGAAGAGCGTGTGCACCTGCAGGGGCGGCAGAAACCGCCGCAACGTGAGGATCCACCGGGGCTCGGATTGCTGCGCATGCTCGTATACCGCCCCGGCGCCCTCCTGCGCCGCCGGCCGCGTGCCCAGGTCGTTGCCGGCGGGCAGATCGGTTCGCGCCGGCGGGAAAACCGCCACGCCGTGCCGATAGACGCCCTCGCCGCTGAACCACGCGCCCGCCGACACCAGCCCCACGCTGATGATCAGCACGATCAGCAGGGGATAGTGCAACGACTGGCGTCTCCGGTCCGCGCACCCCAGATAGACGATCGCAGCGCCCAGCGCCACCGCCGTGGCCGCGCACGTGAGAATGATGTGCCAGCGCATGAAGCGCCACTGCTGCGGACCCCATTGGCTGTGGCGCACCACGTCGGACCACTCGCCGCCGTGCACGTCGAGGGCTGTTCGGTCGGCCGAACCCTTGGCGGCGTTGGCGAACGCGTAGATGCCGCTGGTGGCGGTTGGAACCATGGCCAGGGCCCCCAGCAGGATCATCCACCGCGCCGCGGCGCGGATGGTGCTTCGTCGCCAGAGAAACGCGAAAAGCTCGATAAGCACCCCCAGGATCAACAGCGCCAGCGGAAAATGAACCAGCAGGACGTGCCAGTTGGGACTGATAAAAAATCGACTCACATGGCCTCCCGGATCAATGGACCAGCATAATCTCGACACCACGGTCGCGGAAGAGCCAAAGCGGCCTGCAATCGCCTGGGCTATGCGAGAGGACCGATGGCCCGCAGAGCGTCGCTCGTCCCGCGGCGGCTGTTGTGTTTTTGTTGATAGGCTGCTAGACTTTCAGCTTGGTGTTGTCGCCGTTGGGCGTGTCTGTGGCTGATCCGGGGCGTCGCCGCGGCTCTCTCGACAACCGCGTTTTTCAAAGCAGAATCGGAGGAACCGTGCGACGGCACACTCGGAACGCGATATCCCTGCCGGCCTGGGCGCAAAGCATCCCCAAGCGGATGGGGATTGTTGCGCGTGAAGATCCCTGTCTCCGCGCGTGGCGACCGGCCGGTTTCCTGGAACGGCTGGAAGACCGCACGCACCTGAGCCTGGTGGTCGACCTGCGAATGCCCGATGGTTCCAAATCGGCGGCCGTCACCAGCGTTGGTCAGGAGATCGCCATCGATGTGTGGGGCGTCGTTCGCGGGCAAAACGCCAGCGTGCAGGACGATGGCTTACAGAGTGCGGAGGGTTCATTCCTCAGCGAAGGCGTGCTGGGCCCGGGCGCGGCATCGGGCGACTTGTCGGCCAGCAACGTGTCGCCGTTTGACGGTCTCGCATCGCACCCGGGCACCATCACGGACCTCAACGGCGACGGCAACCTGGATATCGGCAGCAATAATCCCTCCGCTGTCGATGATCTGTTTGTCGCGCGGGCCGGCAGCATGACCTTCAACGGCATCGTCCGCGGGGGCGCCAAGGAGTTTCTTATTGCGCAACTGACCTGTACCATCACCGCTTTGCACAACGGGACGACGGCCATCAACTTCATCCCGCGCACGGATCTCGGGGCGTTGTGGCAGGAGGACGGGGCCATTGCCACCTCAAACGGGGGCGGATTCATGGCCGGAGCGCCTCTGCTGCTCACCTATCCCAGCGCCATCACCGTCTTCCCGTTCACGCCCCCGGCCAACGACAGCTTCGCTGCGGCCGCCGCCATCTTTGGCGGAGCAGCCGCCGTCAACGGCTCCACCGTCGGCGCCACGTCCGAAGCCGGCGAGCCCGCACATGCCGGATCGCCGGCCGCGCACTCCGCGTGGTGGACCTGGACCGCGCCGTTCTCCCGGCGAATCGCGCTCAACACCATCGGCAGCAGCTTCGATACGAGGCTGGCCGTCTATTCCGGCAATTCCGTCTCGGCGCTGACCCCGCTGGCCAGCGATGACAACAGCGGCGGAAACGGTGCCAGCAAGCTGACGTTCCTGGCCGTAGCCGGGCGGACCTATCGCTTTGCCGTCGATGGACGCAACGGCGCGACGGGGGCGGTGGCGCTGAATCTCCTCACGCTGCCCGCTGAAGCCCCCACGGCGGCGCTGGCGCAAAAGACCATCGCCGCCCCGCGCTCCGGCGCGAAGACCATGAAAGTGACGGTGATCTTCAATGATGACAATCGGATCAAGGCTTCGAGCATCGACCTCAATGACCTGATCATCATCGGCCGCAAGTGCACGCTGAAAGCGATCAAGGCGACCCGGCCGAAGCGCGACGCTGGCAAGGTATCGGTGACCTATACGTTTGCCGCGCAGAATGGCGCGTGGGGCACGAGTGCCCCCGGGACCTACGCGATCTGGCTCCAGAAGAAGCAGGTGGCCGACGTCGATGGCCTGTTTGCCGCCAGGCAGAAGCTGGGGACATTCACCGTCAAGGCCCTGAAGCGCCGCAATTAGTCAGAAGAGGCTCTACTTGGTCTTGCCCGCCACCTTCGCCGGCTTTCCTTCGTAGAACGGCCGCGTCTTCTCCGCCGGGAGCGGCGTCTGGTATTGCCCGACGTTCTCGGGCTTGATAGCGATGTAATACAGCGACCCCTCGGCCAGTTGGTGCCCCGCCTGTTCCTCGGCGCGGTCGCCGATGCCCATGTAGATATCGGATCGCCCCGGCGCGCGGATGGCGCCGCCGGCATCCTGGTCCATCATGAAGCCGTGGAATTCCCACTGCAGATTCGGTTTTTCCGGGTTGGGCACCGGCGCGATCAGAAAAGCCGGCATCGCCCGCGGATAGACCTCCTTGTCGGTTGCGATCGTGGCCATTTGCGTAACCGGCACGTTCAGACACCCGCGCGGGTCGCCGTCGTTCTCGACGAAGAACACCGTTCGCTCGTTGGCCCAGAGGTACTTGTCCATCGCCTCCGGATGCGCCGCGAAATAGGCCCCCAGGCTGCGGAGGTTCAGGTCCTCGACCTTCATGACGCCGTCGTCGATCATGAGACGCCCGGGGCTGGTGTAGCTGTAGCCGTTGTGGCCGGCGAATCCAACCTTCATGATCTTCCCATCCGGCAGTCGCAGCCGCGCCGAGCCCTGCACGGTCACGACATACGCCTCCCAGCGCGACTTGAGATACGCCAGCTCCAGGCCCGCCAGCCTGTTCTGCCCCTCGATCTCCGCGCGCTTCCAGTAGGGCACGACGCCCCCCGGGGTTTGCCGCCCGATCGTCTCGCCCGTGTCCCTGTTGGTCACCAGGTCGTCGGGGCGCTTGTAGATCGGCCATTGATATGGGCCGCTGCGCGTCAGGCTGGCATCGCGGTCGGGCGTGCAATAGCCGGTGAACAGGACGATGTCGCTGAACCCCGGGCCATCGCGCTTCGGCGCGCCGATCGATTTGTAGACGTCGAACCGGGCTCGAATCTGCTGGTCGATGTACTGCCCCGGGTCGGGCTGCTTCGACGCCTCGTCGATCAGCAGGCGAAACGCCCGCAGGCTGGCCAGCGCCTGTTCATAGGAGATGTTGACCTTCTCCGGATCTTTGTCGACGTAAGGGTAGAAGCGCCGGCTGCTGGCGTGGGCCATGTACCAGAGGCTGTTGTCGACCGCGGCCGGGAGCTTCGCGAAGTTCCACATGCACCGCGAGAAATCGGGGTATTCTTCGGGGCTGATCTTGCGCAGGGCCTTTTCGCCGGGGCCGAGCTGATGGCCGAAATCGGGTTTGCGGTCCTTGTGGCAGCCGGCCAGGAGAGAGACGAGCATCAATGCGGCAAGCGACGGGTGTTTCAATTGAGACATGACCTTCCTCCGTGAAAGCCGGGAGCATGATACCTCGAACGCGGGTCCATGTATAGCAGACACGTGTGCTATCGTGCGCCGGCAGTTGGCGCGATAACATCGGGCCATGCCCATCCACCGCCTTGTCGCGATCCTGCCGCTGCTGATCGTCTCCTTCGCCTCCGCCGCGCCCGCCGCTCAGACACCGCGGGATGACGTCGCCCTGCTCAAGCGGCGACTGTACGACGCGGAATTGCAGCGAGGGCGCGGAGATGACCGCTCGGCCGCGCAGTACGCCGCCAGCCTCCGCGCGGATGGCTCCTGGGCCGACATCGACTATGCCGACCGCGCCCCGGCCAACTGGAAGACCTCATCCCACCTGAACCGGCTGGTGGTCATGGCCCGCGCCTACCGCGGCTCGGGCCAGCTTGGCGGCTCGGGTGAACTGCGCAAGAGCATCCTCCTGGGGCTGGATCGCTGGATCAAAAACGACCCGCAGAACCCCAACTGGTGGCACAACCAGATCGGCGTTCCCCAGTCCATGGGCAGCCTGCTGATCCTCATGGACCGCGAACTGGCGCCCGCACAGCTCGACGCCGGTATCGCCATCATGAAACGCAGCAACTGGGCGAGATGGACCGGCCAGAATCTCGTCTGGGGCGTCACTATCCAGGTCGTCCGCGGCTGCGTGCAGAACGATCCCGATGTTGTCGCCCAGGCGTTTGATCGCATGTACCGGGAAATCCGCATCGCCAATACCGGGCAGGAAGGCATCCAGGCCGACTTCAGCTTCCACCAGCACGGTCCGCTTCTTTATTGCGGCGGCTATGGGCTGGGCTTCACCGTCGATTGCGCCAGGTTCATTTCGCCGGCCAACGGAACGCGCTTCGCCGCCCCGCCCGACAAGCTGAAGCTCCTGGAAAGTTACGCACTGGACGGCCAGCAGTGGATGGTCTGGAAGGACCTGCTGGATTACGAAGTCACCGGACGCGAATTGACCCGCCCGGGCAAACGCGGCGCTGCGCTGGCGCCGGCCGCCCGGCAATTGGCCGCTTTGGGCGGCGCTCGCGCGGCGGAGCTCGAGAATTTCGCCGCATTCGTCGCCGGCGAGCCCGCCGGCAAGCCCGTGATCGGCAATCGCCATTTCTACCGATCCGACTACATGGCCCACCGCCGCGCCAACTGGTTTGCCTCCATCCGCATGTATTCCGATCGCCTGCTCAACACTGACGGCTTCATCAACGGCGAAAACAAGAAATCGCATCACCTGGCGGACGGCGCGACGATGCTTTACGTCAGCGGCGATGAGTATCGCGACATCTTCCCCGTCTGGGACTGGCTGCGCATCCCCGGCACGACCGTCGAGCAGAACACGCCGCTCGTTCCGCGCCAGGTCTCGCACAGGGGCGCAACCGCCTTCGTGGGCGGCGTCTCCGACGGGAGCTTCGGCCTGGCGGCGATGCACCTGAAGACCGGCCAACTCGAAGCCCGCAAGGCCTGGTTCTGCTTTGACGAGGGGATGCTCTGCCTCGGATCCGGCATCACCTGCGCCAGCGAAAACCCCGTCTACACATCAATCAACCAGAGCTGGCTCAGCGGGCCGGTAAAGACATCACAAAACGCCGAGCCGATGCGGCCCGGCGCTCGCGACATCAAGTTGGCGTGGGCCTGGCACGACGCGGTCGGCTACGTCTTTCCCGGTTCGCCTCTCGTGCATGTCGCCAATCAGCCGCAGACCGGCGCCTGGTCGGACATCGGCGTGGGGTCCGGCCAGCAGATCAGCCGCGGTGTCTTCAGCCTGTGGATCGACCACGGGCGCAAACCAGCCGCCGCCAGCTATGCCTATCTGATCGTCCCCGCCGCCGATGAGAAGACCACGGCCGCGCTGGCCAAGGCGCTGCCCGCCGAGGTTCTCTCGAATACACCCGGTCTGCAGGCTGCGATTCACAAACGAACCGGCGTTATTGCAGCGGCGTTCTTCCGGCCCGGCAAGCTGCTCGCCGCCGGCCGGACGATCAGTGTCGATCAACCCTGCCTTCTGCTGGCCAGCGAAAGCGGGAAAACGCTCCGCATCCCCGTGAGTAATCCAGAAGGTAAGGCCGTGGTGGTGAACGTGGACATCGACGGCGCGAGGCTGACGTTCGATCTGCCCGGCGGCGTGGACGGGGGCAAGAGCGTGATCAAGGAAACGAGGTAGCCCGATGCCCGACAGCAATCGAGCAAGTGTAGGGTGGACGTACTCGCCCACCGGCGTTGAGGCGCATTCGCCCGCCGGAGTCGATTCGTCTTCGCCCGCCGGCGCCGCCCAAGGCGACGCCCACGGCACACCGCTCACCCGCCGCCGGTTCGTCGAGTTGATCAGCGTGGCCGCCGCCACGGCCGCCATGTCGCGCTTCGCGTTGGCCGCCGACGGCGCCCGCCGCCCCAACATCGTCTTCATCCTCGCCGATGACCTGGGCTATGGCGACCTGAGCTGCTATGGCCAGAAGCGCTTCGCAACCCCCCACATCGATCGCCTCGCCGCCGAGGGGATGAAGTTCACGGCCCATTATTCCGGCTCGGCCGTGTGCGCACCCTCGCGCTGCTGCCTCATGACCGGCAAACACCCCGGCCACGGCTACATCCGCGAAAACCGCGGCGGAATTGGCCCGGGCGGCGAAGGGCAGGAGCCCGTCCCCCCCGGCGAACTGAAACTGCCGCTGATCCTCAAGCAGCTCGGCTACACCATCGGCGGGTTCGGAAAGTGGGGCCTGGGGGCTGTCTCATCCACCGGCAGCCCGCTGAAGCAGGGCTTCGACCACTTCTTCGGATACAACTGCCAGGCCGTCGCCCACAATTACTATCCCACGCACCTGTGGGATGACGATCGCCAGATCGCCCTGAACAACCCCAAATTCGCCGCTCACCAGAAACTCCCCGCCGGCGCTGATCCGAACGATCCGAAGAGCTACGCGCAGTACGCCGGAAAAGACTACGCGCCCGACCTGATCGGCAAACGCGCGCTGGAGTTTGTGCGCGAGAACAAGGACCGCCCGTTTGTGCTCTATTATCCGACGACCGTGCCGCACCTGGCGCTGCAGGCGCCCGAGGATTCGCTCAAGCAGTTCGAGGGCAAGTTCCCCGAGACGCCCTATCCCGGCGGGCGCGGCTACCTGCCGCAGCGCACGCCTCGGGCCGCCTACGCCGCCATGATCACCCGCATGGACCGCGACGTCGGACGCGTGCTGGATCTGCTTAAAGAACTCGGCCTGGACGAGCAGACGATCGTGATTTTCGCCAGCGATAATGGCCCGCTGTACGGCCAACATGGCGGCACCGATGCCGAGTTCTTCAACAGCGCCGGCGGATTCAGCGGCCGGAAAGGCTCTTATGGCGAGGGCGGCTTCCGCGTGCCGTGCCTGGTGCGCTGGCCGGAGCGGATCAAGGCCGGCTCGATCAGCGATCGCGTCACCGGGTTCGAGGACTGGCTGCCGACGCTGCTCGATCTGATTGGCGCGACAGGTTCCACCCCCGCCGGCATCGACGGCATCAGCTTCGCGCCGACCCTTCGAGGCCAGAACCAGCAGCCGCGCCCGTTCCTCTATCGCGAAACGCCCGGCTACGGCGGCCAGCAGTGCGTCCGCGCCGGCAAATGGAAAGCCATCCGCTCCAACCTCAATCGCCCGGCCAATGCCAAGCTCAAGCCCGGTCCCATCGAGCTGTATGACTTGGAGAACGACCCGGCCGAGAAGACCAACGTCGCCGCCCGGCATTCGGAAATCGTGCGGAGGCTCGCGGCGATCATGAAAGAGCAGCACGTGACCTCGAACCTCTGGCCGATCCGCGAGTTGGATGGCTTCGGCCCGGCGCCGCGCGCGGCGACCAGGCCGGGATGATGAGAGCTTGTCATTGATGGGACATCGACATGCCTGACACCACACGACGGGATTTCCTGCGATATGCGGCCGGCTCGGCAATCGGGCTGGCGCTCTCGCAAATTGCCTTCGGTGCCGAAAATGCCCGCAGGCCCAACATCATCTTCATCCTGGCCGACGACCTCGGCTATGGCGATGTCGGCTGCTACGGACAGAAGCTGATTCAGACTCCGAGCATCGACCGGATGGCGGCCGAGGGCATTCGCTTCACGCAGACCTACGCCGGGGCGACGGTGTGCGCGCCGTCGCGCTGCTGCCTGATGACCGGCCTGCACGGCGGGCACGCCCACATCCGCGGCAACGCGCTGGTGCCGCTGCGGCCGGAGGATACGACGGTGGCCGAGGTGCTGAAGCGCGCCGGCTACGCGACGGGCCTCTGCGGCAAATGGGGCCTGGGCGAGGAGGGCTCCATCGGCGTGCCCAATCGCAAGGGCTTCGACTATTTCTACGGCTATCTCAGCCAGACGCACGCGCATAATTCCTACCCGACGTTTCTCTTCCGCAACGAGCAGCGCGTGAAGCTTCGAAACGTCGTTCCCGGAGAGGGCAAGGCGGGGCAGGGCGTCGCCAGCGAGAAGATCGACTTCAGCAACGACCTGATCCATGCCCAGGCGCTGAGCTTCATCGAGCGCAGCAAGGAACGGCCGTTCTTCCTGTACCTCAGCTACACGATTCCCCACGCCAACAACGAGGCGGGCAACAAGGGGCTGGAAGTGCCGGACCTGGGGATCTACAAGGACAGGAACTGGCCGGGCATGCAGCGCGAGCACGCTGCGCTGATTTCGCGGCTGGACGGCTATGTGGGACAGGTATTGGCGAAGCTCAAGGAGCTGGGCATCGACGAGATCACGATCGTCTTTTTCACCAGCGACAACGGGCCGCACCGCGAGGGCGGCAACAACCCCGACTTCGCCCGATCATCCGGCCCGCTGCGCGGGATCAAGCGCGACCTCTACGAGGGCGGCATCCGCGTGCCCATGATCGTGCGCTGGCCGGGCCACCTGCCGGCGGGGAAGACCAGCGAAGAGGTCTGGGCGTTCTGGGATTTCCTGCCCACGGCGGCCGAGCTGGCCGGCACGCAGGGCCTGGCGGCCATTGACGGCATTTCGGTGGTGCCGGCGCTTCTGGGCCAGGCGCAGAAGCCGCATGCGTATCTCTACTGGGAATTCCACGAGCGCGGCTTCGACCAGGCAGTGAGAATGGGTGACTGGAAAGCGGTGCGCCACGGGACGAAAGCGCCGATCGAGCTGTATGACCTCAAGACCGACATTGGCGAGACCCGCAACGTGGCGGCCGATCATCCCGATGTGGTGAAGCGCATCGAGGCGATCCTGGCGGCGGTGCGAACGGAATCCAAGGAATTTCCGGTCCGCGAGCGCCCCACAACGCGCCCGGCCCGCGCGCCCTCAGCCGTAAACCCCTGACCCGCAGCGGGGAGGGAGATAAGTGCTCCCGTCCCTCTTCATGTCGCTACGGGTTTGTCCCCGCCGCCTTCAGTTGCGGCGCGGTGTCCTGGTGCAGCACCAGCAGCCACTTGCCGCCCGTCTTGCGGAACACCATCGTCTTGCAGAACGTCACGCGCAGCGGCGCATCGCCCTCCTTCGGCTGGCCTTCGCAGGTCATCTTCCCGAAAATGATCGCCATGTTGTCATCCACCCGCACCCACTGCGGATCGAGCTTCGGCTCAAAGCTCTTAAAACCGTCGCGAATCCGCCCGATCCACTCCTTCGCGTCGTCGGCGGCCGCCTCTTTGCCCTTGATAATCGCGTTATCCGCCGCGATCTTCACGCAGTCGTCGGCGAGAATCTCCGTCAGCCGGGCGGCGGGGGTGGGGTTGTCGATCCGGAAGAGATTGAGGAACTCGACGGCGACGGCCTGCACCTCGCGCTGCGCATCCGATGCGGCGGCTTCGCCCGCACGGCAGGGGGTTAACGACAGGACGATTCCCAGCGACACGGCGTGAAAGAACACTGTTTGCGACATTCCGAGCCTCCTGGTGAACTTGATTGCCTGGCAAAGATATCGAAGGCAGGGGGGTTGATCAAGGCCGAAGGGAATGATGAATGTGAATGATCAATGATGAACGATTCTCCTGGAAATAAGAGCTCCCGTCCCTCTTCGTGTCCGCATTGACAGGAGCCCTGCCGGCGGGGATAGGATGCAGACCATGGACAACTTCGTCTACTACAACCCCACCCGCATCGTCTTTGGCAAAGGCTCCATCGCCGAGCTGGGCCGGCTTGTCGCGGCCGATTCGAATGTGCTGATGACCTACGGCGGGGGGTCGATCAAGCGCAACGGCGTTTACGATCAGGTGAAGACCGCCCTGGCCGGGCGAAAGGTGCTTGAATTCGGAGGCATTCAGCCCAATCCGCTCTATGAGACGCTCATGGAGGCGGTGAAGCTCGCGCGCGAGAACCGCGTTGACCTTCTGCTGGCCGTCGGCGGCGGATCCGTGCTCGATGGCACCAAGTTCATCGCGGCGGCCAGCCGGTTTGAAGGCGATGATCCCTGGGACATTCTCGCCAAGCACGCCGAGGTGAAGTCGGCCGTGCCCGTCGGGGCGGTGCTGACGCTGCCCGCCACAGGCTCCGAGTCCAATGCCTACGCCGTCATCTCTCGCAAGAGCACGCAGGAGAAGCTGGCGTTCGGGGCCGAGCCGTGCTATCCGCGGTTTTCCATCCTCGACCCGCAGACCACGATGAGCCTGCCCGGAAAGCAGGTGCGAAACGGCATCGTCGATACCTGGGCGCATGTCATGGAGCAGTACGCGACCTGGCCTCAGAACGCTGCGCTGCAGGACCGCATGTGCGAGGCCGTGCTCCTGACGCTCATCGAGCGCGGGCCCAGAACGCTCGAGAACCCGGCCGACTACGACGCCCGCGCAGACTTCATGTGGTCGGCCACGCAGGCGCTCAGCGGCCTGATCGGCGTGGGGCTCGTGCAGGACTGGGCCACGCACGGCATCGGCCACGAGCTGACGGCGTTTTACGGCCTCGATCACGCCGAGACGCTGGCGATCGTCATGCCCGCGATCCTGCGCCACCAGAAGCAATCCAAGCAGACCAAGCTGCTGCAATACGCCCGGCGCGTGTGGAACATCAGCGATCGCGACGAGAATACGGCCATCGATGCCGCAATCACCGCCACCGAGCGTTTCTTCCATTCGCTGGGCATGCCCACAAAGCTGTCGGACTACAACATTTCTCCCGCCGACGCGGCCAGAAAAGTCGGCGACCGTTTCGATTCCCGCGGCACGAAGCTGGGCGAGCGGGGACATCTCGGGCCGAAGGAGACACGCGAAATACTGATGGCGTGTTGAGCAGTGCCCAGAGGTGGCATGGGCAAGCGTGCTGGCGCGCCCAAACTCCTCCCGGCAGGGAAAGAGGGGCTGGAGAGGCCGCGACGCAGCGATTGCGAAAGCCGCCCGTTCCCCTATAATGCCTCAACCAACCGTTTTGGGCGCAGAAAGCCCCGGGAGGCGTTGCCGCTGTCCTTTGCTCCTTGCCGATAACCTGTCTTCATCCGCAGAAGCATGGCTCGCCCTGAAAGACTCGGAGCGGGCCGCCCGGCTGTCGCTAATACGCAGATAATGCGTTTGTTATCGCCCCTGTGCCCTTATATACTCAGCGATTCGATTTCGGCCTGATTTAGAACGTTTTACGGCAGACTCACTATGCACGGCTTACCGCCCGCACAAGGCCTTTACGACCCACGCTTTGAGCACGATTCCTGTGGCGTGGGCTTCATCTGCCATCTCAAGGGCAAGGCCTCCAACAAGGTCGTTTCCGACGGCCTGCTCATGCTCGAAAACATGAACCATCGCGGCGCCTGCGGCTGCGAGGCCAACAGCGGCGACGGCGCCGGCATCCTCGTCCGCACGCCCGACCGCTTCCTGAGACGCAAGTGCAAGGAAATCGGCATCAACCTGCCCCCGCCCGGCCAGTATGGCGTGGCTATGTGCTTCCTGCCAAAAGACATGGTCGCCCGCCACGAATGCGAGCAGACGCTGGAACAGGTCGCCCGGGCCTACAACCTCGCCATCCTCGGCTGGCGCGATGTGCCGACCAACGCCGCGGCCGCCGATGTCGGCCCAGCCCCGCTGGCCGTCGAGCCCCGCATCCGCCAGATGTTCGTTACCCCCGGCGAATCGTTCTTCAACAAGGCCGACTTCGACCGGCGGCTCTACCTCGTGCGCCAGCAGGCCGAAAATCTCGTCGAATTCGGCCCCGGCCACAGCCCCGAAGCCCGCGAGGCGTTCTACGTCTGCCTCATGTCGGCCAATCGCCTGGTCTACAAGGGGATGCTGACTGCGACGCAGCTTCGTAAGTATTACCCCGACCTGAGCGAGGAGGATTTCGAGAGCTCGCTGGCGATGATCCACTCGCGCTTCAGCACCAACACCTTCCCAAGCTGGCGGCTGGCTCATCCCTATCGTTACCTGGCTCACAACGGCGAGATCAACGCCCTGCGCGGCAACCGCAACTGGATGCGGGCCAGATACAAATCGCTGCAAAGCGAAATCTTCGGCGATGAGCTTCAGAAGATGTTCCCCATCCTCACCGAATCGGGCTCCGATTCGGCCACCCTCGACAACGCGCTTCAGTTCCTGTGCGTCAACGGCCGATCGCTGCCGCATTCGGTGCTGATGCTCATCCCCGAAGCCTGGCAGCACCACGAGCTGATGGATGAGGACCTGCGGGCCTTCTACGAATATCACGCCTGCCTCATGGAGCCGTGGGACGGCCCGGCATCGGTGGCCTTCACCAACGGCAAGCTGATCGGCGCGGTGCTCGACCGCAACGGCCTGCGACCCAGCCGCTACTGCGTCACCAAGGACGATTACGTCATCATGGCCAGCGAGGCAGGTGTTCTACCGATCGACCCGGGCAACATCGCCAAGAAATGGCGGCTTCAGCCGGGGAAGATCTTCCTGATCGACACCGACCAGGGGCGAATCATCGACGACAGCCAGATCAAGCGCGAACTGGTTGCGCGCCGCCCATGGAAACTGTGGATTGACGACAACCTGGTCGAGATGGAGGACCTTCCCGAAAGCAAGAACGTTAAGCAGCCCGACCACGAGACGCTGCTGGTTCGGCAGCACGCCTTCGGCTACACGGTCGAAGACCTCAAGATGCTGCTCACGCCCATGGCGGTCGCCGGGCAGGAGCCGGTCGGCTCGATGGGCGCCGACACGCCGCTGGCGTGCCTGTCGGATCGGCCGCAGCTTCTGTACTCGTACTTCAAACAGCTATTCGCGCAAGTGACCAACCCGCCGCTCGATGCGAATTTCGAGGCGCTGGTGACGTCCCTCTACACCTACCTGGGCCGCGAGGGCAACCTGCTCTCCGAGGTGCCGCAGAACTCCCGGCTGATCAAGCTGCGCACGCCGATTCTCGACAACGCCGAGCTGGAGAAGCTGCGCGAGTGCGCGATTCCCGAGTTCAAATCGACAACGCTGCCGATGCTGTTCAACGTGGCCGAAAGCGAAGGCGGCCTGGAAAAGGCGCTGACAGCGCTGTGCGAGTCGGCCGCCGCGGCCGTGAAGGACGGCTATTCGATTCTCATCCTCTCCGATCGCGGCGTCGACAAGGACAAAGCGCCGATCCCGGCGCTGCTGGCCACGTCGGCCGTTCACCACCACCTCATCCGCCAGGGCATCCGCACTCAGGCCGGGCTGGTGATCGAAACCGGCGAGGCCCGCGACATCCACCATTTCTGCCTGCTGATCGGCTACGGCGCCGGCGCAGTGAACCCATACCTGGCGTTCGAAACCCTGGCCGACATGCACAAGGAAGGCCTGCTGCCCAAGGACATGACCTTTGAGAAGGCCAAGTACAACTACATCAAGTCCATCAACAAGGGCGTGATCAAGGTCGCGTCGAAGATGGGCATATCGACTGTGCAGAGCTACCGCGGCGCGCAGATCTTCGAGGCGGTGGGCATCGGCAAGGAGGTCATCGACCGCTATTTCACCAACACCGCCTCGCGCATCAACGGCGTGAGCCTGGAGATCATCGCCCGCGAAAGCCTCCTGCGCCACCGGCGCGGCTATCCGCCCATCCCTGTCGATGAGCACACGCTCGATGTCGGCGGCTTCTACCAGTGGCGCAAAGGCGCTGAGCACCACATGTGGAACCCCGACACCGTGGCCAAGCTCCAGCACGCCGTGCGCACCAACAGCTTCAAGACGTTCAAGGAATATTCGGCGATCTGCGACGACGAATCGCGCGCCCGCTGCACCATCCGCGGCCTGCTTCAGTTCAAGAAAGGCAATCCGATTCCCATCGAGCAGGTCGAGCCGGCCAGAGAAATCGTCAAGCGCTTCGTCACCGGGGCGATGAGCTTCGGTTCAATCTCCCTGGAGGCCCATGAGAACCTCGCCATCGCCATGAACACCATCGGCGGCAAGAGCAACACCGGCGAGGGCGGCGAAGACCCCGAGCGCTTCAAGGTCGATCCGAAATCCGGCAAGCCCATCCGCCGCAGCGCCATCAAGCAGGTGGCCAGCGGACGCTTCGGCGTCACCATCGAATACCTCGCCAACAGCGATGAACTTCAGATCAAGATGGCGCAGGGCGCCAAGCCCGGCGAGGGCGGCCAGCTCCCCGGCCACAAGGTCGATGAGAACATCGGCCGCGTGCGCCACACGACGCCCGGCGTGGGCCTGATCTCGCCGCCGCCGCACCACGACATCTACAGCATCGAGGACCTGGCGCAGCTCATCCACGACCTGAAAAACGCCAACCCGGAATCACGCATCAGCGTCAAGCTCGTCAGCGAAGTCGGCGTGGGCACTGTCGCGGCCGGCGTCGCCAAGGCCAAGGCCGACCACATTCTCATCTCCGGCGACTCCGGCGGCACCGGCGCTTCCCCGCTCACCAGCATCAAGTACGCCGGCCTGCCCTGGGAAATGGGCATCAGCGAGACGCATCAGGTGCTGGTCATGAACGGGCTGCGCAGCCGCGTGATTCTCCAGACCGACGGCCAGATCAAAACCGGGCGCGACGTCGCCATCGCCATGCTCCTGGGCGCTGAGGAGATCGGCTTCTCGACGGCCCCGCTCATCGCCAGCGGCTGCGTCATGATGCGGGTGTGCCACCTCAACACCTGCCCGGTGGGCATCGCCACGCAGGACCCCGAGCTGCGCAAGAAGTTCGCCGGCAAGCCCGAACACGTGATCAATTTCATGTTCTACGTGGCCGAGGAATTGCGCGAAATCATGGCCCGGCTCGGCTTCAGCACCGTCAACGAGATGGTGGGGCGGGTCGACTGTCTGGAATTTGGCGATGTGTCGGATCACTGGAAAGCCAAGCACATCGATCTCTCGCCGATTCTCCATAAGCCGCGGCCCCGGGCGGGCGAGACGCTCTATTGCTCGCAGAAGCAGGACCACGCCCTGGAGAAGGCGCTGGACAACAAGCTCTTCGAGCTGGTGCGCCCCGCCATCGAGCTGGGCGCGAAGGTCTCGGCTGAAGTGCCGATCCAGAATGTCAACCGCACGGTGGGCACCATTCTTTCCGGCCGGATCGCCAAGAAACACGGCCAGGCCGGCCTGCCCGACGACACGATCACCCTGAAGTTCACCGGCTCAGCCGGACAGTCGTTCGGCGCTTTCCTGGCCCACGGCGTGACGCTTATTCTCGAAGGCGATGCCAACGACTACCTGGGCAAGGGCCTGTCGGGCGGAAAGGTCATCGTTTATCCGCCCAAGGGCACCAGCTACAAGCCCGAGCAGAACATCATTGCCGGAAATGTCGTGTGCTACGGCGCGATCGAAGGCGAGATCTACATCCGCGGCGTCGTCGGCGAACGCTTCTGCGTCCGCAACAGCGGCGTGCACGCGGTGGTCGAGGGCGTCGGCGACCATGGCTGCGAATACATGACCGGCGGCCGCGTCGTTGTCATCGGCCCGACCGGCCGCAACTTCGCCGCCGGCATGTCCGGCGGCGTCGCGTTTGTTTACGACGACAGCGGCCAGTTCCCGCGATTATGCAACAAGGAAATGGTCGAGCTCGAGCGGCTGGAAAAGCCCGACGAAATCGAGCTGGTCAGAAAGCTGCTGGAGAATCATCTGCGGTACACGAAATCAACAGTGGCCGGCGGAATTCTCGCCGACTGGGACCGCGAGGTGCAGTATTTCGTCCGCGTGATCCCAACGGACTACCGGCGAGTGCTGGAGCACAAGGCCGAGTACGAGGAAAAAGCAAGGAGACTGGCGCAGAGGCAGGTGTGAGAAGAAGAAGTGCTGAGTGCAAAGTGCTGAGTACTGAGTGCTCAGAACTCAACACTCAACACTCAACACTCAGCACTCAGCACTCAGAACTCAGAACTGGATCAGCCATGGGCAAACCAACAGGCTTCAAAGAGATCCCCCGCGAAACGCCCAAGCGCCGCCCCGTCGAGCTGCGCGTGCGCGACTACAGCGAGATTTATCTCGATTTCCCCGAGCAGAAGCTGCGCGACCAGGGGGCGCGGTGCATGGACTGCGGCATCCCCTTCTGCAACAGCGCCTGCCAGCTGGGTAACCTCATTCCCGAGTGGAACGACCTGGTCTACAAGAACCGC
>Ga0315268_10003791_pt1 | contig 16548 bp, 14 predicted proteins | sample C1_top_MG_FD_204535 | JGI IMG/M metagenome (GOLD analysis project Ga0315268, IMG submission 204535) | Sediment microbial communities from Yellowstone Lake, YNP, Wyoming, USA - C1_top | ecosystem: Environmental > Aquatic > Freshwater > Lake > Sediment | place: USA: Wyoming | collected 2017-08-01
ATGAGCGGGGAGACGGATAAGCTGATCAATCTTGCCAGTCAGGTGAGCGAGAATCCTGATCCCCGGGAAATGGACATGCTGATCTCGACCGGGGAACGGGTCACCATCGCGCTTCTGGCCATGGCGATCCAGTCGCTGGGGCACAAGGCGCAGTCCTTTACCGGCCGGCAGGCAGGCATTGTTTCGGACTGCGTGCATACGAAGGCGCGGATCGAGAAGATATCCGGTGAGCGCGTCAAGCATGCGCTCAAAGAGGGGAAGATCGCCGTGGTCGCCGGTTTTCAGGGCATTACGGAAAATGACGACGTCTCGACCCTGGGGCGCGGCGGCTCCGACCTGTCGGCGGTGGCGGTAGCCGCAGCGCTGAAGGCAGATCTTTGCGACATCTACACGGATGTGGACGGCGTCTATACCACGGACCCGAACATGGTACCGCAGGCCAGGAAACTGGACAAGATCTCGTATGATGAAATGCTCGAACTGGCGAGCCTCGGCGCCAAGGTGCTGCAGACGCGCTCGGTGGAGTTCGCAAAAAAATATAACGTACCGGTGCGGGTGCTTTCGAGCTTCAATGACAACCCCGGCACCCTGGTGACCAAGGAGGATCCCGATATGGAGAAGGTTGTCGTGTCCGGCGTAGCATATGATAAGAATCAGGTGAAAGTGACGGTACAGGGCGTGCCGGACAAACCGGGAGTTGCGGCGAAGATATTCAACGCGATCTCGGACAACTCCATCGTGGTGGACATGATCATTCAGAACATCGGCGAGGGCGGTCTTACGGACATGTCCTTTACCGTGCCCAAGACCGATGCAAAAAAGACCGCTGAGGTCATGAAGAAGATCGTGGCCGAGATCGGAGCCAAGGGGGTGACCGTGAAAGAGGACATCACCAAGGTCTCGATCGTCGGTGTAGGCATGCGCTCACACTCGGGTGTGGCCGCGAAGATGTTCACTGCCCTGGCCAAAGAGGGGATCAACATCATGATGATCAGCACGTCCGAGATAAAGATCTCCATCGTGATCGAGGCAAAGTATACTGAGCTCGCCGTCCGCGTACTGCATGAGACCTTTGAGATGGATAAGGCTGCGTGATGAAGCCGTAAGACGTGAGTCGTAAGGAGTAAGGAATGACTCGAAAGTCAAAAAATCTTTCCCCCTTCCGCCTCGCGTTTCACGCTTTCCGAATCCATGGAGAGTTAGATCCGTTTTTTGAATGTCAGGAAATAACCATATGAAACCAACGGTACTACTCTACGATACCACGCTTCGCGACGGGGCGCAGGCCGAGGACGTGAACTTCTCGGTCGAGGACAAGATCCGCGTTGCGCGCAAGCTTGACCAGTTCGGCGTCCATTACATCGAGGGCGGCTGGCCGGGCTCCAATCCGCGCGACATCGAGTTCTTCAAGGAAATGCGGAAGGTGAAGCTCAGGAAGGCCAGACTCGCTGCCTTCGGATCGACCCGCCGCGCCAGCCTCAAAGTCTCCCAGGACCCCAGCATCAAGGCCCTCGTGGCTTCCGGTGCACCGGTTGCTACCATCTTCGGCAAGACCTGGGACCTGCATGTGCTCAAGGCGCTTAAGACCTCGCTCGCAGAGAACCTTGCAATGATCGAGGATTCGGTCTCCTTTCTCAGGAAACATATGGACGAGGTGATCTACGACGCCGAGCATTTTTTCGACGGGTTCAAGGCGAACCCTGACTACGCTGTGCAGACGCTCCTGGCAGCCGAAGGCGCTGGCGCGGACTGTCTCGTGCTGTGCGACACGAATGGCGGAACGATGCCTCACGAGGTCGAAGAGATCCTTGCCCGGGTGACGCGGATGATCGCAGCGCCGTTCGGCATCCATGCGCACAACGATGCGGAGCTTGCGGTGGCGAATTCGCTCGCGGCCATCAGGATGGGAGCGGTCCAGGTCCACGGGACCATCAATGGTTACGGTGAGCGCTGCGGGAACGCAAACCTGTGCTCCTTGATCCCTACCCTCAAGCTCAAGCTGGGCATCAACTGCGTTACCGACGCAAACCTGGCGAAGCTTCGCAGCGTATCCCGCTATGTGGACGAGATCGCGAATTTACCCCATCGCAAGCGTCAGCCGTATATCGGCGACAGCGCTTTTGCCCACAAGGGGGGCATTCATGTTGATGCCATGGCGAAAAATTCACTGACTTACGAGCATGTCACGCCCGAACTCGTCGGCAACAAACGCCGAATTCTCGTGTCGGACATGGCGGGCAAGAGCAATATCCTTCAGAAAGCGGCCGAGCTTGGCATCCCGCTCTCCAAGAACAGCCCGGAGCTGGGCCAGATCCTCAAAAAGGTGAAGGAGCTGGAGAACGAAGGGTATGAGTTCGAGGGAGCCGAAGGTTCGCTCGAACTTCTGATGCTGCGTGCGGGACACAACTATGAATCAGTGTTCGACATTTTCGACCGCATCGATTACCGCATCTTGACGGAAAAAAGGAAGGTGGATCCCCATCCGGTGAGCGAGGCCACGGTGACCGTTGAGGTCGGGGGAAATGTGGAGCATACCGCGGCATGGGGCAACGGCCCGGTGAACGCCCTTGACAAAGCGCTCCGCAAGGTCCTGCCCCAATATTTCCCGGGGAAGGGGCTTGAGCATGTCCGGCTGCTCGATTACAAGGTGCGCGTGCTTACTGCCGCTGACGGCACCGCAGCACGGGTCCGGGTGCTGATCGAGTCAGGCGATGGCGTGAGCAAGTGGGGCACGGTCGGGGTTTCCGAGAACGTGATCGAAGCGAGCTGGCAGGCGCTGGTGGACGGCATCGAGTATAAGCTGCTGAGAACTGCAAAGAAACGTAAGGCGTGAAAAGTTAATTGTAAAAGGTGAGATGTGAGAAAAGTAAGAAGTAAGAAGGTTACCCCTTTTACGTCTTCCGTTTCACGTCTCACGAGAGGGATACGTAATGATCGAAGAAGAAGGCGTAGTTGAGGAAGTAGCCGGAGATATGGCGAAAGTATCCATCCTCGCGAAGAGCGCGTGCGAGAAGTGCACTGCGTCCGGGATGTGCCATCCCGCAGACCAGGACTTCATGGAGGCTTCGAATCCCCTGGGAGCTAAAAAGGGGCAGCGGGTCAAGGTGGTGCTTGCACCGCAGGTCTATCTGAAGGCCTCCATCATCCTGTACGGCATTCCGATGACGGTGTTCGTGGCCGCAGCCATTGTCGGCAAGAACCTCGGCCGCATGTACGGGACGGAAGCGAATTCCGATCTATGGGCCTTCATTGCAGGGATGTCATGCATGTTTGTGTCGTTTCTGTTCATCCGGCTCTATAATAATAAGGTTGAAAAGACGCAGCAGTACAAACCGGTGATCGTGGAAATCCTTTCCTAGTCGATTGCCACTTACGATGGGGCGTTCAGCATGAGAATAATCAAGAATCCTGATGAAGCAAAACGGCTCGCCCGGACCATTCTCTCGGACATCCTCCTGTACAACCAGGCCAAGGTCAAGGAGGGGATCGAGAAGGACAGCCTGTTCGACGTTCTGACCGAGGAGCTGGCCGAGGGGAAAAAATACTACGAAAGCATGGTTGATGAAGAGATCCGCAAGGACAGCAACCTCTTCAACGAAGCGGTCATCGATGTCCTGATCAAGCAGGCGGGTAAGATCAAGTCCGAGATCTGGTAGTTCATAAGATAAACAACAAAATTCATCGCGAAGGAGTGTCTTATGAAGAACGCTGAAATCAAGGAGATCCGCAATATCGCCATTCTGTCGCACGGGGCCGCAGGCAAGACCTCCCTGGCTGACGCTATGCTCTTTGCCGGAGGCGCCGTGGGCGTCCGGGGCAGCGTGGACAACGACACGTCGGTCTTCATGCATGAGCCCGAAGAGATCAGCCGGAAGATCACCATTACCGCTGCGCTCGGGTTCACGGACTGGAAGGGCGTCCGGCTCAACATCATCGACACGCCGGGCTATATCAACTTTCTGGAAGAGACCAAAGGCACGCTTCGCGCGGTGGATGGCGCCGTCATCATCGTATCAGCGCTGTCAGGCGTCAAGGCCGAGACGGAGAAGATCTACAAGTTCGCCTGCGACCTGGAGATGCCGCGCATTGCTTTTGTGAGTAAGCTTGACAAGGAACGGGCCGATTTTTTTCGCGCGATCGGCGACATGGAGAAATATTTCTGCAAGAACGCTCTCGTGCTCCAGCTCCCGATCGGGCAGGAGGACAGCTTCAGGGGTGTCATCGACCTGATCAAGATGAAGGCGCTCTTCTTCACTGCGGACGAGAGCGGCAAGACGGAAGAGCAAGAGATCCCGGGGACCATGAAGCAGGATGCAGCCCTCTACCGGAAGAAGCTTGTTGAACAGATCGCGGAAAGCGATGACGCCCTGCTCGAAAAGTACCTCGACAAGGGGGATCTCTCTTCGGAAGACCTCATTGCCGGTCTTAAGCACGGGACACTGGGCGGCGGCCTGCTGCCGGTGTTGTGCGGTTCGCCGGTGAAGAATATGGGCATTCAGCAACTCATGGATGCGGTGATCACCTGCCTGCCTTCTCCCCTGGAACGTGCAGGCATTGTGGCGATCAAAGGAAAGGACCTCAAGACCGGTGGTGAGATTGTCCGCAAGCCGACGTCCGACGAACTGCTCGCCGCACTGGTGTTCAAGACCGTGATCGATCCTTTTGCCGGCAAACTGTCCATGGTACGGGTTTTCTCCGGAACGCTCAAGGCTGATTCCACGGTCTATAATGCAACGAAACAGACAAAAGAAAAGATCGGCACCCTGTTCCTTGTGCAGGGCAAGAAGCAGGTCCCTGCGCAGGTCCTGTCGGCAGGCCAGATCGGCGCTGTGGCCAAGTTGAAGGAAACGCTGACCGGCGACACGCTCTGCTCTGAGAACCAGCCGATCGTTCTGGAATTCGCGAAGTTCGTTGATCCGGTGATGTCGTTCGCCATTGAACCGAAATCCCGCGGCGATGAGGATAAAGTGAGCATCGGGATCCACAAACTCCTGGACGAGGATACGACGCTTCGTTTTGCGTTCGACGAACAGACCAAGGAAATGATCCTGTCCGGCATGGGGCAGGTGCATTTAGAAGTCACCCTGGAAAAGCTCAAACGGAAGTTCGGCGTGGACGTGACCATGAAAATGCCGAAAGTGCCGTATAAGGAAACGATCAGGTCCAAGGCGAGCGCCCAGGGAAAATACAAGAAGCAGAGCGGCGGCCATGGCCAGTACGGCGATGCGTGGATCGAGCTCGAACCGCTTCAGCGCGGCAGTGGATTCGAGTTTGTGGACAAGATCGTGGGCGGAGTGATCCCGCGGCAGTACATTCCTGCCGTGGAAAAGGGTGTGATCGAGGCCATGCATGAGGGGACCCTTGCAGGATATCCCATGGTGGATGTCCGCGTAACGCTCTATGACGGTTCCTATCACAATGTAGACTCCTCGGAAATGGCGTTCAAGGTCGCCGCATCCATGGGGTTCAAGAAGGCCGTGGAATCCGCAAAGCCCGTGCTGCTCGAGCCGATCATGAACGTGGAGGTGGTTGCGCCGGACGACACGCTCGGCGCCGTTATCGGAGACCTGAACTCGCGGCGAGGCAAGGTGCAGGGCGTTGTTCCCCAGGCCAACGGCCAATCCATCAAGGCTTTGGTGCCCATGTCCGAAATGCTGTCCTATGCGCCCACGCTCAACTCCCTTACGAGCGGCAGAGGCATGTACACGATGGAGTTTTCCGGGTATGAGGACGTTCCGAGCCACCTGTCGCAGAAGATCGTGCAGGAGCATACGGCGCAGCGCCACGGGAATCAGCACCAGAAAGAAAAATAATATCGAAAGCGTCCATTGCGTTGCTGCGAAGGCACTCGGTCGCGAGGGTAGAGGGTTGTTCAGGAACTCCTTCGAGCCTCGGTGCCATTGTGGTTACTAGAAAGAAGAATCCATGTACAGAAAAGATACTCTGGCTAACGGGATACGGGTCGTGTCTGAAACTTTGCCGAAATCCCGCTCGATCTCCATCGGTGTGTGGGTGAAGGTAGGCTCCCGCCACGAACCGCAAGAAGTGGGCGGCGTCTCGCACTTCATCGAACACCTGTTCTTCAAAGGAACGGCAAAACGGACCGCGAAGGACATCGCGATCGAGATGGACTCCATCGGCGGGGAGATGAACGCTTTTACCTCGCAGGAAACGACCACGTACTACGCCAAGGTGGTGGACGAACATCTGCCTGTGGCCATTGATATCCTTTCGGACATCCTGCTGGGTTCGAAGTTCGACCCGGTGGACATGGAAAAGGAGCGCAAGGTCATCCTGGAGGAGATCAAGGGCGTCGAAGACACGCCGGACGACTACATTCACGAGCTCTATACGGGCACGGTCTGGCCGGACAACTCCCTCGGCCGTCCCATCCTCGGCACCAAGGAGACCATCAAAGCGCTCACGCACAAGGATATCATCGCCTATATCGAGAATTACTACAGCCCGAAGGAGATCGTGATCTCGGTTGCGGGCAATTTCGAGCATGCCCGCCTCATTGAACTGCTAAACGCGAGCTTCGGGAAGCTTTCGCGGACCGGGATTACGAAGAAGGACATTCCGCCGGTGTTCACGAAAGCAGTGGCAGTCAGGAAAAAGCAGCTGGAGCAGGTGCAGATCTGCCTCGGGTGCAAGGGGCTGCAGTTCACGCATGAGGACCGGTTCGTGATCGCGGCGCTCAATACGGTGCTCGGCAACAGCATGAGCTCGCGCCTGTTCCAGGAGATCCGCGAGCAGAACGCGCTGGCGTATTCCATCTATTCCTATGTGACCTCGTACCGCGATTCGGGCCTCTTGACCGTGTACGCGGGAGCAGACCCGGCCAACGCGCTCGAGGTGGTGCGGCTCGTTACCCGGGAGTTCAGAAAGATCAAGGAAGAAGGGATCACGCCTGCGGAAGAGACCAGGGTCAAGAACCAGATCAAGGGAAACCTCGTTCTGTCGCTGGAAAGCAGCAACAGCCACATGAGCAGGATCGCACGGCAGGAGATGTATTTCGGTAAATACCTGTCCATGGACGATATCATCAAGGGTGTGGAAAAGGTCTCCGCCGGGGACGTGCAGCGGCTGGCGGGGGACCTTTTTTCGCGTGATACGGTCTCGCTCACGATCCTCGGTCCGCTCAGCAAGGCCGATGTGCCGGATTCGGTATTGGAGCTCTAGCAAGGAGAAGACCGGGGCAAGGGTCATGTAGCAAGTAGCAAGGAGGAAAACCTTGCCCCCATGCTACTTGCTACTAAAAAAATGTCCGACCATCTGATCGTCCACATAACCAGGCTCAAGAACGCTGAAGGCCTGCCTCTTCCCCACTATCAGACCGAGCATTCGGCAGGCGTGGACCTGTACGCTGCCGTGGACCAGGAGCTCGTGCTCGAAGCAGGAAAATGGCAGCTGGTTCCCACGGGCATCGCGATCGCCATTCCCGAGGGATGCGAAGGCCAGGTGCGGCCCCGGAGCGGGCTCGCGTTCAAGCACGGCATCGGCATGCTGAACGCGCCGGGCACTATCGATGCTGACTATCGCGGCGAGATCGGGATCATTTTGTTCAATTTCAGCACGGTGCCGTTCTCCATCAAACGGGGAGACCGCATCGCGCAGCTGGTGTTCGCCAGGTTGGTGAGAGCAACGCTCGATACGGTCCACACACTGTCGGAGACCGCGCGGGGCAGCGGCGGATTCGGCCATACCGGGAGGTAGCGGACGTTCTCCCGGCATCGCAGAGAATGAGGAGATGGCAGTATGCACACGAAAAAGGGAATTATGCTAGCGATCCTATTATCACTGTTCCTTGCACAGTCCTCCGTTGGACAGACCATGAACGTTACGGAAAAGGTCCTTCCGAACGGGCTCAAGGTGCTGCTGAAAGAAGAGCACAAATCGCCGGTCGTGACGTTCCAGATCTGGTACAAGGTCGGTTCGCGCAACGAACGCCTCGGCAAAACGGGCATTTCCCATCTGCTCGAACACATGATGTTCAAGGGCACGAAAAAATACGGCCCCAAGACGTTCAACCGGATCGTCCAGCGCAATGGAGGGAACGACAACGCGTTCACGTCCAAGGACTATACTGCGTATTTCGAGACCTTTGCCGCGGACCGCATCGGGATCTCCCTTGATCTGGAATCGGACCGCATGCAGAACCTGCTGCTCGACCCTAAGGAGTTCCTGTCCGAGCGTGATGTGGTGAAGGAAGAACGCCGCATGAGGACCGATGACGATCCGGACAATACCATGGTAGAGCAGATGATGGCCGCGGCCTTCAGCGCGCATCCGTACCAGTGGCCGGTGATCGGCTGGATGGCGGACATCGGCAACATCTCTCGGGACGACCTGGTGCAGCATTACCATACGTACTATTCGCCGAACAACGCGACCCTGGTCGTGGTCGGCGATTTTGACACGAACGTTCTCATGCCGCAGATCGAGAAACAGTTCGGCAGCATCCCGCGCGGTCCGGATGTGCCGAAGGTCGCGGCTGTGGAACCAAAGCATCTGGGCGAACGCAGGATCATCGTGAAGAAACAGGCTGAACTGCCCCTGGTCTTTGCCGGGTATACCATGCCGACCCTGAAACACCCCGATTCCTACGCGCTTGAGGTCCTGCAGGGCATTCTTTCCACGGGAAAGAGCTCCCGGCTGTACAAGTCCCTGGTCTACGAGAAGCAGATCGCGCTTTATGCGGGCGGCGATTACGACAATGTCTCGATCGATCCGAACATGTTCTATTTGTATGCCGGCGTGATGCCGGGCAAGAACACGGATGAAGTGGAGAAGGCCCTGTACGCGGAGATCGACCGGTTCAAGACCGAGCCGGTCACGGACGAGGAGCTGCAGCAGGCGAAGAACCAGGCTGAGGCCGGCTTCATCATGGGCCAGGACTCGAACTTCAACCAGGCAATGCAGCTGGGACAGTTCGAATCCGTGGCATCATGGAAGCTGCTCGAAACCTATGTGGACAAGATCCGGGCGATCACCAAGGAAGACGTGATGCGCGTTGCAAAGGAATATTTTAATGAGGACAGCAGAACGGTCGGCATCCTCGTGCCCCTGAAAAAGGACAAATGAGTGAACAGTACGGTTATGTGCAGTCATCACTGCGGTCCGGACAGCTGCACACCCGAATGAGGTGAACATCGTGAGGGAATACGGAATGTGGATCAGACAGAAGAATATACTCGTCGCTGGCATACTGGCTGTTTGTATCGCGTTTCTGGCTTCAGTCTCTTCGGCCGGAGCCTTGGAACCGCTCGGCAAGCGCATCGTGTTGAAGAACGGCATGGTCCTGCTGCTTGCAGAAAAGCACGATATCCCCATGGTCACGATGAGCCTGGCGATCAGAGCAGGAGGCCTTGCAGAGCCGGCGGACAAGGCCGGCCTCGCGGGGATCACTGCATCGCTCCTGACCCAGGGAACCGCAAAGCGCACAGCACACCAGATAAGCCGTGAGATCGATTTCATCGGAGGATCGCTCTCGACCTCGGGCGGCAGGGACACTGCATCAGCCGGCCTCCGGGTGCTAAAAAAGGACCTCCGGAAAGGTCTTGACCTGCTTTCCGATGTGCTCCTGAATCCGGCTTTTGACCAGAAGGAGATCGACCGGAAGAAGAAAGAAAAGCTGGCTGAGATCCGTCGCCAGAAAGACGAGCCCGGCATTGTCGCGGGCGAGGCGTTCGAAAAGATCGTCAACGGCAACCATGCCTATGGTAGGACCGGGGATGATGTTGCCGCCTATCTTCAGAAGATGACCAGGCAGGATGTGGTTGATTTTTATCAGTCGCACTATGCTCCGAACAGCACGGTCATTGCGGTGGTCGGCGATGTGACCGAGAAGGAGATCGTGTCGCTGCTGAATGATTATTTCAAGTCGTGGAAAATGCGGGAGCAGTCGCCTGCTGCCCCGATCGCGCTGCCGGTCATAGAAAAGACCGTGGTGCAGAAGATCGACAAGGACCTCACCCAGGCGAACATCGCTATGGGCCATGCGGGTATCAGCAGGGAGAACCCCGACTATTATGCGGTCCTGATCATGAACTATATTCTCGGGGGCGGGGGATTCTCGTCGCATCTTATGGACAATATCCGGGACAACCGGGGGCTGGCCTATGACGTCCACAGCGGATTTGCGGCCCAGAAGGAGCCCGGCGCGTTTGCGGTGGGCATCCAGACCAAGAACGAATCAGCGAACGAGGTCATTGCCGAGACGATCAAGGAGATACGCAGGATGCAGACCGAGCTTGTTTCTGAAACTGAACTTGCAGAGGCCAAAGCGTACTTGACCGGGAGCTTTCCGCTCAAAATGGACACCTCGGCCAAGGTTGCCGGCATGCTTACGTCCATAGAACTTTTCAACCTGGGATTTGATTATCCGCAGAAATACCCTGGCCTGATCAACGCGGTGACCCGCGAGGAGATCCAGCGGGTCGCGAAGAAATATCTTCATCCCGATGCTCTCGTGATCGTGGTGGTCGCCAATCAGGAAAAGGCGAAGCTGAAGTACTAAGAGGTTAGTAGCCGGTAGTCAGAATACAGAAGTCAGAAGGGGGCAATGTCTCCTGACTCCTGTCTCCTGACTACGGAATTCCTATGTCTTCCCTAATCAACATTCTCCCCGACCATGTCGTGAACAAGATCGCCGCTGGCGAAGTGGTGGAGCGGCCTGCGTCTGTGGTCAAGGAACTGATCGAGAACTCGATCGATGCCGGCGCCACCGAAGTGCTTATCGACATTGAGCAGGCCGGGAAACGGCTGATCCGCATCACGGACAACGGGAGCGGCATGTCGTCTGAGGACGCCCGGACCTCCTTTCTGCGGCATGCCACGAGCAAGATCACGAGCGATGTTGACCTTGAGGCCATCCGCACCATGGGGTTCCGTGGTGAGGCGCTTTCGAGCATCGCGTCGGTGTCACAGGTCCGGCTCCAGACGACGCTGCAGGCAGCTTCCTCGGGTACGCTGATCGAGATCGAGGCCGGGGTGGTAAAGACGGTCAGCGCTGCCGCGCCGCTGCCCGGAACCTCGCTCGAGATCTCCCATTTATTCTACAATACACCTGCGCGGCTGAAGTTCCTGAAGAGTCCTGCAACGGAGTTTTCCCATATCCTGACCGCGGTGTCCCGGCAGGCCATGGCCCATCCCGGAATCAGGTTCAGGCTTACCCACCAGAAGAAGGCCGTGCTCGATCTGCCGCCATGCGCGAGCATCCGGGAGCGGGTGTTCCAGTTGTACGGCAGCGAAGTAGCTGAGAACGTTGCCGAGTTCTCCGGAGGACGCGACCAGGTCCATGTCCACGGCTTGATCAGCCGCCCCGGGTATACCCGGGCGGACAAGACCTACCAGGAATTCTTCGTGAACAAGCGGTCCGTGAAGAACGCCTCGTTCGCGCATGCGTTCTATGCCGCATATGGAGATATGCTCATGCGCGACCGGCATCCCCTGGGTTTCCTCTTTCTTGAGATCGACCCGGCGCTTGTGGACGTGAATGTGCATCCCGCAAAAGCAGAGGTGCGGTTTCGGAACCAGTCGCAGATCCATGATCTGGTCCGGGATGTAATCCGGGAGGGGCTTCGCGGCCAGGGTCTCCCTGCGGCAACAAGCGCTGTACCAGGCGCGCATGCTGAAGGTGTGCACGAAGCGCTTTCGGAGTATGTCAGGGATCTTTCCGAAGCAGGCTCTTTTCAGGAGAAGGAAAGACCGTCAGCCTTTTTTGGACGGCGAAGGAGCGATGCGGGTCCGGCTCCTGCGAGCGCAGACAGGGAGTCTCAGCCGGATCATACAGAAATGGATCTTACTTTTCCTTCGGCTTCCCGTGATGCTCGCTCTGCGTTCCCGACCTCACCGACAGCGTTGCTGGTTCCGCTTGCCCAGGTCCAGGATTCCTTCATTGTCGCTCAGTCTCGGGAGGGAATGGCGCTCATCGATCAGCACGCAGCGCACGAGCGGGTGCTGTTCGAGAAGCTTCAGGACCAGTTGAGCACGGGCCACATTTTCGTTCAGAACATGCTCATGCCGATATCGATCGACCTGGGGCCAGCCCAGGCCGGAATCCTGGGTGAATATCTGCCGGAACTGGAAAAACTCGGCTTTTCGGTCGAGGATTTCGGGAACAACACGTTTATCATTAAGGCCGTTCCGGCGCTGCTGGTGGGAGCGGATCATAAAAAGCTGCTGCTTGATATCCTCGATGAAGTGAATGTTCATGGGAAAAGCGGAAAAATGGAAAAGCTCCGAGACGAGGTCCTGAGCGTCATGGCCTGTCATCCTGCGATCAAGGTCCACCGCAAGTTGTCGCAACAGGAGATGGAGCATCTGCTCGACGGACTTTTCCGATGCCGCATGCCGCACACCTGCCCGCACGGGAGACCTACGATCGTCCGGTTCTCGATGGACGAGATCAGGAAGATGTTCAAGCGGATTTAGTATGTTAGAAACGTATTCTCTTTAAACGAACAAGGAGTCAATATGGACTGGCTCATTAACCCTGAAGCATGGATAGCGCTCTTGACACTGACCGCGCTCGAGATCGTGCTCGGGATCGACAACATTATCTTCATCTCCATCCTCGTCAGCAGGCTTCCGGAGCGCCAGCGCGCACGTGCGCGGTTCCTCGGTCTCGGACTTGCCATGCTGACCCGTATCGGCCTGCTGCTGTCCATCACCTGGGTGATGCGTCTGACCACGCCGCTGTTCGGTGTTCTGGGCAGGGACATCTCGGGCCGCGATCTGATCCTCATCACCGGAGGGCTGTTCCTTCTCTGGAAAAGCACCATGGAGATCCACAACAGTCTTGAAGGAGAAGAGCAGGCCGCAGCAGGCAGGGCAACGGCCGGATTTGTCACCACGCTGCTGCAGATCGCGGTTCTCGACATCATCTTTTCCCTCGACTCGGTGATCACTGCCGTGGGGCTTGCGAACGATGTGATAGTGATGGTCCTCGCGATCATGGCCGCGGTGGTCGTGATGATGTTCTCATCGCGCAGCATCGGCGATTTCGTGGACCGGCATCCGACCATCAAGGTCCTTGCGCTGAGCTTCCTCGTCATGATCGGCGTTACCCTGATCGCCGAAGGCATGGGGTTGCATATCCCCAAGGGGTATATTTACTTTGCCATGGCATTCTCGATCACGGTTGAGATGCTGAACATCCGCATGCGGAGGAAAACGGCACATCCGGTCAAACTTCATAAAGCAATGGATGGAGAAGGGGACGCTGAGTGAGCTACCGGAGAGGACAGGTGCATGCTGGTCGAAAAAGCATGCATTCGATGGTCTGCGCCGGCCTACTCTTCCTGGTGATCATCAATGCGGGATGCACGTCCACCATCACCAGGGAAAACCTTCTCGCGAGAATGCAGACGAACGACACGTTGTTGATCGTCGATGTACGATCGCAGGCTGAATACGACCGTGACCACATCCCCGGGGCAGTGCATATCCCGTTCTACACTGTCGGGACCGGCGTTGAGCAGCTCGGGTATCCGAAAACGGACCCGGTGGCAGTGTACTGCGAGCACGGCCCGCGCGCGGGCTTAGCGGGCATGGCGCTCTATCTGCATGGATTTGACCAGATATACTCGCTCGACGGCCATATGAAGGCCTGGCGCGCGAATGGATTCCCCATCGAGATCACAACACATGACACCACCGGACCATAAGCCCATCCTCATACTCGCCGGACCTACCGCCGTGGGCAAGACCGACGCATCCATCCTGCTTGCACAGGAGCTTGGCGCGGAGATCGTGAGCGCCGACTCCATGCAGATCTATCGCCACATGGACATCGGGACCGCAAAGCCGACCTTGGAGCAGCGCAGACTCGTCTACCATCACCTGATCGATGTCGCGGACCCGGATCAGCCGTACAGCGTGGGAGATTATATGCGCGACGCGCGCTCGGTGATCGACGGTATCCTGTCCGCCGGCGGCGTGCCGATCGTGGTAGGAGGCACCGGCCTCTACATCCGGGCGCTCATGCGGGGCCTGTTTCACGGCCCTCCGGCTGACCTGGAACTGCGCGAACGGCTGCTGCAGCGGGAGGGAGAGGGCGCGGCAGGCACCCTGTATTCCGATCTCGTGAAGGCCGATCCCGAATCCGCGGTCAAGATCCATCCGAACGATCTGCGGCGCACGGTCCGTGCACTCGAGGTGTTTTACCTCAGGGACAGAAAGCTCTCGGAGTATCAGCAGGAGCATGCGTTCCAGGACAAACCGTACGCGTTCCGCCTGCTCTTCCTGGTCCGGTCGAAAACAGAGCTCTACCCCCGGATCGAGCAGCGCGTGGACCAGATGCTTGCCTACGGGCTCGAGGCCGAGGTCAAAAGTCTGAAGGAAAAGGGATACAACGCTGAACTCCCGTCCATGCAGGCGTTGGGATACAAACACTTCATGAATTTTTTGCAGGGAACAGCCTCGCGCGATGAGACCGTGGCATTGCTGAAGCGCGACACCAGGCGTTTTGCCAAGCGCCAGTTCACCTGGTTCCGGCGCGAACCCGATGCGGTATGGGTCGACATTACCGGTCTCTCCCGGCCGATAGAAATTGTCGAGAGAATAAAGAAAAACATTGAAATTTCAAACAACTTGGTATAAGATTACAAAAATTTATGTTCTGCAATGCGGTGGATGGGAGCGTGGAATTTTTGCCGCGCTTCACGGAGGGGTGGATGGGAAAGTCTCAGGTGAATCTTCAGGACATATTCTTGAACCAGATGCGCAAGGAAAAGATCCCGGTTACGATGTACCTCGTGAACGGCGCGCGCCTCACGGGCACGATCAAGGGGTTCGATAATTTCGTCATCCTGATGAAGCAGGAAAACCAGCAGCTCGTTTACAAGCACGCCATTTCCACGATCATCCCTGATAAACCGGTCGACCTCCTGGAAGGCCTCGAGGCCAAGAAGGAAGCGGAAACCGCGGCGCAGGGGTAACGCATGTTCTGAAGTCAGGCGTGCAGATCATACAAAAAAGTATCTACTCAGTCCAAAAACCACGGCGTCTCGCGCAGGGCCGATGAGCTCGCAGAGAACAATAAGAAAAACAGATCAAGGCTGTCTCTCTTTCTCGGCGTCTCCGCGACTCAGCGCGAAAATGGTTTTTTATTTTTACTTGATTATCAGTGTCCCCATTATCTGTTAAGGAATCAGCTCTCATGACAACGCGAAAATCAACAACCCAACAAGCGACCATCGGCGTCATCGGCGGCAGCGGCCTGTACGAGATTGAAGGCCTGACGCAGGTCAAAACGGTCAGGGTCGCCACTCCGTTCGGGAAGCCGTCGGACGATTATGTGATCGGCACGCTCCACAACAGACGGGTGGCGTTCCTGCCCCGTCACGGCCGCGGCCATCGCATCATGCCCACGGACATCAATTTCCGGGCGAACATCTTCGGCATGAAGAAGCTCGGCGTGGAGCGGATCATCTCGGTGAGCGCCGTGGGCAGCATGAAGGAAGAGATCAAGCCCGGGGACATTGTGATCCCGGACCAGTTCTACGACCACACCAAGCATCGCAGGAGCACGTTCTTCGGCAACGGTGTGGTGGCGCATGTGGGCATGGCCGACCCGGTCTGTCTTGACCTGGGAAAGGTCCTGATCCAGGCGGGGATCACGGTGGGGGCTACGGTCCATCAGGGCGGCACGTACATCTGCATGGAAGGTCCGCAGTTCTCCTCACGCGCCGAATCACTGGTCTATCGCACCTGGAACGTAGACGTCATCGGGATGACCAATGCCACGGAGGCGAAGCTCGCACGCGAGGCCGAGATCTGCTACAGCACGATCGCGCTGGCAACGGACTACGATTGCTGGCACCATAGCGAAGAGGCGGTGACCGTCGAGGCGGTCCTGGCCGTGATGAAGCACAATATCGAAACGTCCAAGGCTATGATCAGGGAGGCGGTCCGGATCCTGCCGGAGAAGCCGGACTGCTCCTGCGGCGAGGCGCTCCGGAACGCGATCATGACGCCGGAGAAACTGATCCCGGTGAAGACGAAGAAGGACCTGGCCCTGATCATCGGGAAGCATCTGAAAAAGAAATAAGCAGAAGAACAATTAACCACAGATGAACACGGTTAAAGACTGAACAAAACGGAGCCCTTTCTTAAGACTTAACCGTGTTCATCCGTGGTTACAATTTGGTTTGTGTGGAGGTAGTACGTGAGTCTGCTCGTTGTCGGTACGGTCGCACTTGATTCTGTCAAAACACCTTTTGGAAATGCAGAGAACGCGCTCGGCGGTTCAGCCACGTATTTTTCCACATCCGCGAGCTACTTCACGGATGTCCGGCTGGTAGCGGTGATCGGCGAGGACTTCCCCAAGGAACATATCCAGTTCCTGAAAAGCAAGAACATCGACATTCGCGGCCTCGAAGTACAGAAGGGCGAGACCTTTCGCTGGAAAGGCGAGTACGGGTACGACCTGAACGAGGCCCAGACGCTCGCCACCCATCTGAACGTTCTGGCTACTTTCAAGCCGAGCATCGTCGAGGACTATAAGGCCTCTGATGTCGTGTTCCTCGCGAACGTGGACCCCGA
>Ga0315268_10003792_pt1 | contig 16547 bp, 16 predicted proteins | sample C1_top_MG_FD_204535 | JGI IMG/M metagenome (GOLD analysis project Ga0315268, IMG submission 204535) | Sediment microbial communities from Yellowstone Lake, YNP, Wyoming, USA - C1_top | ecosystem: Environmental > Aquatic > Freshwater > Lake > Sediment | place: USA: Wyoming | collected 2017-08-01
ACTTCAATTGTGTTTTCAATGATCGGCGTCGGGATATTGTTGAATATTTCAAAAAAATGTAAGATATAAGCAGTATGAGAATTGTTCTAACTGGCGGGGGAACGGGAGGGCATATATTTCCCATCCTTGCCGTAATAAGAGAAATAAGAAAACAGCTTGGCGAGAAAAGAGATGTCGATTTTTTGTTCATTGGCCCGGGCGGAGAACTGGAAAGAGAAGTGATGGCCAAGGAGCTTATTCCTGCGAGGAAAATTTTGTGCGGGAAACTGCGCCGTTATTTTTCCTTTCGAAACCTCGTAGATATTTTCAAAATTCCGATTGGCTTGGCTCAATCTCTTTGGTATCTTTTGGTTTTTATGCCGGATGCGGTCTTTGCCAAGGGCGGGTATGCCAGTGTTACCGTTGTTGCGGCAGCCTGGCTCTATCGGATACCAGTAGTGATTCATGAGTCGGATGTTACGCCCGGGCTTGCCAATCAACTAATGTCAAGAATGGCGCGCAGAATCGCTGTTTCTTTTTCCGGATCGGAAAAATTTTTCCCGGAAAGAAAGGTCCTTTTGACAGGAAACCCGATTCGGGTCGAACTTGCCCAAGGTGATATGGCCGAAGCCCGGAGAATTTTTTCATTGAACTCTGAAAGAAAGACTATTTTGGTCATGGGAGGAAGTCAGGGAGCTCGATCAATCAATCAGGCGATCCTTCGAATTCTTCCCAAAATTCTCAAAAAATATCAGTTAATCCACATAACAGGAAAAGTTGATTACGAAGACATAATTCATGAAGCGGGGAAGCTGGGCATAAAAGCGGGGAGGGAAGGATATCATCCCTATCCCTTCCTGCACGAAGAACTCAAGCACGCACTTGCCGTTTCAGATTTGGTAATCTCTAGGGCGGGGGCTAACGCGATGACTGAAATTGCAGCCAATGCCAAGCCGGCAATTATCATTCCTATTGCCGATTCGGCCAATAATCATCAGGAACAAAACGCCTTTGCCTTTTCCCAGGCCGGAGCGGCTGTCATGCTTGAACAGAATAATCTCGGCGAAAATATTTTACTTGGTGAAATAGAGCGAACAATAGAAAGCAGGGAACTGAGTTTTGAACTCAGTGAAAGAGTGAAAAAATTTTATAACCCCAAAGCGGCGGAAATTATCGCCAGAGAGATAATAGAAATTGCTGTTTGAATTCCGACACTGCGCGAGGAGGGTGGTTCTAAATTCAAGCCTTAGCAATATTTGCTAAGGTCTCGTTTTAAGAAATAAAATAATAAGAAAACATTCATGAAGTTATCATGCCACGCAATCATCATTGTTTCGCTAAATATTCGTAAAATTCTTATTGTCAATTGAAATGATTGATTTTTCCAAGATCAAGAAAATATATTTCATCGGCATCAAGGGATCCGGAATGGTGGCTTTGGCTGAGATTTTGAAGCGCCAGGGCTATCAGATCACCGGTTCTGACACGGCGGAGAGATTTTTCACGGATGATATTCTCAAGAAAAGATTGTATGTGAAATTTTATGAAGGTTTTGACGCTGATCACGTTGCGGGTGATACTGATCTTGTGGTTTATTCCACGGCCTACAATGAAGAAAATAACGAGGAGATCAAGGCGGCCAAATTCAAAAGCATTCCGATGATTTCTTACCCGGAGCTCCTAGGACTCCTCTTCAGCCGAAAATACGGCATTGCTGTTTGCGGGACGCATGGGAAGACAACAACGACGGCGATGCTGGCTGAAATTTTTCGAGCGGCTGATTTTGACCCGACAGCGGTCGTTGGTTCTCAAGTGCGTCAGTGGCAAAGCTCGGCTCTCGTCGGCCGGAGCGAGTTTATGATTATCGAAGCCGATGAATATCAGGGAAAATTTGGTAATTACCATCCCCAAGCGGTTATTCTCACCAGCGTTGACTGGGACCATCCGGATTATTTCAAGACTTATGATGACTACAAGAATACATTTGTTGAGTTTGTGCAAAAAATTCCCCGCCACGGATTTTTGGTTGTTTGCGGGGATCGGAGCGAAACCCTTGAAATTGCCAAGAGCGCCAAGTGCAACGTTTTGAAATACGGCTTTGACAAAGATAATGACATTAAAATAAAAAATCACGAACTCAAGGATGGAAAACAGATTTTTGAATTGTGGTACAATGATAAAAATTTAGGTATTTTCGAGCTGGAGCTTCCCGGAAAACACAATGTCCTCAATGCGGCGGCGGCTGTGGCGATGAGCTACAAGTTCAATGCCGATATGGAAAAGGCGAAAGAGGCATTGGCGAGTTTTGAAGGAACTTCCCGACGGTTCGAATACATTGGCAAGCGCAACGGCGCTATTTTGATTGACGATTACGGCCATCATCCTGAAGAAATAAAAGCCACTTTGCGCGCGGCGCGGGAATTTTTCCCCAAGCGCCGGATCTGGTGCGTTTTCCACCCGCACACATTCACGCGCACGAAGGCCTTGCTATCCGAATTCGCGCAAAGCTTTGAAGACGCGGACAGAGTTATAGTTTTGGACATCTACGGCAGCGCCCGTGAAACCCAAGGCGGGGTGCATTCAAAAGATTTGGTAGAAACGGCTCAAAAATACCACCGCAACGTGGAATATATCCCCACCATTCCCGAAGTCATCGAATATCTCGCCGATCAAATCGGCCGCGAAGACCTTGTCATCGCCATGGGCGCGGGAAACGTTTGGGAAGTGGCGGAGGGATTGAAGGAGTAAAAATATGGCAGTATAATAGTTGTAAAGAAGGCTAAATATTAAGAATAATTTTATGGACGCGCAAATGGAAAAACAAGAGGCAATTGGACAATTGACAGGGTTGTCGCCGGGAAATATATACAGAAAAACACTGGATGACTTCTTGAAATATATTCCCGAGGGGAATAAGCCGCTCTATAATGAGAGTGAAAGAAAAAATATAACCGAACGAGCAATTGGATTTGGCCAAATGTATAACAACTTAATGTTGATTTTGCGCGGATATGGAAACCTGTCCAGTAAAGAAGAAAGAATGGGAATATTATCGAAAATTCCGAATATTCGCCGGGAAGCTATTTTTTGGACCAGAAAATCTGATTCAAGAAGAGATTTTGCTCGTGAAATTGATGAGGCGGTGACGATGCTTGTTCCTGAAAACGATAGGAAAATGTTTGCTGAATATTCGAAACAGAGACATCATTGATTATTCAGTTTGATTCAATTTGATTTGTTTTTAGCACGAGAAAGATCATAAATCGAGCCGACTCAAAAGGGCTGGCTCTTTTTTGTTGTTGGCTATTGACATTTTAGAAGGATCTGCTATAATTCCCCGTTAAGTTGTTGCATTAAAAATTGAAAAAGTTTCAGGAGGGAAAAGATAATGGGCTGGGAAATTAAGTGGTATGGAAAAATGATCAGGTTGCTGTGGGAAATCACCCACGGCCAGAAGTTTTTCCTCAAAGATCTGCCGCCAGAGCGACTCGGTTAAGGGACAAAGGAATCTGTTGGTGCGATGCTCTCAAAGCTTTTCGCGGCCGGGCTCCTACATCGCCATTCCCGCGGTGAGTATACCTTTACCGTAGCGGCAGCGGAATTGATCTCGCAACCGATTCCGGTTGCCGTCGAGCCCTGGGAAAGAGGAGGAGAAGAGCCATTGCAAATTCTCATCCTAACGCCGGAAGAATTAATCGCTTTCAATTCCCTCAATCGCTGTCAGCCCAAAACAGTGGTGGTCCCTTTCGCCAAGAAAAGGGATCGCATCACCGAGAGCGATCTTGATACCTTGCATCTGGATTCCGAAGGGAGGGAAAAATTTCTCTGGAAAATGGAGGAAGCGGGGATTCTGCAGGCGGACGGCGAGGGGAAAAAAGGCCGCATCTTCCATTTCAACGCGGAGAGATATCTCGAACTTTGCGACAAGGTTCAAGTTGTCGCCCCAGTTCAGTGGAAACTTAACGAACTGAAGGTAACTCTTTCTGACCGCAAACAATTGCTAGAAAACTGGACCGAGGCAGAGACCACGCTGGCCAGCGAGCTCAAGGCGGATAAGGAAAGGCTAGCAGATCTTCAAAATCAGCTGGCCGAAATCCAGAAAAAAATCGAGGTAGTTTCCGTGGACATTCGGGCGGGGCGGCAGAAGTTGGAGGCGGCGCGCCAGCAGATTGCTTCCTCGGGCTACGTAGGGGAAATCAAGGAACTGGAGAATCTGATTTCCGTCCTCGAGCCAATGAGCGGCTTGAGCGAGGCGTTGCAGGCCAAGCTGTTGCGTCTGCTCGGCCTGAAGATTTCGTAATTTATTGGCGTTTTCTAGTCGCTGGTTAAAGAATCTGCGACTGGAGAATGTACAAAACCAACTCACAAGGTTGGCTTTTTTCTTTGGGCGGGGTATTATTTGATTATGCCCGGTGGTGATCCGCCAAAATTGTCGAGCAGTTCACTGCTTGGGTTGACAAATTATCTAATTATTAGACTATCTGCTCGCGGTTTATTTGGGCGGACTACTGCCGGGTATGGTAATCAAAGAAAATATTCCTTTAGCGCCTTTTACAACCCTCAAAATCGGGGGTCCGGCAAAGTTTTTTTGCGAAGCGAAAAATGAAGAAGAGATTTTAGAATCAGTGAAATTTGCCGAGGAAAAAAACTTGCCGGTTTTTGTGCTGGGCGGGGGAAGCAATATTCTGGTGAGCGATAAAGGTTTCAACGGGCTAGTCATAAAAATTCAAAATTCAAAATTCAAAATTCAAAATTCTTCGATTGATTGCGGCGCTGGTTGCCAATTGGGCACAATCGTGAACGAAAGCGTAAAAAATGAATTAACAGGCTTGGAATGGGCGGCGGGTATTCCGGGAACGATTGGAGGAGCCATTAGAGGGAATGCGGGAGCGTTTGGGAGTTCTATGAGTGAAATAGTTGATAGCGTGGAAGTTGTTGATGTCGGCGCTTTATCAACGGGATCCCTCGCGGTGCTCGGGATGACAGTCTCTGGCTGTCAATTCGCTTATCGGGACAGCATTTTCAAGAAAAATTCGAATCTGTTGATTATTTCTGCCGTTTTGAAGCTTAAGAAAGGCAAAAGAAAGGAAAGTGAGAAAAGGGTCAAGGAAATTATTAAGCAAAGGCAAAAAGCCCAGCCTTTTGATTTTCCTAGCTCCGGAAGTTTTTTCAAAAACCCAGAAACGAAGAACAAGAAATTACTGGGAGAGTTTGAAAGAGATACTGGAGATAAAGCAAAAAACAATATAGTTCCAGCCGGATATCTCATTGACCGGCTGGGAATGCGCGGAAAAAAGATAGGCGGGGCGATGGTCAGTCAAGAGCACGGAAATTTTTTAGTGAACACTGACGGCGCAAAAGCGGAGGATTTTATCATTCTCGCCGCCATTATCAAAACGCGAGTGAGAAACAAGTTCAGTATCCAGCTCAAAGAAGAAGTTCAAATGGTGGGATTTTGAAAATTAGTCTTAAATTATGAAGATAATAATTATTGGCAATGGCAGAGTGGGTTCTGTGTTATCAAGGCTTTTGCTGGGAGAAAGAAATATTAAGCTGATTACCTGCTGTGATCTTGAAATTAAAAATCGAATCAAGAATAAGAAGATTAATTATAAGAGAATAGACGCGGGTCTCAAGAACCAACTTTTCAAACTATTTAGAAATACCGAAGCGGATCTAGTCGTGAATGCGTCGCTCCCGGTATTTAACGCAAATATTCTTGAAATCTGTCTTGGGAGCAAAACAAATTATCTGGACCTAAATTCCTATTGGGATTTCGATCCCAATCCAAAATCGAAAAGTCCATATAAAGTTGAGCAATTGGACTATGACTCCAAGTTTAAGCAGGCTGGTCTTTTTGGGCTGATAAACGCTGGAGTTTCTCCCGGCCTAACTAATTTGTTAGCCAAACAAAGCACTGAATATTTTGACAGGATTGATCGTGTAAAAATAAGATTATACGAAGACACGGGGAGCGAGGAGCTGTTCTTTGCCTGGTCGAAAAAATGGACACTTGACGAAATATATTGGAAACCGCTTGTCTGGAGAAAGGAAAAATTTCAATTGCGCGATAATTTTTCGGATGAGGAGGAGTATAATTTTCCAAAACCTTACGGGAGAAAGAAAGTTTGCCTAATTTCGCAAGAAGAGGTCAGCACTGTTCCGCTATTTATAAAAACAAAAAATTTAGACATAAAATCCTTTGACAATCAACTGCCAGTATCAAAACTGCTGCTCGGGTTAGATTTGCTTTCTGAAGAAAAGGTGAAAGTGAATGGCAGGATAATTATCCCACAGGAAATAATATCTGAAATCATTCCAGACACGCTGGAAATTTCGCATAATAAGAATATACAAAATGCAATTTTCGGAATGGTAGTGGATACGGAAGGGAAAAAAGATGGAAAGCCGAGGCGGATTAAGCAGTCCGTATTTTTTCCCTTTCAAAAAGAAGTCGATAAACTCGGGTTGGGAGGGGGAGCAAATTTTATTTCCTACCCGACTGCTTTAATGGCAAAGCTATTTATATCTTCACGGCCCTTTATAAGAAAAAAAGGAATTATACCGCCGGAAGCACTGGACGAAAAGGCGAGAAGAAATATTTTTCACGGCCTGGGGAAGCGCGGCGTAAGGATTGAAAATTTTCTCTCTGAAAAAAACTGCGAAATTTAGCCAGGAAATATTCTAAAGAAAAAATTTCTCTTGCCACTCTAATTTATTGGGTGTATTGTAAATTAAGGAGCTGGCGGAAACTAGACCGGTAACTTAAATGACGAAGTCTTCAATAATCAAAAACCTTTCCTTGAATGAGGTGGATGTTGTGTTGCTGAAAATTCCGTTTGAAGGAACGGTTTCCAGAGAAAAAGGGACAGCCCGCGGCCCAGCGGCTGTTTCCCGTATGCTTGATGAGCAAGTCGAGCTTTATGATTATCTAATTGGGCAAGATATTTCCAAAAAGGTCCGAATTATTGAAAAAAGCATAAAGGTTGAAAAAAAAGAACGGGTTGAAAATTTGGTGAGAAAAACAGAAAAAGAATCCGGCAGGTATTTTGCGAAGGGAAAACTGCCAGTTATCCTCGGAGGAGAGCATTCGGTGAGCATTGGAGCGATTTTGGCCGCCAAAAAATTTTTCAAAAATCTGACGGTTATTCAAATAGACGCCCACGGCGACCTGCGCGATGACAACAGCGATTATGAAGAAGACCAAAAGAAAATCACCAAATACGCCCATTCCTGCGCGATGAGACGGGTATACGAAACAGGATGTCAGTTGGTTCAAATCGGCGTGAGGTCAATCTCTCCGGTGGAAAACGAGTTTATAAGAAAAGAAAAAATCGGAAAAAATATTTTTTTCGCTCCTGTGAAGGCAAGTTATAAAAAAATTATTTCCCGCTGTCCAAATAAAAAAGTTTATCTTACGATTGACGCGGACGGATTTGATCCTTCAGTTATGCCGGCTACCGGAACGCCTGAACCCGAGGGTCTTGGGTGGAATTGGGCGTTGGAATTTTTTCGCGAATTGTTTTCAAAAAAAGAGGTGATTGGATTTGATATTGTGGAGGTTTCTCCGAAGGCGGGATGCAAAAGAACTGAATACGCGGCGGCGAAACTTCTTTATCATCTGATTGGACTAAAATTCTTGATCTAAAAAATTATGACAGTTGATGTTCGAAAAAAACTAAAACCGCTCGAAGTGTTGGATTTGAAAAAATGCGCGACGGTCGGAAAAACTGTCGAGCAAATGGAAAAATGCGCCATTGGGGCTCGAATGATAGGAGAAACGGCCCGGACTCTTTCCGAACTAATTCTAAAGAAAGAGAAAATTGTTATTATTTATGACGGAAAACTTGAGAGCGAGTTAGGAAAACTTCTTTTTGGGATGGTAAAGAATAAAAAATGGTTTTTTGGAATTTATACCCCGGCGGAATATGGAAGTGAAAAAAGAAAAGGGAAAGACATTCTGCTAGTTGTTGGAAGTTTTTCAGAGCGATATGAAAATGCGATTTATAAAAGTTCCAAAAGAGCTATTTTCGTCAACAATTTGAATCTATTCAAACCCGGCCAAATCCGGGACGGGTATTTTCCCGATTTCATTCACGCCGATCCGAAATTGGTCATTCCAATTTTATACCTGACTCTGGAAGAACGGATTGGAAAGAAGGCATCAAAGATTTCTGATTTAATAAGATTATGGTCAAAATTTGGCGGGACTGCCTCTCAAGCGTCGCATGGTTTCGAGACACTTCAGAAAATGATTTCCGATCCCAAATGTGTTGTTTTCGGGACTTTTTCGGGCATTATGACGGTTGCCAAAATGGGTGGTCTTATCGCTAAAATGCTTGATCAGGGCTGGCTTCAGGGGATTGCGGCAACCGGCGCGCTCATTTGCCACGGTTTTGTAGAAGGTGTGGGACTCAAGCATTTCAAATACGATCCGAGATTCAGTGATATTGAGATGGCAGATCAGAAACTCAATCGGATTACAGATTCGGTGGAGCCGGAAGAAAATCTGGATCAAGTGGAAGAAGTTTTAGACCGCATTCTTAACAAAACGATAGACGGGAAAAAGCCGGTGAGCCCCACTCAGATTAATTCACTTATCGGGAAATATCTGACGAAAAATTATCCGGAGGGTCCGAGTATTCTACGTTCGGCCTATCTCAAAAAAGTACCTGTATTTATTCCAGCCTCTGTTGATTCAGAACTTGGAAATGATATTTATATAACAAATAAGAAAAGAATCAAAGCCGGTCGCCAGCCGATTGTGGTTGATCATGAAATAGACTCGCGGCTTCTGGTGAAAATGGTGACGAAGGCCAAGAAGGTGGGAATTTTTTCGGTCGGAGGAGGTGTACCGAGAAATAATATCCAAAACATCGCGCCGCTTATTGAAATTATGAACGCTAGGCTCGGCCTCAATCTTCCTGAGCGAATGTTTTCCTATGGTTGCCGAATTGATCCGACTCTTCCTTATTTTGGAAATCTTTCCGGTTGTACTTATTCTGAAGGGGGATCGTGGAGAAAAATGGATTTGAAGTACGGCCGTTTTAGCGAAGTATTAGCCGACGCGACCATGATTCTCCCGTTTTATGCGGCTGGTCTCTTGGAGGTTTTGGACTAAAATATTTAAGTGAAAATTCGATGTCTGAAAAAAAGAAATTCCTTTTTGTTTCCTGGATGAGTCTCTCTGGAGACGTGGCCTGGAAAATAAAAAACGAGGGGCACGACGCCAAAGTTTATATCGATGACGAAGCCGACGCCGATGTTTATGACGGGCTTCTTGAAAAAGTGGAAAAATGGGAAGATCACACGGACTGGGCCGATATAATCATTTTTGACGATACCCGTTTCGGAGAAACCGCCGAGAAACTGCGCAAAACCGGAAAACTGGTGGTGGGCGGAACGGAGTACACCGACAAACTGGAAGAAGACCGCGAGTTCGGGCAGGAAGAAATGAAAAAATTCGGAATGAATACCCTGCCCAACTACAATTTCACCAGTTTCGACGCGGCAATAAAATTCATTCAGGAAAATCCGGGGCGCTATGTTTTCAAGCCGTGCGGCAAAGCGGCTGACGAAAAAAATCTCCTTTTTATCGGGGAAGAAGAGGACGGAAAAGACATTCTTGAAATTCTAGTGAATAATAAAGACTTTCTGGCAAAGAAAATAGAAACATTTCAGCTTCAGAAGTACGTGGCCGGGGTGGAAATCGCAACAGGGGCTTTTTTCAACGGCAAAAATTTCATTCATCCCATCAACATTAATTTCGAACACAAAAAGTTGTTTCCGGGGGACAGAGGACCCTTTACGGGTGACATGGGAGCGCTTATGTACTGGTCGGCTCCCAACACAATCTACAATAATACTCTTCTTAAAATGGAGAGCGTGCTGGTCGAGCATGGCTATGTCGGCTATTTTGACATCAATTGTATTGTGAATGGAAGGGGAATTTATCCGCTCGAATTCACGGCTCGTTTCGGCTATCCGACCATCAGTACTCAAATCGAGGGAATTATGGAACCGATTGGAGAATTTTTTTATAAGATTGCAAGCGGCCAAAATTTCGAGATTAAAACGAAAAAAGGTTTTCAGATCGGAGTGGTGCTGGCGGTGCCGCCCTACCCTTTCTACAGCCAGGAAATTTTTTCATTTTATAAGGACTCCTCTGTTTTATTCAAGAACAACACCTCGCAAGAGGGGATTCATTGGGGCGATGTGAAAATGGTCGACGGAGTTTTGAAGCTGGCTGGGGAATCTGGATACGTTCTCATTGTCACCGGTTCAGGCATAACCGTGGAAGACGCAAGAAGACAAGCCTACAACCGCATAAGGAACATCCGACTGCAGGATATGTTCTATCGCGTGGATATCGGCAACCGCTGGTTCCAGGACAGCGACCGGCTGCAGTCGTGGGGGTATATTCAATAAACTAAAAGTTTAAAGTGAAAAGTGAAAAATTAAGGAATCGCCTGTCTGCCGGCAGGCAGGCTTCGCGATTTTATTAATGATTTAAAAAGATATAATGCAAAATATTCAAGTACTGAAAATTACTAAAACTAAAGAAATATTTTTTTCGGCCGTGCTCACGGCGCTGGCGGTCTATGCCCCAATGCTCGTTCACTCCTTTGGCGGAGTGAACGCGGGCCGTAAATTTCTACCGATGCCTTTTTTTGTTTTGCTGGCAGGGCTCGCACTCGGCTGGCGGGCGGGACTGGTGACAGGACTGGCCAGTCCGGCAATTAGTTTTCTCCTAAGCGGAATGCCGAGAGCGGAAATTTTGCCCTTTGTCATCGTTCAGCTATGCGTTTATGGCCTGGTTGCCGGATTATTAAACCGAAAATATAACGCGTCCATTTCAATCGCACTTGCGATTCTTGCGGGGCTGTTCTCAATCACGATTTCTATGCTCCTGTTTTCAAAAATGAACGCTTTTGTGTATGCAGCTGGCGTGATTAAAGACGGTTGGATCGGGATGCTGGTTCAGATAATACTCATATCGCTTGTAATTAAACTTGTAGAAGTTAGACCTCTACAAAGGGAATCATAATGGACTACAGTCTAGATTATTTTTTGGAAAAGAATTGGTCATTTATTTTAATAAAGAACGGCAGAATTGTTTATAAATCAAAGCTTCAAGGTCTCAAACCTTTGATTTTTTGTATAAAGAAATACAAAAAAGAAATGCGAGGGGCTATTATTTTTGACAAGATTATCGGGCGGGCGGCGGCAATTTTGCTGGCCTTCGCCAAAGTGAAAGAAGTTTGGACGCCGATAATCAGCCGGTCCGGAAAAGCCTATCTTACAAAAAATAAAATGAAAATTACCTATAAAAATCTAGCCAGTTGCATAACGAACCGCAAAGGGGATGATACCTGTCCGATGGAGAAAATGAGTCTAAAAATGCCGGAAAAAGAGTTTATCGCGAAGATGTTGAAACAATAGCTAAAATTTACCTTATATAAGCCAAAATAATGCGTATAAAAAACAGTCTTCGAGGGTTGCTTTTTTGTTGAAAATTTGGTAGAATAATAGAGCAGAATAAGTCTCTACGAACTATGGAGTTTCTCTACGAATTACGAATCAATTACGAATATACGAATGAATGTGCTAACGCAGTTGATATTATGAAAAAAAATTAATTCGTATATTCGTACGAAATTAGTAATTCGTAGAGAGATTCAAATGACGGTCCGATCCTATCTTTGGGGGATGCGCTTGAGTGCGCTCGCGGCGCTTGTGGCTCTGGGTGCGGTTGTTTATTATGTTGATCCCTTTCATGACGGAATTTTAGGGCAAGCACTTTTTTACATAAGTTTGTTTTTTTCAATCACGGGGCTGGCCACTCTTTTTTTGTTTTGGATCCGGCGGCGCTGGAATGCCAATGAAGCTGTCTATCAGAATGTCGGCGTCAGTTTTCGCCAAGGAATGCTCGTGGCGCTGGCTGTTTCGGGGATGTTTTTGTTGCAGAGTTTTCGGCTATTGCTCTGGTGGGACGCGGGACTCGTGATAACAGCAGTATTGTTAGTAGAATTGTGGTTTTTATCTAAATAATTAAAAATGTAAATCTCAAAATGCAAAATGACAATGTAAAATTCAAAATGATTATAAAATGATTGAGAAAATAAATTTTACATTTTGAATTGTCATTTTGCATTTTTATTTTTAAATTTTGCATTTGTTTTATTATGCCCAAGAAAAAAGATCTAAAACCCAAATCAGAGTATACGGCAAAGTCCATTCAGGTATTGGAAGGCCTTGAGCCTGTTCGGAAGCGCCCGGGAATGTATATTGGGGGAACTTCAGTGGAAGGTCTTCATCATTTAGCTTGGGAAGTGGTGAATAATTCAATTGACGAAGCCATGGCCGGGTACTGCAAGAATGTCGTTGTTGAGTTGCTTCTTGAAAATGTGGTCAAAGTGACCGATGACGGGCGCGGCGTTCCGGTTGAAAAGCATCCCCAAACGAAAAAGTCAACGCTTGAAACTGTGATGACCAAACTTCATGCCGGCGGAAAATTCGGCGGAGAAGGCTATAAAATTTCAGGAGGCCTTCACGGAGTGGGGGTGAGTGTGGTGAACGCGCTTTCCGAATGGACAAAAGCCGAGGTTTATCGCGACGGGAAAGTCTGGATGCAGGAGTACAAGCGCGGAAAGCCGACTGGGATGGTAAAACTGGCCGGAAAATCGGAAAAAACCGGAACAATTATCACTTTTTCACCTGACCCGGAAGTATTTCCGGAAATTTCTTGGAACTGGGAGAAGATTGTGGACTATCTTCGCCAGCAGGCTTATCTCACCAAAGGAGTCAACATCAAAATTTTTGACAAGCGGGAAGTCCGGAGCGATAAGGATCTTCACCTTGAAAAACGGGTGGGCTTTTGTTTTGACGGAGGAATTGTGTCTTATATCAAATTCTTGAATCGAGGGAAGGAAGTCAAAAATTTCCGGCCGTTTTATATTGAAAAAACAATAAATGACGTATATGTCGAAATCTCTCTTCAGTATGTCGAGGGGCTCAAGGAGCATCTCTACGCCTTTGCCAATAACATCTTCACGACCGACGGGGGAATGCACGTCACCGGATTCCGGACAGCGCTCACCAGAGTGCTCAATGACTACGGCAAGAAAAATAATTTGATAAAAGAAAAAAACGGCGGCAGCCTCACGAGCGACGATGTTTCAGAGGGTCTCACGGCGGTTGTGAGCGTCAAGCTCAAAAATCCGCAGTTTGAGGGGCAAACCAAATCAAAACTTGGAAACAGCGAAGTGCGCGGAATTGTTTCAACTGTGATGTCAGAAGGATTTTCGGAATATCTTGAAAAAAATCCAAATGACGCCAAAGCCATCATCGGAAAATGTCTGCTTTCCGCCCAAGCCCGCCTGGCCGCTCAAGCGGCGAAGCAAGCCGTCATTCGAAAAGGAGCGCTGGAGGGAATGACTCTTCCGGGGAAATTGGCTGATTGTTCTTCGCGGGAAGCGGAAAAGTGCGAGCTCTATATCGTTGAGGGAGATTCGGCCGGCGGTTCGGCCAAGCAGGGCCGCGACCGGAACTTTCAGGCCATTTTGCCCCTTCGCGGGAAAATTTTGAACGTGGAAAAAGCGCGAATTGACAAAATGCTCACCTCAAACGAGATTAAGTCTCTAATAATCGCGATGGGAACGGGAGTCGGGGACCAGATGGACATTGACAAAATGCGCTACCATCGAATTATTATTATGACTGACGCTGATGTGGACGGATCGCATATCCGGACATTGCTTCTGACATTTTTCTATCGTAACTTCGAAGAAATTATTAAGCGCGGATATCTTTATATAGCCCAACCGCCGCTTTATCGGGTTCAGAAAGGCAAAGAGATCTTGTATGCCTACAATGAACGGGATAAAGAAGACATTATAGAAGAATTTTCCGGCAAAGCCGTAAAGGCAAAAAAGGAAGCTTTAGTCGAGGAGACGGAAAAAACTGCCGGTATTAACGTGCAAAGATATAAAGGTCTGGGGGAAATGAATCCGTCCCAGCTTTGGGAAACGACTATGGATCCGGCGAATCGCGTGATGTACCAGGTGAAAATAAAAGACGCCGCCGAAGCGGACAAGATTTTTGAAATTCTGATGGGGACGGAAGTCGAACCGCGAAAAAGATTTATCCAAGCCGAAGCTCGGAGCGTTGCAAATCTCGATGTCTAAAAACGAGGAGTGTGGCCTGCCCCGTAGCATCCCGCCTTAGCGGGATTGGTACCGGGGCGAATCTTGATGTATAGAGTGAATTCTTGAAAAAACCGCTGGAAAATTGCCTAAGGCGGTTTTTTTGCATCGTATATTTACCTACTTTCAATTTATTACGGATTGTTCTAGTCTTATAGCGGGGGAGAGTGGAGTTTGCTCCGCTTGATTAGATAGAAAACTAAAAGAATGTTTTTTTCTCTCTCGCAAATAATCCAGGCGCTTCTTCGTTTTCGCTATTTGGTTTTGTTTCCAATTGTCGTTTTTGAAGGTCCGATTGCGACGGTTCTGGCCGGATTTTTGATTTCTCTCGGGTATTTCAATTTCTGGCTGGCCTATTCGACTATCATCGTGGCGGATTTGGCGGGAGATTGGCTGCATTATGCCGTTGGCCGCTGGGGCCGGAAGAAATTCATTGACCGGTGGGGAAAATATTTGAGCATCACCAACGAGAGGGTGCTTCGCCTCGAGAAACATTTTGAAAACCACAAAGGGAAAACCCTGGCTCTCGGAAAAATTTCCCACGGCGTCGGGGGAGTGGTACTGGTCGCTGCCGGCGCGGCCAGAATGCCGCTGGGAGAGTTCCTGTTCATCAATCTGCTGGTGACTTTGCCAAAATCTTTGGCGCTTCTCGCCATTGGTTATTATTTTGGCGAGGCTTACGCGAGAATAAATACATATCTTGAATATACTGCCATTATCTCTTTTGGAATTGCATTGCTGGCAATGATTATTTATTATTTTTATTTTCCCCGGAAAAATAATGAAAAGAATTTATAGCCATGGAATTTGAAAAGAAGCTTGAAAAAAAAGCGGTGGATACTGGCAGGGGAGAAATTGTGTATTTTGCAATCAGCGATTTTCCCGGCCGTCCGACAGTAGTTTTTCTGCACGGCCTTTCTTCGAATCATACTACCTGGCTCGATATAATGAGAATTCTCCACGAGAAAGGCTATAACAGCCTGGCTTTGGATTTGCGCGGGCATGGTTTTTCTGATAAGACCAAAAAAAGGTCACTTTATAAACTTTCGGTTTTTACCGACGACCTGAAGTTTATTTTGGACAAGGAGAATATAAAAAAGGTTGTTTTAGTTGGCTATTCTTTTGGCGGGCCAATCGCTCTTGACTACACCATAAAATGTTCTGGGCGCGTAGCCGGATTGATACTCATCAGTGCGAATCATACAAATCCCCTCGAGTACAGAAAAATAAAATTATTGACTCCTTTGGCTTATGGATTTCTGCAGATGCTGTCCTTTTTACTCCTATGGCAGAAAAGAAAAAGATACTATTATTATAAACAAGGAGAATCGCGCGGGTACTGGGATTCAGTCTGGATGGGGCTCAACACCATGCCGCTTTCGGTGAATTTCTGGATGCTTTCGGAAATGGGGCGGATGGATTTGAGGAAAGCGATTAGCCAAATTGAGGTGCCAACATTGATAATCCGCGGGAAAAATGACCCCTTTGTGTCCAAGGCAGAAGCCGATGACATGAGCCGCGCCATTTCCAAAAGTGAAATTATAACTTTTCAAAATCCAAGCCATTTTATCGGATCACGCTCCCAGGACGAACTTTCTGAAGTTATTTTTCAATTTTTAGAGAAAATTTATTGTAGATAATAACTAAAATGACTGCCAGTGAAAATAGCCATTTTCAGCGACACCTTTCCGCCCCATGTTGACGGAGTAGCCAATGTTGTGGAAAGATTGGCTTCGATACTTTCGAGTCGGGGACACAAAGTGCAGGTGGTGACTATTTCAAAAAAAACCGCAGCCAAGGGCGCTCATCAAGCGAGCGAGAAATATGACATTATTCGCTTGCCTTCGGTCTCGGCGGCTTTCGTTTACAAAGGCCATCGCTTTACCTTGCCGATCGGCCAGCTTATTTTTCAGCTCGAAAAAAACAAACCCGATATCATTCACACCCACACCCAGTTTACGGTTGGCTGGGAAGCGGTCCAAAGCGCCCGAGTGCTAAAAATACCCATAGTCGGGACTAACCATACTTTCTATGACCACTATCTGAAACATGTGAGATTGGATTTCAATTGGATGAAAAAACTTACTTGGAAATATACGGTCGGCTACTATAATCGTTGCGATTTGGTTCTTAGTCCCAGCCGGGCGCTGGCTGATGTTATGAAAGCGCAAAAACTGAAAAAGCCGGTGGAAATTATTCCCAATCCGATCAATTTGGATTTTTTTCAGCCGCCGTCCAATCAAACTGCCAGAAAAAAATTCAAGGCCGCTCTGGGGATTTCGGGAAAATCAATTGTGTACATGGGAAGAGTCAGTTATGAAAAAAATATTGACAAAGCGCTTCGGGCTTTTGCTTTGATTCTCA
>Ga0315268_10003793_pt1 | contig 16544 bp, 15 predicted proteins | sample C1_top_MG_FD_204535 | JGI IMG/M metagenome (GOLD analysis project Ga0315268, IMG submission 204535) | Sediment microbial communities from Yellowstone Lake, YNP, Wyoming, USA - C1_top | ecosystem: Environmental > Aquatic > Freshwater > Lake > Sediment | place: USA: Wyoming | collected 2017-08-01
AGTAAGCAGCGATGCACCGCTTCCTGATTTCGGCGGCGCACAAGTCCTCCGTCAAGACCACCATCAGCATCGGCTTGACCGCCGCGCTCAAGGCGCGCGGCCATGTCATCCAGACGTTCAAGAAGGGGCCGGACTATATCGATCCGCTCTGGCTGGGCCTGGCTGCCGGTCGGGCCTGCCGCAATCTGGACTTTTACCTGTCCTCGCAAGAAGAGCTCAAGGCTCACTTCGCCCGCCACGGCTCGCTGGGCAATGCCGATGTATGCCTGATCGAAGGCAACAAGGGCCTCTACGACGGCCTCGACCTGGAGGGCAGCAACAGCAATGCCGCGCTGGCAAGACTGCTCGACCTGCCGGTGATCCTGGTGCTCGACGCGCGCGGCATGACGCGCGGCATCGCGCCGCTGATCCTCGGCTACCAGGCATTCGACCGCGAACTCAAGATCGCCGGCGTGATCCTCAACCGGCTCGGTGGCTCGCGCCACGAAACAAAATTGCGCGCGGTGATCGAACACTACACCGACGTGCCGGTGATCGGCGCGGTGCACGCCGATCCGCGCCTGATCCTCGCCGAACGCCACCTCGGCCTGATGCCCGCCAACGAAGCCAGTGCCGCTACAGCGCATATTGAAGAAATCGCCGCTCTGGTGGCGACGCAAGTAAATCTCGACCAACTGCTGAAACTCACCGCCACTCGGACAACTCTGCCACAAGCGCTGCCGACGCGGCCTTCCAGCGAACCGCCGATCCGCATTGCGATTGCCCGCGACGCCGCTTTCGGCTTTTACTACGCCGACGACCTGGACGCGCTTGCCGCGGCCGGCGCCGAACTGGTGCCGTTCGACACCCTGCGCGATGCCCGGCTGCCCGCCGCCGACGGCTTGTTCATCGGTGGCGGCTTTCCGGAATGTTTTCTCGATGCGCTCGAAGCCAATACCAGCCTGCGCGCCGATATTCACGCCGCCATCGAGGCCGGCATGCCGGCCTACGCCGAATGTGGCGGCCTGATGTATCTTGCCCGCAGCATCTCCTGGCGGGGCAGCACGAGGAAGATGGTCGGCGTCATCGCCGGCGACATCGTCATGCACGACAAACCGGTGGGGCGCGGTTACGTCAAGCTGCAGCCGAGCGCGGCACACCCCTGGCTGAGACAATGCGCCGGCGAAAATCCGGTGGCACAGAATAGCCAATCCACTGTCCTCATTGCCGCGCATGAGTTCCACTATTCCAGCGTGGCCAACCTCGCTCCGGATACCCATTTCGCTTACCGGGTGCAGCGTGGCCATGGCGTCGACGGCCAGAATGACGGGATTATCCACAAGAACCTGCTCGCTTCATACACCCATCTGCGCAGCACCCCCGGTTGCGCCTGGGCGCCCCAGTTCGTGCAATTTGTACGCAGCTTCAGCAACCGCCTAACGCAACATTCCAGAAGGGAAAACCAACCATGGCCACTACGTTTACCATAACCGCCGCGGCCGCCGAGCAAATTCTAAGGGCTGCCGCGGAGCAACACGAAAGCGCTCACCTGCCCAAACTGAGAGTGGCCGCCAAACTCGACGAAGAGGGCACTGAAGCGAACGGCGGCATGCTCTACGGCATGGGTTTCGACGAAGAGCGCGATAACGATCTGGTTCTCGATTGCGCCGGCGTGACGGTGCTGCTGGCCCCGCCCAGCCAGGAACTGCTCGACGGAGCGACGCTGGATTTCGTGGAACTCAAGGCAGGCGAATACCAGTTCATTTTTCTCAACCCCAACGAATCCACTCTCGCCGCTCCCACCGGCAAGGGTGCGAATAGTGGTGGCTGCGGTGGCTGCGGTGGGAGCTGCCATTGATGGCAACTTGGCCATGACTTCCGACAAGGCCGCCTCACCCATGGATCGTGGCAATCGGCCCGCCGCCAGCAATCTCGCCTTGCGTCACCGTCCCGCCAATCCTGGCACCGTCTATCTGGTCGGCGCGGGTCCGGGCGACCCCGAGCTGCTGACCTTGCGCGCGGCTGCACTGCTGCCGCAGGCCGATGTGGTGGTCTACGATCACCTGGTGGCCACGGACATCCTCGACATGGCGCGCCCCACCGCCGAGCGCATCTACGCCGGCAAGGAACGCGGCAATCACGCTTTGCCGCAGGAGGATATCAATCACCTGCTGGTGCGCCTGGCCAAGGCCGGCAAAGTGGTGGTGCGCTTGAAAGGCGGCGACCCCTATATCTTCGGCCGCGGCGGCGAGGAAGTCGAAACCCTGGCGGAACACGGCATCCCTTTTGAAGTGGTACCCGGCATCACCGCCGCCGCCGGCGTGGCGACCTATGCCGGGATTCCCCTCACGCATCGCAACTATTCGCAAGCCTGCGTCTTTGTCACCGGCCACCTCAAGGACGGCAGCATGGCGCTGGACTGGGCCGGACTGGCGCGGCCCCGCCAGACGGTGGTCATCTACATGGGTCTGCACGGCCTGCCGACGCTATGCCAACAACTGATCGCCCACGGACTGCCGAGCGACTGGCCGGCCGCCATCGTGCAACAGGGCACCACCCTCAACCAGCGCACCGTCACCGGCACCCTCGCCACCCTGCCCGACCTGGCGCTTGCCGCCGAATTGAAAGCCCCGACGCTGATCATCGTCGGCGAAGTGGTTCGGCTCAGGGACAAGCTGGCCTGGTTCGAGACGCCCGCAGACAATGTTCCTGGCTCGTAGCACAGCGAGCAAAGCGGTTTGCGCCGGATGCCTGGTTAAATATTTCCGAGTCGGTTTCTTGAACCGGGCTATCATTCCACCGTGGCAAGTCAGAGATACTGGAGAAACTCTTGGCTGGACAACCCGAAATCACCAACATGGCCCTGTTCTGCGACTTCGAGAACGTGGCGCTGGGTGTGCGCGACGCCAAGTACGCGCAGTTCGACATCAGGAAAGTGCTCGAGCGCCTGCTGCTGAAAGGCAGCATCGTGGTCAAGAAGGCCTATTGCGACTGGGATCGCTACAAGGAATTCAAGGCGACGATGCATGAGGCAGCCTTCGAGCTGATCGAGATTCCCCATGTACGGCAGTCCGGCAAGAACTCGGCGGATATCCGCATGGTGGTGGATGCGCTGGATCTCTGTTACACCAAGTCCCATGTCGATACTTTCGTCATCATCAGCGGCGATTCGGATTTTTCCCCGCTGGTCTCCAAGCTGCGCGAAAACAACAAGCGGGTGATCGGCATCGGCGTCAAGGATTCGACTTCCGATCTGCTCAGCGCCAACTGCGACGAGTTCATTTTCTACGACGACCTGGTGCGCGAGCAGGAAGCCAAGCGCCAGCGCGCCGTCAAGCAAGCACCCGCCAAACAGGCGGCGGCCAGCCCGGCGAAGAAGGCAAAGCCGGGAAAAGAGGATGACAAGCGCCAGGAAGCGCTGGATTTCCTGGTTGAAACCATCGAGGCGCTGATTGCCGAGCGCGGCTCCGATGAAAAAATCTGGGGATCGATGGTCAAGCCGACCATGCAGCGGCGCCGGCCCGGCTTTACCGAATCCCCCTATGGCTATCGTTCCTTCAAGGAGTTGCTGGAGGATGCGCAGAAGCAAAACTTGCTGACGCTGGCGCGCGACGAAAAATCCGGTCAATACCTGATCCGCTTGCCGCAGGCGGCCGAGTCCTAGACGTAGCCGGAGCGCTGGCTGCGGCTACTCCGAACGCCGCACTATCGCCGCATTCTTCTGCTCGACGGCGAACACCGCCGCCTCGACGCGCGAGGTCAGGTTGAGCTTGGCAAGGATGTGGCGCACGTGCAGCTTGACGGTATCGTGGCTGATATCCAGCATGCGGGCGATGGCCTTGTTGGAAAGTCCCTGGGCCAGGTGATTGAGAATTTCCCGCTCGCGCGCGGTGAGTTGCTTGAGAGCGCTTTCCTTGGCATCGGCGGGCGAACCGCCCTGCAACAGGTGCACCAGCTTCAAGGTCATCGCCGGCGCCACCACCGTTTCCCCGCGCACCGCGCGCTGCACGGCATCGACCACGTCGTCCGGTTCCATGTCCTTCAGCAGGTACCCTTGCGCGCCGCCGCGCATGGCGTTGGCAAGGTCTTCCTCGGCATCGCTGACGGTGAGTATCAGCACCGGGCCTTGCCATCCTTCGGCGCGGATGCGGCGCAACAGGGAAAGCCCGCCCAGCGGCGGCATGTTGAGATCGACGATGACCACATCGGGTTTTTCCACTTGCAACAGGCGCATTGCCTCTTCGTGACTCCCCGTCATTCCGACAACATGGATGGCGCCGCGCTGTTCGAGCAATTCCGCCAAACCCTTGCGAAACAGGGTGTGGTCATCGATCAGCAGAACATTCAACGGCGCGTCGCTCATCGGGATTTTCCCGCCAGTACCGGAAAGGTCAGGCGCACGCGCACTCCGCCCGCGGGCAGGTTGGAGATTGCTACCTGTCCGCCGATTTTCTGGGCGCGCTCGCGCATGATGGTCACGCCAAAGTGGTCGCGCAAACCCGGATGCTCCTCGAATCCCCCGGTACGATTGGCTATGGCGAAGAAGCCCTGGCCGCCCTTGCCGTTGTCTTCCACCGTCGCCACATAATGGTCGCCGGAACCCTCCAGGGTCAAACTGGCTTGTGTGGCGCCGGAATGCCGGGCGACATTGGCCAGTGCCTCCTGGATGATATAGAACACCTGCGCCTCCTGATCCACCGTGAGCCGCAGGTCGGTGATGCGATTGCGGTATTCGAGGGCGATGCCGGTTCTTTCCAGGAAATCCGCCGCGACGCTGTCCAGCGAATGCAGCAGGCCCAGCGGATCCATGCCGCTACGGAACTGTGTCAGCAGCTCGCGCAGCCGCAGGTAGGCATCGTCGAGCGCTTGGCCGACATCGCCGGCGTATTTTCCGGCACGCTGCCCGTCGCTGTCGCGCAACGCATCCTGTAGCAGTTCCATGCGCATTTTCATGTAGGCCAGCGTTTGCGCCAGCGAGTCGTGAATCTCGGCGGCCATCATCTGCCGCTCGCCCATCAGGGTGATGCGCAGGTTCTCGCGCTTGAGCCGGGCATTATCCAGCGCCATGCCGAGGTGCTCGGCGATCGAGCGGAACAGCAAGGCGACTTCCTCGGGCAGCTCGAAACGCTCGGGCAGGAACAGGTTGTAGGTGCCCAGCAGCTTGCCGTCGTGCTGCAGGGGAACCACCACCATCGCCTGGCATTCCTTGTCGAAATAGGCATGGCCGGTGCGCAAGGCACAAGGATGCAGGTCGATCTCGTAACGCGAGTGGTTATCCCGCACCGCGCTGCCGCACTGGCCGCAATCGGCCGGCACCAGCCGCTCACGCTCGACCAGATCCGCGGGCAGGCCGCGCGAGCCGACCAGGCGCAGGAAGCGTCCGTCGCTGGTCAGCATGCGCACTGCACCGGCTTTGGCATGCGCCAGGCGAACCATGGTGCCGAGAAAACGACCGAGCAACTCTTCGAGGTCGTCCTCGTCGACAAGATTCGCCGTGACTTCCGACAGGATGTTGAGCGCGCGCAGCTTTTCGCTGCTGTCCTCATCCATCTCCTTGTCGGAAGCGGCACGCGGCTCGACCGAGGCGTGCATAGTCTCGCTCCTTGATTATTCTAATTGCCAGTCTTGCCCCGCCTTGGAGGAGCCACCGGTTGGCTTATTTTATGCCGGAACCTGCCAGATTCCGGAAAATATTTTCTCGCCCCAAAACAGGCCGGCGATGGTCTTGCCGTCGGTGATTTCGCCGTCGCGCACCGCCAGCAAGGCATCGCTCAGCGACAGTTCGATCACTTCGAGAAACTCCCCCTGCTCCGGCGCGCCGCCGACAAAGGACAGGCCGCTGGCGAGAAACAGTTCTATGCATTCGTTGGAATAACCGATGCACGGATGCATGCTGCCGATTTGCCGCCAGCTCCTGGCCTTGTAACCGGTCTCTTCGCGCAGTTCGCGGCGTGCCGTGTCGAGAGGATGTTCAAGAGGATCGATCTTGCCGGCCGGCAGCTCCAGAAACACCTGGCCCAGCGGATAACGGAACTGGCGTTCGAACAGCAGCTTGCCGTTATCCAGCGCCGCCAGTATCACCACTGCACCGGGGTGGACAATATGCTCGCGCACGCTTTGCGACCCATCCGGCAAACGCACGCGGTCCACATGCACCTTGAGCAGGCTGCCGCTGAAGACTTCCTCGCTCGAAAGTTGGGATTCGATGAGATGTTCGTCGTCCATGCTCAGTCGTGGACGGAATGTCGGGCACTCATGGGAGCCGGCAACGCGCGGGAAATCATCGGCGTCTGCTTGGTCGGCATGGCATTGCTAAATTCGAAAACGGCGACTGCGTTGCCTCACAGCGAGCGCAACAACGAGAAGGTACACAGTGTCATGATCGCCTGCGGGAAAATTCCCAGCAGCGCCACGGCCAGGCCATTCGCCGAAAGCAGCAGGCGCATGTCGAGGCCGGCCTGGATCGGCGCGGCATCCACCGGAGCATCGGCGTACATCAGCTTGACGATGCGCAGGTAATAATAGGCGCCGATCAGCGAGAAGAACACGGCAACCACGGCGAGCCAGACCTGGCCGGTGTCGACCACCGCCAACAGCACGCCGAATTTGGCCCAGAAGCCGATGAAGAATGGCACGCCGGCCATGGAGAACATCAGGATCGCCATCATCGCGGCGAACCACGGGCTGCGCTGGTTGAGCCCCTTGAAGTCTTCCAGGTTTTCGGCCTCATGGCCGGCGCGGGACAGCAGCAGAATCATGCCGAAGGCGCCCAACGACATCAGGACGTAGGAAACAATGTAGTACATCGCCGAGCCGTAGGCATTCAGCGCGAAATGGCGATCGCCGCCGACCACGCCGCTCAACAGGCCGAGCAGCATGAAGCCCATGTGCGAGATGGCCGAGTAGGCGAGCATGCGCTTCAGATTGGTCTGGGCGATGGCGGCAAGGTTGCCGAGGGCGATCGACAGCACGGCCAATATCATCAACATCGTCTGCCATTCCACCGCCAGTTCGAACAGGCCATACACCAGCAGGCGCAAGGCCATGGCGAAGGCCGCCAGCTTCGGCGCCGAAGCGATGAACAGGGTGATCGCCGTCGGCGCGCCATGATAGACATCCGGGATCCACATGTGGAAGGGCACCACGCCGAGCTTGAAGGCCAGTCCTGACACCAGGAACACCAGGCCGAAGATCAGCACGGTGCGATTGGCGACGCCGTGGTAGATGGCCTGGGCGACCCCGCCGATCTCCAGCGTGCCGGTGGCGCCGTAAATCATCGACATGCCGTAGAGCAGCAGCCCCGAGGCCATCGCGCCGAGCACAAAATACTTCATCGCCGCCTCGGTTGCGCGCGCCGAGTCGCGGTCCAGCGCCACCAGGGCATACAAGGACAGCGACAGAAGTTCGAGACCAAGATACAGGCTGAGGAAATGACTGGCCGAGATCATCACCATCATGCCCAGGGTGGCGAACAGCACCAGCAGATAGAACTCGCTCTTGTCCAGTCCGCGCACGGCCAGGTAGCCGCGGCTGTAGACCAGCACGATCGTCACCGAGAAATACACCATCAGCTTGAGGAAGTCGCCCAGCAGGTCGTCGACAAACATGTTGCTGAAGGTCAGCACCACCTGCCCGTCTATCGTCACAAAGGTGATGATCGCGCAGCCGACCAGCGTCGCCATGGTCAGCAAGGCGATTATCCAGCGCTGTGCCGGGGGTAGCACCAGGTCGACCAGCAGGATCGCGCAGGCCATCGCCAGGAGAAAAATCTCCGCTGCGGCCGGGTAGAAATCAGGCATGACGAAGTTCATATGCGGTTGTCCAGGCCCGGGAAAGTCACAGCTTGCTGGCCGCCACTTGCTTGAGCAAGTGATCGACCGAGACATGCATCACGTCGGTGAAAGGGAACGGATACAGGCCCATGCCAAGAACGCATAGCGCCAGCAGTCCGAGGATCAGGAATTCGCGGTTGTCGATGTCGCTCAGTTCGGCCACATGTTTATTGGCGACGGCGCCGAAGGCGACGCGCTTGTACATCCACAGTGTGTAGGCTGCGCCGACGATCAGCGTCGTGGCGGCGGCGAAGCCGATCCAGAAATTAAACTTGACGGCGCCCAGGATCACCATGAACTCGCCGACGAAGCCGGAAGTCGCGGGCAGGCCGGCGTTGGCCATCGAGAACAGCAGGAACAGGGCGGCGAATTTCGGCATGGTGTTGACCACCCCGCCGTAGTCGGCGATCTGGCGGCTGTGCAAGCGGTCGTACATCACGCCGATGCAGAGGAACATCGCGCCCGAGACGAAGCCGTGGGAGATCATCTGCACCAATGCACCTTCCATGCCGATCTGGTTGAAGATGAAGAAACCGAGGGTCACGAAACCCATGTGGGAAACCGACGAATAGGCCACCAGCTTCTTCATGTCGCCCTGCACCAGGGCGACGAAGCCGATGTAGATCACCGCCGTCAGCGACAATGCGATCATCATGCCGGACAGCGCGTGGCTGGCGTCGGGCAGGATCGGCAGGGAAAACCGCAGAAAGCCGTAGGCGCCGAGCTTCAGCATGATCGCCGCCAGCACCACCGAGCCGCCGGTGGGCGCTTCGACGTGGGCATCGGGCAGCCAGGTGTGCACCGGCCACATCGGCACCTTGACCGCGAAAGCCACCAGGAAAGCCAGGAACAGCAGCGTTTGCGCCGACAGGTCGAGCGGCAGCGCCTGCCAATCGAGGATGTTGAAGCTACCGCCCGACTGGAGGAACAGGTACATCAAGGCGATCAACATCAGCAACGAGCCGGCCAGGGTGTACAGGAAGAACTTGAATGCCGCATACACCCGGCTCGGCCCGCCCCAGACGCCGATGATGATATACATCGGGATCAGGGAAGCCTCGAAGAATACATAAAACAGCGCCGCGTCTAGGGCACAGAAGATTCCGTTCATCAAACCCGACATGACCAGGAACGCGGCCATGTACTGGGCAACCTTGCGCTCGATCACCTTCCATGCGGCCAGGACCACCAGGATGGTGATGAAACTGTTCAACAGGATGAACAGCAGCGAGATGCCATCCACGCCGAGGAAATAGTTGATGTTGAATTGCGGTATCCACGGCGCCTGCTCGACGAACTGCATCGTGCTCTTGCTGGCGTCGAAGCCGGCGTACAGAGGCAGCGTGACGAGGAAGCCGAGCAATGCCGAGACCAGTGCCACCACGCGCACCATGCCGGGATTGCGGTCGGAACCGCTGGCAAGTACCACCATGGCGCCGGCGATGGGCAGCCAGATCGAGAGACTGAGCAGGTGTGAAGCGATCATCTCTGGGGATTCCTGTCGGGCGTTCGTGGCGTGCGGTGGGAACGGCGCGTTGGGGTTATGGTTGCTGGCACGTTGGCTTCTCGCTTAAACCCGGTTGAACCAAAGCGTCAGCAAAACGAAGACGCCGAATATCATCGAGAACGCGTACTGGTAGATGCGGCCGCTTTGCAGCAGACGCACCACCGACGCGATCCCGCCCACCAGCCTGGCCGAACCATTGATCAGGCCGTCGATCACCATCTGGTCGCCGCCCTTCCACAAACCGCGACCGAGCAGGCGCGCGCCGCCGGCGAAAAACCATTCGTTGAACCTGTCCAGGTAGTACTTGTTTTCCAGCAAGGTATGCAGCGGCTTGAAGGTTTTCATCAGCGCCGCCGGAATGTCCGGACGCTTCAGATAGAAAATCCAGGCCAGCACCACCCCCGCCATCGCCAGCAGGAAGGGCAACTGGGCGATGCCGTGCATCGCCATGACGTAGGAGGTATGAAACTCTTCCTGCATGTGCGCCAGCGCATGATGCTCCGGCCCGATAACGATGGAATTGCCGAAATAACCGCCGAACAGCATCGGGCCGATGGTCAGGTAACCGATCACCACCGAAGGGATTGCCAGCAGCACCAGCGGCAGCCACACCACCCAGGGGGACTCGTGCGGTTTTCCGGCGTGGTGGTGGCCGTCATGGTGGGCATGCTCATCCTGCGGAACCAGGTGGTAGCGCTCCTGCCCGTGGAACACCAGGAAATACATGCGGAACGAATAGAAAGCGGTGACGAACACGCCGGCGACGACGGCAAAGTAGGCAAAACCGGAACCTGGCAAGTGCGACAAGGCCACTGCCTCGATGATCGAGTCCTTGGAAAAGAAACCCGAGAAGAAAGGGAAGCCGATCAGCGCCAGCGAACCGAGCAGCGAGGTGATCCAGGTGATCGGCATGTATTTGCGCAGGCCGCCCATGTAGCGCATGTCCTGATTGTGATGGCAGCCGATGATCACCGAGCCGGCGGCAAGGAACAGCAAGGCCTTGAAGAAGGCGTGCGTCATCAGGTGGAACACCGCCACCGAATAGGCGGAGGCGCCCAGCGCCACGGTCATGTAGCCGAGCTGCGACAGGGTCGAGTAAGCCACCACGCGCTTGATGTCGTTCTGGACGATGCCGAGGAAACCCATGAACAGCGCGGTGATGGCGCCGATCACCAGCATGAAGGACAAGGCCGCCTCGGACAATTCGAACAGCGGCGACATGCGCGTCACCATGAAGATGCCGGCCGTCACCATGGTGGCGGCGTGGATCAGCGCGGAAATCGGCGTCGGGCCTTCCATCGAGTCGGGCAGCCAGACATGCAGCGGGAACTGCGCCGACTTGCCCATGGCGCCGATGAACAGGCAAATGCAGATCACCGAAATCAGCAGCCACGGCGAACCGGCAAACAACTCGACGTGCTGCTGCGCCAGTTGCGGCGCCTGGGCGAACACCTGGGCGTAGTCGAGCGTGCCGGCATAGGCGGCGATCAGGGCTATGCCCAGCAGGAAACCGAAGTCGCCGACGCGATTGACCAGGAATGCCTTCAGGTTGGCGTGTATCGCCGTCGGGCGGGTGTACCAGAATCCGATCAGCAGGTAGGACACCAGTCCGACCGCCTCCCAGCCGAAGAACAACTGGACGAAGTTGTTGCTCATCACCAGCATCAGCATCGAGAAGGTGAACAACGCGATGTAGCTGAAGAAGCGTTGATAGCCGGGGTCATCGGCCATGTAACCGATGGTGTAGATATGCACCATCAGCGAAACGAAAGTCACCACCAGCATCATCATGGTCGTCAGCGGATCGATGAGGAAGCCGACTTCGAGTTTCAGTCCGCCGCTTTCCAGCCAGGTATACACGCTGCCGTTATACAGGTGGCCGGCCTGGACATCCTGAAAAATGATGCAGGATGCGACAAAGGACACCGCCACGCCAAGGATGGTCACGCTATGGGCGCCGCTGCGACCGATGGCCTTGCCGAACAGGCCGGCGACGATGGCGCCGAACAGTGGCGCCAGCGGCACGATCAGGTAAAGCGTGTGCATGTCCATCGGTCAGGCCTATCCCTTGAGGCTGTCGAGGTCATCGACGTGGATGGTGGAGAGATTGCGGAACAACACCACCAGAATCGCCAAGCCGATGGCCGATTCCGCCGCCGCCACCGTCAGAATGAAGAAAACGAACAACTGGCCGGAGGCGTCGCCCAGGTAGTGCGAGAAAGCCACGAAATTCATGTTAACCGCCAGCAACATCAGTTCGATCGCCATCAGCATCACGATCAGGTTCTTGCGGTTGAGAAAAATTCCGACCACGCTCACGGCAAACAGGATCGCGCCAAGTATCAGGTAATGCGAAAGCGACAGGGTTAGCATGTCTGTCTCCTATTGCTCGTCCGAAGGCATCGTCACGATGCGGATGCGATCGTTGCGCTGCACGGCGATCTGCTGGCGCGGATTCAGGTGTTTGCTGTCGGCGCGGCGGCGATGCGTGAGCAGCACGGCGGCGACGATCGCCACCAGCAGGATCACTGAAGCCAGTTCGAACGGATAGACGTAGTCGGTGAACAACAGCCGCCCGAGCTCCTTGGTATTGCTGTAGCCGGGCTGGGTCGGGCCCGGCGTCGGCATGGCCTCGGGCCAGAAATAGCGGCCGCCGAGCACCACGGCCATCTCCCCCGCCATCAACAGGCCGATTGCCGCACCCAGCGGCAGATTGCGCCAGAAGCCCTGGCGCAGCCGCTCGACGTCGATGTCAAGCATCATCACGACGAACAGGAACAGCACCATCACCGCGCCGACATACACCATCACCAGGGCGATGGCGAGAAACTCGGCATGCAGCAACAGCCACAGTCCGCTGGCGTTGAAGAAGGCCAGCACCAGGAACAGCGCGGCATGCACCGGATTGCGCGCGGTGATCACGCGCAGGCTCGCCAGCACCAGGATGGTCGACAGGAAATAGAAAATTGCGGTCTTGAATTCCATCGCGGCTTACCGAAAAGGGGCATCCTGTTCGCGATCCTGGGCAATCTGGGCCTCGTTCCGGTCGCCCACCGCCAGCAGCATCTGCTTGGTGTAATAGAGATCGCCACGGGTCTCGCCATGGTATTCGAACACCCGCGTCATCACGATCGCGTCGACCGGGCAGGCTTCCTCGCAGAAGCCGCAGTAGATGCACTTGGTCAGGTCGATGTCGTAGCGGGTGGTGCGGCGCGAAGCTTGCCCATGCCCATCGTCGCGCTGATCCGACTCGATGGTGATCGCCAAGGCCGGACAAACCGCCTCGCACAGCTTGCAGGCGATGCAGCGTTCCTCGCCATTCGGGTAGCGGCGCAAGGCGTGCAAGCCGCGAAAACGGTTGCTCTGCGGCGTTTTCTCCTCCGGAAACTGGATGGTGATCTTGCGGGCGAACATATAGCGTCCGGTCACCGCCATGCCTTTGAACAGCTCCTTGAGGAGCAGGCTGTTGAAGAATTCTTTCATCGCACCCATGGCATTATTTCCAGATGTTCAGCGGCGACATCATCCAGATGCCGACCACCAGCACCCAGGACATGCACAACGGCACAAATACCTTCCAGCCCAGGCGCATGATCTGGTCGTAACGATAACGCGGGAAGGTGGCGCGGAACCAGAGGAACAGGAACAGGATGAACGAGGTCTTGGCCGCCAGCCAGAGGAAGCTGTCGGGCAGGAAACCCAGCGGCGAGAGCCAGCCGCCGAGGAAGAAAATCGAGGTCAGGATGGAAACCAGGATCATGTTGGCGTATTCGCCGAGGAAGAACATCGCGAAGGCCATGCCCGAGTATTCGACCATGTGGCCGGCGACGATTTCCGACTCGCCTTCGACCACGTCGAAAGGCGCGCGGTTGGTCTCGGCGATGCCCGAGATCAGGTAAACCAGGAACATCGGCAGCAGCGGCAGCCAGTTCCAGGACAGGAACTTCAGCCCCATCGCGGCGAACATCCCCTGATCCTGTCCATGCACGATTTCGGTCAGGTTGAGGCTGGCGGAGACCATCAGCACGCACACCAGCGCGAAACCCATGGCGATTTCGTAGGAGACCATCTGCGCCGCCGAACGCATGGCGCCAAGGAAGGAGTATTTGGAATTGGAGGCCCAACCGGCAATGATGACGCCATACACGCCGATCGAGGTGATACCCAGCAGGTACAACACGCCGGCATCGACATTGGCCAGCACGAATCCATCCGAGAATGGCACCACCGCCCAGGCCGCCAGCGCCGGCGCGATGGCCATGATCGGGCCGACGATGTAGAGCGCCTTGCTGGCCCGCGTCGGAACGATGATTTCCTTGAAGAACAGCTTCAAGCCGTCGGCGATCGGCTGCAGCAAACCCCACGGGCCGACGCGGTTGGGACCGATGCGCACCTGCATCCAGCCGATGATCTTGCGCTCCCAGAAAGTCAGGTAAGCCACACAGAGCAGCAGAGGTATCAGAATCAGGACAATCTTCAGCAGCGTCCAAACCAGCGGCCAGAGTGGCCCCAGCATCTCCCGAACCGGCTGGAGCAGGGTCATGATGGTTTCCATCACGCGCGCTCCACGGAAAATTGGAGTCCGCCGGATCCGGACATCCCGCCGAGAGCGGCGGTCAGCGGATGCGCGGCGGCGATGCGAACGCAGCCATCGGGCAGGCCGGCATCCAGACCGGCGGACAGCAGCACCTCGCCCGTGCCCTGCCTGACGCGCACCTGGTCGCCGGGCACCAAGCCGAGCTTTGCCAGCAGCGCGGCACTCATGCGCGCGCTCGGCAATGCGCCATCGCGGCTCATTTGCAGGGCCGGTACGCGACGCACCAGGGCATCGGCAAAATAGATCGGCACCTCGGCGACGCGCTCCAGTCCAGATGTCGCAGTATTGAGTTGCAGCGCATGGCCGTTGACCCGGTTATCCAGTTTGTCCGTAATAAACTCCGGCTTGCCGCCGAGCGCCTCGGCGCGCACATCCTCGCTGCTGTTGTGCTCGAAGCCGGGCAGCCCGAGCAGGTTGCCCAGCACGCGCAGCACTTTCCAGGCCGGCCGGGTGTCGCCCAGCGGCTTGACCACGGCATTGAAGCTCTGCACGCGGCCTTCGGTATTGATGAAGCTGCCCGAGGTCTCCGAGAAAGGCGCCACCGGCAGCAGTACATCGGCATAGTCGAGCGCGCCGGGAAGCTTGAACGGCGACATCACCACCACCGTCGCCGCCTGCCGCAAGGCGGCCAGCGCCTGTTGCGGGTTGGCGCAGTCGAGTTCCGCCTCGGCCTGGAGCAGCAGGTAAGCCTGGCGCGGTGTCGCCAGCATCTGCTCCGCGTTCATTCCTCCGGCAAGCGGAACGGCATGCGCGACATAGCCGCCAACGCTGTTGGCCGCCTCGCCCAGGTAGCCGAACCTGGCGCCGGTGATGGCGGCCAGCTGCTGCGCCAGCGCATGCAGAGTCGCGGCCTGGGCGTGTTGCTGGACAAAGTTGCCGAGGAACACGGCGGCATTGCCGCCGGAAACCAGGCTGGCGGCAATGTTCCTGGCCTGCTCGGAAACCGTGACGGCGGATAAGGTTGAAGCGGCGGAATCGATCGCGACACCTTTCTGTTCCGCCGCGGATTTCACCACCTGAGCCAGCAACTGCGGCAACTGGGAAGGCGCGGCCAGCGCCTTGGCAAAATATTTCAGCAGCGCATCGTCGTCGGCCGAGTGGACGATGGACACCTGGCAGCCGCGCTTGACAGCCTGGCGCAGGCGCTGGGCGATCAACGGATGGTCCTTGCGCAGGAAACTGCCGACCACCAGCACCCGGTCGAGCGCATTCAGTTCGGCGATTCTCATGCCCAGCCAGGGCGCCCCGGCGCGTTTGCCGTCGAGCGAAAAATCGCTCTGGCGCAGTCTGAAATCGACGTTATCGCTGCCGATGCCGCGCAGCAGTTTCTGCGTCAGGAAGAGTTCCTCGAGCGTCGCTTGCGGCGCTGCCAGCGCGCCCAGGGCCGCGGGACCATGGTTCTGGGCGACATCCTTGAAGGCATGTGCGACATAGTCGAGCGCCTGCTGCCATTCGACTTCATGCCATTTGCCGTCATGCTTGAGCATCGGCTTGGTCAGACGTTCGGGTGAATTCAGCGCTGCATAGGAGAAGCGGTCCTTGTCGGACAGCCAGCATTCGTTGATGTCCTCGTTTTCCAGCGGCAGCACGCGCATCACGCGATCATGCTTGGTCTGGACGATCAGATTGGAGCCGAGGCCATCGTGCGGGCTGACGGATTTCCTGCGCGCCAGTTCCCAGGTGCGCGCCGAGAAACGGAAAGGCTTGGAGGTCAGCGCGCCGACCGGGCACAGGTCGATGATGTTGCCGGAGAGTTCGGAGTCCACCGTCTGCCCGATGAAGGACATGATCTCGGCATGCTCACCGCGATAGGCCTGGCCGAGTTCCATCAGGCCGGCGATTTCCTGGGTGAAGCGGACGCAGCGCGTGCAGTTGATGCAGCGCGTCATGTCGGTGGCCACCAGCGGACCGAGCTCCTTGTTGGCCACCACGCGCTTCTCTTCCCGGTAGCGCGAAGCGCCGCCGCCGTAGCCGACCGACAGGTCCTGCAACTGGCACTCGCCGCCCTGGTCGCAAATCGGACAGTCGAGCGGGTGGTTGATGAGCAGAAACTCCATCACGCCTTTCTGCGCCTTGACCGCCTGCTCGGAATGCGTTTGCACCTTCATGCCGTTGGTGACCGGCGTGGCGCAGGCCGGCAGCGGCTTGGGCGCCTTCTCCACCTGGACCAGGCACATGCGGCAGTTGGCGGCAATCGAGAGCTTCTTGTGGTAGCAGAAGTGCGGAATGTATGCGCCGACCTGATGCGCGGCATCCATGATGGTGCTGCCTTCCGCCACCTGCAGCGTCTTGCCGTCGATTTCAATGTCTAGCATTATCGAGCCCCCTCGACAGGAGGGCGCCGCGCGTAAATCCTGCTGCCTTCGCGCTGCACTTCCGGCGAGACCAGGCATTGCTTGTGTTCGATGTGATGCTCGAATTCGCTCCGGAAGTGCTTGACGAAACTCCGCACCGGCAACGAGGCAGCATCGCCCAGGGCGCAGATGGTGCGGCCCATGATGTTGTCGGTGACGCTGTTCAGCAGATCCAGGTCTTCGGGGCGGCCCAGTCCGTGCTCGATGCGATGCACCACCCGGTAAAGCCAGCCGGTGCCTTCGCGGCAGGGGGTGCATTGACCGCAGGATTCTTC
>Ga0315268_10003794_pt1 | contig 16541 bp, 13 predicted proteins | sample C1_top_MG_FD_204535 | JGI IMG/M metagenome (GOLD analysis project Ga0315268, IMG submission 204535) | Sediment microbial communities from Yellowstone Lake, YNP, Wyoming, USA - C1_top | ecosystem: Environmental > Aquatic > Freshwater > Lake > Sediment | place: USA: Wyoming | collected 2017-08-01
AACAAATCAGCGGCTGCACGTCAAAGCGCACGTCGGGCGACGGGCTGTAGCCGCTGATCGATCGCGGCAATCCATACCACCGCGTCTGGCGGGTCGACACATAGCTGCCCGGCCGCCTCGGGTCGGGCCGGGGCACCACGACAAAATCGGGAACGCCGTCAGGCATCGGGCTGATGACCGCCCCGTTGGCATCCTGCGTCAGAAAATCGCCCGTATACTCGATAATGAGCTGGCTGACGTTCTCAACGAAATCAGGGATAGCAGCGGCCGCGCCCATGATCACCCACTGCGGGCTGGAACCGCGCCGCAGAACCGGATCGCAGTCGTATCGGCCCAAAAGGGGTCGCCACCAATTGGACCGCATGCCGTCAAAGCTGGGACCGTAGAATGCCTGCACCGCGGCAATGTCGGACCGGAACAGCTCGATGCTCGTATCGCCCAGATCGAGCTGCGGGTTCGTCTGCACGTTGGAGACCTTGTGCAGCGTGCTGTCGGCGGCCACCACCGGGAAGATCAGCGGCGTGAGGTTGGGCGGGTTCGACGCCACGCGGGGCACGAACGGCTCCGTGTTCGGCGCCGGACTCTTCAGCAGCATGGCAAACCGGCAGACGATGTTGCGACGATCGGCCGTCCCGGACGGCTGCCAGCGGTGCCCGATCCAGATGTACGCCTCGCTGCTGGTGCTGGCGATGGGCGAGGCCGTGGGCTGCCGCTGGTACGAGCCGCGCGTGAAGAAGCTGATCGTGTCGCGCCGGTTGCCGTTGGCATCCAACTCCATGCGAATGCAGAAGACCGGCGAATCCGTCACCCAGTTGGCCGAGTCCTGGGCCAGGGCGGCGGCGGCAGCGCGGGTGTCGCGCACCTGCTCGGCGACCTGCTGGCCCGCGCCGATCGCGTCGCCGGTCATCTTGAACACCTGGTTGATGCCGATCAGCAGGAAGACGATCAGCGCGATCGACACCATCAGCTCGATGAGCGTGAAACCGCGACGATGGGCAGGCACGAAGCTCATTCACTCCTCATTTGGACTTCACCAGGATTGACGTCGGGTAGGCGGCGATGTCCATCGCGTAGCCGCCGAACGGCGCCTCCGTCGTTCCGGGGATGTATCCCTTGCCCAGGACATAGGCCCGCATCGCCCCGGAGAAACTCCCGCCAATGTTCTCGGCCGGATCGTTGGCGCCATCGTATCCGGGCACCAGTTCCCATCTTGTCGGGTCGTTCGGGCTGACCTGCCGCCCCAGTCGATAGACCCGCCCCGCCTGCGGGCAGGGATTGCCGTTGGCGTCGCCGGCAATGATCACAAACGCGCCCTCGGTCACCGGCGTGCGTCCCGGATTATTGCTCGGGTTGAAGTTCTGGTTGTCTCCCGGGGCGAAGGTGATGATGCTGACGCCGGCGTTGGTCAGCGGCATCTTGTTGCAGGCCAGCGCCGTCACGATCACCGGCTTGGGATCCAGAACACCCGGCAGCGCGCTCGTGGCGGGCGGGCGCACCACGTCCAGCACGTCGAACCGCTGCTTGTTGCGGGCCTGCAGAACAATGATGATCACGTTGGCGTACTGGTCGCCCTTGCGCAGGCTGTACAGCGCCGTCCAGGCGAAGCGCGGGTCCTTGCCGGAGATGGCGTCTCCACAGACCCTCGCCCAGATCGCATCGGGCAGCGGCAGCCAGCGCGCAACCGGCACCTGACCGAGATTCTGCACCGTCGGAATCTGGCTGAGCATCCGCTGCGTGTTGGCCGAGCTGTCGAACGGGCACGTTTCAATCCACGCCGGATCGTCAGCAGTCTGGCGGAGGAATTGCTGTGCGGCTTCGGCCAGCGCAGCGCCGTTGCTCTCCTCGATGCTCTGGATGGTCTGTTGTCCGGCGACGGAGAACAGCCCCGCCACCATGATGAAGCCGATGCCCAGGAGAATCGCCGCGAACATCACCTCGGTGAACGTGATGCCGCGGCAGCGGGACCGGGATGGAGCAGTTCGCAGACTCATCTTCTTCATTCGCCCTTGATTAAGGTGCCGTTGTACCGGTTGATCAGGCAGATGCGGGCGTTGGTGTCCAGCCACTTTTCCTCGTCGCATTCCGTCAGGACTGGCGATCCGATGTCCCAGTCCTCAGGCGGGAGAGCGTCGGTGTACCTGGCGCTGGTGAAGATCGCATCGCGCAGCCCGAAACCCCGGCCTTTGAACTCATCGGCCCTGTAGACGGCGACGCCCACCTGCGAGCACATCGTGGCCGGCGGACTGCCCGCCCAGCAAGGCACGTTGTCCATTATTTGGTTGACGCTCTGCGCCGGAAGCTGCCCCAGCAGCAGCTTGCCCATTTCACTCAGCACAAACTGGTTTCCGACCAGGTTTCGCAGATGAAAACCATACCGGAGGCTGATGAGCTGGCCGTGGCCGTCGAAGAGGATCACTCCGCCGATGGGCGCTGTGACCGGCTGAGGAGCGCCCGACTGCGCGACGTGAATCTTGTTGAAGCCCACGTAGCCATCGCTGGTCCTGCCGTTGGGCCCATAGGCGCAGTTCCAGATCACCCCCTGGCATCCGATGTCCCGCGGCAGGATTGCCAGGTCCTGGTTGGGCGCGGCATCCAGGAAGATATCGACGTCGTCGGGACGATCGCTGCTGGGCAGGCGCTGGCCGTACACGCTGGCCACATTCACGTTACCGTTGAAATCCAGCAGAAGCATGACGCCGGTGGGCCGACCGAGGCGAATCGCCTCGGTGCGGGCCGTATTCAGCGCTGCGCTGAGCACATTCTGTCCGCCGTCGATGCTGCGATTGCCCGAGAGCATGTTCAGCGCCGGCACCGCCGCCGCGACGATCACCGCGATGATCGCCACCACGGTCAGCATCTCCACCAGGGTAAACCCACGTCCCTGAATCCTGACTCCTGAACGGCAGTAGGCAGGCGGCGTGGCACGCCCGCCACCAGCCGCCTGCTTACGCCTACTGCCGAATACCTCGAACATGCCCGCTCCTCAATTCTCGATTGAATTCACGTTGTCATCACCCAGCGAGAACACGCCATCGGGCCCGGCTGACACAAAAAACGGGCGTCCGTTCCGAGAACGTATGCCCTCAAACCAGTTTTGCGGCGAAAGATAAGGCTGGATGTTGCTCTTGTGATTGGCAATGGCCGTGTAATATTTCTTGGTTACGCGCTGTGAATCGGAATAATCCTTGACGATGTCGCCGGCCGAATAGGCAATGTTGGGGTTCCAGTCGGGCGATCCGGAGGCTGTCACGCCGGCCAGTCCGCCGGAGGGCACGAAGAGGATCGGGTTTCCCCACCCATCGAGGACCACCGGGTCCATCCCCTGCATCCGCTTGTCGCTGGGAAAGCTCTCGAAGGCTTTTCGATTGACCGGCATCGCCTGCAGGCGCGCCAGGACGTCGCGCGTCTGGCGGACGGCCGGCCCGGTGCGGTCGGGGGAGCTTCCGACCACGCTTCCCGGAGCGGGCAGGGGGTTGAGCGTGACGGGCAGAGTTCCCTCATTCTCCCGGAGCATGGCCATCAGGTTCTGGAGGGTCGCGCGGGTGTCTCGTTCCTTGGAGCGACGGGAATAGTGGTTCAGCCCCATGACGATCAATCCCAGCAGCAGGGCCAGGATGAGCATCACGATGAGCAACTCTACGGCCGTAAAGGCTTTACGATCGCGCCTCAAAGCGTTGACCTCCTCTGCTGTATTATTCGGAATGTCCAGCTCATTGGTCCCACGCCGGTTCGTAGCTGTATAGGTTGTCTTCAGTTGCGCTGAATTTGCGGTCGGGCCCGGCGGACATGAAGTAGGCCCGCCCGCGCTTGTCGATTACAAAATTCCGCGCACCCGGATGAAAGTACACCACCGGCGTTCCCCAGGCGTCCCGGAGCATCGTCTGGTCGTACAGCGCCGTCGGAAGCTTGCGGAAGACTGCCAGATTCGTCTTTTGCGTAAACGTCCGAACAAACTGCGCGCTGTTCTCCTCGGCGCGTTTCCGCAGATCCGCGTCGCTGAGCTTCTTCTCGTCCATCAGCAGCGGCGGAACCTCCCCCAGCGCCGCGTGGAGCGTCGCATAGTCCGGAGACTGGTGCTGCGACATGACCGCTTCAAGCTGCGCAAGGAGCTGGCGGGTCAGGGTCTCGGCCGACCGGCTGCGGACCCGCTGCGCCAGCGACACCACCAGGCCCAGCAGGATGACCAGCGCCGCCATCGTGGTGAGCATCTCGATGAACGTCAGTGCGCGAACGCGTTGGGACACGGAGTGGCTCATCGACCGAAGTTGAAGATGTTCTCGCACGCGGAGACATCCGCGTTGACCTTCCCGGGGCGCGGCTGTATCCAGGGCGCGTCACCCCGCGTGGCAAGGATGAAGTCCCCGTTGAAACGCAGCGTTTCAAATGCATCGATCGCGTTGTTCAGATTCTCGTCGCCCAGCATGCCCTGGAGCAGGGCCGCCGGAACATCGCCGTCGGACGCCCAGTAGAGGAAACGCCGCGGATCGCCGCCCGTGTACACCAGCAGGGGCGGGCCGGCCGCCTGGTCGGGCTTGTGTCGGGGGTAATACTGGATCGGGTTGTCGAGATAGTCGATCAGCTCGAAGGTCCCCCGGTAGAATCTTGGCACTTTTGCCGGATCGGGGCTCACCCGAATCTGCCCCGGCTGAAGAATCGCCGCGTGAACGGGGCCGGTGGGAATGCCCTGCGCGTTGGGCGGACCGTAGCCGTAGCCGGGCCCCGGGTATCCGTCGCCGGGCCGGCTGCCATCTCCGGGCAAGGGCTCGCCGTCGTAGCACCCCGGGCCGATGAGCCATCGCGCCAGAACGTAGCTGCCTTTCTGCGTCGCCAGAGATTCAGGATCCGACCCGGCCCGATGCGTCACCACCGGGTAGCCGCCAAAGTCCTGCTTGTACACTTCCAGCGCCGAGGCAATCGTCTGAAAATCACGCTTCACGCGGTTCCTGGCGGCCGAGCGCGTGGCCTTGGTGATCACCGTGAAGCCGATGGCGATCAGGAGCACAAGCACGCACACGACGACCAGCAGCTCGACGAGCGTGAAGCCGCGCGCCCGGCGCGCACGGGCGCTTTTCACCGGGTCGCACCGGCAACTGGCCCTATCTGACAACGGTTCCAAAAGTGGTGATGTCATCCTTCGTTCCGTAGATGCCGTCCAGGCCGGCGCTGATGAGAATGAACGTGTCCTTGACGCGCGGATTGCCGTTGGCATTGCTGACGCCCGGGTTGGTATCGCTGCGCAGATAGGGCAGCGCGTCGTTGAGGCCCACAGGCGACGGATTGACCCAACCGCCGACGTTTCTCAAGCCGTGCACCCGCCCGTAAAGGTCTGGCAGCGTGTAGGCGTTGAACTGGCGCACGTCGTACTGATACTGATCGATCGTGCCGGGAAGGCTGGCGTCGCCCACGATTCCCGGCGCGCCGGCCTTGGCCCGCAGGTAGAGGATCGGCAGCGGGTGGTCGGAGAACCGGTCGATGAACTCGGGGATCTCGCTATCGCCGGGCGGCGTGCCCATCCCGTCGCTGAAGAAATACTCCATGCGGCTTCGGCCGGGGTTGTAGCGGCCGGGGGTGATCCAGCCGCTCCAGTTCTTAAGGAACGGTTCGTAGACTTTCCTGCCCGCCGCCTCCAGCGACAGGTCAAGAACGCCGCCGACCGTGGGCGGCGCGTAGTTGAAGACCTGGTTGGCATTGGGGTCGCGACTCAGTCCGCCGACAAGCCCCAGGAACAGGTTCTCGGACTGGGTGATCATCTGCGCCTGCCCCAGGACCACCCCGTTGGGCAGGGGCGCGCCGTTGCGCGCTCGAAACATCTGGCGATCGTCAAGCGGCCCCGGATAGCCGCGGAACGTGTCGAAATAGGCCTTGATCGCGCTGCTCAACGATGAAAGCTGGTTGCGGGTGTCGGCGGCCTGGGCACTCTGATGCACGCGCGCGATCACCGGCACCAGGATGGCCGCCAGGATCAGCAGAATGGCGATCACCACGAGCAGCTCGATGAGGGTGAAGCCGGCTTTCGATCGATGGCCGGGCGCGATGCGCGGAATCATAAGCGGCTCCGGATATTATCTTCCTTTGGACTGGCCGGAGGCGGCTCCGATCAGCGTGACCATGGGCATGAACAGCGCGATGACGATGAAGCCGACCATCACGCCGAGGATAACGACCATCACGGGTTCGAGAATGCTGATCAGGGAGCCGACGAGCACATCGACGTCGCTGTCGTAGTTGTCGGCGACCTTGAGAAGCATCTTGTCGAGGTCGCCGGTTTCCTCGCCGACGTCAACCATGTTCACGACGATGGCGTCGCAGACCTTGGTGGCCCGCAGGGGGTCGGCAAAGCTCTCGCCCTCGCGAATCGCGTCGTGCACTTTGACCAGGGCGCGGCTGTAGACTTCGTTGCCGCAGGTTTCCTTGGTGATGTTGATCGCGTCGAGAATCGGCACGCCGGCGCTGATCAGCGTGCCCAGCGTCCGCGTGAAGCGGGCAATGACGGACTTGCCAACGATCGTTCCCAAAATGGGAATCTTCAGAATAACGACATCGACGGCGTATTTGCCCCCTTCGCTCATCTTCAGCAGCTTATACAAGCCGTAGATCATGAACGGCAGGCCGAGGATGTAGATGTAGCCGTGCGTGGGCGGGGCGACCCAACTGCTGACCGACAGCAGGAGTTGCGTCACGTCGGGCAGCTCAACCTTGAAGTCCTTGAAGATCTGTTTGAACTTGGGAACCACAACGATCATGATCATGGTCACAATGCCCACCGCGATGGAGATGACCACCGACGGGTAGATCATCGCGCCGATGACCTTCTTCTTCAGCTTCTGGGCCTTTTCCATGAAGTCGGCGAGACGCGCCAGGATCAGGTCGAGCACGCCGCCGGCCTCGCCGGCATTGACCATGTTGACATACAGCTTGTCGAAGGCCTTGGGGTACTTGGCCATCGAGTCGGAGAGGCTCGCCCCGCCTTCGACATCCTCGGCGACGGCGCCGATGATGGCTTTCATAAGCCCTGGCTTCTGCTGCTGTTCGAGAATCTGCAGCGAGCGAAGGATGGGCAGGCCGGCATCCTGAAGCGTGGAGAGCTGGCGGGTGAACGCGGTCAGCACCTTGGTTTTCACGCCGCCGATGGCAAACGGCATTTTCTTCTTGCTGCCGATGACGGTGGCCTCTTCCTTCTTCTTCTGGACCTTCTTCTTGCCGGCTTTCTCCCGGACTTTGGTGGGAAACAGGCCCTTCTGGCGGATCTTGGCGATGGCCTCCTCGGAAGAGGCGGCCTCGATCTCTTCCTTGACTTCCTGCCCCGAGGAATTCATCGCTTCGAAGGCGAATAGTGGCATATGTCCAGCTCCCGTCTGATCGTTCTTTCCCTGCGCATTATTCGCGCTGTCCACTGCGGTAATGCGTGAGGCGTAATGCGTAACGCAGACAGGAGCCGCTGTTACGCATTACGCAGCACGCGAACGTTACGCATCTACGCATCACGGATTACGCATTACACAACGCGGTCTATTCTTCCTCCATAATCGTCTCTCGCACCACCTCTTCGATGGTCGTCACCCCGTCGTAGATCAGCAGCAACCCCGCTTGGCGGAGGCTGCGCATGCCGCGTTTCTTGGCCTCGGCGCGGAGGACCTGCGTGCTGGCGTGCCGGATGATCATGTCGCGCAGGTCGTCGTCAAGGGTCATGATCTCGAAAATGCCCAGCCGCCCACGATATCCGGTGTTGTTGCAGTTGTCGCACCCCTTGCCGTAGTAGAAGACCCGACCCTCGACGTCTTCCGGACGAAGCTCCAGCTCCATGAGCTGCTCTTCGGTTGGCGTGTATTCCGTCTTGCAGTTGAGGCAGATCTTGCGCACAAGTCTTTGTGCGATAACACCTTCAAGCGTCGCCGTGACCAGGAACGGCTCGAGCCCCAGATCCAGCAGTCGCGCGATGGTCGATGGGGCGTCGTTCGTGTGAACCGTCGTAAACACCAGGTGACCGGTCAGCGAGGCTTGAACGGCGATTTCGCCGGTTTCAATATCGCGAATCTCACCGACCATCACAATGTCCGGGTCCTGACGCAGCATCGATCGCAGGATGCGCGCAAACGTCAGCTCGATGTCCGGTTTCACCTGGCACTGGATGACCCCGTCAATGTCGTACTCGACCGGGTCCTCGGCCGTGATCAGCTTGCTGGATGGGTCGTTCAACTCGCGCAGGGCCGAATACAACGTGGTGGTTTTGCCGCTGCCCGTCGGGCCGGTGACGATGATGATCCCGTTGGGTTTATGGATGAGCTGGCGCGTGACCTTCAGGTCGTCCTCGCGCAAACCCAGCTTGTCGAGGTCAAGCTGCACGTTGCTGCGGTCGAGCACGCGCATGACGGTTGACTCGCCGAACATCGTCGGAAGCACGCTGACACGCAGGTCGATGGGTTGGTTGTTCACCGTCAGCTCGATACGCCCGTCCTGCGGCAGCCGGCGCTCGGCGATGTCGAGGTTGGCCATGACCTTGATGCGCGAGGCGATGGCCGGTGCGATGTGCGGGGGCGGCGGGAGCATCTCGTAGAGCACGCCGTCGATGCGGTAGCGCATCTTGAATTCGTTTTCGAACGGCTCGAAGTGGATGTCCGAGGCTTTGTCCTTGATGGCCTGCAGGAGCACCAGGTTGATCAGCTTGCGGACGGGGTTGGAGTCGGCGGCCTCTTTCAGGGTTTCGAGGTCGATCGACTCGCCGCGGTTCTTGAGGTCTTTAAGGGTGTCGTCGGAATTGAGCTCGCCAAGGATGTCGCTCATGCCCTGGGCAGCCGTGTTGTAGTGCTTGGCCAGGAGCTTTTCGATCTGTTCGAGGTCGGCGATCTTGGCCTCGACCTGGTAGCCCATCAGCGACCGGAGGTCGTCCAGCGCGCGGAAGTTCTCGGGGCTGGCCATGGCGACGGTGACGGTTTTGGTGCCGCCGTCGAAGGTGATGGGCAGGACCTTGTTGGTTGTGGCGATCTGGGGCGGAACGGCCTTGATGGCCTCTTCGGGGATCTTGATGCCCTCGAGGTTGATCATCTCGTAGCCGCGCTGGGCGGCGAGGGCGATGTTGAGATCGATCTCCTTGATGTAGCCCAGGTCGATGAGGATGCGCCCCAGGGCCCCGCCCTTGCTCTTTTGGAAGGTGAGGGCTTCCATGAGCTGGTCGCGGGTGACGCGATTCATCTTGACGAGGATTCGCCCGACTTGTCGCCCTTTCAGCTCGTCAATGCCCGGCATCGGTCCGCTCGGAGCGGCGGGCGCGGACTTGGCGCGCGTGGCGCCCGAGGGCGGCGTGGCGTTGGCGGGCATGTCGGGAGCGGTTGCCGGGCGCGGGGCCGCTGCGGTCTTCGCGCCGGCGGCGGGTCCGTTGCCGGATGGGGCGGCGTGGCGGGGCACAACCACGGGCCTGACCACGGGGGCGACAGCGGGGTTCTTTTTGGGCTCGCCCGGCGGGGGGGTGGAAGTCGAAGGTGCGCTTGACATGTGGTCCTCTGGGTTGACGAGCTCCGTCTGCTACTTCTTTCCCGACAGCGCCTGCATGCGGGCGCGGTTGACGGCCTGTTGCGCCTGTTTCTCGGCTTCGCTCGCGGCGCCGGGGGCGCCGTTGGCCGCTGCCGCCGCTTCCTCGGCTCCCGCCTCCAGGTCCGTGCGATCGACCTGGATGCCGTTGCGGCGCATGCGGTCCACCATGGCGCCGGGGTTCTTGCTCTTGTCGATGGCCTCTTCCTTGCTGATCTTGCCGGCGTTGAAGAGCTTCCACAGGTGGTCGTCCAGAAGCTGCATGCCGTATCGCTTGCCGGTCTGGATGTCCGAGTCGATGCGGTAGGGCTTGTTCTCGCGGATGAGGTTCTGGATCGACGGCGTGACGTACATGAACTCGTAGGCCGCCACCATGCCTTCGACGTCGATGCGCGGGCACAGCGCCTGGCTGATGACGGCGATGAGGTTGTTGGCAAGCTGCACGCGGATCTGTTCCTGCTGATCGGTCGGGAACGCGTCGATGATGCGGTTGATGGTGGATGCGGCCCCCGAGGTGTGCAGAGTGGCGAACACCAGGTGTCCGGTTTCGGCAGACGTTATGGCGGCGGAAATGGTGGCCAGGTCGCGCATTTCGCCGACGAGCATCACGTCGGGGTCCTGTCGCAGGGCGCGGCGGAGGCCCTCGGCGAAATTGGGGACGTCAACGCCGATTTCGCGCTGCACCACGATGGATTTCTTGTGGGGCTGGTAATACTCGATGGGGTCTTCCATCGTGATGATGTGCTTGTCGAAGTTCTCGTTGATGTAGTTGATCATCGTCGCCAGCGTGGTGGTCTTTCCCGAACCGGTCGGGCCGGTCACCAGGAAGATCCCGCGCGGGCGCCGGCAGATCTGCTCGGCCATCGCCGGCAGGCCGATCTGCTCGAAGGTCATGATCTTGTTGGGCAGCCGGCGGAGCACGATCGAGCAGAAGCCCTTCTGCTTGAAAATGGCGACACGGAAGCGCGCCTCATCGCCATAGGCGAAGCCGAAGTCGCCCGAGCCCTGTTCCTCGAATTCCTGCTGGATGCGATCCGGGGTGATCGCCTTCATCAGGGCGATGGTGTCCTCGGCCTCCAGCACCTTGGTTTGAAGCTCGCGGAGGTGGGTGTTGATGCGCAGCGTCGGGGCCTTGCCCACGGCCAGGTGCAGGTCGCTGGCGCCGCGCTTGACCATGGTTTCCAGGAGCCTGTCGATCTGTAGGGTCGTCGCCATATCTTGTTGTCAGTTGTCAGGGGTCAGGGGTCAGTTGTTCCGATCACCTCATTACTCATCACTCATTTGCTCTTCACACAACAATCCCCTCCACCTGCGCCACCTTTACGACCTCTTCGGCCGTGCTCACGCCGTTGAGAACCTTGATCTTGCCATCCTGGAGGAGGTTCTTCATTCCGCCGGCCATGGCGGCCTTGCGGATCTTGTTGGTCGCCGAGCGGTTGAAGGCCAACTCGCGGATTTCGTGGTTCATTTGCATCAGCTCGAAGATGCCCAGGCGTCCGCGGAAGCCGGTGCCCATGCAGTAATCGCAGCCGCGGGGCTTATAGAGCGTCTTGTCCTTCATGTCGGCATCGGTGATGTCGCAGAGCTTCAGCCACATCCGGTCGGGTTCCTTGTCGGGCTGCTTGCACTTGGGGCACAACACGCGGATCAGCCGCTGCGCCATGATGGCCTGGATGGAGCTGGCCACCAGGAACGGCTTGACGCCCATGTCGATCAGTCGGGTGATGGCGCTGGGGGCGTCGTTGGTATGCAGCGTCGAGAACACCAGGTGGCCGGTGAGAGCGGCCTGGATGGCGACTTCGGCCACCTCCAGGTCGCGGATTTCGCCGACGAGGATGATGTTGGGCGCCTGGCGCAGCATCGACCGGAGAATCCTGGCAAACGTCAGTCCGATGCCATCCTTCACCTGGCATTGGTTGATGCCGGTGAAGTTGTACTCGACGGGGTCTTCGGCGGTGATGATCTTGCGATCGGGGCGGTTCAGCTCGTTGAGCGCCGCATAGAGCGTGGTCGTCTTGCCCGAACCGGTGGGCCCCGTCACCAAAAAGATGCCGTTGGGGCGCTTGATGATCTTGTGGAAGATCTTGTAATCGGATTCCTCAAAGCCGAGGTTTTGAATGCCGATGCGCACCGAGTCGGGGCGCAGAATGCGCAGCACGACCGACTCGCCGTGGTAGGCCGGCAACGTGCTGACGCGGAAATCGATGTCCTGCTTATCGACGGTCATCTTGATGCGCCCGTCCTGCGGAAGCCGCTTCTCGGCGATGTCGATGCCGGCCATGATCTTCACGCGGCTGATCAGCGGGTTTTTCATGCGCAGGGGGATGCGGTCGCGCTCGACGCATTCGCCGTCGATGCGGTAGCGCACGCGCACGCGGTCCTTCATCGGCTCGATGTGAATATCCGAGGCGCGGTTGCGCACCGCCTCGACGATCATCGCCTGCACCAGCTTGATGATCGGCGCCTGCGTGGGGTCGTTCATCGCCTCTTCGTTCATGCCGGCCAGGTCGATCGACTTGTCGATCGAGCGGTCGACCGACTTGTCGAGGGTCTTGTCGAGGCTCTTCAGGGTCGAGTCGATGGTCTTGTCGATGGTCTTGTCGGCGCCGGTGCCAAAGAGGTCGTCGAGGTAGCGCTTGATGCGGCTCTTGGGGGCCAGCACCGTGCGGATTTCGCGGTTGAGGCGGAAGCGGAGGATGTCGAGGGTTTCCAGGTCGAGCGGATCGTGGATGGCCACGCGAAGGCGCCCGTTTTCCTGCCCCAGCGGCAGGATCAGGTGCTTCTTCATCAGCTCATCGGGGATCATGTTGATGGCGTTGGGCGCCACGGAGCTCTTGTCGAGGTCGATGTATTCGAGGTTATGCTGGGCGGCCAGCGCCTTGTAGACGTTGTTTTCGCTGCAGAGCTTGAGATCCTGGAGGGCCTCGCCCATGCGCAGGTTCTTCGCCCTGGCGTGATCGACGGCCTTGGCCAACTCGGTCGCGTTGATGATCCCCCATTCAACCAGGATTTCGCCGATTTTCTTTTGGTGTCTGGCCATGGTGCAAATCCGCAGGCAACCGCAGGCGTCCGGGCAACCCAGCAATTAAACCGGCAGGGATGGACCTCTGTCAATCGCTCAACGCGTCCGGTCGGGCATGCAACAGCCTTGGAGGTCGGCGTCGACCCCACATATTACTACCGGGCTGGCTAAGGCCGGGTTCGCTTGCCACGAGCGGATAATAGTCACCAGCCCGGCGGAAAAGCCCTCGTCAGTTGAGTTTACCCCGCACAAGCGGCGTCAACAAGCGAATTCCCCCGATTCAGCCCCAGACTACCGCAGAATTGCACAGATTACCGGCGGAATTGCCTGGATTATCGGAGCATGCATCCATCGGAAGCGATATGAGCCGGGGACCGCAGGCCAGGGCGGCCCGGCAGCCCTGACACCGGGGGGCTGACAGTTGGTATACTCCGCCTTCCGCCCGGGCTGCGGCCAGGAGGAAAAGCGCCGATGGGGCTCTCGCGATGGCTTGATCAGCACGCCAGGGAGGCGCTGCCCCGGCATGCCTTCCTGGCCAACGCCGAAAAGCTGCGACTGCTGGGGCCCTGTGTCCAGTGCCGCGCGAGTATCGCCACCCATGGCTACGAACTGATGCTTCAGACCCGCAGCGGCGATGGCCGGGCAGACTACCACTGCGCCGTGCTCTGCGAGGCCTGTTATCATCGCCTGGCCGAGAAGAGCTTCGCCATCAAGAGCATCGAGGAAATCGGGCTTGTGAGCACGGTGGTGGGCGCGTTGCTCGTGGTCCTGGGGTTTGCGCTGGCGTGGAAGCCGCTCACGGGGACCATCGGCGCGGTCGCGCTGGTGCTTGGTCCGATGCTCTGGCTGCCCGCCCGTCGAATCCGTGTGGGCATGCTGGAACGGACGATCGATCGGTTTTTTCCTCAGGTTGCCGACGCGCATTCGGCGGCCATCCGCATGCCGTGGCTGGAGAAGTCAATCCGGTTCGCTGTGCCGATGCCGCTGGCGTTCGTGGTCCGTGCCGATCTGCCGCTGGAGGACATCGCACTGGCCGACCTGCGGCGAGTTCTTAGAGGCCGGGTCGCCAACTGGAAGGATGTTGGCGGGCCCGACCTGCCGATCCGTCTCTGTCTGCCCATCGGGCCGTGGCGCGAATGGTGGCTGATCTGCCAGTCGCTGCTGGACGGGGCAGCGCCGGCATCCATCCAACTTGCCGATCCGCTGGAGCTGTTCGACCATCTGGCTCGCGAGACCGGCGCCGCCGGATTTGTGTCATTGGCCCTCTTGCAGTATCACGGGCGCAATGCGCGTGCGCTGGCCATCGACGGGCAGGGCTGCCGCCCTGAAAACGCGGCCTATCCGTTGTGGTTGATGCCGGGACTGAGGCCGGAGGAGTACTGAGCGCTGAGTGCTGAGTGCTGAGTGCTGAGGGCTGAGCCTCAGCACTCAGTACTCAGTACTATTCACAGGAGATCGACTCGATGAACCGCATCGTTCGCCCGACGAAAGCCCAGACTTCCCAGGTCGCCGCCGACGATGGGGCGCGGCTGATCCGGTCGGCCGTCGCATCGCGCGGGCAGGCCAACATCATTCTCGCAACGGGCGCTTCTCAGTTTGACATGCTCGATGCGCTGTCGCGCCAGCCCGATGTGCCCTGGCACAAGGTCACCGCGTTTCACCTCGATGAATACGTCGGGCTGCCGATCACTCACCCGGCCAGCTTCAGGCTGTTTCTGTGGCAGCGATTCGTGAGGAAGCTGCCGCTGCCGCTGGCGGCGTTTCATTACCTGGATGGCCAGACCGATCCGGCCGGCAGCGCACGGGCGGTTGGCTCGGTGCTGAAATCGCACCCGATTGACGTGGCTTTCATCGGCATCGGCGAGAACGGGCATCTCGCGTTCAACGATCCGCCGGCCGATTTCCAGACCGAAGAGCCTTACATCCTCGTGAGCCTGGACGAGGCATGCCGGCGGCAACAACTCGGCGAAGGATGGTTCAAGACGTTCGATGACGTGCCGCGCCAGGCGATCTCCATGAGCATCCGCCAGATCATGAAGTCGACGGCCATCATCTGCACCGTGCCCGACTCGCGGAAGGCCGCCGCTGTGAAGGCGGCGCTGGAGGGGAAGGTGGTGCCGCAGGTGCCTTCATCGATCCTGCAACAGCACGGCAACTGCACCATTTACCTGGACAACGACTCGGCGGCGCTGCTGAGGAGGTGAGGTCCCCGAAATCCACAATGGGCGGGGCGGACACGCGCACGCGGCCAAATCGGCCGCAGGGACCAGCATTGCGTGCCCACCCCGCCGCACTCTCCCCGGTGCCGCGTGTAAAATGCTTGTGCCCAACGTGATAGGGCTCCGCTTGCGACGAACAGCGACCGCGCGGCCTCTGGTCCTGCGACCGCCCGTTACTGCGTTCGCAGCAGCGATTTATCCGGACTGATGGAGGTGCGTTTTCCGATTGACCCTGCCGGCGACTCGTCGTAGCATTCGGATTTGACGGAACCTGCGGAAAATGACGGATGAGTCTTGCCATCAGTGCGCCACTTTCTGTCGTCATTTGGTCGCTGGTGCTGGTCGCGGTCGTGTTCGTTGGATACGTGCTCGTGGCCTGGGTGAGGCGAAGAGTCCGGCAGAGCGATCAACCGGAGACGGTTGGCTTCTCGCTGGCCGATTTGCGCCGCCTTCATCGCGAAGGACAACTGAGCGACGAGGAGTATGAGCGGGCCCGCTCGAAGCTGCTTGCCGCCCTGAAGCGGCAGGAAGAGAAAAAAACCTGATGAATGCGTGGCAAGTGCCGACCGCCTGCCGATGTAAGATGCTGTGCGCCGGGCACTTGACCATTTGAGCTGCGGATCGGATGTAGTGGCGGCCCGCCCTCCGGGAGCGGGGCTTTCCCGAGGAAGGCAAAGGCAATGGCCAACAGCAATCGCACCGGCAATGGCGGAGGTCCCAATCTCCCGCCCAACACCCCAGGTGCCGGCAATCCGCCCGGCGGATTTCGAGGGCGACGCGTGACCACCTGCTCGTTCTGCGGCAAATCCTCACGTGATGTCGGACCAATGGTCGAAGGACCGTCAGACGTTTACATCTGCGCCAACTGCGTCGACCTGGCCCATAACATCATTCGCCAGGAAAAGCGCAAGCTCACCAGTGCCCAGCCGCTGTTTGGCTCGATCCCCACCCCCCGCCAGATCAAGGAGTTCCTCGATCAGTACGTCATCGGCCAGGAATACGCCAAGAAGGCGCTGGCGGTGGCTGTGCACAATCACTACAAGCGCCTGAGCCTCGGTGAGAAGGCCGAGGCAAACGACGTGGAGATCGACAAGTCGAACGTGCTGCTGATCGGTCCCACCGGCAGCGGCAAGACGCTGCTGGCGCGAACGCTGGCCCGCATCCTCAACGTGCCCTTCGCCATCGGCGACGCGACCACGCTGACCGAGGCCGGCTACGTCGGCGAGGACGTCGAGAACATCGTGCTCAAGCTGCTGCAGGCGGCCGGCGGCGACATCGAGAAGTGCCAGCAGGGCATCATCTACATCGACGAGATCGACAAGATCTCCCGCAAGGACGAGAACCCGTCGATCACGCGCGACGTGTCGGGCGAGGGCGTGCAGCAGGCGCTGCTGAAGATCCTCGAAGGCACGGTCGCGAACGTGCCTCCCCAGGGCGGCCGCAAGCACCCGCACCAGGAGTTCTACCAGGTCGACACGACCAACGTGCTGTTCATCTGCGGCGGGGCGTTCGTAGGCCTCGAGAAGGTGATCGAGCGGCGCATCGGCAAGAAGACGCTCGGGTTCAGGGCCGATGTCCGGCCGCACGGCGGGCGGGACCTGGGCGGGACGCTCGAGCGCCTCGTGCCCGAGGATCTGATCAAGTACGGGCTGATCCCGGAGTTCGTCGGCCGGCTGCCCGTGGTCGGCACGCTCCACGAGCTGGACAAGGGGGCGCTTGTCCAGATCCTGACGCAGCCGAAGAACGCCATCACCAAGCAGTACCAGCGGCTCTTC
>Ga0315268_10003795_pt1 | contig 16541 bp, 14 predicted proteins | sample C1_top_MG_FD_204535 | JGI IMG/M metagenome (GOLD analysis project Ga0315268, IMG submission 204535) | Sediment microbial communities from Yellowstone Lake, YNP, Wyoming, USA - C1_top | ecosystem: Environmental > Aquatic > Freshwater > Lake > Sediment | place: USA: Wyoming | collected 2017-08-01
AAGGTAAAGTGATCTTCACCGGAATGATAAGACGAAAAGAAATCTGTATCCTTTACCAAAACTGCCAAGCGGTGCTTTCTCCGACTAAGTACGAAGGCGGCGGCAGCGGTCAAGTCATAGAGGGGACGTTAGCCGGGAAACCGATAGCCAGTTCCAATATCCCCGTAGTTGTGGAACATAATTCTCGCCTTGGCATAACCGCCGTATATTTTGATCCCAGCGATGCGAAGGCAATGGCAGATGCAGTTGTAACAGCCATAGCCCTGCCCAGCAAGGACCAGCGTAAGGTGTTCGATGACATTAAAAAGAAGGACGTGATAAATCGCAGTCTATTCGCCGAGATCTACTTAACTCAGCTTGAAGACATTTGCACCAAGCAAATCGGACAAAAGGAGAGCCAATTATGAGCTTTAAATATCCTGTCTACCAGCCTTCCCTTTCTGGAAACGAAAAAAAATACGTCAACCAATGTCTGGACTCTACTTGGATATCTTCCAAGGGGGAGTTTATCTCAATGTTTGAGCGTGATTTTTCGAAATATATAGGGATAAACCACGCATCAGGTGTATGTAATGGGACTGTAGCATTGCATCTAGCGCTTTTGGCCCTAGGGGTCGGCCCCGGTGACGAAGTAATCGTTCCTACGCTGACCTATATTGCCTCGGTCAACGCCATCGCATACACTGGGGCGGTCCCGGTGTTTGTAGACGCGCTTCCCGACACATGGCAGATGGACCCCGAAGATGTTAAAAACAAAATAACTGAGAAAACAAAAGCTGTGATGGCCGTTCACCTATACGGGCACCCTTGTCAGATGGATGCGTTAACCGGCATTTGTCGCGAACGGAGGATCCTACTGATAGAGGATTGTGCCGAAGCTTTCGGATCCCAGTTCTCCAGTAAAATGGTCGGTTCTTTCGGAGATATTGCCACGTTCAGTTTTTTCGGCAATAAAACTATCACCACGGGCGAAGGCGGAATGGTTGTCACCAACGACGAAACGCTGAATGACAGGGTGGTCCATTTTAAGGGGCAGGGCCTGGCTAAACACCGGGAATACTGGCACGATGTGATTGGATACAACTATCGCATGACCAACATCTGCGCAGCCATTGGGGTGGCCCAACTGGAAAGAGCAAATGAAATAATCGCAAAAAAAAGAAACATTGCCGAATGGTACCATAGCGGACTTTCCGGCCTGCCGGTAGATTTCCATCAGGAATCTAAAGGGGTCAAACATTCATATTGGATGTGCTCCATCCTGGTTGAAAATCCAGACCTACGTGAACCACTAAGGGAAAAACTAAAGATAGCGGGCATCGAAACGAGGCCTTTGTTTTACCCGGTTCACACCATGCCCATGTATGCCCAGAAATTCCAAAAACATCCCGTGGCGGAGGATCTGGGCTGGCGGGGCATAAATCTGCCCAGCTATCCTGACCTTGACGAACAAGACGTTCGTGAAATATGCAGTGAGATCCGGCAATATTTCAATGGGTGAAACGATGCAGGATCTCCGCGAAATGACGGCCGATGAATGGTTGGGAAAAATCAAAACCTTTCCGTCAGATAAATGTGACATTTATTTCACTCCAGGATATTACGCTACTTGGCAGGGGGTGGAACCGGGGCTTGCTAAATGTTTGGGTGGAGAGATAGGGGATGCGGAATTTATATATCCGTTTCTTATCAATCAGATCGATGGATACAAGAACGGGGGACAGTTTTTTGATGTGACAACCGCCTATGGCTATGGTGGTTTGCTGGCAAATAAACCACTGGACCAAAGGCAGATCAGTGCGGTGGACGATGCGGTGTGCTCCTGGATGAGAGATCATCAGGTGATAGCCGAACTGATAAGGGAGCATCCAATTTTAGCGGTCCCCTTTCCCTCGGCGGAAAGACATCAGGTAAGAAGTAATGTGTATGCCGATATCACAAGCATCACGGAATCCTGGAACAACATTGAGAAAAAAGGAGGCCGCTATTCCGTAAATAAGGCAAAGCGGATGGGACTGGCGATACATTATGACCTGGCCGCAGAAACGCTGGATGATTTTATAACCCTCTATTCCAGCAAGGCGGCGGAATCGGGCTGGAATGCTTTTTATCATTTCCCCGAGAAATATTTTCTCCAGTTATCCAAATTGCTGAAAGAAAATATTCAGCTGGTGAGGGTTGAGTTGGATGGTGTCTTGATGGCTTGCGCTTTGACCATGCGGTGGGGAAAAACCCTCCACAATCATCTGGCCGCCTCTTCAGAGACTGGGAAAAAGATGAACGCCAATGACATGCTTTACTGGGGACTGGTACAGTTGGGCAATCAACTTGGTTGTACCAGGTTGTCATTTGGCGGAGGCTTGAGTACTGACGAGGATGACCAGCTATTCTCTTTTAAAAAGAAATTCGGGAAAATACATCTTCCGGTTTACATCGAACGCCGCATACATGACAAAAAAAGATACGACGTGATTGTCGAACAATGGCGGGAAAATCATCCAGAGCTAAAACATAAAGAAAAATATCTTTTATGTTACAGGGAGGACTCATGAAACCAAGCCGTATCTATTTCCGGGCCATAACCGAACAGGATCTGCCCACGCTGATGTTATGGCGAAATAATCCCAGGATAGCCGACAATATCCTAGGGCCGATCAGGTTCATTTCATTGGCGCATGAACGCCAGTGGCTGGAAACAGTACTAAAGGACAAAACCTCCGTCCGCTGCGCCATCTGTTTGAAAAGCACAGACCGTTACATAGGAAACATTTATGCCACTGGTATTGATTCTATCAACCGGACAGCAGAAATGCACATTTTCATCGGCGACGACAAAAACCAGGGAAAGGGTTATGCCGCAGAATCGATAAAAATGATGATAGAGTACCTTTTTAACGAAATGAATATTGAAAGGCTGGAAGCCAGGATTTTCGCGGACAATAATCGATCCATTCAATTATTTGAAAGTTGCGGCTTTAAAAAGGAGGGTACCCATATTGCCGCGGTATATAAACATGGCCATCGGAAAACCGTTTTGTCATTCGGCCTGTTACGGACTAAGTGGGAAAAGTAAATAGTATAAATAACCAACGCCTTTTTATAGGCGGAGAGTTTGCGATAGATCCGGCCTGGCTTGGGGCTCCGGTTAAAAACACTCTGCTTGACCGGCCGGCCGGCCCTGGTTGGGGATCGTTATTGACCCGTGGAGGCTATCACAGTCTGCGCTTCATCATTAGATATCTTTTACCACCGGACGCTTGTGTAATGCTGCCATCATATCTCTGTGAAAGCATTCTGGTGCCGTTCCGGAAGTTGAAGCGCCCGTATGAGTTTTACCGCATAGACAAGAATCTTGCTGTCGATCTGGATGACCTTCGTAAACTTATGCAAAAGCTGCCAAACTCGCCTCTGATGGTCATAGATTATTTCGGGTTCAACCACTCCCAAGAGTTCAGGGATCTGCTGGCGCAGGAAAAAAGGCGGGGGAGGATAGTCATCCAGGACAGGTCGCAGAGCAGTCTCTCGAGTTTTGCAAACTACGGCTCCATAGTCTTCAACAGTTTTAGGAAAATCGGTCCGGCAGACGGTTCAAGGCTTGAATATGAGAAACATTTACTCACCAAAGTCCCTGCCCTGCCCCAACAGCAGTTATTGGATAAAAGCGCCATTTACAAGGTTACCGGCCAGCTGATGCGCCATTATCATATTAAACGAGGGGGTTTTCCGGCCGAGCGGTTCATCGCTTTATTTGCCAAAGCGGAGCATTCATATTACTGCGATCACGGGGGTATCAAAAGCATGTTGGGAATTCATAATCGTTTGTTCAGGGCTCTTGATCCGGAAAGTATTAAAAACAAACGGCGTGAGAATTATGGCATACTTGCAAATATGTATGCCAGCCTATCCCTTATGCCCGATAAACTGCCAGAAGATGTAACCCCTTTATTCTTTGCCATTAAACATGCCGGCCGGGATTCCATTCGCAAACAGTTGATGAAGTGCGGGATATTCACGGGCATACATTGGATAATGCCTAAGGAACTGATTGGAGGCAATAAATACAGGGATTCCTACGAGCTATCTTGTGCGGAGCTCTCCATTCCTGTGGATCACAGGAATGGAGCAGAAGACATGGCCGTTCTTTCCACGAAACTGGCGGAATATCTTTAAACCTGCTAAAACCATACATATTGTATGATCACAGGATTGCCCCGGCAACAGTGATTTCCCGGAACTACTCCGCAGAATTGACTCTCCCCGGGCCAAATGAAAAAGCAATTAAATTAGGGAACCACCACCGGTTTTTGCAAAGCACAATCCATGCCATTGATAAAAAGCAATAATTATTCCGATTGGGACGACTGGTGGAAGCAAGCCGGGCACTACAAGGATTACCCTTCAATTGCCTGGGACCTGATGGACGGCGACAAAGAGGATCATCTCCTGAATCGTATGGGAAACAAGCGGGGGCTATTACTTGAGGTGGGATGCGGAGCCGCCCGGCTCTCGGCCCGGTTGGCAGCTTCCGGTTTTACAACGGTCTGCTTAGACAGTTCAAAGGCGGCGCTGGAACTGGCCAAGAAGACATACAGCGAGCACAGCCAGCCTTGGCGGTTCGGGATAACCGCCGATGCCTACCATCTGCCGTACAATGATGATGTATTTGATGGAGTTCTTTCAACCGGCCTGCTGGAACATTTTCAAGACCCGGCCCCATTGATCAAGGAGATGGTCCGGGTGGTAAAACCAGGTGGCTTTGTCTATGCTGATATTTTACCCCAAAAAACATGGCGGTTACTTCTGCTGTTTGATTTTCTCCGTCCGCTGCTGGGCCGGTATACTGATCCTTTGTTTGAAATGCCTTTCAGACGGAACGACATTATGCAGTTTGCCGCAGATTCCGGGCTGAAGGAAGTAGAGGTATTTCCGGCCGGTATTTACTGGCCCAGATGGTCAGTTTTGAGAAACAATCGTTTTTTGATCGGGTTGGAAAACGCAGCCAGCCGTTTCACCCATCCCCTGTTCCGGAAACTGGATGGAACCGTTTTGGCTGAAGTATTCGGAATTTATTATTTTATGTTCGGCAGAAAACAATCAACCATAGGTGTAAAACAAGCCCAGCCATAAGCTTTTGTTACGATCGGTCTTTGCCTGGCACAAAAACGGCAACCGGAATTTAATTATTCAGCATAATGAGAATAGGCATTGACCTGCGATGGCTCCACCAAGCCCTAAGCATAAACCCCGAAGATGATTGCACCGGGGGCATAGGAGCATATTCATATTCGTTAGTCAATTTCTTGCTGAAGCTGGATACGGTCAATCAGTATGTTTTGTTCGGAAGCCGGGCCTACCCAATGGATCTGCTGTCCCGTTACTTTAAAACATCAGACAGGCTGGAGATAGTACTTCTGCCGGGATCACCTCAAATCACAATTGCTCCAGCCACACTGGGCCGGGCAGTCAACTATATTTATCAGCAGACAGTGGTTGGCCCGAAAGTCCGCAGACAAAATCTGGATATCATGCACTTCCAGGAACAGGGGTCGGTCATATTAAGCGGTTCTTTTAAAAAAGTGGTCTCGGTCATGGATATGGCCAGCTCGGTGTACATAGACCGTTTCTTTAAAAGCCGTCTGGCAAAAATAACCTGGCGCTGGCATATTCGGAGGCTTCGGAAGGCCGATAAGATCATTGCCATTTCGGAAAGCACAAAACACGACGCAATTGTTTGGGCAGGGATTCCTTCCCAAAATATCACTGTGGTTCCGCTGGGGGTTCCTGAGCAATTGGCGAGTATTCCGAAAAACGCGGAAGAAGACAAAGAGGTAAGAACTAAACTGGGAATCCGGGGGAAATATTTTTTATATGTAGGGGGCCTGCAGTTTAATAAAAACATTCCGGGTTTGATAGAGGCTTTTGCGTCTTTGGCCGGACGCCGGGAACCCATTGCCCTGGTAATGGCTGGAGAAACCAGATTCTGGCCGGAAGAGCAACAGGCCCTTAACAAACAAATCAAAGCCAAAGGACTTTACGGTTCGGTAAAAATGACAGGCTGGGTATCTGGGCGCCAGCTGGCGGCCCTGTACCGGGGAGCGGTGGCACTGGTCCATCCTTCGTTTTATGAGGGGTTTGGTTTAACTACGCTCGAGGCAATGTTCTACGGTTGTCCGGTCATAACTTCCAATACCAGTTCCCTGCCGGAGGTGGTAGGCGAAGCCGGAGTTTTGGAGAACCCCCGGCAGCCCTTGGATTTCGCAAAGGCCATGGATAAGATATTAAAAAACCCGGAGCTGAGGGCCAAGCGGCAGGCGGCCGGCATTAAGAGGGCACAAAAATTCAGCTGGGCAGAAACCGCCCGGCAGACGCTGAAAATCTATAATCAACTAAACAGAAAAGAGAACGATATTGCCTGAGCCTCAAAACAAATATTACGATGCATACTGGGCCAATAAGTCATGGACTCCAACCGCCAGATTGTCCCCGGTATTAAAGGGTTATTTTGACCGCTGTGTCAAATCCGAAGATTCAATGCTGGATGTGGGCTGCGGAGACGGGCAACACTACGGGTATATTTTGGCCCAGCGAGTAAGGCAATATACCGGATTGGATGTGTCTTTAGAGGCGTTAAAAATTGCCGCTAAGCAGGGAATTCAACCCAATATATGGTCTGGACTGGGAAGGATGCCGTTCAAAGATGATTGCTTCGACGTCGCCCTTTGCATTGAGGTGTTGGAGCATTTGCACAACCCGGAGCAGGTTGTAAACGAGATCCATAGGATACTTAAGCCGGGAGGCACGGCTATAGTTACGGTTCCAAATATTGGGTATTTTCGGGAGAGACTGTTGTTGTTGAAGGGGACGTTCAATCCGGGGGGAAGCCCGCTTACCGCCTGGACATCGCCCTGGTGTGATCCCCATATCAGGTTCTTTACGCCCAAGACGCTAAAGGCGCTTTTTAGTACAATGGATTTTAACATTTACTCAGTGACCGGAGACGGTGGCAATCCGGTAGGCGACCTTCCGCTGATATCTAAATTAGCCCGGGGGCGTATCATTTTTCCGGCATTGGCCAGATTCGCACAACGCTGCTGGCCCGCCCTCTGGGGCAGTAAAGTCATATTAATTGCCAAGAAAAAAACATGAAGACCCCTGCCCTAATAAAAAACCATTACTGGCTTCATCAAACCTTGTCTGTGCTTTACCGCTGGATTACGGTAGACGGCGATGATATTCGGCATATCACCCAACGACCCGTGATCGACGATTTCATAGAAATGGAACAAGGCGGCAGAATGCTGGATTGCGGCTGTGGACTGGGGATGTATCAAAAGAAGCTGCGGCAGAGGTCGCCCCAGGTTTGGGCGATGGATATTCAGGAAACCAACCTTAAATACTGTCTGCGGAAAAAACTTATCACAAACGAAGCTATCCGCGGCGACACCAGCTTTCTGCCTTTTGCCGCCGGCGTTTTTGACGCGGTACTGTGTTCGGAAGTCATAGAACATATCTCCGATGACAGGCAAGCGGTAAGGGAGCTGGCCCGGGTGCTGAAGCCCGGAGGGAGGCTTATTCTAAGTGTCCCAGTGCCGCCGGGAAATATAGATGATGACGCTTACGGTCACAAGCGGGAAGGCTACAGCCCCGAAAACCTGCGCTTATTGCTGCAAGGTCAGGGCCTTTCAGTGCGCAGCGTCAAGTTCTGTTTTTTCTCCTGGAGCCGGCTGGTTATGAAGGTTCTGGCTTGGCATGTCCGGTGTTTTAAAATCAACCCGCTGCGGGTTATCTTGATCCCGGTGTGGTTGGAGCGGGTTTTTAAGATTGAAAGCACACCTTACGATATGGTGGTGCTGGCAGTGAAGGAAGGCTGATGAAAATAGCCTTTGTGGTAGAACATTGCCATAAAAAAGGCGGGCACGAAAGATATGTGGCCGAACTGGCCGAGCGGATGGCCTTGAATCACGAAGTTCACGTATTTGCCAATTCCTGGGAAGGCATTGGGGGGACGGTAATATTCCACCGTGTACCAATGGTAAAAAAACCGACCTTGGTGATGTTATGGACCTTTAAACGCAATGCTTATAGTTTGATCAAGCGTTTTGGCCCCTTTGACATTGTTCATTCTCAGGGGTCAAATTCACTGGTTCAAAACGTGATCACCAACCATACCTCGCAAAAGGCCCGGTTGACGGCCATGAAACCATTATGCCAGTCAGATCGTTCGCTGGCCGGCCGCATTCACGACAGGCTTTTTTGGAGCTATGTCATTAAAGCCGAAGACCGGCTTTACGGATCAAAAACCAATAATCGGGTTATTGCCGTATCCCAAGGGGTTAAGAGGGAGATGTTAAAACATTATGGTATTTCTCCCGCCAATATCCAGGTAATCGTAAATGGCGTTGACCTGGATCGTTTTAATCCGGATCACCGAAAATGTTGGCGCAGCCAATGGAGGGGTCAGAATGGTTTTGCCCCGTCCGATTTTATACTGCTTTTTGTCGGCGGCGATTGGGAGCGCAAGCGATTAGACATTGCCATAGAATCATTGTCCCTTGTTGACAGATCTGATGTAAAGCTGGCCGTGGTAGGAAAGTGGCACCGTGAATCCGCCTATCGGGATTTATCTCTGCGTTTAGGGGTGGGATCAAAGGTTGTTTTTTGCGGACCATCGCCGGTTCCGGAAGAGGCTTATTCCGGGTCAGATCTGTTCGTTTTTCCTTCCGCCTACGAAGCCTGCTCCTTGTCGGTGCTGGAAGCCATGGCTTCGGGCCTGCCAATACTTATGCCCAGTATCAACGGATCAGATGAGCAACTATGTGAGGGGAAGAATGGATTTTTCATCGAATACAGCCCCCGGTCAGTAGCAGACAAAATAATGCTATTAGCGAAAGATCCCCAGTTAGCCGCCTCCATGGGGTTGTGCTCAAGATCCCTGGTTGAACAATATTCCTGGAAGAGTTGCACGGACCAAACGGAACAATTCTATAAAATGGCAGAACCCGTCATATGGTAAAAACGAACAATGTAATAAAAATAGCAGTGCAGGGCACCCTTTTGCTGGTGGTGGCGTTGTTTCTGGGGATGTATGTTTCCACTTCCGAGTGGATGGTTCTGACCAGCCTGGCGGGCCTGGGGGTACTGCTATATGGCGGCATATTAAACCGATGGCACGGAATTGTGATACTTTTGGTCGTGGCTCCTTTCTATGGTTTTTTACGGTTTGTTATAGGCCTTTCCAATCAGCAGATCATCATCAAGGAGGCCTTGGTCGTGCTTATCACCGCCAGCTCCATGGCGGTAAAGGTCGTTTTGGAAAAGCAGAAAATTAATTGGTATGGGCACGACAGGATACTGGGAATCTTTCTGTTCCTGGTTCTTATCCAGTTTTTCCATTCTCCCGACCCGATGCTGGGTGTACTGGGCATTAGAATAATAGCTACCTATATTCCATTGTATTTTGTAATCCGTTATGAGAAGCCCACCACCGGCCAGATAAAAAGGATAATGGTGGTGTTATTTGTCATCATTTGTTTGACCACTGTTTATGGCTTATGGCAATCAAGCGTCGGGAAAGCCCGGCTGAACGAATTGGGACTGGACAAAGTGGCAACCTCACTGGGGGTAGAAAGTCAAAACATTGATGTGGTAAGAGTATTCTCCACCTTTGCCGGTCCGGAATATTTTGGTGCCACCCTGATCCTGACCATTTTATTGCTGATATCGCTATGGATTACCCTTAACAAGACATTTATCAAAATATTGATAATAGCAGCGATCATGATGATGATCTTGGCTGTCGGTCTGACACTGGTAAGAATAGAATGGGGCATGCTGGTATTGGGTATAATATTTTTGGGAATATTTACTAAAAAATATTTGGTCATAATGGCGGTCGTAATCCTTTCTATAGTGGCCGTCAGTTTGGCCCCCGAGGTGATTATGGAAAGGGCAAAAATGTCTTTTGGCCGGGAAGATATGAGTTATAGCGCTAGAAAGGAAGTATATACCGAATGGAATTTGGTCAACATAGGAGAAAACATCATCGGCACAGGGCTGGGCACCACCAACGGAGCAAGCATTTATTCAAAGTTCAATAAACGCGGCATTGCCAGTAAATTGCTTGGCGGCGGCACCACGGAAAGTTGGTATGCCGCCATCGCCATTGAAATGGGTTTATTGGGGCTGACAATGTATCTATGGCTGATGGGGGCGATAATAAAGCACAGCTACCTGATATACAAGACCTCAAAGATGGAATATCTCAAAGGTTTGTCCCTGGGTTTTTTGGCGTTTGTTTCGTCAATGGCGGTTTCAAACATTGTAGCTCCGATGCCGGCCTGCTTTCCCGCTGGAGACCTTTATTTTTGGGTTTTATTGGGAATCATAACCATTATGTACGAACGGGAACAGGAAACATTAGCTGGAGAAACTTTCTAATGTTCTGCCATTGCTCCGGGACCGGCCATAAAGAAAATGCGATGTATCCTTAAAATATAACATTTAATCTGTAACGTTCCCCATGAAGATATTACTCACCGGCGGAGCCGGCATACTGGGCGGGCACCTTATTGAAACTGCGCCGGATCATATCCAAATAACCGCCACTCATCATAAAAATATTCCCCAAGGAAACGGGTGCGAGTTTGCTCCGCTTGACATAACCGATCGTGAAGCGGTAAGCAGGCTTTGCTTAGAATTAAAACCGGAATTGATAATACATACCGCCGGGGCGGCCAATGTGGATTTTTGCCAGAACAACCCCGGCCAGGGATCCCTGGGTAATGTGGCCGGGACAAAAAACATCATTCAAGCTTGCCGGGCCGGAGGAATCCGGATGATACATATTTCCTCTAATGCCGTTTATCGGGGGGATGCTCCCCCATACGGCGAAGCTAGCCCGGCCGATCCGGTCAATGTTTACGGGAGACTGAAAAAGGAAAGCGACCAACTGGTAAAAAATAGCGGTTTGGACTGGACCATAATCCGGCCGATATTGATGTACGGCTGGAGCCGGCCGTGGAGTCGCAAGGATTTTGTGGTTTGGATAATAGAGAGTCTTCAGGCCCATAAGCAGATATCATTAGTTACCGATGTTTTCGAAAATCCCCTCAGTGCGGAGGTCTGCGCCCGGGCCATTTGGAAATGCGCGGAAAGTAACATTACCGGGGAATTTAACCTGGCCGGGCGGGACATCCTGAATCGGTATCAGTTGGGGAAGGAAGTGGCCAAAGCATTCGGTTATGATGCCGGAGGGATTCTGCCGGTAAAAAACGAATCTTTTAAGAACATTGCGCCCCGTCCGCCTAACACTTCATTTAGCACTGTCAAAATGACGGAGGTTCTGGGATTTTTGCCCCAGTCATTGAAAGAAGGTCTGAAAAGGATGAAAGAAACGATACCCTTGAATATGGATCGACTGGAAAAGGGAAGACTTAAAAAATGAAGGTGCTGGTTGTTTCCCATAGCTATGTGGTCGGGGTAAACCAGCAGAAGATCCAGAGACTGGCCGAGCTGCCGGGCTTTTCGGTGGCCCTGGCCGCACCCAAAGAATGGATGGACATGGGGCGTAAGCTCCATCTGGAAAAAATTCCCGACGCGGCTTTCAGGCTCTATCCCCTTAATGTCTTTTGGTATAATCATCTTTACGCTCACTTTTACGATTGGTTTCAACTCCTCGCGATATTCATCAGGGAAAAGCCGGATGTCCTGTACATAGAGGAGGAGCCCCAGTCCTTGGCGGCCGGGCAGGTACTTTTAGCCGCCTCGATATTCAAGACCACAAGAATTCTGCTGACTTGGGAGAATCTGGAGGTGAAATTTCCCCGGTACAAACGGCTGATGGCCCGTTGGGTGCTTAAACACATCGATGCCGCGGTGGGAGGGACCGGCGATGCTTTGGAGACCATCAGAAAAATCGGCTATAAGGGTCCAGGGTTCGTCAACCCCCAGTTCGGACTGGATGAAGATAGTTTCTTTTTTAAAGAGGTCAACCCCTTAACGGAAAAGCTGGACTTAAGAAAAAAGTTTGTGATAGGGTTCATAGCCCGCCTAACCCGGGAAAAAGGGATTCTAACCCTGATCCAAGCAACAGCCAGACTGCCCTTTGAATATACCCTGTTCATTGTGGGCGATGGGCCGGTTAAGGCCCAGGCCGTTAAATTGGCAGCGGAACTGGGAATTGAAAATAGAATAAAATGGGGAGGCATCATTTCCCACAGTCAACTGGCGGAATACATGAATTGTTTTGATCTGTTCGTGCTCCCCTCTATTCCCGGGCCCAACTGGAAGGAGCAGTTCGGGCATGTTGTGATCGAGGCCATGTCCTGCCAGTTACCGGTGATCGGCTCGGACTGCGGGGCCATCCCCGAGCTGATCGGCGACGGAGGGCTTATCTTTCCGGCCGGTGATGTTGACCGGTTGGCGGCACATATCAAAACTTTGCATGATGATCCCAGTTTGCGGGAAAAATTGGGAGCCCGGGGGCGCCGGAGGGTCTTGGAAAATTACAGCGACAGGGTGATAGTCCAGAAACTTCAAAATATCATCAAAGAAGTATATTCCGGAAAAGCCAACAACAGACAATGACCGTTACTAAGAATATATCAGTTTGTCTGATCGGGGATCCGCCCTCAGAACGTTTTAACAGCATGAAAATTTATGAGACGGATCTTTCAGCCGGTTTGGCTGAGCTGCCCGAAATTAAAATCATTGGGCATCATTGGGCGGAGTCCGGCAAGCCGGCCAAGAACAGATATCTGGCGGCACTGCAGGGCTACCGTAACAGGCACTGGCGCTACCCTTCGCTCTTAAAGCCACCGCCCGCAGATCTGTACCATATACTGGATCACTCTTACGCTCACTTATTGGCAAGGCTTCCTCCGGAGAAGACCGTGATCACTTGTCATGACTTGATGCCGCTGATGGTAGAGGGATATGAAAATTCATTGGGCGGAAAACTTTCCCTGGCTTCGTTCCGGCACAGCGTTTCATATCTGCATAAAGCCAGGCATATTTTAGCCGACTCGGGGGCCACTAAAGAAGCCCTGACCGAAATGCTGGACCTGACCGGTCAAAAGATCACAGTAGTGCCGCTGGGGGTGGATCAAATATTCCGTCCCGGTAAGACGATTCCCGATTTCAGCAAACCGGTTGAAGTAGAATACATCCTGCAGGTGGGGGCCACAGCCGAGCCCTACAAAAACACCATGAATGTCCTTCGTTCCTTTTCTCTGTTGCTTAAGAACCGGGGCGGGCGGATCAGGCTGCTTAAAGCGGGAAAGCCTTACACCCGGGAACAGCAAAGCTACATTGACAAGGAAGACCTGGCTCCCTATATAAACTACCTGGGATTTGTGGAAAGAGGGGAGCTGCCGGATGTCTACCGCCGGGCTTCGGTTCTTTTAATGCCCTCGCTTTATGAGGGATTCGGAATGCCCTTGCTGGAAGCCATGGCCTGTGCTGTTCCGGTGGTCACTTCCCGCCGGGGTTCGATCCCCGAAGTGGCAGGGGAAGCCGTCTGGTACGCCGACCCCGATGATCCAAGAACTATAGCCGGGGGCGTAGAGACTATATTGGACGACACTAAACTCAGGCAGGAATTGATAGCCAAAGGTCTCTTAAGAGCAAAAGCATTTACCTGGAAAAGGACGGCTGAGGAAACACTCATTGTTTACCGGAAAGTAATGGACACCATCTGATGTGCGGAATTTGCGGCATATATAATTACTCGGAACCAAACCGGCCGGCCGATCCAACCCTGATCAAGGCCATGATGCAGGCCATGCTATCGCGGGGGCCGGATGACGAGGGCACCCATATCCAGGGCGGCCTGGGCCTGGGCTTCCGCAGGCTTTCCATCGTGGATCTGTCTGGCGGCCACCAGCCGCTGAGCGACGAAGCCGGTTCGTTATGGCTGGTTTTGAACGGGGAGATCTATAATTATCCCCAGTTGAAAAAGGAACTCATAAACAGGGGCCATAAATTCAAAACTGCCAGCGACGCTGAGGCGGTGCTGCATCTCTACCAGGACCACGGTCCGGAACTGTTGTCCAAACTGGAAGGCATGTTCGCCTTTGCCCTTTGGGATTCCGAGAAGCGCCGGCTGATGCTGGCCCGGGACCGCACCGGCATAAAGCCGCTGTATTACCATGATGACGGGAAACGCCTGTTGTTCGGATCTTCGCTGGTCTCGATCCTGACCGATCCCTCGGTCAAAAAGGAGATTTCCCTTTCGGCCTTCAGCGATTTCCTGGCCCTGCGCTATGTGCCTGCGCCGGAGACAGCCATCCAGGGCGTAAAAAAACTGGAGCCCGGCCATTTTCTTTTGGCCGAGGCCAAAGGCATTTCCATAAAAAGGTACTGGAACATTCCGGCCCGCCAGCCCCGGTTGCCGGAAGCAGAAGCCAGGGAACTCCTGTCCCAGCAGCTCCTGAAATCCATCGGTTCCCATTTGATGAGCGATGTGCCGGTGGCAGCCTTTTTGTCCGGAGGCATAGATTCCTCCATCGTAGTGGGGGCCATGGTCAAGCTGGGCGCCAGACCAAAGACCTTCACGGCGGGTTTTGAGGGCGATCCATTGTTTGACGAACTGCCCTATGCCAAGCGGGTGGCCGATCACTGGGGGCTGGAGAACTGCCAGGTGCAGATTGGCGCTGCCGATGTCCAGCAGCAGGTTAAAAATATCGCTAAGGCGCTGGAAGAGCCGATCGCCGATCCGGCCGCCATCCCGGGATATTTTCTGTCTCAAATGGCGGCCCGGCAGGTCAAGGTGGTTTTGACCGGGGAAGGGGCCGACGAGACCTTTGCCGGGTACCGCCGCTATTGGTGGGCGCTGGAGCGCAACCGCCGGCTGAAAGCATTGTCCAGTCTGGGCTCCGGTCCGGCCTGTTTGATTGATAAAATGAAATTCAACTTTTACCGCCACCGCAGTTTAAAACTTTTGACCGAGCCCAGGTTGTCCACGGCCTATCTGGAGAACATTGCACTGTTCAATTTAAAGGAACGCCGGGCCCTGGCCGGGCCGGTACTGAATGACCTGATGGCCAGCCAGCCCTATCCCAGGCGGCCGGAGGAGTTATTCAATGAACTGACAGACCTGGAACCCATTGACCAGCTCCAGTATGCCGATACCTCGTACTGGCTGCCCGACGATCTTTTGATCAAAATGGACAAGATCACCATGGCCCATTCTCTGGAAGCCAGGGTTCCGTTTCTGGATAATGACCTTTTGACCCTGGCCTGGCAGGTTTCCGGCGCCATCCGTTATAAAAACGGAACCTCAAAATACCTGCTGCGGGAAATATCCAGAGATCTTGTACCGGCGGAAATACTGAAGAGACCCAAGCAGGGATTTGACCTGCCTTTGGCCCGGTGGTTCCGGGGGCCGTTGGGAGATTTTGCCCGGCAGACAATAATGGACAGCCGGATAGTCCAAGAAAAGTGGATCAACCCCTTGGTGGCGGAAGAATATTTGAAACAGCATGCAGCCCAAAAGCACGACCGCTCTTTTCAGATCTACGCCCTGATGTTCTGGGGCTTGTGGGAACAGGGGCTGCGGGGATGAACATTCTGTTCATCAACCATATGGGCTTTCTGGGCGGGGGCGAAAAAAGCATGCTGGCATTGATGGACGGCCTGAGAGCGGCCGGGAACGACAGCATAGCCCTGCTGGCGCCGGAGGGCGAGCTGATGGCTCGGGCCCGGGAAAAGGGATACAGGACCTTTTCCTTCGAGTTTGGGCAAATACGCCGGAGCTATAATCCGGCGGTCTGGCTGAAAGGCCTGTTGGAAGTGATAACTGGCATCCGACGGATGGAGCGGGTGATCCGGGACAACCAGATCAGCCTGGTCCACGCCAATTCGCTAAAGGCCGCGATAATGGGGGGGCTGGCTGCCCGCCGGGCCAAGCGGCCGATGGTATTCCATACCCGGGACTATTTATCGGCCGGCTTGTTTGGAAAACCGCTGGTCGGTCTGGCCTACCACCTGGCCGCCAGGATCATTGTAAATTCCCGCTCGGTATCCCAACTATACGGTTCCGACCCCGGCAATAAAGTGAGAGTGATTTATAATTACGTCAACGTTCCGGAACGGTTGGCCCCGGAGAGAATAAATGAAATCCGTGACAAGAATGGATCTTCCCGAAAAACGTTTTTGATCGGCTATGTGGGCCGGCTCCATCCGGACAAGGATATCGAAACGCTGCTGGAAGGTCACAGGATAGTGTTGGGATCGATCCCGGAGGCCAGGTTGTGGATCGTGGGCGGCGCCATGCCGGGGGAGGAAGATTACCGTCGAAGCCTCGAGCAATATACCGAAAAGCTGGGGTTGTCCGGAAAGGTAGTCTTTTTCGGCTGGCGCAAGGATGCTTTGGAGCTGATGGCCTGCCTTGACCTGCTGGTGGTTCCATCCAAAATAGAGCCTTTCGGACGAGTGACGGTTGAGGCCATGATGCTTGGCATACCAGTGGCGGCCACCGCTTCCGGAGGTACACTGGAGATAATAGAAGAAAACAAAACAGGTCTGCTTTTCCATCCCGGCGA
>Ga0315268_10003796_pt1 | contig 16540 bp, 15 predicted proteins | sample C1_top_MG_FD_204535 | JGI IMG/M metagenome (GOLD analysis project Ga0315268, IMG submission 204535) | Sediment microbial communities from Yellowstone Lake, YNP, Wyoming, USA - C1_top | ecosystem: Environmental > Aquatic > Freshwater > Lake > Sediment | place: USA: Wyoming | collected 2017-08-01
ATGCTCCTTTGCGGTATAAACAGGATCATCAGTCAGTTTCGCCTGAATATAAAGATCGCCGGCAGCTCCACCGTAAGGGCTCTGCTCGCCTTTTCCGGGAAGACGCAGTTTCTTTCCGGTTATCATTCCCTTTGGTATTTTAACTGTAATTTTTTCAGAACGCCTGTCATGCCTGAAACTTATAACCTTTGTTATGCCGGTAGTAACCTCTTCCAGTGTCAGGGGAAGTTCATAAATCAGATCCTGACCCTTGACCTGCTGCTGTCCGGCATAAGCTCCGAAAGGAGAACCTCCGAATGAAAAGCGCGTGCCGCCGCCCCGTCCCATGAAAGCCCCGCTGCCGAAACCGAATTCTCTCAGTATATCTCCCAGGTCAAAATCTCTGAAAATATCCTCCTGTGAATATTTCTGGTGGAACCCGGCCGAACCGAATTCATCGTATTGTTTGCGCTTCTCTTTGTCGCTCAAGACTGCGTACGCTTCGCTGATTTTCTTGAATTTTTCTTCGGCACTCTTATCATCCTTGGCATGATCAGGATGATATTTCATCGCAAGCTTCCTGTAAGCCTTTTTTATCTCGTCTTCAGAAGCGTTCTTGCTCACGCCAAGCAACTTGTAGTAATCTGTCTCAGGCATATTGATAAATCCTCTTTTTCCCCATTGTTATGATCTTTACGGCTTCGTTGAAAATTCATATTTTTACCGTTCATTCTTCACTCTTCACCAACACGCGAAGGCGCTCTTCCAAGGGCTTTCAGAGCTATCATAAGCACCGAAACGGCGGCAGGGGTCATGCCGTCAATCCGTGAAGCCTGGCCAAGAGATGCGGGCTTGACCAGAGCAAGTTTTTCCTTAAGCTCGTTTGATAATCCGTGAACCTTTGAAAAATTGAAGATCTCCGGAATCTTTATTTTCTCAAGATTCCGGAATTTTTCAATCTCTTTAAGCTGCCTTTCAATATATCCCTCATATTTAATCCCGATTTCAACCTGTTTTGCGACCCTCTTGCCGATATTATCACAACCGCCGGCAAGGGCTGAAACAGCGCTGTAATCGAGCTCGTTTCTTTTCAAAAGCTGGTCGAGATGAATTCCGTTGTTTATCTGATTTGTCCCGCAACTTGCAAGATAAGCATTTACTTCTTTCGACGGCTTTATAACAATGCTTTTGATCCTTTTTATCTCGCCTGCTATCTGTTTTTTTCTTTCGTTCAGATCTTTTATGGTCTCATTATCGATAAGCCCGAGATCATGCCCCCTCTCCATAAGCCGCAGATCGGCATTATCCTCCCGCAGCATGAGCCTGTATTCGGCCCTTGACGTAAACATGCGGTACGGCTCACGCGTTCCTCTCGTGACCAGATCGTCGACCATGACGGCCATGTAGGCCTGGGACCTGTCGGGAATAAAAGGAGGTCTTTTCTGAACCATGCATGCGGCATTTATGCCTGCCCACATTCCCTGGGCTGCCGCCTCTTCATAACCGGAAGTTCCGTTAATCTGGCCGGCCAGATAGAGCCCTGAAATCAGTTTTGTCTCGAGCGTCTGCTTAAGCTGGACAGGATTGACGTAATCATACTCAATGGCATAGGCCGGCCGCATGATTTCGGCCTCTTCGAGCCCTTCCACCGATCTCACAAGCTCAATCTGCACCTCGACCGGAAGGCTGTTTCCAAGGCCGCTTGCATATATTTCATCCGTGTCAAGCCCTTCAGGTTCAAGGATTACATGGTGGGCCTCTCTTTCAGGAAACCTTACCACCTTGTCTTCAAACGACGGGCAGTACCTTGCTGAAACCCCTTTTATCACGCCTCCGTACAAGGCGGAACGTTTAAGATTTTCCAGCACTATTTTGCGGCTTCTCTCATTTGTATGCCCCATGTAGCTGGGCATCTGCGGCAGGGAAATGCTCTGTGTAAAAAGTGAAAACGGTGTGGGATCACATTCGGAATCCTGCCGGGAAAATGAGTCAAAATCTATGCTGGATTTCTTTAATCTCGGTGGAGTGCCGGTCTTCATTCTTCCAAGAGCAAAACCGAGTTCCTTCAAATGTGCCGGGAGACCATAAGATGCAAATTCGCCCGCCCTTCCCGCTTTCATGGAATTAAAACCGATATGGATTAGCCCGCTTAAAAAAGTGCCCGTGGCAAGCACAACTGCTTTTGCCTGATATCCAAAACCCGTATAATCTTCAATGCCGGCAATTCTGTCGCCTTCCACCACAAGACGTTCGACAAACACCTGCTTTAAATCGAGGTTCGGCTGTTTCTCAACAACTGCCTTCATTGCATTATGATAGCGGGCTTTATCGTTCTGTGTTCTGGATGAGTGAACGGCAGGCCCTTTCTTGGTGTTAAGGGTCCGGTACTGGATAGCAGTCTTATCGGCTATTTTTGCCATCTCGCCGCCCAGCGCATCAATCTCCTTTACAAGCTGTCCCTTGGCCATCCCTCCTATAGAAGGGCTGCAAGGCATTGCGGCAAGTTTGTCAAGGTCTATGGCAACGAGAAGGACGCTGCATCCCATTCTTGCTGCGGCAAGCGCCGCCTCGCAGCCTGCATGGCCTGCACCCACTACGATAATATCGTAATATTTCTGATAAACACCCATTATCTTTAATCCCGGAATGAGATTTTAGGAAGCCGTGTATCTTCTCTGCCTGTCCAACTCTTTGTAGATTATCTGGGGGCATTGATCACGTTTCCGGTTAATTTCCGGCGGATTCGCATCGGCCCATACCCTGACATGGCCGGCCTTATGAGACCTTTGCATAACGCCCCCTTTTGCCCGATTACTGCGTCAGGCTCAAATTTCAATACTCGAAATACCCAATGTATTCCTGCGTTTGAAATTATCGCCTTTCTTGTACTTGGCCAAAATTGGACGTTCTTCAAAGGTCTCCTTATCTGTTCAAATCTTTCGTTATTCAACTTCCTTTTTCAATGAACACTGTATATAATCATATTCGGATTAAATCAATACGGGAGAAAATTTTGAAAAACAGGTTCTACGATTTAAATACATATTACAGAAATATTTTCGGATGCAGGGTACAGAAGATAACGGTCGACGCGGGGCTTTCCTGCCCCAACAGGGACGGAACCATTTCAACCGGCGGCTGCATTTACTGCAATTCAAAAGGTTCCGGCACAGGAGCTCATGCCGGAGGGCTTTCGGTCACGGAACAGCTTGAATCCGGAAAAGCCGCCCTTTCAAGAAGATACAAAGCAGAAAAGTTCATAGCCTATTTTCAATCCTTTTCAAACACATATGCGCCCGTTGAAAAACTGAAAAGCCTGTATGACGAAGCCCTTTCGGTTCAAAACGTAGCGGGTCTTTCGATAGGAACAAGACCCGACTGCGTCAATGAGCCTGTGCTTGCGCTTCTTGAAAACTACGCGAAAGATTATCTTGTCTGGATCGAATATGGATTGCAATCGGCCAATGATGAAACTCTCCTGCTTATCAATAGGGGACATGATTACAATTGCTTTATAAATGCGGTTGAAGCAACAAAAGGAAGGGGCATAAAAATCTGCGCTCATGTCATTCTCGGCCTGCCCGGCGAAGAAAGAACAGATATGCTTGAAACCGCTGAAGCGATAGCCGGTCTCGCGATAGACGGCGTTAAAATCCATCTGCTTTATGTGGTTAAAGGCACAAAAATGGAAAGTCTCTATTTAAGCGGAAAATACAGGTGCCTTGAACAGGATGAGTATGCAGATCTTGTTTGTGATTTCCTGGAGCTTCTCCCCGAAGAGGTGGTAATCCAGCGTTTAACGGGAGATCCTCACCGCGATGAACTTGTCGCCCCCATCTGGTCTCTTGAAAAAGCAAAGACCATAGCCCTCATAAAAAACATCTTCGAAAAGAGGGATTCACGGCAGGGAAAATTTGCCTCTTGATCCCTCTTCTTAATCCTGTTGACAGCCCGGTAAAAACAAACTAAATTTCAGAAAAACCCGTCCGGTCAATCCGTGCCAATCCGGGACCTGTGAAGAACAAATATCTCAATCCATCAAGATGAATCGATAAAAGGAGGTAATTATGCCGACATATGAATTCATGTGTAAAAAATGCAAAAAACCTTTTACCCTGATTCTATCCGTTACGGGTCATGAGAAGGGAAAATTCCGGTGTCCGAAATGCAAAAGTGTTGAAGTAAAACAGCAGATAAGTTCGTTCCAGACCAAAACATCAAAGAAGAGCTGATAACTTTTACATACAACAAGCGAACTCTTTGAAGGTTACGTTATAAAAAAAGTCCTTAACATCAAAACAAAGGAGAAAAGCAAATGAAACGACTATGTATTGTGATGTTATGCGCATTTGCGGCGATTGCTCTGGCCGGAGTTAGCGCAGACGCAAAAACGTGTGTTTACTGCTCGGAGGGCAGCCCGGAAGGCTTTAATCCGGCATTTTACACTTCTGGAACCACTTTTGACGCCTCTTCAAGACCAATTTATGACCGCCTTGTACTTTTTGAACTTGGTACCACAAAGACAATTCCCGGACTGGCGGAAAAATGGGTCATATCTCCCGATGGTAAAACCTACACTTTTTATTTACGCAAGGGTGTAAAGTTCCATACTACCAAGAACTTCACCCCGACACGCGATTTCAATGCAGATGATGTCATCTTTACCTTCGAACGGCAGCGCGATAAGAATCATCCCTACCATAAAGTATCCGGCGGAAATTACGAATACTTTGTCTCAACCGGCATGGCGGCGCTGATTCAAAATATCGAAAAGAAAGATGACTACACTGTGGTGTTTCATCTGATACACCCCGAAGCTCCTTTTATTGCAACCGTCGCCATGGATTTCGCATCCATTTTCTCAGCCGAGTATGCAGATAAAATGATGAAAGCCGGAACACCTCAGGATGTCGATTTGAATCCTGTCGGTACAGGACCTTATATGCTGGTCCAATACCAGAAGGATTCGATTATCCGCTACGAGGCGCACAAACAGTATTGGAGAGGCGTTGCGCCGATAGATAAACTGGTTTTCGCCATTACTCCTGATGCATCTGTGCGTTATGCCAAACTCAAAGCAGGGGAATGCCATGTCATGCCCTATCCTAACCCGGCAGACCTGGCGCAGATGGCAAAAGAAAAAGACATCAAGCTGATGCAGAAGGAAGGACTGAACGTGGGCTATCTTGCTTTCAACACTGAGAAGAAGCCTTTTGACAATGTAAAGGTGCGACAGGCCTTAAGCATGGCCATCAACAAGCAGGCCATTATTGATGCAGTATTCCAGGGTGCCGGCAAGATAGCCAAGAACCCGATTCCGCCCACAATCTGGTCGTACAACGATAAAGTAAAAGATTACCCCTATGACCCTGTTACAGCCAAAAAACTTCTTGCCGAGGCTGGTTTACCAAACGGGTTTGAAACCGATATCTGGGCCATGCCTGTTCAGCGCCCCTATAACCCCAACGCACGCCGCATGGCCGAAATGATCCAGGCCGACTGGGATAAAATCGGTGTTAAAGCCAAGATTGTAACATACGAATGGGGCGAATATCTGAAGCGCTCGAAAGAGGGTGAACATCAGACCCTTCTGCTTGGATGGACCGGCGACAATGGCGACCCGGATAATTTTCTGTTCGTCCTTCTCAGTTGTGATGCTGTTGGCAGCGCAAACCGCGCCCGCTGGTGTTACAAGCCTTTCGATGATCTTTTAAAGCAGGCTAAAATAACCTCGGATGTGGCTGAACGGACCCGGTTGTACGAAAAAGCCCAGGTTATGTTCAAAGAGCAGGCTCCATGGGTCACTATTGCCCATTCTGTAGTTTTTAAGCCGATGCGCAATGAAGTAGTAAATTTTAAAATCGATCCTTTCGGCGGCCATGTCTTTTATGGGGTAGATATAAAGTAAGTACAAGCTTTGGATATAGAGGGGAGGGGGTTAAGAAGTTTGTTCACTTGGCCCCCTGACCCCTCGAATCCCTGAACCCTTTTTCTCCCCCCGAGACAACGGCATATGATTAAATTTCTCTTAAGACGCATTGCAATGATAATTCCTACCTTTATAGGCATGACGCTGCTGACGTTTGCCCTGATCCATCTGGTTCCCGGAGATCCTGTGGAGCTGATAGCAGGCGAACGCGGAATCACCCCGGAACGTCACGCGGTTCTGCGGTCAGAACTGGGATTGAATAAACCCCTTATTATCCAGTACGGCAAATATATCTGGGGCATCTTTCACGGGAATCTGGGCAAATCAATCGTCACCAAACAACCGGTATTTAAAGAATTCCTGACCCTTTTCCCGGCCACAATGGAACTTTCGTTCTTTGCAATGATTTTTGCTGTAACCTTGGGGCTTCCGGCAGGCATTATTGCAAGTGTCAAGCGCGGATCCTTTTTTGACCACTCCGTGATGGGGCTTTCACTTGCCGGTTATTCCATGCCAATTTTCTGGTGGGGTCTGCTCCTGATTCTGTTTTTCTCGGTTTTTCTGGGCTGGACCCCGGTCTCCGGACGATTATCGGCCCTTTTCTGGATTGATGCGGATACGGGCTTCATGCTGATAGATGCCATGAAATCGCCTGAAAAGGGGACTTTTGTGTCTGCGATGCGCCATCTGATCCTGCCTTCCATAGTTCTTGGTACGATCCCTCTGGCTGTAATTGCACGAATGACGCGTTCCGCAATGCTGGAAGTGCTCATGGAAGATTATGTGCGCACTGCACGGGCCAAAGGCTTGTCTCCTTTGCGTGTCATAATGGTCCATGCTCTGCGCAATGCACTGATCCCTGTAATTACAGTAATAGGTCTTCAGACCGGCGTACTCCTTGCCGGCGCAATCCTGACCGAAACAATTTTTGCCTGGCCGGGTGTAGGCAAATGGATTGTTGAATCAATCAATCGCCGTGACTACCCTGCGGTGCAGGGAGGTATTCTGCTGATTTCAAGCCTGATTATCCTCGTCAATCTGGGAGTCGACATGCTTTATGGTGTTGTCAACCCCCGAATACGGCACAATAAGTAGCAGGCAACCATGTCAGAATTTCTTTCCATTGAAAACCAATCATCAGCTCCTCTGCACCCTGTTAAAGAGTTCTGGCTTTATTTTTGCGAAAACAAGGGTGCGCTGGTCGGTTTCTGTTTTATTATCTTTATTGTTTTTGTGGCTTTGATGGCCCGTTATATTGCGCCCCACAGTCCGTTCGAGCAGTATCGCGATGCGCTCCTTACACCTCCGGCATGGATGGACGGCGGCACATGGACCTTTCCGCTGGGAACTGATGACGTTGGACGGGATATGCTTTCCCGGCTTATCCATGGCGCACGGCTCAGCCTTCTTGTCGGAGTAATAGTGGTAACCATTTCGCTTGCGGCCGGTATCCTCCTTGGAATCGTTTCGGGCTACGTCGGAGGCTACTTTGAGACGATGATCATGCGCCTGATGGATATAATGCTGGCATTGCCGAGTCTGCTGCTTGCCATGGCAATAGTAACAATCCTCGGTCCGAGCCTTGAGAATGCGATTCTTGCAATAGCCGTAGTAATCCTTCCCCACTATGTCCGGCTTGCCCGTGCGTCTGTGATAACCGAAAAAGCCAAAGACTATGTCACGGCCTCCAAAGTATGCGGAGCCGGGGCGCTACGCCTTATGTTTATTGTAATTTTACCAAACTGCATGGCTCCTCTGATTGTTCAGGCCACTCTCGGCTTCTCGACGGCAATTCTCGACGCGGCCGCGCTTGGCTTTCTCGGCATGGGCGCCCAGCCGCCTATACCGGAGTGGGGTGCAATGCTGGCCAATGCTCTCCAGTTTGTGCAGCGCGCGTGGTGGGTCGTTACCTTTCCCGGACTGGCGATATTTTTTACCGTGCTGGCTTTCAACCTTGCAGGCGACGGGCTTCGAGACTCACTGGATCCCAAATTGAAACGATGATGAAACTTCTTGAAATAAAAAACCTGTCGGTCGATTTCTCCGGATTTAAGGCTGTTGACGATTTTAACCTTACCATCGGGGAAGGCGAAACGGTCGGCATAGTCGGTGAATCGGGATCCGGCAAAAGCGTCTCCCAGCTTGCGCTGATGGGGCTTATACCTTATCCTGGGAAAGTGACTGCAGATAAGCTCATGTTTCAGGGCAACAACCTTGCAGATATGCCTCCCAAACAACGCCGCGCGATAGTCGGCAAGGATATTGCCATGATCTTTCAGGAGCCGATGACAAGCTTAAATCCCTGTTTCACGGCAGGCTACCAGATCATGGAGACTTTGGAAGTCCATGAAGGCGGCAGCAAGGCCTTTCGCCGGAACAGAACGATAGAACTGCTGGAGCAGGTCGGCATCCCTGCACCGAAAGAGCGGATCAACAGCTTTCCCCACCAGCTCTCGGGCGGAATGAATCAGCGGGTCATGATTGCCATGGCTGTCGCCTGCAATCCGCACTTACTGATAGCCGATGAACCGACCACGGCACTTGACGTGACGATTCAGGCACAGATACTTGGCCTGCTGCTTGATCTTCAACACAAAAAACAGATGACGCTCATATTGATCACCCACGATATGGCGGTTATTGCCGAAACGGTGGAGCATGTTGTCGTAATGTATGCAGGCCAGGTTATGGAAAAGCATCCTGTCGATGAAATCTTTTTAAATCCCTGCCATCCTTATACCGAGGCTTTGCTCGATGCCCTTCCTGAAAGAAGCCTTGGGTTAAAGCGTCTGCCAACCATCCCAGGGGTTGTTCCCGGACGCTACGACAGGATAGACGGCTGCATCTTCAACCCCCGCTGCAGATATGCAGCCCCGATATGCAAAACCGAAAAGCCTGTGCTGATACCGGACGGCACCGGAGTTGTGCGCTGCCATTTCCCTCTTATAAAGGAAGCGCATCAATGAACAGCGGAGCAATCATCACGGCAAGCGATCTGAAACGGTATTATAAAATCCGTACCGGAGGTTTTTTTTCAAAAGGTTCGGTATTGAAGGCACTCGATGGCGTGTCTTTTACAATACAGGGAGGCAAAACTCTTGCTGTAGTCGGCGAATCCGGCTGCGGCAAAACGACTCTTGCACGGCTTGTAACAATGATAGAGCAGCCTACATCAGGTTGCCTTAAAATCAAGGGGATCAACGGAGCATCAAAAAACAGGGATGAGAAGAGGGAGTTGCATAAACTTGTGCAGATCGTATTCCAGGATCCCTATGGATCTCTCAATCCGCGCAAAAAAATAGGATCGATTCTTGAAGAACCGCTCATAATCAATACCACGCTAACTGCCCATCTGCGCCGTGAAGCCGCTCACGAAATGCTGGCCAAAGTCGGCCTGACCCGTGAACAGTACAACCGCTATCCCCATATGTTTTCAGGCGGCCAGCGCCAGCGCATAGCAATCGCGCGCGCACTGATGCTGAAACCGGCCCTTGTTGTGGCCGACGAGCCGGTATCCGCGCTCGATGTATCCGTTCAGGCGCAGGCGCTCAACCTGCTGATGGATCTTCAGGCAGAAATGAATCTCGCCTACCTTTTCATATCCCACGATCTCGGAGTTGTCCGGCATATCGCAGACGACCTGCTGGTGATGTATCTCGGAAGGCCGGTTGAACAGGGAAGTAAAACAGACGTTTTTAAAATGCCGCTTCATCCCTATACAAAGGCGCTTATGGGTTCCATACCCAGCGTGAACAAAGATGCCAGAAAAGGCCGCATCAGGCTCTCAGGAGAGATTCCATCGCCTTTAAATCCGCCTTCAGGCTGCTCTTTTCATAAACGGTGCGCCTTCATGACGGCAATGTGTTCAGAACAGAGCCCGGAATTAAGACTTATCAACAATCGGCGGGTTGCGTGCCATCATGCAGAGGATATAGCCGGAACACCTTGCTGATAATGTAGAAGTCAGTGAATCGAACAACTGAATCATATCAAAGTGCAAAAAACCAAACTACTGCCCCCTAACTATTACCTGCCAAAAAAGCGCACAGTGGTTCGATTTCACGGCACTGACTTGTTAGGGCAGCTTTATCCAAATCGAGTCAATAACCTCAAATACTGTTTCGCAAGGGTCTGGATAAGTATGCAACCATGCATTAACGAATTCCCCAGTTGCTATAAGTTCATTTGTATGGTTGTTATATATTTTTATGTCAAGTGTAGCAAGATACATTGACATATCCCATTGCCAGATATCTACGTACGTTACATACACATCAACATTTTCAGGTTTGCTTTCAAAGGGCCCGATTGAGGACCTTATTCCTCGAACTGCCAATGCTTCCTGGATATAAATATCGATCCCTCTTTTTGATCTTTTTTGAACTACATAGGCCGAATTGATGCCATTCAAAGAATCTCTACTATAGACTCCAGCAGGACGTATTGTCGAGCATGATACTAAAGATACGCCAAAAAGTATTATAAGAATTAAATATATTTTTGCAGTATGCATAATATCCCCTATTTTGCCTTAGCATTACATATTAAGTTACTTCTCGTTTTTAAGAGGGCATCAATTTCAATGTTGGGTTATGGGACGCTTATGCTGTATTATAGATTAGAATTTTTCACATTGCGCTAAAAGTACGCCTTAATAAAATGCCGCAAACAGAGGGGTAAATTCCCATGGACTCCATGAATTATCAATTTCTCAAATTATCAAATGATCTACATCATCTTCGGGAACGCACAGCAAAACCCCGCTTGTAGTTGGAGTTGTCCCGCCTATCCAATAAACCTCTGCCGCCATCGAAGTCTAAGCAAAACGCACCAAAAGAATAAAACGAAGCCTGCTGATGACCACTACCTGTTTCCCCAGACCATACCCACCAACCGGTAGTCTTTAACAGCGATGTCATGTTTCGTGGCCCGGCTCCTTTCTGGTAAAGACTCTTCAACTCTTCCAGTGTGGGCATGCGCCAGCCGCCGCCATCAACCATTAAATTCGCTACCCATCCCTTGGCATCATCCCAACCGGTATTTTTATCCGGTCCTGCGTACCAATCAAGACCGGTTTTTGTGTCGCGCATCACGCCGCTTTCAAGCTTTTCAAATCTTCCATCGGGAGAAACAATTTTGGAGCTGACCAGTGCCGGATCGATCGCTGCGGTTGCAGATTTAGTCGTGGGGCGCACAGCAAAACCCCGCTTGTTGTTTGATTTGCCACGGGCGTCCAAGATCTCTCTGCCGTCATCGAAGTCTAAGGCCCACCCCGCGTCAACGGCTCCTCCTCCCCCACCGACCCCAACATTGACACCTGTTTCCCCAGACCATACCCACCAACCGGTAGTCTCCAACAGCGATGTCATATTTCGTGATCCGGCTCCTTTTTGATAAAGACCCTTCAACTCAGTTCTTGTGGGCAAGCGCCAGCCACCGCCATCAATCCTTAGGCTGGCTGTCCATTGCTTGGCATCGTCCCAGCTGGTATTTTTATCCGGTCCTGCATACCAATCAAGACCGGTTTTTGTGTCGCGCATCACGCCGCTTGCAAACTTTTCAAATCTTCCATCGGGAGAAACAATTTTGGAGCTGACCACTGCCGGATTAATCGCTGCGGTTGCAGATTTAGGCTCGGCAGGCTTGGCAATAGCCACGATTGCCGGTTTCGGCGTTCCTGCCGCTGGCAGGGCAATTGCTTTTGATTGAATTTTTTCGGATATTTTCTGATCGGTTTCTGCCAATGTTTTTTTCTTTTGAACTTCAAACTCTTCTTCAGTCAATATACCTTTATCCTTTAATTCTTTTAGTTTAAGCAACTCATTATATAAATCTTGTTTAATGGCAGATGTTTTATCGCCAATATGAACAATCTTGCGTTCATCTGTATATACTTGAAATTTAGTACCCTTTCTAATTTCAGCATTTGTACCACGTTTGAGGAGGGCAAAAGGGCCCATAAAAGTACTTGATACAATGACAGCTCCTATTCTGTCTTTACCTTCTTGACTTTTAACAGCGCGTAATTTGATCGGTTGATTATCAATAGTTGAGGTGGCCTCAATGCTAATATTTAGGTTCCCTTTCTTTCCTATCTGACTCGCTCTTGTCGCATCAACCACATAACCTTTTACAATTGCGCCTTCCTTAATAACGGTTACACTGTCAACTATTAAATCCTCGTACACTTCAAATTTAAGCACTGTGCCTGCAACTGCTGTTCTACTTGATATAGTTTCCGTAGTTACTACAGAAATTTCTGCCCCATCAGGTATAATAACTTCTCTTGCAATCTCTGGATTTTGCTGTGCAAGTTGTATCTTTTGTACTTCCGTTTGCAAAATCTTCTCTGCTCCGGGTGCCTGTTTAACTTCCTGTATGGTGCTTCCATCTTTAAATTCCACACCTTTAATGTTTTCGGTTTGTGCAAAAGAAAAGGTATAAAAAAATTGAACAAATATGACAATTATGGCACAGATCCAAGTTTTTTTGTGGTATGGCATCATACCCTGTTGATCTCCTCTGGCTAAAAGTTTGAAAAGCAATCTTGGCTTTAAAGCACAAAACCCCGCTCTCTTCTTGAGAAACGGGGTTTCAGTAATCAGTCCATAACATCCTCTTGTAAGGTTGAATGGTCCATGAATTTTAATATTTCATATTACATATGCGTTTTTCAACTATCACGATTTACATTAGAAATCTACTATTAAAGTGGAATTCGATAGTTTGTTGCTTTCAGGAAGAAAATCAGTGAAACTTAATTATTCTGATTGTATTTCTGCAGTTCATGAACCCACTGGGAGATGGAATTGGCTACCGCCTGGTCCCAGGCCCGCCCGAGGGATGAGTCAGTCAGGAGGATGCTTACGAACGGGTTGATGACGGCCGCCGCTTCCCCGCCCGTTCTTCGCCATGCGCTACTCCCGTCGGTGGAGACCGCCAGTTCTTTCCGCCTCGCCTTATCGAGCAATTGGTAATCGATATACACGTTCATGTTCACCGGCGAAAAGGCGGTGCTTCCCCATTCGATGTGGTGGCTTTTGAAGCTCACGAGAACATACGCGTCATGGGAGTAGTCTTCGCGGGGATACTCATGGGAGAAGTCCGCGCTCTCAAAAAGGGCATTCATCGCTGTGACGACATTCGAACTGATGGAACTGCCCGCCTCTATGCGGAAATTGTCTGACATGGCCCCAGGTTTCTCCAAGATGACCGACTCCGCCTGTTCCCTGCGCATGACGACGAGGACCTTCTTGGCAATTTTCTTCATCGGCGGATTCTGGATCGGCAGATTCATGGAAACCTGGATGTTACGAGTGCAGCCTGCCCACAGAACCATCAGACCGCAGCATAGAACCAGCATGACAAATCGTAAGCGACTGATGTTCATGAGCACCTCCTGCTTGGAAAAAACCGATTGATATTACTGATGAGACATTGCTTTTTTACCGTGGGAGTATATGAAGGGGGATTTTGTGTGTCAAGAGGATTTTGGCCACAAATTGTTAGGTGAGCTATCGATGTTTGTCGTCGGACATGAATTGTGTTTATTCTGGATTGAAGTCTTGCCTTTTCATCGAGGTTGACTATTTGTGTGTTACAGGAAGATACAGACATCGTCTATACACTTACGTGTGCGATTTTCAGTATAGGGCTTATTGCCTGCCAATCAGTCGTTTCATTTGCCGTATGCCAGAGATCGTAATTTCTCTGAAGGTTCAACCATAATTCAGGAGTAGTATCAAACGCTCTGGACAACCGCAAGGCAACATCCGTTGTCACAGCGCCGCGTTCGTTCAGTATTTTGGATACGGTTTTTCTCGACAATCTCAGATTCTTCGCAAGATCTGTAACGCTGATTCCTGAAGGGTCCAAGTAATGAAGCTTGAGAATCGATCCCGGATGAGATGGCGGTCTTTTTCGTGTTCTCATAATAATCCTTTTCAATGATAGTCTTCGACGGCTACATTAAGTGCGTCTCCATCCTTAAATTCAAACGTCAAACGCCAGTTGCCGGAGACTTTTATCGACCAGCGCCCCTTCGTTTTGGGAAGCAGCAGATGAAGGCCGGAGCCGGGGTAGTTCATATCCTTGATTTCATTTGCCGCATCAAGCCTATCCAATATCGCCTCTAATTTGGAAGCATGCTTGGCCTGAATGCCTTTGCGGGTTCCCTCGTAAAAAAAATCTTCCAGACCTTTATGGATAAAAGACTTTATCATGGGTTGTATTGTAACCAAGTGGGTTACGCTTGTCAAGAGAAATATCACAGGTAAAACTACACAGTTTTATTGATTCTGATGAATACCGTTTGAACTCAGGTATTTTCGTCGAGGTTGACGTTTTACTGACTTCAGGAAGTAGTGCTTGCCAATAAAACCAATCATCGCATCTCCTTAAAACATATTTTATTAAACCTTTTCAGCCCTTATCCTTTGTATATGAGAGCTCGTTTCTCTCAAGCCAATCAATAGCGATCTTCTCAAGTGCCTCCTGTCGGAAACTATACCATTCCTCTTCAAGTCCATGACTTTTGATGGCATCTTTAAACCGTCTGAAAGCTCCTCGCCCCACGATTTTATCCAAAAGCCCTTCTCTAATCTCATCATCCATCACCGAGCAGCAAAAATCTTCCATGATATGGTATTCATGTATATCGAATTTGCTCGGAAGCGGCAGATAGTCATCAGAGCTAATAACTTCTTTTGCCTTGATGATCATTTCCTTTTGCCATTCAGGGTAATCATCAATGTCGTCATCTTCTTCCGCTGCGGATAGTTCTTCAATGGATAAGGTGACCAGTTCTCCGGTATGCCGATTTATGAATGCTGAATCCTCCTCGCTTGGGACGTCCATTTCGTTGACAACATCTTTTATTGAAACAATAGCTTTCATAGTGGAAAAGCCTTTACGTCCTCTTGCCGATATCCATATAGACCGATTTCCGATGCCTAATGCCAAGAATCCATACCTCGGACTTGATCACTTTGAACACGACCCGGTAATCACCCACACGGAGTTTCCAATAGCCTTTCAGTGTCTTTCGTAAAGGTTCCCCATAGTCATGAGGTGCGGCCTGTAGTCGTTCTTCTATGACTTTACGGATTCTGTCTTTTTTCCTTCGATCGATAAGAGGCAAATCCTCAACACGAACAGCGGGATGATAGTGTAATGTAAAAGGCATGGATCATTTCCACACATCTTCATTCGAAAGCGCCACTTTTCTGTCGAATGACTTCATTCGTGTATCGGCAAAAGCTGCAAGGGAGACATCTTCCCGCAAGTCAATTGCCTCTCGGATAAGGTCACGGGCAATGGTGGACATGGAAATGCCCTCACTGGTTGCAAGGTCATGCATAACACTATACAGTGGCGGTTCAACAACAATGTTTACTCTCGGATTTTTTGTGGGCATCGTTCTTTCTCCTTTTGGAATAAGTGTAACACTTGTGACGCACCATGTCAAGGTGAAAATCTCATTGAAATCAAAACATGATTATCGTTTGAAATGTTGGATACCCGTCAAAATCACCGGATATTTGCTTTCAGGAAGGAGCCTATGCAGCCTCCATATAATCAAGTCCCTTCAAGTATAAAACCTTTTTCCCTAAATAATCTCAGACATGCGTCTGCGACATCTGCGTCGTAAAGCGTTTCTTTATTCTTTTCAATCTCCTCAAGGGCAGCATTAATCCCAAGAGCGGGACGGTAAGGTCGGTAAGATGCCATCGATTCCACCACGTCGGCCACGGCCATAATGCGGGCCTCCATGAGAATCTCATTCCCCTTAAGACGTTTCGGATAGCCTGAACCATCCATCCGTTCATGGTGCTGGTAGACAATCTCTGCCAGGGGCCAGGGGGATTCCACGTCTTTCAGCATCTCAAATCCTATGCGGGCATGCTCCTTAATCAGAGAAAACTCGATTTCAGACAGTTTGCCCGGTTTTGACAATATTTCAGCAGGTATGGATAACTTCCCAATGTCATGGATGGGACCGGCCATACGGATGCCCTCGATCTTTTCGGGGGAAAGTCCCATCTCGGTGGCAATGGCCCTGGCAATATCCGACGATCGCACTTGGTGGCCGGCTGTATAGGGATCTCTGGCCTCAACAGCCGATACCATGACCTGGATGGTCGTGCCAAATGCCTTCCTGAGACTGTCAAGAGTATGTTGGAGTTTTTTCTCAACTTCCTTACGTTTGGTGATGTCCCTGACGACATGAATCAAGCCGACCAACCGGCTATCACTTCCTAACCTCGGCATCGCCCTGATCTCAAGGTACTTGTTCAAATGAGGCTCGAACACCTCCACAGTAGAAGGCCTCCCTGTCTGGAGGCTCTCGCAGCTTGCGCATCCCGACGGCGGTTTCTCCGTTCCGTGGTAAAACCTGAAACACTTCGCTAAAGGCATTTCCTCCAGCAGTTGCAGGCCTAATAATGCCTTGGCTGCCTGGTTCGCGCGGACGATGTTGAAATCCTTATCGTGGATAGTGATCATGTCTGTGACGGTGTCGAAGGTGTTTTTCCAATCATTCATAGCTACAACAATCGCCTCCTCCGCCCGCTTGCGCTCGGCGATCTCTGTTCGTAACTCCTCATTAACACGCATCAACTCTTCCGTACGATC
>Ga0315268_10003797_pt1 | contig 16539 bp, 12 predicted proteins | sample C1_top_MG_FD_204535 | JGI IMG/M metagenome (GOLD analysis project Ga0315268, IMG submission 204535) | Sediment microbial communities from Yellowstone Lake, YNP, Wyoming, USA - C1_top | ecosystem: Environmental > Aquatic > Freshwater > Lake > Sediment | place: USA: Wyoming | collected 2017-08-01
TACAGCCCCCGCGCCGGGAACCGCTCGTTCAGGAGCAGGGCCAAGGCCAGGCCGAGGATGAACTGGAAGGCGAGTGAGCCCACCACCCAGACCGCGGACTGGCGCAGCACCAGCCAGAAGGTCGGGTCCTTCGCCACCGCGAGGTAGTTGGCGATCCCCACGAACCGGTTCCCGGTGGGCTCGGTGAAGACGCGGTGCTGGAAGCTGGTGTACAGGTTCAGCCCCAGTGGGTAAAGGATGAAGAGGACGATGAAGCCTAGCGCCGGGGCCAGCAGCAGATACGGCACGAGGCGGGGGGGAATCCGCAGATGGCATCGCATGGGTGAAGGTGCGGCCCCCGGGGACCCCCCGGGGGCCGCCTCAACCTATTTCAGGGCGTCGGAGATGGCCTTGGCGATCGCCTCGCCCGTCGCCTCGGCCGACTGCTGCTTGAGGAGCCCCTTCTGGAACTCCTCCTTGAGCGGGCCGGCGATCAGGCTGTTCCACTTGGCCATCTGGATCGGGAAGTTGAAGGAGCCCGTTGGGTCGTCGAGCTGCTGCTTGAAGACGCCCAGGAACGGGTTGTTTTTGAACCACGCCTCCTCGTACACGGACTTGTTGGCGGGCAGCGCCCCGGTGGTCTGGGAGAACTTGGAGTCGTTCTCCGGGCTCAGCATCCACTTCACCAGTTCCCACGTCTCCGCCGGATGCGCCGACTGCTTGAACATCACATAGCCGTTGGTGAAGTTCGCGGCGATGTAGCGGCCCTTGGGGCCCCGCGGGATGGGCGCCGTGCCGAACTTCTCCCGGGCGGCCTCCACCGTTCCGCCGAAGGCCTTGACCTGGCGGGCCACTGAGTACTGGTTATGGATGTACATCCCGGCCGCGCCGCTGCTGAACTCCGCCGTGTTCTCCAGGAAGGAGTTGTTCACCGAGTTTGGCGTGCAGACCTGATGCACGGTGCAGAGCTCGAGGTAGTTCTTCAGTCCGTCCATGCCTCCGTGCTTGTGCAGCCCCAGGCTGCCGTCCTTCTCGAAGAAGACGTTCCCGTTCGCCATCAGCATCCACATGATATAGTAGCGCTCGTTCCCGCCCGCGCCCCGCATGCTGAAGCCGTACCGGTTTTTGGTGGGGTTGGTCATCTTCTTGGCGGCGTCCAGGAACTCGGCCCAGTTCGACGGCGGCGCCTTGATCCCCGCCTCCTTGAACCAGTCGGTCCGGTAGTAGAGGGCGTCGATCTGGAACTCGGAGGGGAGGTAGTAGAGGGTGTTCTTGTAGGCCTTCCCCACCGAGAAGACCTGGGGCAGGAGGTTCTTGGCGCCGGCCCACTTGTCGGCGTAGGGCCCGAGGTCCAGGAGCTCCCCCATGGCGGCGAACTCGCCCAGCCAGGTCGCCTGGAAGAACATGGTGTCGGGGAGGGTCTTGGTGGCGGCGGCGGTCACCAGCTTCTGGCGGGCCTCCGCATAGGGAATGTTCAGATAGTTGACCTTGATGTTGGGGTACTTGGCCTCGAAGCCCTTGAGAATCTCCGTCCGGAGCTTGACCAGGTCGGCCGGCTCGGCATCCCAGAAGGTGATGGTCACCGGCTTCGCCTGCGCCAGAGCCCCCGCGGGCAAGAGCCCCGCCAGGGCGAGGAAAAGCCCGAGAATAACCGTTAGCCTGCTCACCGCTCTCATGTCGAGCCCTCCTTTGCCCCTCGAGTTAGGTAAAGCGCTTTACCAATTTATATGCCATCTGCGCGTCGCGTGTCAATCCCCAAAGTGCGGTAGATCAATAATTCTCTCAGGGGCTAACTGTTCAATGATTTTCTCAGGGGTGAGGCTGGGGACTGGTAGGCTCTCCCTGTTTCCAAGGGGGTAAAAGGGACCTAGGTAGGTTATGGTGCTTTTCTTTTCCGCCACGAGGGCCGCGGCACTCGACAATGAGGGACGTCTTCGACTCAACTACCCTCGGCTACAAGCCGAGGGGTTGACCACATCCCATCGCTGCCGAGGTCATTCATGATTCGCCCACTGCTATCGTTTGGAACGGTCGACTCGAAGTCGACATGGCATGCGGTCAACAACCCCCAGCGGGCTCAGGGGCGCCACCGCGCTGATCACAGACCCCTTGTAGATCGGGAACATATGGCGCCCCTATCGCCCAGCGTGCTTCGCCTGAAGGCGAGGGGTTTCCACCATCCCCGACGGGGACACCAAGTAGAGTTATTTCGAGGTTGCCTTGCGATCCGAGCAGCCTTTGCCCGGATTCTGCGATCCTACCTCTCGGCGAGCAGCGCGTTCACCTTCCGCATGACCGCGAAGGCGTCCGCTACGTGGAGGATGTCGGTCTTCCCCCTGCGCTCAGCCGCAACTGGGATTCCGGAAATGCGATCAAGAAGTTGCGTTCCCCGTTACCTGTCCCCTTGATTGCTGAACTTGACCGAGCAGGGGAGAGTGGCTAAGATAGCCATATGACAAAGGCCAGGATCGCCGAACTGAAGAATAACCTTTCTCGCTATCTCCAGCATGTCAGGGGTGGTGGGACCGTTCTGGTGTTCGATCGGGATGAGGCGGTTGCCCAGATCGTTCCCCTTCCCCATGCCAGCCCTAAGGAGGGCACTGCGGCGGAACGGCTGGGGCGCCTTGAGCGCCGCGGTCTCATCCGCCGCGGGACCGGTGGCCACCCGGATTGGCTCGGGCGACGCAAGCCGCCGCGGTTGCGCGGCAGCGTGCTCCGGGATCTTCTGCGGGAGCGTGAGGAGGGCTGGTGAGGTTCTGGGATACCTCTGCGCTTATCCCGCTCTTCGTCGCCGAGCGTTCGACGACGCAAGTGGAACGGCGACTCCGAGAGGATCCTGAAGTCGTCGTCTGGACCCTCACCCGCGTGGAGCTGTTCTCAGCCTTCGCCCGGCGCCGCAGGGCGGAGCCCTCTGCGGCCCGGCGTCTCGCAGCGGCCCGACGCGAAGTCCTCAATGCTTGGGAGCATTGGTCGGAGGTAACGGCCGTGGAAGTCGTGCGCCGGCACGCTGAGCGCATCGTGGAAACGCACCCCCTCAGGGCCGCCGACGCCCTTCAGGTGGGAGCGGCCCTCGTAGCGGCGGAGGAGTTCCCGGCCACGCTCGAATTCGTGACCCTAGATCGAAAGCTGGCCGTTGCCGCTGAACGGGAGGGATTCCGCGTGATCGGCCCATAAAGCTCCGAGGTGGTAGAGGGGACATAGCGGGAAATCAGAAAGATCACCCCTACCTTCCGGACCTTCCATTCAGCAGCGCGTTCACCTTCCGCATGACCTCGAACGCATCCGCCACGTAGAGGACGTCGGCTTCCTCCGTGCCCACCCGCAGTTGGAGTCGAGGTTGACGGCCCGTAACCGCGACGTCGGTCCCCAGAGCAGCTCGGGCGGCGCAGGAGATAGGACACGAAAGAGGGTGGCGGGTATCATGGCCAGAAGCGGTGGAGGTCGAAGGAAAGCTGGCGGTGGTGCTTGATGGAAAGGAAGATCACTTGGTTCCGGCGAACGAGGTAGAGGAGCAGGTACGCATCCAGGACGAACTCTCGAAGCTCGTCACCGGGCTGGATGAGCCGCCGAAGGCGGCGACGGGCGGCGCGCGTTTCCAGGGATCGGGAGGGGTGATAGGAAAGAAACGGAAATCCCGGATAGCGTCAAGGTTCTCGGCGAAATTCTCGGTGAAGGTGGGGCTGAGTCGCTTACCGGCTATATCGAGCGCGCAATTGACGCGCGGTCAGAGTGCGGCGGGCAGCAACGTCCTCCAGCCCCTTTTCCACCTCCTCCAGCAGGGCGAAGTGGATTCGCTCCCGTTCCAGCCGGTGGTAGTACTGCAGCCTGTCTGCGCCGATCAGGGCGGCGCAGCTCTCGCCGTTCTTGGTGATCAGCTTCTCTGTCGAGCTCTGGGAAACCTCATCGCACAGCTCGGTGAGCTGGGCGCGCGCCCTGGTGAGCGGCACGACATCCTTGGGCGAAAGCGCCATGGCGGTACCTCCCTCGACCGTTGGCAGCTTATATACTGTACAGAATTCTGTCAAGTGCATGATGGGGCATGTTGTCGATGAAGTGGACTTGTTTCGAAGTCTGCTTTCGCGACCGGGGCGGCCTTTCCGCCAAACTCCCCAAGCCTACTTCTCGCCCAGCAGCGCGTTGACCTTCCGCATGACCGTGAACGCATCCGCCACATAGAGGACATCGGCCTTCCCGCGCGCCCAGCCGCAGTTGGGATCAAGGTTGACGGCCCGGCGCTCGTTGATGAAGCGCCAGCCGACGGCGTGCGGCTCTTCCCCGTGGCAGCAGGTGGAGAGTCCCTTGGGGTGGCGCGGCGTTGATCCCGTCTGTCCGACCTGATTGAGGTGGGTCATGAAGGGAAGGACCGCCTGTCCTTCTCCCTTGAGATCCACCACTGACTTGCTGCCCCCCAGGGACGCCTGGCTCTTGCGCAGGAAGTTCAGGATCAGCTCGGCGGCTTCCGTCGCGTGCCCTTTGCCGTCCGCCTGCGTCTTGGTCCAACCGGCCCCCGCCACGAAGAGTAGTTCGGCATCGGGCCGGATCGTCTGCTGGTCGGCCGGCGGGGCCTGAACCCCTGTCACCGTTGTCCGCTTGCACGCCTCGGGAAGATCCACCGCCACAGGTTCCACCGCGGCCGTCCCGGTTGCCCCCATCCAGGGTGTATAGCAGCCGGGATCGAGGACGATGATCCACGGGCGCCGCGTCCGCGTGAGCGTCGCCTCCATCCGCTGGCGATAGTACCAGCGCGCCACGGAGAGGCTCCCCTCGGTTGCAGAGATCCCCGTGACATGAGTATCCACCCGACCGCCGAGCCGCTGGGCCACGCCGGGCAGGACCCGGCACCAGCGCGAGGTCCCCGGGGCGATCACGACCGTGGCGCTCGCCGCCCTACATAAGGCCTCGGATGCTGCCGCGTCGCTCCCGTAGCGCGCTTCCTCGAAATCCGGACCGGAGACGCCAAGGCACCTCGCGGCCCCGCAGCCGGCGACGGCATTGGCAGCCGCCTGGACCTTTGCGCCGACCACGGCCACAACCAGGGTCCCCTCGCCCAGCGAGCCGGCCACCGCTTTGGCCGCGCCCAGTGCTTCCAGGGCCGGCTTCGCCAGCGATCCATCAGGCTCGGTGTGAGCAAGAAACAGCAACGTCTCCATGACTTCCCTCTTCAGAACAGGGCTCAGGGTTCAGGTGCCAGAGGTCGGTGCTCGACAAGTAAGTGCTCCGTTTCAGAATTACGGTGACGTATTATCCTGACGCAAAGCTTCGATCCCCTCTCCCCAGTGTGGGAGAGGGGGAACAAATGAATGTCACTGTATTCGCGGCGCGCAGTACTAAGGATTCCTCGATGCTCCGGGTACCCAGCGATAGCGCTGGGTGTCCTCGGCGGTTCAGATCACGCCTTCGTGATCCATGCCACGATCTCTCGCGCGATCTCGTCGGCCGACAGGTCTTTCACGACTCGCGTTTCGCGTCGCCGGCTGGGAAGCGAGACCTTCGCGAAGGCCACGCCCTCCGCTCCGACCTTTGCCGGCTTGGCGCGCTGGAGCGACGGCATGATGGTTCGCATGTTGGCCATCCCGACCTGGGGATTGTTAGGGGGCTCGGAGAGGCTTCCCGTGGCCCACCCCAGGACCGCCGGGGGTCCGGCGCAGGTCGAGACCTGGTGCTTGCCCCCCTCGATCCTCTCCAGGATTCGGAGCGAGCCGTCACTTCCCACTGTGAGCTCGTCCACCCCCTGGAACTGATCCACGATGCCGAGGCGCTCGCCGACCATCTGCAGGGTGGCCCCGGCGCCGCGCGAGGCGGATTCCCACCCGCCGAACACGAGGAGCCGCGACCGATCGAGACCAGGGATGGCCTGGATGGCCTCGGCGAGGATGGCGGCCGCCTCGAAGGCCTCCGTGAACCCCCCGGCCGGACCGTCGAGGGCCACGAGGTCAAAGGGCACCTTCTGCGCCACCGTCATCATCACCTGCTGTAGCTTGGCCTTCGGCCCGAGGCTGACCAGCCACACCTTACTTCCGGCCGCATTCTTCGCCAGGTAGGCCGCCTCGTAGAGGGCGTGCGCCGCCCAGGGGTCCAGGACCGCGGGCAGCATCATCTCGTTCTTGAGGGCCGGCCCGGCCGGGCCGGTCATCGGCTCGAGAGTCTGCAGAGGATCCGGAACGATGCTGCCACAGACGACGATCTGAAAACCGGTGGACATATATGACTCCTCAAGAGCGTACGAATGTACGAGGGTACGACAATTCACTGCCACTCACCGTACCTTCGTACACTCGTACACTCGTACCTAGTTTTCCGCCGAATGAAGGCCCCCGGTTCCGGCTCGGAACTCGATGTTCGTCCGCTCGGAGTCTTCTGGGTGCGACTGGGAACAATTCCAGAGGCAGGCCCCGCAGTGGACGCACTTCTCCCGGTCGAAGGCGGGCACGCCCTGCTCGCCCGACGTGATCGCCTGACCCGAGCAGACCTCGATGCAGATCCTGGTCCCGCAGCTCTCGCAGAGGTAGGGATAGACGAAGATGACGTGGTCGGCGTAGCCCGGCGGCGCCTGCACCTTGCCGCCCAGGAGCAGCGCGTCCTGGTGGGACACCAGGAGCTTTCCATCGTAGGGGATGGCCGGCCAGCCGCACCGCTCCATGAGAGCATCGTGAAGCCCCTGCCCGCGCGCCGCGCACTCCTCCCGGATCCTCGCAATCTGCTCCGGCGAAATCTTCCCTCGATAATACTCTTCCACGCTCGGGACGCGGGCGTGGGGCGGCAACGGCTCGCCGGACAGGGCGAGCTTTCCCCCGGTCAGCCCGGCGAGTGCCATCCCCGCGAGTCCCGCCACGACGCCGCGCTGGAACCCGTTCCGCGCTCTCTCTGCGACCTCTGCCTCGAGCCCGACCCAGCTCTCGCGCCGCCGCTTCACGTACGCCCGCTCGAGGTTTTCCCTCGTGAAGGGCTTCCCTTCTTTCAGGAGCTCGATGACCCCCTCGGCCAGCAGGATGCCCGTCGTCCAGGCCTCGTCCACGCCCGATCCGGTCAGGACGTTGGTGCTGCCCGAGCCCTCGCCGATCCGCGCATAGCCGTCTCCCGCCAGGTACGGCTCTCCCCGCCGTCCCGCTTCCTGGAGGGTCTTCGCCCCCCAGGATCGAAGGCGCCCGCCCTCGAGATATCGCCAGAGATACGGGTGCAGCATCCAGTGCTGGAGGTACCGGTACGAGGTGCGAACCGGACTCTCAAGCCAGGAGGGAACGAAGATCCCGACCGAGGCCACCCGGTCGGGGTACACGTACATGAAGCCGAAGATCTCGGGCTCGGGATAGCCGAACGTGTGGAGGACCGTCCCCGGCGGAAGGTCCACGTCGTCCCGCAGGTCAACCACCATCTTGGCCCCGACGGCCCACTCGCGCTGGTGGTGTCCCTGCGGCAGGCCGAAGTGCTCGTCAATCCGCCGGCCGATCGGGCCGACGGGTCCGTCGCCGACGACGGTAAGCGCGGCGCGGATGTCCATGCCCGGCATGAAGGCCGCCTCGGGATTCCCCTGCCGGTCGGTGCCCTGGTCGATCAATCGCACCCCCGCGACGCGGTCGTCTTCGATGAGCGGGCTCGCCACCGGCGTCCCGGGCCAGACCTGCACCAACCCGGATCCCATCACCTTGGCGCCGACCCACTGCGTGAACTGTCCGATGGAGAGGAGGACTCCGCCTTCCTTGCGCAGGAAGCGGGGAATGTAGGGAAGGGTGAGCGCCTGCCGCTCATAGGGAAGCACCCGGCGAAGGGCCCGGATGAGCCTGTCGGCCAGACGGAGCGTCGCCGACCGCCGGCTGGCGCCGTGAGGATCCAGGAGGTAGAGCAGCCTCTCCTCCGTGACCGCGCTAGCCATGGGGATCTCGGCCGGATCCAGCTCGGGGAACGTGGCGCGGATGCCCCGGGCCCGCGTGACCACGCCGGACACCCCGAAAGCGATGTCGTCGGCCCGCTCGTAGCAGATCACCTGCGGCGGCATGCCGGGCATCGTCCGACTCTCGACGAGCGGGCTGCCGTCTTCCTTAACCAGATTCCGCGACAGCGTGGTGAGAAAGCCCCCCATCGCCGGACCGAAGCCGACGCAGACGATGTCCACATCCATCGTCTGCCGGTCTATTGTAGGTGATTGGGCTTGCGTGGATTCCGCTGCCATTCAGTCACCCAACTCAAATCTTCGGAGGTCCGAGCGGCGTTCCTGGGGCCAACCCGAAGGCAGCCGACCGCGCGGGGGCCGCGGGTCCGGCACGGAGGCCACCGTAGGTGGCCGACCCGGAGCAAGACGGCCCCACCCCGCCTCTGGCGGGGTGCCGTCGCGGCCCGGCGCCCGAGGAGGTGACCCCAGGAACGCCCAGTGCCGTCGCTCACGCGGGATAATCCAGCGCCTCGGGGATCATGACCGTGGTCAGGGCGGTGGCGGCCCGGTCCTTCGCCAGCCGGGCGCCGGTAAGACAGCCGTCCAGGCGCAGGCGCAGCTGGAGGAACTCCTCCAGCCCCTCGAAAGAGCAACATGGTCCGGCCTTGGGTCCCTTGGGTTGGTACGGCGCGAACCCGTTGAAGTCGGTCTTTGGAGAGCCGGCACCTACGGGAATAGCGTCTGGGTGGATGGGCACCTCCTCGGCCCCGCACCTGGCCCCGTCCCAGGCCGGGTGGCGGTTGTAGCCGAAGACAAGTTCTGCGCAGATGCGCCCGACCTCTCCTGCGGCCCGTGCGGCCTGCACGTGACAGAGGTCGGTCAGGAATCCCAGGAGGCCGACGATGCCTTCGGCCACGAGCGCGTTCTCGGGGCCTTTGGCCTCGAGTTCGAGGACATCCAGGATCTGATAGCGCGAAGCCAGGAGCCAGCAGAGCGCATCGGCCAGTGCGAAGGTCACGCCCTGACGGGTCCCGTGGTAGAGCTTCTCGCCCTCGGCGTCCGTGGCCTTCTGGAGGTGGGTGAGCGTCCAGAGCCACAGCTCCATGGCCGTGGCCAGCGTGCACGCCCCGGTCCCGGGCCGCTCGGACGCGATCCGGCGCATCTCGGCGATCCATGTCCGGAACTGCTCCAGGAAAATTTCATTGGTCATCGTCACGGTCAACTGCCGTCGTTGGACGGCCTCGGGGCCCTCGTAGGTCGCTTCGAGCTGCGCGTCCATCCACTTGTGGGCCAGGAACCCCGGGCAGTCTTCCGTGATGCCGTAGCCGCCCATCAGGCTGACGGCTTCACGCATCACGGTGGCCCCGTGGCCCGTGTTCCAGAGCTTCACGGCCGGGCACAGGACGTTCGCCAGCGAGTCGAGGACGAGAAACCGGACCAGCGGGTCGGATGCCAGCGCCGCATGCCGCGCCTCGTCTCGTCGGCCGGCCGGCTTGGCGGAGAGCGCCAGGAACTCCAGCGCATCTTTCTGGAGTCGCCGCAGGGCCTTCACCTGTGCCGATCCACCCCCGACGCCCTGCTGTTCGAAGTCCGCGTCCTTCTGTCGCTCCAGCGGATCCAGCTCGTCGAACAGGCGCGCCGCGGCGAAACCGAGGGAGGCGCCGGCCTCGCCCGTGACCCAGACATCCACCAGCCGGTGGAGGACGTCCTCTCGCTGCTGGAGGCCCAGCTCATACCGGGGGGACCCCGGGGCCACGCTTTCGCTTCCGCGGAACCGGTTCCGCTGGTACCGGATCACCGGCTCGACGGCGGAGAGCAGCTTGGCCGAGGTCATGAGGCCCACCGTCACGCGCGTGCGACGGAACACGGCCTCGATGATCTCGCCGTGGCTGTACCGGGGCACGATGACGCCGTCCTTGACCGCGTAGCCCCCGATGATGCGGCTGGCAGGTACCCGGAGACTGAACACGGGATCGTTGGTCGAGGACAACTGATGGACCAGCTTGCGGGTGGGCGTGCCGCGGTCGAACGTGCCGGGGTCCGTCTCCTCGAGGATCACCATGCAACTGCCCTTGATCCGCGGGTCGGCCGAATCCACGGCCGCGGTCACGAAGTTGGCAAAGCCCATGTTGGTGATGAAGCGCCCCCGCTTGTCCACCTGGAGGATGGGCTCCTTCCCGTCCTCCCATTCTGCCACGCGCACCTTGCCGCTGAGGAGGCCGGTCTCCACGCCCACGTAGGGCAGGGGCTCCGTCAGGGCAAAGGCCCCGCGCCAGTGCTTCCGATCCTCGCCCGGCTGCGGCGGGATCGCGCGGCGCATGTACGTCTCCCGCTGCTCGGGGGTGCCCCGCTCGTGGATGGGCGCCAACGCCAGGTTGCCGGCCAAGCTGGACGTGGCGGCCCCCCCATCCACCCAGGACAGCTCGAAGGCCGCCAGGGCCAGCGCGAAATTCTTGGGCCCCTCGATGAAGCCCCCCTGCTCCGGGTCCATGAAGGCCGCGGTGATTCCTGACTCGTCGAACGCCTTGAGGAGTTGCGCCTTCTGCTGGGTCCACTCGTGGGAGTTCCGCGCGCCCTCGGCGACCAGGCGCGCCACGGGCCCCCTGGCCACCGACCGGGAGGACTGGACCAGCATCTGGAGGTCGTACCGACTGGCGAAGCGCCACATGATCTGGCGAACGTCATCTCCGGGAAGGGTGCGCAGCGTTTCCACGGCAACCTCCTGTTCACGCAGGGCTTTCAGGACGATCCGCTCCGGGCAGTTGGCAGGATGAGCTTCGCTGCCCTGACATCTATCACGGGCCGGTTTGGATGGGCAACAGGCGGGCCAGGTCGGAGATCGTGCCGGTCCCCCCTCCGACGACTGCCCTCCCTGGCGCCACGAGCGGCCTCGCACGCCCCGGCTACCTTATCATCAGGTCAAGGCTATTCCGAGCGAAGAATGCGCTTTGTCACAAAATGAGGAGCACTTGCAGACCGTGAGGCTTGAAGCATCCGAGCTTCCCGCCTTCCTCGCATGCCAGCATGCTAGCCGGCTGATGGTGGGAAGCACTTGACCAGCGTGAGCGGCGCCTCCGGCGCGGCCCGATAACCCTCGTGCCGGGAGGCGGCCGGGATGAAGAAGGTCGTGCCCGGCTGGAGCGTGATGTCGCAGCCAGGACCCGTGAGGTGCCCTCTGCCCTCGACCACGATACCGATGTAGCAGCGGCCCCGGTCCCGTTCCGGAAGCGCTCCCCGGATGATCAGCCGGCCCACGCCGAAGCAGGGTGTGTCCTCGGGACCGATCAAGGCCTCCTCGCGGCCCTGCTCGGCTTCCTGAATGATCCGCGGGAGGAGCATGTGCTGCCGGAGGAACGCTGTCCCCGCAGCCTGGTAGTTGAAGCACCGCATCCCCAAATCGAAGCTGAGGCCCATGAAGCACTGCGCCTCGGTCCGCCGGATAGTGCCGACGTCGTACTCCGTGTTCACGACAAGGTCGCTCGGTTCCTGCACCTCGATCAAGAAAACACCCGGTCCGAGGGCGTGCGGCGTCCCGGACCTCACCAAGTAGACTTCCCCACGCCGGACCTCGATCCGATTGAGGGCCGCTATTTGGCCGGGAATGTCTTGCGTCTTGACCAAGCCGCGGAACTCCTGCTCCGTGATGCCATCCCGAAATCCAAAGAGGATGTAGGGCGTTTCCTCGTCGATCCTGCGCGTCCCGAGGATCAGCCAGGTCTCGGTCTTGCCGAAGTTGGAGTTCAGATGTGTGCGAGCAAAGGATCGATCCGGATGGCACTGGATCGGTAGTCGCATCGCCGAGTCCAAGAGCTTGCAGAGCACGCCGAGCTCCTTGCCGTGTCGGGCCACATGCGTGGTGCCCAGCATCGCCTCCGGGAATGCCTCGATCAATGACTTCAGGACGACCGCGGAGCCATTCGGAAGCATCACGCGGCTCAGCCCCTCATCCGGGGGACGACCCGCGAGGCGGGTCACCGTCGTGGATCCTACCCATTCCTCTGGAAAGTGGGCGTCCTGGGGGTGCGGCTTGCCCTGGAGCCGATCTAGCAAGGCGCCCCCCTTCCAGAGCCGGTACACGCGATTCGGGGCGAGCAAGAGGGGCTGTCCGGTCAACCATTCCAACGAGGCGACTTCTTGCAGGACCATGCAGACACCTCTGAGGATCCGACACGACCGACGTGGCCGCGTTCGCACAAAAATAGGCTGTCTCATCCCCCCCGTCAAGCCTCCGCCCCTCCGACGGGTCGCATGGGCTTTCTCCCTGGACAACCCGCGGGTTCTTTGGTAACGTCCCGGGCGCCCTTTGAGGCCGCGGTCGTTGTATCCAGGGCGGACTTCGCTTCCCCACTTCACAGGAGGCGCCATGGAAGAGCGGTCGGCATCCGAATACTGCCCGAAGTGCCAGTTGGTGCAGCCGATCTTCGAGTTCACCGAGGATTCCCGGACTGTCCGCCGTTGCATGATGTGCGGCTTCCCCGTGGAAAGCGGCCTCGTCCTGGAGAGCGCCGAGGCCATGGGCCTCCCCAGCCCGCCGGAGGTGAAGATCCTCTGCGTGGACGACGACCCGCTCGTCCTCCAGTTGAACGGGGACATCCTGCGCTTCCACGGGTACACGGTCCTGACGGCCCTCGACGGCCCGACCGCTCTGGATTTGGCCGCCCGCGAGCGGCCCGCCCTCATCCTGCTGGACATCATGATGCCAGGAATGGATGGGTTCGAGGTCTGCAAGCGTTTGAAGGCCAATCCGGCGCTGAAGGCCATTCCGGTCATCGTGCTCACCGCCATGACCGACCCCAAGCTGAACGTCCGGGCCTTCGATGTCGGGGCCGAGCTGGCCCTGCGGAAGCCGGCCGAGCCCGCCGTGGTCCTGCGCACCGTCGAGGCGGCCCTGGCCCTGGCCGCCTCGAGGATGGCCGGCGCCCTGCCCGAGCTCGGCCTCGAGTTGGCCGCCGAGCCCGCCGGGCCCGAGCCGGCCGAGCGCGAGCCGGAGGCCCAGGCGGACCTCGCCATTCCGGTCCACCCCGTTCCCCTCACTGTGTGGACCATCGACGGGGCCAAACTGGAGGGACAGGTCTTCCTGCGCCAGCACGTCGAGGCGCACGCCGGCCCCGAGACGTTGCAGGACCGGCTGAATGACCCCGACCTGTTTCTCACCGTGTCGCTGCCCGGCGATACCCCCCTGGTCTTCCTCAACAAGATCCAGCTGATCCGGGTGGACATTTCCGCGGAGGAGCGGCCGCCCCACGTCCCGGAGAGTCTGGTGGGCATCAGCATCGAGCCGATCCGGGTCCAGCTCATCAACGGGGAGCAACTCAGCGGGACCGTGCGGATCGAGGGACCGGCCGGCAAGCGCCGCCTCTCGGACTTCTTGAACACCCAGCCGGCCTTCCTGCCCCTCCAGGGGCCGGACCGCCTGCACTTCCTGCACAAGCGGTTCATCGCCCGCGTCGTGCCGGAGACATCTGAGCGCTGACCGCTCGTCAGAAGGACTCGTCCATGGCCAAGATCGACGCATTCTTCAAGCTGATGTACGACACCGGGGCCTCGGATCTGCACCTCATCGCCGGCAACCCGCCCATCCTGCGGATCCGCGGCGACATGGAGCGTGTGAAGTACAAGGTGCTGGAGCACGAGGAGCTCAAGGCCATGCTCTTCGAGATCTGCCCCGAGGACAAGGCCAAGCTCTTCGAAGAGACGGGGGACATCGACTTCGGCCACGAGATCCCGGGCCTGGCCCGCTACCGGGCCAACTTCTTCATGCAGAAGAACGGGGTCGGCGCCGTCTTCCGCCAGATCCCCAGCAAGATCATGAGCGTGGAGGAATTGGGGCTCCCCGCCACCGTGGCCAAGCTGGCGCTCCTGAAGAAGGGGCTGGTATTGGTCACCGGTCCCACCGGCAGCGGCAAGTCTACCACGCTGGCCGCCATCGTGGATCACGCCAACAAGATACGCCGGGACAACATCATCACCATCGAAGACCCGATCGAGTTCCTCCACCAGAGTCAGAGTTGCGTCATCAGCCACCGCGAGGTCGGGCGCGACACCAAATCCTTCGCCGCCGCCCTGCGGGGGGCGCTCCGCGAGGACCCCGACGTCATCCTGGTCGGCGAAATGCGCGACCTGGAGACCGTCTTCCTGGCCATCGAGGCCGCCTCCACCGGCCACCTGGTGTTCGCCACCCTCCACACCCAGAACGCCTCCAAGACGGTGGACCGGATCATCGACATCTTCCCGGCGAACCAGCAGGCCCAGATCCGCGCCACGCTGGCCGACACCCTGAAGGCCGTGGTGGCCCAGACCCTGTTCAAGCGAATCGACGTGAAGGGACGCTGCGCCGGCCTGGAGATCCTCATCGTCACGCCGGCCGTCTCCAACCTGATCCGCGAGGGGAAGACGTTCCAGATCCCCGGCGTGATCCAGACCGGGAAAAAGTACGGCATGGTTACCCTGGAAGACTCCATCATGGAGTTCTTGAAGAAGAAGATGATCGCCCCCGAGGAGGCCTACGACAAGGCGGTGGACAAGGCCAAGTTCCTGCCCTTCCTCCCCAAGCCGCCCGAGGACCTGGGCCTGGCCTGAGCCCGGAGGAACAGACCATGCAGCGGCACGAGTTGGATCGGATCCTCACCCGCATGCTGGAGGCCCACGGGCCCGTCTCGGACCTGAACTTCACCGTCGGGCGCCCGCCCCAGGTGGAGAAGCACGGCGAGCTGTTGCCGGTCGCCAGCGATCCGCCGCTCCCCCGGCTCACCCCGTTCCAGACCGAGGCCATCGCCCTGGCCCTGATCGGATCCGACCGGCGCCTGACCGAGACCCTCGTCCGGACCGGCTCTTGCGACCTCCCCTACGCCCTGGCCGCCGCCGCCCGCTTCCGCGTCAACATCTTCCAGCAGCGGGGGAACTACTCTGTCGTCCTCCGCCGCCTGGCCAGCGAGATCCCCACCGTGGAGAAGCTGGGCCTGCCGGCCGCCTTGCACAAGATGGCCGAGGAGCGGAACGGCCTCCTCCTGGTCACGGGGGCGACCGGCAGCGGCAAGTCCACCACGCTGGCGGCCATCCTGAACATCATCAACGAGCAGAAGGCCGTCCACGCGGTCACGCTGGAGGACCCGGTGGAGTTCGTCCATCCCATGAAGAAGGCGACGTTCAACCAGCGGGAGCTGGGGACGGACTTCGATTCCTTCGCCAACGGCCTGCGCGCCGCCTTGCGCCAGGCGCCCAAGGTGATCCTGGTGGGCGAGATGCGGGACCGCGAGACGCTGGAGATCGGGCTCTCCGCGGCCGAGACCGGCCATCTGGTCATGAGCACTCTCCACACCGTGGATGCCGGCCAGACGATCAACCGCATGCTGGGCATGTTCGACAAGGACGAGGAGCGCCAGGTCCGGCAGCGTCTGGCGGGCACCCTCCGCTGGGTGGTCTGCCAGCGGCTCCTGCCCAAGGTGGGCGGGGGACGGGTGGCCGCCCTGGAGATCATGGGGATGAACCTCCGCATCGAAGAGGTGATCCTGAACGGCGAGTCGGAGGGCAAGACTTTCTACGACATCATCCACGACAGCGAGGCCCTGGGGATGCAGACCTTCGACACCCACATCCTCCGGCTCTACCAGGACGGCGCGATCGCCGAGGAGACGGCCCTGTCCTACGCCTCCAAGCGCTCCGTGGTGGCCCGGGGCCTGGACGCGATCAAGGCCACCAAGGGTCAGAAGACCAGCGACATCGAGGGCCTGGCCCTGGACCAGGATTACAGCAAGCAGATCACGCAGCCCGGCAAGTCCCAGCGGATCGGTCCCCCGCCCAAGCGATGAGGTTGCTGCCATGACCGTCACCTGTCCGACGTGCAAAGCCACTCTCACCATCCCGGACGAGAAGCTCCCCAAGGGCAAGGCGGTGAGCGCCGCCTGCCCCCACTGCAAGGGGAAGATCGTCATCGACCTGACGACGCCGGGGTCGGCCCCCGGTGCGGTCGGTGGCGCCGGCCCTGCGCCCGATGCGGCCGCCGAAGAGGCCCCGGCCTCCTACGGGGAGCAGCGCCAGCCTCTGGCGCTCGTGTGCGTGGATGATCCGACGGAGCGGGAACAGGTCATGGCCGCCCTCAGGGCCCAGGGCTATGCCCCGCGCGCCCCGGCGAGCGCGGCCGACGCCCTGCAGCGGCTGCGGTTCATGGCGTATGCCCTGCTGGTCCTGCGGGACGGGTACGGGAGCGCCGGCGGGGACGGGAACCCCGTGCTGGATCACCTGGCCGAGATGAGCATGGCGGCCCGCCGGCTCATGCACGTGGTGTTCGTGAGTCCCGCCGTCCGCTCGCACGATACCGCGGCCGCCTTCGCCAAGAGCGTGAACCTGGTCCTGCACGTGAACGACCTCCCGCACCTCCCCGAAGCCCTGAAGCGATCCCGCGAGGAAACCGACCAGACGCAGCGCGTCCTGCTGGAATCCCTCCGGGCCCAGGGGAAGGCCTAGGATGGGGACTGGACGGGGCCGCATCAGGGTGGAAGACCGCCCCGGTCTCAGCGGGATGCCGTTGTCGTAGCCGTGCCCGTAGCTCAGCTCGGATAGAGCGTCGGCCCGCGGAACCTTGAGGCAGATGAGGACCCCTCGGTAAGTTGCTAACTTATCGAGGGGTTTTCTTTTTCTTCGTTGGCTCGTTTGGGGGAGATTTGGGCCGGTTCCAGACGAGCCAAAGAAAAAGA
>Ga0315268_10003798_pt1 | contig 16535 bp, 11 predicted proteins | sample C1_top_MG_FD_204535 | JGI IMG/M metagenome (GOLD analysis project Ga0315268, IMG submission 204535) | Sediment microbial communities from Yellowstone Lake, YNP, Wyoming, USA - C1_top | ecosystem: Environmental > Aquatic > Freshwater > Lake > Sediment | place: USA: Wyoming | collected 2017-08-01
ATCTTTTCATAAAGATCTCCTCGTATGCCTGATTAGGCAAGGGGTAAATAATAAATCTAAGCAAATATGGATTATAGAATATTAATAATGATTTGTTAACTAAGAATGGCCATCTACTACTAACCAATAATTATTTTCTATAGATAACTATCAAAAGTCCTTCCGCATAGTTGGGGTCTATCTTTTTAAGAATCTTATATTCATCAAGTGCTGCTCCTTTATTATCGTACATGCAATAAATGACGCCCAATTCGTAATGTGAAAATGCATCGTCTGGTTTAAGTCGGACTACCTGCTTAAAAGCCTCTATCGTCTCATTCCGCTGTCCAAGTCCGAAATATCCCCAGCCCAGGTTCCGGTAAGCATCGGCAGAATCAGGTATTAATCTAACTACTTGCTTAAAAGCGTTTACTTTTTCTTGCGTCTGTTTCTGAATGTCATAAATCTCTCCTAGTTCTTGGTAAGCTTCAGCGTAATTTGGGTTTAATCGAACTGCCCACTTGTGAGCCTCTATTGCTTCTTTCAGCCGGTTAGATTTTCTATAGGCAAGTCCCAATTTGTAATGAGCTTCAGAATTATTCGGGTTAAGACTAATCGCTTGTCGGGCAAGCTCAATATCTTGGTCCTTTTGACAAGCCAATAGCAATAAGCAAAGAATTAATAAAGCTAGCTTTCTTTTTTCAATCATATAGGTTCTACGAAATTTCCTCTACTCTTCGAGGGTTAACTCATTGGCTATTTTGCTTAGACTCCGCCTCAGCCATGAAGGAAAAAGGGCGCAGGCTGAAGCCTGCGACTAAATTCTCAACTACCCCTGACCGCTCTTAATTGCGCCACGGCTTTATGCACCATGGCGTGATATTCCTGCAAACTCTTCACCTCCAACTTGCCCCGCTTCAGGGCCCGGATGGCGTCCAGGGTGGCCCGGGCCGCGGCCAGGGTGGTGGTGTAGGGAATGTTGTACTCCAAAGCCACCCGCCTAATCGAGGTAGAGTCCCCCGGGGTGTAGCGGCCCGCGGGGGTGTTGATGACCAGGGCGATCTCCTGGCTGATCATGCGATCGGCAATATTGGGGCGGCCTTCCCGCATCTTGTACACGTCCTGCACCTTCAGGCCCTGCGCTTGCAAAAAAGCCGCGGTGCCCCGGGTGGCATAAAGGCTGAAGCCCTCCTTATCAAAGTCCCGGGCCAGGGCCGCCACCTGGGGCTTGTCTTCCTCCTTGACGCTGAAGAGCACGCCGCCCGCAAGCGGCAGCACCTGCCCCGCGGCGATCTGGGACTTGGCGAAGGCCAGGCCGAAGTCCTGATCCAGCCCCATGACTTCCCCGGTGGAGCGCATCTCCGGGCCCAGCATGGGGTCCACCCCGGGAAAGCGTTTGAAGGGAAAGACCGACTCCTTCACCGCGAAGAAAGGCGGCTCGATTTCCCGGGTGAAGCCCAGCTCATCTAGAGTATATCCCAACATGACCTTGGTGGCCAGCTTCGCCAGGGAGACGCCCGTGGCCTTGCTGACAAAGGGCACGGTGCGGGAGGCCCGGGGGTTGACCTCCAGGACGTAAATCTGGCCGTTCTTGACCGCGAACTGGATGTTGATGAGCCCCACCACGCCCAGCTCCGCGGCCAGGGCCCGGGTCTGCTCCTTGATCTCCTCCTGGATGGTTTTGGAGAGCGAGTAGGGCGGCAGCACGCAGGCCGAATCCCCGGAGTGGATGCCGGCCTCTTCGATATGCTCCATGATGCCGCCGATGACCGTCTGCCGGCCGTCGCAGATGGCGTCCACGTCCACTTCGATGGCGTCTTCCAGAAACTTGTCGATGAGCACCGGTTTGTCCGGCGAGGCCTCGAGGGCCCAGTTCATGAAGTTCACCAGCCCGGCGTCGTCCGCGACGATCTGCATGGCCCGGCCGCCCAGGACGTAGGAGGGCCGGACCAGCACCGGGTAGCCGACCCGGTGGGCCACCTCCAGGGCGTCGGGCACGCTCATGGCCGTGTCGTTGGGCGGCTGGCGCAAATTTAGCTTGGCCAGAAGCTGCTTAAAGAGCCGGCGGTCCTCGGCCCGGTCGATGGCCTCCGCGGAGGTCCCGAGGATGGGAACCCCCGCTCGGCCCAGGGGCACCGCCAGGTTCAGGGGCGTCTGCCCCCCGAACTGGAGGATGAGGCCCCGGGGATTTTCGGTGTCCACGATGTTCAGCACGTCTTCCCGGGTCAGGGGCTCGAAGTAAAGCTTGTCCGAGGTGTCGTAGTCCGTGGACACGGTCTCCGGGTTGGAGTTGACCATGATGGACTCGACGCCCATCTCCTTGAGGGCGAAGGAGGCCTGGCAGCAGCAGTAGTCGAACTCGATGCCCTGGCCGATGCGGTTGGGGCCGCCGCCTAAGATCATCACCTTGTCCCGCGCGGTCTTTCGGGACTCGTCCTCCCATTCGTAAGTGGAGTAAAAGTAAGGGGTGTAGGCCTCGAACTCCGCGGCGCAGGTGTCCACCAGCTTGTAGACCGGAGTGACGCCGTGTTCTTGGCGCATCTCCGCCACCTGCTCCTCGGTGCCGCCCCATAGGTGGGCCAGTTGGCGGTCGGAGAAGCCCATCTCCTTGGCCCGGCGGAGCACCTCCGGGAGCTGGTCCTGGCCCCGCCCCTGGCTCAGGAGCACCCCGAAGGTGGCCAGCTCCTCGGAAAAGGCCACCAGGTCCCGGATCTGGTGGAGGAACCAGGGGTCGATCTTGGTGAGCTCGTGAGCCTCCGCCACCGTCATGCCTTCCCGGAAGGCCTGGCGCAGGTAGAAGAGGCGGTTGGAGTTGGGGACCCGAAGGCGCTCCCGCAGCCTATCCGGGGGGAGCTCCGGCAAGTCCTTGCCGTCCGCGCCCAGGCCGAAGCGGGCGGTCTCGAGGGAGCGGATGCCCTTTTGCAGGGCTTCCTTGAAGGTGCGGCCGATGGCCATGACTTCGCCCACGGACTTCATGGAGATGGTGAGGCAGTCCTGGGCGCCCGGGAATTTTTCAAAGGCCCAGCGGGGAATCTTGACCACGCAGTAGTCGATGGTGGGCTCGAAGGAGGCGTAGGTCTCCCGGGTGATGTCGTTCTTGATTTCGTCGAGGGTGAAGCCCACCGCCAGCTTGGCCGCGATCTTGGCGATGGGGAAGCCCGTGGCCTTGGAGGCCAGGGCCGAAGAGCGGGACACCCGGGGGTTCATTTCGATGACCACCATCTCGCCGGTTTGGGGGTGGACGGCGAACTGGATGTTGGAGCCCCCGGTCTCCACGCCGATCTCCCGCATGATGGCCAGGGCCGCGTCCCGCATGGCCTGGTATTCCCGGTCCGTGAGGGTCTGGGCCGGGGCCACGGTGATGGAGTCCCCGGTGTGCACCCCCATGGGGTCCAGGTTTTCGATGGAGCAGATGATGACCACGTTGTCCGCGAAGTCCCGCATGACTTCCAGCTCGAACTCTTTCCAGCCCACCACCGACTCTTCCAGCATGACCTCGGTGATCATGGACGAGGCCAGGCCCTCCGCGGCCTGGACCTTCAGGTCTTCCAGGTTGTAAGCGATGCCGCCGCCGGTGCCGCCCAGGGTGAAACTGGGCCGCACGATGACGGGGTAGCCGATGGCCGGCGCCGCGGCCAGGGCTTCCTCCAAGGTGCGGACGATGGCGCTGCGGGGGACGCGGAGGCCGATGTTTTTCATAGCCTCCCGGAAAAGCTCCCGGTCTTCGGCCTTTTTGATGACTTCGGGGCGGGCGCCGATCATCTCCACCCCGTATTTTTCGAGGAGACCCGTTTCCGCCACGGCCACCGCGCAGTTGAGGCCGGTCTGACCGCCCAGGGTGGGGAGCAGGGCGTCGGGGCGCTCCCGCTCGATGATCTCCAGCACCATCTCCGGGGTGATGGGCTCGATGTAGGTGCGGTCCGCCATCTCCGGGTCGGTCATGATGGTGGCGGGGTTGGAGTTGATGAGCACCACTTCATAGCCCTCTTCCCGGAGGGCCTTGCAGGCCTGGGTGCCGGAATAGTCGAACTCGCAGGCCTGGGAGATGATGATGGGCCCGGAGCCGATGATGAGGATCTTCTTGATGTCCGTGCGCTTGGGCATGTGTTTATTTCAGGTTATTAAAACGCTCGTGATTAAAGGCCGTTGGCCTTTAATCACCAGCACACCAAACCCTGCGGGTTTGGTATTGGGGGAGGGGGCTAAGGTGCCGGCGGGCACGGAGGCCCGCCGCCACCGGGTCTTAATTACCCCAACCCTTTATAAATGGTGGAACAGGCTTTCCAGCCTGTTCTCCACCAGACCTACCGCTTGCCCCCGCCCTCCGGCTGCCGGGGCTTGATGTGCTGCAAGGGCGGGATGGTGGGGGGCTTGACCCCCTCGGGGCTGGGGGTCATCTCCACTCCCGGGGGCGGGCCCCTCCAGGTTGGTCTTGGCGTTGCCAAGATCCTGACCGGCCACTCCCTTGCCGGTCCGTTATTTCCAGCCGAATTCCAGGATGCGCTCCTGCCCGTCCACCACCGCGAGCCAGGTGCCGTCCGCCAGGGGGTGGGGGTCCACGGTGTGCATGCCCTTGGCATTCCAACCCTTGCCGCTGGCTTTCAAGGGCGGCTCCAGGGGGATTTCCCTCTCTGCATAGTCCTCCGGGGTGAGCCGGGTGATTTCCAAGGCCCTGACCTGCCGGCCGTAGGTGGGATAGTCATCCTGGGCGTAGCGGAGCAGTTTCCCGCCGAAACTGATCACCCGGCCCCCGGGCCTGGCGATGGAGGCCCCGGTAGCCACCGGGCTCTTGGGATGCCGCACCCAGGGCCCCAGCAGGTTGTCGGCCCAAAAGACTTCCAGAAATCTCTTGGTCAGGTCGCGTTTGTCCGGCACCCGGCAGGCGAAGAGCCACCACTTGCCGCCGTACTGGAAAAGACAGGGGTCCACCAGGGCCTCGGGCACCAGAACGCCGGCCAGGGTCCATTTCCGGGGGAATTCCGTGGCCCGGTAGAGACGCACGCCACAAGACTTCCCGGCCTCCGGGACCAGGTAATAGGAGCCGTCAAATTTAAAGACATACGGATAGGACAGGTGAAAAGGCTCCGTCAGGACAATCTGCCGGTAGCGCCAGGTTTTCCCGTCCTTGCTGGTGGCCAGGCCGATTTCCCCCCTCTTGCTCTGGCGGTCCAGGACTTCCATGAACAGGTACCACTCGCCGTTCTCAAAGACCATGAAGGGGTCGGCCAGCCCCCAGGCGGGCACATCCGTGACATCCCTGGCGGTGAGGACCGGATTTTTAACCCCGGGATGGCTCATTAGGTTAACAGGAGATTTGCCGGCATAGATGCCGATGGACCACACCAGCCTGGGTTCGACGAAAGGTACCTTGATGCCCTTGTTAAATACCTTGCCCAGGTAAATTCCCAGGATAAGCCCGATAACGAGGAAGACGATTCTGCCGCGCTTCCGGTTTCTGCGCATCTCAGGGAGCGGCCTCGACCAGCTTGATAAATTCGTCGAACAGGTAGTCGGCGTCGTGGGGTCCGGGGGAAGCCTCCGGGTGGTACTGCACGGAGATGGCCCTGAGCCGCGGGTGGCGCAGGCCCTCCAGGGTGCCGTCGTTCAGGTTGAAGTGGGTCAGCTCCACTTCCGGGTCCGGGATGGACTTGAGGTCCACGGCAAAGCCGTGGTTCTGGGAGGTGATCTCCACCCGGCCGCTGAGGAGGTTTTTCACCGGCTGGTTGGCCCCGCGGTGGCCGAACTTGAGCTTGAAGGTGCGCCCTCCCAGGGCCAGGCCCATGAGCTGGTGCCCCAGGCAGATGCCGAAGGTGGGCGTAACCCCCAGGCACTGGCGCAGGTTGTCCACGGCATAGGTGACGGCCGCGGGGTCTCCCGGGCCGTTGCTCAGGACAACGCCCGCGGGATTGAGGCCGAGCACTTGGGCCGCGGGAGTGGTGGCTGGCACCACCAGGACCTCCAGGCCCCTGGCCTTCAACTTCCTGATAATATTGAACTTTACCCCGTAGTCGTAGAGCACCACCTTTTTCCCGTGGCGCTGCTGCCAGAGCTCTTCCAGGCTTGGCTCCCCCGGGGGGTCAAAATCCGGCCACCAGTAGGGGCGGCGGCAACTCACCAGGGGCACCAGGTCCTGGCCCTCCATGCAGGGCACCTCCCGGGCCCGGCGCATTAGGGAGTCGGGGTCCAGGTCCAGGGTGGAGATGAGGCCCCGCATGGCCCCCACTTCCCGCAACCTCTTGGTGAGGGCCCGGGTGTCGAAGCCTTCCACCCCCAGCTTGCCGTTCTCCTGAAGGTATGCGGCCAGGTCTTGCCGGGCCCGCCAGTTGGAAGGGTGGGGGTGATACTCCTTGACCACGAACCCCTCCACCTGCACTTGCCGGGACTCCAGGTCCTCGGGGTTGACCCCGTAGTTGCCCATAAGGGGATAGGTCATGGTGACGATCTGGCCTTTGTAGGAAGGGTCGGTGAGGATTTCCTGGTAGCCGGTCATGGCGGTGTTGAACACCACCTCCCCGGCAGACTCCCCGGGGCCGGTAAAGGACCGCCCCCACAGGACCAGGCCGTCTTCCAGCGCCAGCAATGCCTTCAAAGGGGAACCTCTGAGTAAATTTATCCCAATTATAATATCACAATGCCCGGGGCCGACCAAAGATTTCCATTTTCTGGGAATCTGGAGCCGGAAAGTCCCACGGGGCGCGCCCCTTGAGGCTCGACTGCATATAACGCCCGTAGCAAGGCGATGGCGCGGCGGGCAAGGGTTTATCCTTGCCTGTCCTGGGGGATGGGGGAGCGCCCCCGGGGGTTTTGGCCGTCGGGGTCAAGTTGTGGCCTCCGGTCCCCGGGACTTTCGGTCCAGGAGGGAGAGGATCAACCGGGCCTGGCGCCGGGCAGCCCCCTGATGGGGGGCCAGGGCTGCCTGGGCCTGCTCTCCCAGGCGGCGGCGGGCCTCGGGATGTTTCAGGAGGTCCAAGGCGGCCGCGGTCAAGGAATCCGCATCCTGAACGGCAACGCCGGCCCCGGCTTCCTCAAGGATGACCTGGGCCCAACGGAAGTTGTCCAGGTGGGGTCCGTAGAAGGGGGGCACCCCCCAGGCCGCGGGCTCCAGGATGTTTTGGCCCCCGTGGGGGACCAGGCTCCCACCCACGAAGGCCAGGTCGGCCAGGCCGTAAAGCTGGAACAGGTCACCCATGGTGTCCACCACCACTACCGGTCCGCGCCGGAATTCCTGGCCGGATTTAAGGCGGCTGAAGAGCTGGCAGGTAAAGCCGTGGCGGCCCAGAAGCCGCACCAGGTCGGGGGCGCGCTCCGGGTGGCGGGGGGCCAGAAGCAGAAGCAGGGTAGGGGACGCGGACTTGAGCCGCTCATACGCCTGGAGCACCGCTTCCTCTTCCCCGGGATGGGTGGACGCGGCCAGGAAGACCGGCTCTTCCCTTGAAGGGACCTGCAAGATGTCCCGAAATTCCCGGACCTTTTCTTCGTCCCGGTCCTGGAGGAGGCGGTCGCATTTCAGGTTGCCGCCCAGGCTGAGGCGGGGGGGCGCGAGGCCCAATTTTCTTAGCCGCGCATAATCCAGGGGAGTTGACGCGGCAACCACATCAAATAAATTAAAAATATCAGCAGAATATCGCCTAAATTTAAGAAACCTTCTCAAGGAATGGTCCGAGATGCGGGCGTTCATCAGGGCCAGGCGCACGCCCCGGCGGTGGGCCTGGACCAAGAAGTTGGGCCAAAGCTCCGACTCCAGAACGACGAACACCTGGGGCTTAAGATAATCAAGGTAGCGCTTCACGGCCCAGGGCAAATCCAGGGGGAAATAGCAGATATAGGCGTGGAGCGGCGCAAAGTTTTTCCGGGCCACGGCCTGGCCGGTTTCCGTGCCGGTGGTCACGGTCAGGGCCGCGCCGGGCAACAGGGTTCGGAGTTCCCGGGCCAGGGGCAGGGCCGCCAGGACTTCTCCCACGGAGACCCCATGGAGCCAAAGGCGGGGCCGGCCCTGGGGCGGAAGGGCGTCCGGCAATCTCAAACCCAGGCGGGGCAGAAAGCTCTCGCCCCGGCCCCGGGACCTCAGGTGCCAGTAAAAATACGGCCAACCCAGCAGCCCCGCGGCGGCGCTTAACGCCTGATATATTAGATATATCGGTCTCTTATTCACATTATTTAATAATTCATCTTAACTTTTGCCAAGCCAATCCTGGCGCGCCTTCAGATAGTCGGCTAAAATTCTGGCATGGTCAAAGGCCAGCTCCCGGGGCAAAGCCTCGGGGGCAAAAACTGACAGGTCCCTGGCGTCATCCGCGGCTTGGGGGGTGCCGTGGCCCCGGGCCACGAAGACCGTGGTGATGACGTGCTGCCGGGGGTCGCGGCGAGGGTCGGAGTAAGTGTGGAATTGCCCCAGGAGGTGCACCTCCAGCCCCGTTTCCTCCCGGGCCTCGCGCACCGCCGCGGCCTCCAGGGACTCGCCGTACTCCACAAACCCCCCGGGCAGGGCCCAACCCAAAGGAGGGTTGAGGCGACGGATCAAAACCACCCCCTGGTCCTGGTATTCAATGATGATGTCCACGGCCGGCACCGGGGTGCGGTGGCGCTGGAAGCGGTGGCCGCGGCGGGGGCAGATTTCTTCCACCAGCATTTTAGTTTACATAATATATATTATCAGACATGACACCAGTTAATCCTTGAGCTCCCGTTTTACGAACTTTTTCAGGTCTTGGTAGTTCACCGCCACGATGACCCAGGTGTCGGTTTCCGGCATCCGTTGCATGGTAAAGCGGAACGGCTCCTTGCTCTTGGGATCAGAAATCGTCACCTCCGCCTCGTCGTCTTGGACCTCTATTTTGGCGACGGACACGGCCGCGGCCAGGGCCAGGATCTGGGTGTTGTCCAGGCTGCGCAGGTAGCTTTCCAGAAGGCTCCGGGCCTGCTTATCAAAGGCCTGGAATAACTTGGGCAGGAAGTGTTGGGCAAACTTGCGCCCCAGCTGTTGGCTGAAGCGGCTCCACTCATCCCCGCCGGGTTCCGGCGGAGGCAGTTCTTTACTGGAGGAGGCCGCAAGATTGCTGACAATTTCCTTAAGGTCCACATACTTAAAAAACTTATTAAAATTCCCGGTTTTGAGGGCGATGACCATCTGGTGCAGGGAATAACGGGGCGAGGTGTACCAGCGCCACCAGAGGGCGCCGGCCAGGGCCCCGGCCAGGATGACCACGGCTAGGCCGATCAGCAGTGCCCTTCGAGCCATGTGAGACTCCTTGTCATTTGGCTTGGGTATGCGCCTTATACTATAATACAGGCCGGGGAAAAAATAGAGAAATTGCGGCCATGAGCAAGGAGAAGTTGCGGGCGCGGCATAAACTGGCAAACGGCCTGTGCCTGGAGGTCTGGGACCGCTCCCGGCCGGTGGCCGGAGACCGCTGGCAGGTGGTGCTGGAGGCCAGGATGGCCGTACCGGTAACTGCTGCCAACCTGCCGGCGGAACTGGTTCCGGACGAGGCTGCGGTCGGCACGGCCCTGGGCCAGGAGGTAGTCTACTGCCGCCGGGACGAGCGGAATTTCATCGCCCTTGGGGAAGTGGCTGACATCCTTAAGGAAATGGAGTCAAGGCTGCTGGAGTTGGTACCCTCTTACCTGGGCCACCCGGACTTTGCCCCGCGCTTTCTCCGGCGCAAGTATGCGGAATACCGAGCAAAACAGTCCTGGCAGCGAGCCTGAGCCAGGGCCCAGCGGCCCCCCCTACCCTGCCGGCGCCGGCACCCGGTTCGGTAGCAGGACGCCAAGATATCAGGGTTAAGAAAAAGCATGGCGGAGTTGCCCCAGGTTTATCTGACTGCCAAAGGCTGGCGCTGGCAGCGAAGCGGCCACCCCTGGGTTTACCGGGACGATCTGGCCGCGGCGCCGGAGCTTTCGCCGGGGGACCTGGCGGCAGTCCGGGACCCGGCGGGGCGCTTCCTGGGCCAGGCCTTTTACAGCGCCACCTCTCGCATCGCCCTACGTTTTGTCACGCACGGAGAAGAGGCCGTGGACCGGGCTTTCTGGGCGGCGCGCCTGGAGAGGGCGCGGCAGTACCGCCGCCGGGTGGTGGCGGATACCGACGCCTTTCGCCTCATTTATGGGGAGGCCGACGGGTTCCCGGGGCTGGTGGTGGACTCGTACGCCGGACACCTGGCCCTGCAGTCGCTGCACCCCGGCATGGAGCGCCGCCTGCCGGAGCTGGTGGAGCTGCTGGCGCAGGAACTCTCCCCAGCTTCCGTCACCCTGCGCCATGACGCTGAGGTGCGGCGCTTGGAGGGGCTGCCCCTGGAGGTGAAGACGGTCTTCGGGGAGCTGCCGCCCCGGGTGGAAGTCAAGGAAGGCCCGGCGGGGCTCTGGGTGGACCTGCGGGAGGGCCAGAAGACCGGCCTGTTTCTGGACCAGCGGGAAAACCGGCGGGCGGCCGCAGCCTATGCCCGGGGGGAAGTGCTGGACGCCTTCGCCTACCAGGGGGCCTTTGCCATGCACCTGGCGCCCCGGGCGGCCCGGGTCACCCTGGTGGAGAGCTCCGCGGCCGCGCTGGCCCTGGCCCGGGAAAACGCCCAATTGAACGGCCTTCACAACCTGGAGCTGGTCAAGGAGAATGCCTTCTCGTTCCTGAAGGGGGCGGTGGACAAGGGTCGCGGCTTTGACCTGGTGGTCCTGGACCCCCCGGCCTTTGCCCGGAGCCGCGGGGAGCGGGCCGGAGCCCTCAAGGGCTACCGGGAGATCAACCGCCGGGCCTTTCAGTTGCTCAATCCCGGCGGGGTGCTGATAACCTGCTCCTGCTCCTACAACCTGGGGGAGGCCGAGTTCCTCGGGGTGGTGCGCCAGGCCGCGGCGGATGCCCGGCGCCAGGCCCGCGTCATGGAGCGCCGGGGCGCGGCCCGGGACCACCCGGGGCTGCTCTCCCTGCCGGAAAGCCTGTATTTGAAGTGCCTCATCCTGGAAGTGGTTTGAGGTAAGAGCCCCGCCCCGCTAGTCAATCTTGAGAGAGAGTGGCGCCCAGGCCCTGCAGCAGGTCGCTCAAGGCCTCCCAGACTTCGTCCACCGTGATCTCCGCCACCCTTTCCCGGGCCGTAATCACCCGGCTCTCAGTCTTCCAGGGGAACCAGTCCGTGGCCTTGGCCTGGGTCATCAGGGCCAGGGTGGGCCGCTTGGCCGCGGCCGCGAGGTGCAGGGAGCCGGTGTCCAGGGTCAGGGCGAGGTCCGCGCCGGCCAGCGCGGCTGCCAGGTCCTTCAGGGTGGGCGTGGGATAGGCCAGGATGGCTTGCTGGAAATGGCCCAGGACCTCGGCCGCGGCTTCGTCCTCCCCCGGGTAGGTGGGGTTATGCCGGGACCCGGGAGCCCACAGCAGCAGGACCCGGACCCGGCCCGCGGCGATGATGCGCTCCATCAAGGCGATGAAGTTCGGGAGCGGCCACTTGTTGGCCTGGAGCCGGGCGCTGATGGCCACGGCCAGTAAGGGTTTGGCAGGAGTAACCTCATGTTCCTTCTTAAATTTGGCGAACTGCCGGGCCGCCTCGGGGTCAGGGGGCAGCACCAGGTCTCCAGGCTCCCCGGTGATCCCCAAGGGGGCCAGGAGATTAAAGACCCGCACCACTTCGTGCTGCGGCTTGGTAGGCTCCGGGAAGGCTTGGTTGAAACAAAACCGGCCCGCCTTGCTCCGCACGTAGCCGATACGCAGCCGGGCCCCGGTGAAAAAGGTGTAGCGGGCCAGGGTGGGAGAATAGAGGCCGCAGCCGATGGCCGCGTCATACCTTTCCCGGCGAATCTGGCGAAAAACCCGGAGGTTGTCCCACAATACCGGCAGCTTGCTTTTGCCGGGCGCGTGCTTGGGCTTCTCCAGGACGTAAACCAGGTCCAGGTCCGGGTGGTCCCGAATGAGGTCCGCGGTGTAGGTGTTGACCACGATGGCGAGGCGGGCCCAGGGGAAGGCCTGGCGCACCGCGTGGATGGCAGGAGTGGTGCATACCAGGTCGCCGATGTTGTCCCGGCGCACGAAGAGGATCTTCTCGAAGGTCATGGCCGCGGCCGTTGCGCTTTTAAGATAACACCTGGAAGAAATATTTCCAAAGAATTAGGGAGGCCTCCGGAGACCTGGGAAAGGGCTGAGTCCGGGGTTTCCGGTAGCAGGAACGAAGACAAGGGCACCCTGCCCCCATTGACGGCCCCATGGCCCTCCAATAAAATGAAGCCATGCCGGTGAGGTGGCGCAAATGGCTGCCGGGGGCCCTGCTGCTCCTGATGGGCCTGGGTTGGGCCGGGATCGCGGCGGCGGCTGGAAATCCCGGAATCCCGCCCCGGCCGGAGTTACTGGAGCCCGCCCGGGCCCCGGCCGCGGCCCGCATCCTCCAGCAGGCGGCCCTGTCCTACGCCCCGCAGATGTCGATGGCCGACCGGGAGCGGGACATGCTGCAAAAAGCCGCGCTGGTCAAGCGTCTCCTGGACGTCCTCCAACTCAAAGAACTGCGGCGGCAAACGCTGGCCCTGGTGCCCGCCGGCACTGAGGTGTCATGGGAGGCCCTGCGCCACCGCCGCTTCCCCCGGGGCGACCAGGTGGGGGTTATCTTAAACGTGCCGGTGTGGGTGCCGGCCCGGGCCCGGCGGGTCCCCACTTACTGCGGCTTTGAGAAGAAGTGGCAGGCCGTGGCCCTGAGCACCCCCCGGCCCGCGGGGTACGTCTGGCACGTGGCCACCATGGCGGAGGTCAACGACAAGGCCGGCTACCGCCCGGATTCGATGCAGGTGGAGGTGAACAGCAAGTTCGCGCCGGTGGCGGCCCTGCTGCTGGAGTACATCTTCCGGGAGGGCTGGTACGACCCCTCGCGGCGGGTGCCCCTGTTGGTGGTGCGGGGCGGGGAGGACACCTTCGCGGCCAGCGCCGCGTCCGGGCCCGTGGCCGCGGAGTGCCTGAGCTTTCCCGACGAGGAGGGGAGCTCCCTGGCGGCCACCGTGGCCCTGTGCCGCTTCCAGAACCTGGCGGAAATTTATCACGGCCACCACTCCAAGACCTCCAACCACCGCCTGGGGCTGGCCCTGGACCTGAATGACTTTAACTTCAAAGGGGTGGTGGACGGCCCGCCCAATCCCATCAGCCGGGCGTCGCGGCAGTACAACCGGGACGCCATGAACCGGCTGGATGCCCGGCAGATGCCGGGGTGGGTTTACACTGCGGCCAAGTGGCTGGGCCTGCGCCTGCCCCAGGAATGGATCTATTTCGGCTACCATACCGACTGGGAACACTTTGACGTGGGGACGAAGTGAGTTGCCAGTGGTCGGTGGCGGGTGGATAGTGTTGGTTTTTTGTAGGGGCACAGCGTGCTGTGCCCTGGTCCCTTCATAAGCGGCCTGGGAAGGCTGCTGAGGTGCCCAAGCTGAGCTTGGGCTAAGATTTTCGTTCCCAAGCAGGAGCTTGGGAACGAGTAATGAAGAGGCAGGAAGCTTGGGAACGAGCATTAAACACTTTGACGTGGGGACGAAGTGAGAGTTGCCAGTTGCCGGGTCCCAGAGGTCAGGGGCCAGTTTTAGGTAGTGGTGGGGCGGGCGTCCCCGCCCGCCATCCTTATAATTTGTAGCCGCAGGCTTTAGCCTGCGCCGGCACCGGCTGGAAAGCCTGTGCTACCAGTCTTCTACTCGTTAACAAGCTTGGCTTGGGAACGCTGATGAGGTGCCCAAGTAAAACTTGGGCTAAAAATCCGTTCCCAAGTGCAACTTGGGAACGAGTAATGCGAAAGGCCCCTGGGTGCCAGGCTCTGCTTGGCTGGCGCCTGGGATGAGAACAGCGCACGACACGCCGTGCCCCTAGGAACAGCCGGGGGCGGCTGTTCTACATTTTTTCTGTGGCCGCCAGCTTTAGCCTTCGCCGGCACAGGCTGGAAAGCCTGTGCTACCGGTCTTCTGCTCGTTACCAAGCTTGGCTTGGGAACGCTGATGAGGTGCCCAAGTAAAACTTGGGCTAAAAATCCGTTCCCAAGTGCAACTTGGGAACGAGTAATGCAATACTGGCCACTGGCCACTGACAAAGGGCCCATGCTTCAAGATTTCATCAATCAACTGAAAGAATCCGCGGACTACCGGGACATCTTCAGCCACTGGCGCCACCTGGAGGCCCAGCCCGCGGCGTATGCCGGCGAGGTAGGGCTGCCGGGGCCCCTGGCTGAGGGGCTTAAACGCCTGGGCATTCCCCGGCTCTATAGCCACCAGGGGGAGGCCCTGGGGGCCATCCGGGCCGGCCGGCACCTGCTGGTGGCCACCCCCACGGCCAGCGGCAAGACCCTGATCTACAACCTGCCGGTGTTGGAGTCCCTGCTCCAGGACCCGGAAGGGCATGCCCTTTACCTCTTTCCCCTGAAGGCCCTGGAGCAGGACCAGCTCAAGGCCCTCCGGGAGTTGGACGCCGCCCTCCCCTCCCCTTTCTTGAGCGCGGCCATCTATGACGGGGACACGCCGCCCTCCCAGCGCCAGGCCCTCAAGGCCCGCCCCCCCCAGGTCCTCATCAGCAACCCGGACATGCTGCATCTGGGGCTTTTGCCCTATCACGCCACCTGGTCCTCCTTTTTTTCCCGCCTTCGGTTTGTGGTCATCGACGAAGTGCACACCTACCGGGGCATCATGGGGAGCCACATGGCCCAGGTGCTCCGGCGCCTGCAGCGGGTCTGCGCCCACTGGGGCGCCCATCCCCAGTTCATTTTCAGTTCAGCCACCATTGCCAAAGCCGAAGTCTTTATCAGGATGCTCACCGGCCTGGAGGTGGAGATCATCACCGGGAGCGGTGCGCCCCAGTCCGGGCGGCACTTTCTTTTCCTCAACCCGCCGGGGAGCGCGCCGGTGGTGGCGTCCCAGGTCTTCGCCCAGGCCATCCGCCAGGGCCTCAGCACCATCTGCTTCACCCAGGCCCGCAAGCTCACGGAGCTCATCCACCTTTGGTCCCAGCGCCTGGCCCCGGAGCTCAGGCGCTACATCAGCTCCTACCGGGCCGGCTTCCTGCCGGAGGAGCGCCGGGAGATCGAGCGGGCCCTGGCGTCGGGCAAGATGCGGGGGGTGATTTCCACCAGCGCCCTGGAGATGGGCATCGACATCGGCGGCCTGGACGTCTGCATCCTGGTGGGCTACCCCGGCACCATGGTGACCACCCGGCAGCGGGCGGGCCGGGTGGGGCGGCAGGGCCGGGACTCCCTCATCGTCCTGGTGGCCCAGGCCGACGCCCTGGACCAGTATTTCATCAAGTACCCCGACGAGTTCTTCGGCCGGGAGCTGGAGGCCGCGGTGGTGGACCCGGACAACCCCTTCGTGGTTAAGGCCCACCTGCCCTGCGCCGCCCAGGAACTGCCCCTGGAAGTGGGAAAGGAGGCCTTTTTCGACCTCCAGGCCCACGGGGAGGTCCTTGGGGAACTGGCCCGGGAGCGGCAGCTCTTGCAGAGCGCCCGGGGTGACAGCTGGTTCCCCCGGGCCCGGTTTCCCCAGAAGGAAGTGAACATCCGGGGGCTGGGGGAGAGCTTCGCCATCTTCCGGGAAGGCCAGAAAAAGCCCCTGGGCTCCATTGACGGCCACCGGGCGCTGAGGGAGTGCCACCCGGGCGCGGTGTACCTGCACAAGGCCCAGACCTGGGTGGTGGAGCGCCTGGAGCTGGCCCGGCGCAACGTCTGGGTCACCCCCATCGAACCCAATTATTTCACCCGCATCCAGACGGAAAAGGAGACGGAGATCCTGGAGGTGCTGGAATCCCGGCCGGTGGCCTCTTTCAAGGCCTCCATGGGACTCCTCAAGGTCACGGAGCGCCTGCTGGCCTACGAGAAGCGCCGCCTGCCGGGGCAGGAACTCCTGGGGACCGTGGCCCTGGATTTACCTCCCCAGGTCTTTGAGACCGTGGGCATGTGGCTGGAGATCCCCGACCCGGTGAAAAACGACGTTTATGCGGCCGGGGGCCATTTCATGGGGGGCATCCACGCCCTGGAGCACGCGCTCATCAGCATGTTCCCCCTCTTCGCCCTGGCGGACCGCTACGACATCGGCGGCATCTCCCACCCTGCGCACCCCCAGGTGGGACGGGCGGCCATCTTCATTTACGACGGCTATCCCGGGGGGGTGGGCCTGTCAGCCCGGGCTTACGAGATCTTTGAGGAACTTCTGGGCCGCACCCGGGAGCTTATTTCCGCCTGTCCCTGCGAGGACGGCTGCCCCTCGTGCATCCATTCGCCCAAATGCGGCTCCGGCAACAAGCCCCTGGACAAGGAGGCGGCGCTAAGCATCGCGGAGATGCTCCTGGGGGTGGCCCAGACCCAGGCCGAGCCCCCGGCCCCGGTCCTCACCGTGGCAGAGCCGGCCCCTCCCCCCATTTCCACCCCGGCAGGCTCCATCCAGGTCCCCTGGCTCAAGGCCCGCCGGGTGGGGTTCCTGGACCTGGAGACCTGCTGCTCCGCCGCGGAGGTGGGGGGCTGGGGCCAGTGCCACCGCATGGGGGTGTCCCTGGCGGTCCTCCGGGAGAGCCAGCCGGAGCAGGTGACGGTGTACCGGGAAGGCGACCTGGAGCACCTCTGCCGGCGTCTGGC
>Ga0315268_10003799_pt1 | contig 16534 bp, 16 predicted proteins | sample C1_top_MG_FD_204535 | JGI IMG/M metagenome (GOLD analysis project Ga0315268, IMG submission 204535) | Sediment microbial communities from Yellowstone Lake, YNP, Wyoming, USA - C1_top | ecosystem: Environmental > Aquatic > Freshwater > Lake > Sediment | place: USA: Wyoming | collected 2017-08-01
GTCGGTAGTGGCGTAGATCGTGCGGCGTCAGGCAAGACGCGCGCCCCTTCTGGAACCCATCTTGACCGCCCCCGGCAACGTCGCTACAGAAACCTGCACGCGCGGACGCGGTCCGTGCTGATCGCGAGCGCGGCGGAGATCGTAGCGAGTGACGCGGGACTCTCCGGCGAGTCTCTGACTCAACACATTTTTGGGTAGACACGCTATGGATACGGGGATTGCCGCAATCAACGAGAGCGTCAAGGAAGCGTCGGCCTTCGCGTACCGGTTGCGCGAGGAGGTCGGCACCATCATCGTCGGCCAGCGTTACCTGATCGATCGCCTCCTGGTTGGCCTGCTGGCGAATGGCCACGTGCTCCTCGAGGGCGTCCCGGGCCTCGCCAAGACCTTGTCGGTCAAGACGCTGGCGCAGGCGATCGCGGCGAGCTTCCGCCGCATCCAGTTCACGCCCGACCTCCTGCCCGCCGACCTGATCGGTACGCTGATCTACAACCCGCGCGACGGGTCGTTCACGACCAAGCGCGGTCCCATCTTCGCGCAGATCATCCTTGCCGACGAGATCAACCGCGCCCCTGCCAAGGTGCAGAGCGCGCTCCTAGAGGCGATGCAGGAGCACCAGGTGACGATCGGCGACGAGACGCACCCGCTGCCCGAGCCGTTCCTCGTCCTCGCCACCCAGAACCCGATCGAGCAGGAGGGCACCTACCCGCTCCCCGAGGCGCAGGTCGATCGCTTCATGCTGAAGCTCCGCATCGGCTATCCGTCGCGCGAGGAGGAGCGGCAGATCCTCGACCGCATGGCGGTGACGAGCGACCATCGCCGCGTCGCGCCCGTGGTCACCACCGCCGACGTCCTGCAGGCGCGCGCGCTCGTCGATCAGATCTACATCGACGACAAGATCAAGGAGTACATCGTCAACATCGTGTTCGCGACGCGCGAGCCGGCCACGTACGGCCTCGACCTGGCACCGCTCATCGAGTACGGCGCCTCGCCGCGGGCGACGCTCTACCTCACCCTGGCGGCGAAGGCGCACGCGTTTCTCCAGGGGCGGGGCTACGTCACGCCGCAGGACGTGAAGTCGATCGGCCCCGACGTGCTGCGCCACCGTGTCATCGTCACCTACGAGGCCGAGGCCGAGGAGATCGACGCCGACGAGGTCGTGAAGCGGGTCTTCGACGGCGTGCCGGTTCCCTGAGCGACTCGTCTTGATGAAGGCTAGCCGGTGCGCCGGCGGGTGAGAGATCGGCATGCTGCCACGGGAACAGCTGAAGGCGGTGCGCAAGATCCAGATCCGCACCAGCCACCTGGTCAGCGATGTTTTCGCTGGTCAGTACCAGAGCGTCTTCAAGGGCCGTGGCATGGAGTTCGCCGAGGTCCGACTCTACCAGCCCGGGGACGAGGTCCGCACCATCGACTGGAACGTCACCGCGCGCACCGGCGCACCGCACGTCAAGCGCTACGCCGAGGAGCGCGAGCTCACCGTGATGCTGCTGGTCGACGCCAGCGCCTCGACCCAGTTCGGGAGCGTGCGGCAGCTGAAGAGCGCGCTTGCCGCCGAGCTGGCGGCGCTCTTTGCTTTCTCGGCGATCACCAACAACGACAAGGTCGGGCTGGTCATCTTCAGCGACCGCATCGAGCTGGCGTTGCCGCCGCGCAAGGGGACGCACCACGTCCTGCGGGTGATCCGCGAGGTGCTCTCGCTCCGGCCGGCCGGCCGCGGTACCGACATCCCGGCGGCGCTCGAGCACCTGGACAAGGTCACCAAGCGGCGCTGCGTCGTCTTCATCCTCTCCGATTTCCTCGATCCCCGGTGCCGCCAAGCGCTCCGCATTGCGGCCCGGCGCCACGACGTCATCGCCGTCGTTCTCGAGGATCCGCGCGAGGCGGTCTTTCCGTCCGTCGGCCTGGTCGAGCTGGAGGAGGCCGAAACCGGCGCGCGCCACGTCGTCGATACGGGCGACCGCGTGGTGCGCGAGGCCTTCGCCCGCCACGCGGCGGCCGCGCGCGCCGAGCGCGACCGCGGGCTCCGCGCCGCCGACGTCGATGCCATCGTCGTCGGCACCGAGCGGCCCTACATCCAGGCGCTGCTGCGCTTCTTCCGCATGCGCGAGCGCCGGCAGTGACATGAGCCCCGCGAGCGCGACCCGATCGCGACTGCCGCTCCGACTCGCGTCCGTACTCACCTGCGTGCCGGCTGTGCTGCTGCTGGCGCTCGTCGCGGCGACCTCGGCGACGGACACGGTCGCCGGTGGAAGCGCCGGCGCCGCCGGTGGTACCGGCGTTCCGAGCGGCACCGGTGATGCGGGTAGCCCCGGAGCCGCCGCCGGCGCCGCAGCTGCGGGCGGCACGGGTGCCGCAGCCACGGCACCGCCGCCGGTCGATGTCCACGCCCGGACCGACCCGGCGATCGTCACCATCGGCACGCGCTTCCGTTTCACCGTCGAAGTCGCGACGGCACCCGGCGCCGAGGTCGTCTTGTCACAACCGGCCGAGAAGATCGGCGACTTCGACATCGTCGACTTCGGCGACACACCACCGGCCACACGCGGCGGCAAGACGGTCGTCACTCGCTGGTACGCGCTCGTTGGCTACGAGCCCGGCGATCACTTGGTGAAGTCGCCGCCGGTGTACTTCCGGCGCCCGGGCGAGGATCTCACAGAAGCGCCCGCGGATGAGGTGCTGGTATCTATTGATAGCGTGCTCGCCAAGGCCGGCAACGCGAGCGACGTCCGCGACATCAAGCCGCCCGAGGAGCCGCCGATCGACTGGCGCCTGTACTACGTTGCCGGCGCGAGCCTGGCGGCGATGCTCGCGCTCGGCGTGCTGCTCTATCGCGTCTTGAACCGTGAGCGACAGGCGCGACCGGCACCGCCGCCACCCCCGCCGCACGAGGTTGCGATCGAGGCGCTCGCGTGGCTACGCCGCCGCGGCCTGATCGAAGTCGGCGCCTTCAAGGAGTACTACTCGATGCTCTCCGGGATCGTGCGCACCTACCTGGAGCAACGCTTCCGGGTGCACGCGCCGGAGATGACCACGGAGGAGTTCCTCTTGAGCAGTGCCCGCAGCGGCCGGCTGCAGAGCGCGCATCGCACGCTCCTCGGCGAGTTCCTCTCCGAGTCCGACCTGGTGAAGTTCGCCCGCCATCTGCCGACGGTCGCGGACAGCGAGCGCGCCTACGCGGCGGCGCGACGCTTCGTCGAGGAGACGGCCGGCGATCACGAGACGGACGCCGTAGCGGGCGCCGGCAGAGCGGCGGGCGGTCGTGCACGTGGCAGCGACGGCGTCACCGCCGCTGCCAGCCGTGCAGCAACCGCCGGCGGCGCAGCCGCAACCGACGCCAGCGCGTCGCGCGGCGGCCTCGCGACCGGCGACAACGCCGCAGCGCGTTCACACGGGGGGGGCCGTGCGGCTCGCTAGCCCGTGGTTCCTCCTCCTGCTCGGCCTTCTGCCGATCGCGCTCCGCTGGGGCCTCCGGCCCGAGCGCCGCGCCGCCCTGCGCTATCCGACCCTCGAGGTGGTCCGCGCCGCCGCACCCGCGAGCGCCGCCCGCCGGCGCACGATCCTCGGCGCGCTGCGCGCCGCTGCCCTTGTCCTCATCGTGCTCGCGCTGGCGCGCCCGCAGCTCGGCACCGCCGCGACCCGCTTGCACCGCGAGGGCGTCGACGTGGTACTCGCGGTCGACGTCTCGGGCAGCATGCTCGCCGAGGACTTCACGCTCGCCGAGGGGCGCGCCAGCCGCCTCGACGTCGTCAAGTCGGTGGTGAAGGAGTTCGTCACCGCGCGGCCCGAGGACCGCATCGGCTTGGTGGTGTTCGCGGCCCGGCCCTACACGCAATGCCCGCTCACCCTCGACCACGGTTGGCTGCTGCAGAACCTCGACCGCGCCAAGATCGGCATGATCGAGGACGGCACCGCGATCGGCTCGGCGCTCGCCGCGGCGGTGAACCGTCTGCGCCCGTCGACCGCTCGCAGCAAGTTCGTCGTGCTTCTGACCGACGGGCAGAATAACGCCGGGCGCATCACGCCGCAGACCGCCGCCGATGCCGCCGCGGCGCTCGGCATCAAGGTCTACACCGTCGGCGCCGGCACGCGTGGTCTCGCTCCCTACCCGGCGCAGGACTTTTTCGGCAACAAGGTCTACCGTCCGATGCAGGTCGACATCGACGAGGACACGCTGAAGAAGATCGCCATGGCAACCAACGCCCGCTACTTTCGGGCAATCGACACGGCGAGTCTCCGTGACGTCTATGCGGAGATCGATCGCAGCGAGAAGACACCGTTTGAAGCGCCGCAGTTCCTCGACTACCGCGAGGTCTATCCCCTGCTCGCGTGGCCGGCGCTGGCGCTGCTGCTGCTCGAGGTCGGCCTGGGGGAGACCGTGCTGCGGAAGCTGCCATGATGTACGCGAGGAACGTGATGAGCACGACGGGGCTGCCATGATCCTGTGGCGCGACTCGATCAGCCTCGTGGCGCTGGCCGTGCTCCCGGCGCTGGTGGCCTTCTTCGTCTGGGCGCGCCGGCGGCGCCGGCAGGCGCTCGTCGCCTTCGTGGCCGCCGGCCTGCTGCCGGCGGTGGCGCCGGACCTCGACCCCCGGCGGCGCGCCGCGCGCGCCACGCTGATCGCCGCCGCAATCCTGTGCCTGATCGTCGCGCTCGGCGGTCCGATGTGGGGCTTCCGCTGGGAGGAGGTCCGGCGCGAGGGCATCGATCTCATCGTTGCCGTCGATACCTCGCGCAGCATGCTGACCACCGACGTCAAGCCGAGCCGGCTGGCGCGCGCCAAGCTGGCGGTGCAGGATCTCGTGAGCCAGCTCCGCGGCGACCGCATCGGCCTGGTGGCGTTCGCCGGAACCGCGTTCGTGCAGTGCCCCCTCACCCTCGACTACGGCGCCTTCGGGCAGAGCCTGGAGGCCGTCGACGTCGGCATCATCCCCAAGGGCGGCACCGCGCTCGCCGCCGCCATCGATGCAAGCCTCGACGCCTTCGACGGGCGCGAAGGCAAGCACCAGGCCATGGTACTGATCACCGACGGCGAGGACCACGAGGGCAAGGTCAAGGAAGCGGCGGAGCGGGCAACCACGCGCGGCGTCAAGATCTATACCGTCGGCATCGGCACCGCCGACGGCGAGCTGATTCCCGGCGAGTCGGGCGGCTACGTGAAGGATCGCAGCGGGCAGGTGGTGAAGTCGCGCCTCGACGAGGAGACGCTCAAGCAGATCGCGATCGACACCGGCGGGGTGTACCTGCACGCGAGTGGCGCCTCGCTGGGGCTCCCCGAGCTCTACCGCGACTACATCGGCACGATGGAGAAGCGCGAGCTCGCGAGCACGCTCGAGCGGCGCTTCGAGCACCGCTTCCAGATCCTGCTCGCCCTTGCCTTTGTACTGCTCCTCGGCGAGCCGCTGATCGGCGAGCGCCGCCTGCCAGTCGCGCGGCCCGCGCGCCGGCGGCGCTGGTGGCGGTGGGAACGCCGCCGCACGGAGCAGCTCGCTTGATGCCGATGACGGGACCGAGGCACGTGACGCCGGCGCGAGCACCGAGCCGCGAGCGCGACGCGATATGCCGCGTGCCTGGCGATTGCAGCACAGGGATTCATGAATTACCCGAGCAAGTCGCGCGCTGGCGGCTTCCGGTGGTGGCCGTGATGCTCGCGGTCTGCTCGATCGGCTGGCTCGATCCGCACTCGCGCGCGCGCGAGGCCAACCGGCTCTTCGCCGCGGGCCAGTACGACGCCGCCGCGGCTGCATACAACGAGGCGCTGGTCGATCACCCCGACTCACCGCTTCTGCACTTCAACTTGGGCGACGCGGCTTACAAGCAGGGCAAGTACGACGATGCGATCAACGCGTTCCAGCAGGTTCCGACCGGCGACGACGATCCGGCACGCACGGCCCGCGTGGCGTACAATCTAGGCAACGCCAAGTACCGGCTCGGGGAAGCCGCGGAGTCGTCCGACCCGAAGACCGCGCTGACTCGCTATGCGGAGGCGCTCGCTGCCTACCGCCGTGCCATGGGCGCTGCGCCCGACGACGTGGACGCCAAGTTCAATCACGAGTTCGTCACCAAGAAGCTCGAGGACCTGAAGAAGAAGCTCGAAGAGCAGCATAAGCAGCAGGAAGAGCAGAAGCAGCAGGCAAACCAGGAACAGCCCGAGGGCGATCAACAACAGCAGGATCAGCAGGGCAAGCAGGACCAGCAGGGCGAGGACGAGGAGAAGAAAGCGCAGCAACCGCAAGCGGGAGAGGAGCAGCAACAGCAGCCTGCGTCGCAGAACGCGCAGCAGGAGCCCGCGGGCGGCGGTGAGCAGGAGGCCGCCGAGAAGTCGGAGGGCGAGCTGTCGCGCAACGAGGCAACCGCGCTCCTCGACTCGCAGCGCGACCAGGAGGTCCGGCCGGACGAGATCGTGCGCAAGCTCCAGGGTGCGGTGGTCGCCGAGCCGGCGCAGGACTGGTGACGCCGATGGGCATGGCGCACCGCACGTCGTCGTCGCGTGGTTCGGCTTCCCGCGCGGTCCACTGGCTTCTAGCCCTCGAGCTGCTTCTCCCTCTCACCCTCGCGTACGCCGCGGCCTTTGCGGCCGAGGTGTCGGTGCGCGCCTGGGTCGACCGCCCGCAGCTCAGCGTTGGTGAGACCGCCGATCTCGCGGTCGAGGTGAGCGGGGCGCGGGACGCGCCCGCGCCCGAGATCGCGAATACCGACGGGCTCGGCGTCCGCTACGTCGGTCCCGCGACGCAGATCTCGATCGTGAACGGTCAGATGTCAGCGTCGATCACGCACCACTTCTCGGTCGCGGCGCTGAAGCCTGGCTCGTTCACCATCGGCCCGATCCGCGTCGACTACGGCGGCAAGCGCTACGAAGCGGGAAAGGTCTCGCTGCAGGCCGTCGCGACCGCCGCGCCCGGTGCTGCCCAAGCCGCACCCGGCGCCGGTGCGCCAGCGGCTGGGCCCGCTGGCGGTCCGCAGGCGGGTGCCCCGGGCGGTCCGCAGGCCGGTGCTCCGGGCGGAGCTCGCGGAGCGGCCCCGGCCGGCGATCAGCTCCGTCTCGTGCTGTCGGCGCCGAAGACGTCGGTTTACCTGCACGAGCGCATGTCTCTCAGCCTGAAGCTGTACGTGGGGAACATCCGCGTGTCCGACGTCCAGTACCCGACGATTCCCGGTGACGGCTTCGCGCTCGAGCCCTTACGTGAGCCCGCGCAGCGGCGCGAGCAGACAGCCGAGGGCATCTTCCAGATCGCCGACTTTGTAACCACGCTCACCCCGCTCCGCAGCGGCGCGCTCACCGTCGGCCCGGCGAAGCTCGAGCTCAACGTGCTCGCGCGCCAGCGCGGTGCCGATCCCTTCTTCGATCGTTTCTTCGGGAGCGATCCCTTTGGCGCGACGCGCCGGCCGATCGAGATCACGTCCGAGGCGTTGAGTCTCGACGTTCTGCCGCTTCCCGAGGCAGGTAGGCCGGCGGACTTCTCCGGCGCCGTCGGCCGTTTCGAGTTCGCGGTCGCGGCCGCGCCTCGCGAGGTGCGCGCGGGCGATCCTGTCACCGTTACCATGACGATACGTGGCGAGGGCAGCCTCGAGAGCCTCACGACGCCCGCGATCGCCGCCAGCGATGCTTTGCGCGTGTACCCGGTTCAGCCCACGAGCCCGGCAGCAGGCACGCCGGCCACGACGCACGAGGCCGCAGCCAAGCCGGCCACGGTGCAGGAAAAGGTCTTCGAGCAAGTGGTGATCCCGCAGTACCCGGGACCCTTGAGCCTCCCCGAGATCCGCTTCAGTTACTTCGATCCCGCAGCCGGTGCCTACCGCACGATCAGCCAGCCGCCGATCGCTCTTACGGTTCAGCCATCGGCCGAACCGGCGGCAGCCGCAGTCGTCGGAGCTGTACCGGCGGTGCCGGCGGCAGAGCCGCTCGGGCGCGACATCGTCTTCATCAAGGATGCGCCGGGTGATCTGGTCCCGATCGGTGAGCGACGCTATCGCAGCATTGGCTTCTGGGCGTACCAGCCGCTGCCGGCGCTCACCTGGCTTGCGGTCGTGCTCTATGATCGGCGCCGCCGCCGTCTCCACGGCGACCCGCGCTACGCGCGTTTCACGCGCGCCGGGCGCGAGGCGCGCCGGGCGATCGCCGCCGCCGGCGACGCGCTCCACGCCGGCGACCACGCCGCCTTCTACGATACCGTCGCGCGGGCGCTGAGCGACTATCTCTCCGCCAAGCTCGACCTGCCACCGGGCAGCGTGACGGCGGACACCGTCGACACCTGCGTGCGCGCGCGGGGCCTGTCGGAGCGCGTCGCGAGCGACCTGCGGGATTTCTTCTCCACCTGCGAGCGGGTGCGCTTTGCACCGGCAGCCGAGGCCGACGGCGACATGCAGCGCACGCTCGAGCGCGCCGGCGCCATCGTGCGCGCCCTCGAGCGCGAGCGCCGCCTCGCGTCTCCACTCGTGGCCGGTCTGCTGATCGTGGCCGGTATCCTGGCCGCGGGCGCTGTCGGCGCCGCCGGGCCGGCTGGCGCCGGTGACAACCCCAATGCGATCTTCTTCCGCGCCGGCGCGCTCTACGGCGAAGAGCGCTATACCACCGCGGCGGCGGAGTACGAGAGGATTCTCGCTGGCGGTTTCGAGAGCGGGCACGTCTACTTCAACCTCGGCAACGCTTACTTCAAGGCGGGCGACGTCGGGCGCGCGCTGCTCAACTACGAGCGCGCCCGACGCCTGATCCCGCGCGACCCCGATCTGCAGGCCAACCTCGCCTACGCGCGCAGCCTGAGCGGTGCGGACGACGGCCAGCCGCTCTACGCCCGGCTCCTTTTCCCGCTCGCCGAGCGGCTGAGCACCGACGAGGCGTTGCTTGCGGCGAGCCTCGTCTACAGCGCCCTCATGCTCCTCCTCGTCGCGGCGCGCCTCCTGGCGGCGGTGCGGCGAAGCGCGTCGGCCGCGACGATCGTCGCGGGCGTGGTGCTGGCGGTCCTGCTCAGCTCCGGCGCCTATCGCCTGCTCACCCTCGATCTCCCGACCTATGCGGTGGTCGTCGCGGCCGGGGACGCGACCGTTCGCTTCGAGCCGTCGGCGACCGGCACGGTGCACTTCCAGGCCAAGCCCGGCAGCGTCTTGCGCTTGCTCAGCGAGCGCGAGAGCTGGGCGCAGGTGGCGCGCGGCGACGGCACGCGTGGATGGATCGAGCTCGCAGCGGTGGCGAAGCTGTAGCGCACGCGCTACGCTAAAGCCGTAAGGTCACGGAGCGTCCGTCGCACGCACGCGAAAGTTCGCCGCAACCACGGGAAGGCGATCACGATGTCACGAGAGATCCTCGTCGCGATTAAGAAGGACGGCGCGGAGACCCGCTACCTCCTGGAGGTGTTTCCGGAAGGAGAGCACTGGACGAGCACGCTCGCGAGGCTCGACGCCCGGGGCGAGCCCGAGTCCGAGCGCGTCGCACCCCGTTTCTACGGCCTCACTGCCGACCAGGCACGCCGGCGCATGATCTCGGTGCTGGAGAACGACTACGACGAGGTGCGACCGCTCCTCGAAGCGTGAGCGGTCGCGCTGCCCCATCGGGTTGCCGGGCGCTGCGAGCGCTGCGGCCTGACGTGAACGTCAAACCCGCGGCGTGCGGGAAGCAGTGCCGAGCCGGTCTCTAGAAGCGACCGCCGCGGCCGCCGCCGCCGCGGCGGTCGCGGCCGCCGCCGCCGCCGCCGCCGCCGGTTCGCGGGCGGGCCTCGTTCACGTTGATGCTTCGCCCCTTCAGGTCGTTACCGTTCAGCGCCTGCATGGCCGCGTTCGCTTCCTGCTGCGACGGCATCTCGACGAACCCGAATCCCTTCGACTGCCCGCTGTACTTGTCTTTGACGACCTCAGCCGAGGTGACCTGACCGTGTGCCGAGAAGGCGTCGCGGAGATCCGCATCCGTCACCTCGTAAGACAAGTTTCCGACATACAGCTTCATGACGATTCTCCTCTGCATCGGGGCGGGGTCGCCCGGTTTCACCGCTCACCGAACGCCACCTGTTGTCGTCGCCGTGTATACCCAAATGGTCGAGCCGGAAGCATGCGCTTGGACGGATTTCGGCGCACGCTAGCAGGGGGGCGCCGCGGGTACAACCGCCGGGTCACACCGCCGGGTCGCCCGGCGGTGAGGTCACGCAGGGTCCCGCGCCGTGCCCATCATTGGCCCGCGTGCGTGCGCTCCTTCGTTAGGTCGGGGGTGAGGTTCAGGAACGGGACCGTCCCGCTGCCGGAGAACTGCGGCAGGATGCCGTTCCAGCGGTCGATCGCCTTCGACTGGATCAGCAGCGGCGTCAAGGCCTCCTGCAGGAGCCGGTTCGCCTCGGCTTGCGCCTTGGCCTTCACGAGAGTCGCCTGCGCGTCGCCCTCCGCCTCGGCGACCTTCGCCTTGGCGAGCGTCTGCTGGCGCTGCAGCTCGTACTCGGCCTGCTGCGCCTGCTGCTGCGCCGCCATCTTCTGCTGCATCTGCGCCTCGATCGCCTGCGGCAGGTGGCTGGCGCCGAGGTTCACCTTGTCGACGACAAAACCCATCTTGGTCATCTGGGCGGCAAGGTGGTCCTGGATGCTGTCCTGCAGACTGCCGCGCTGGTTGGCGATCAGGTCGGTGAGCGCCATCTGGCCGGCGACGTTCTGCGCGACGGTGATGATCGTGCGGCGGATGAACGTCGCCTCGATGTCCTCGATGTCGGCACCCCGGAAGGCGCGGAAGACGTCGGCGGCCTTCTCCTGGCTGGTGTTGTAGGTGACTGAGATGTCTTGGCGGATGTGCTGGCCCTCCCGGGTCGGCAGGTCGATCGAGTCGTCGCCGCGCGCCGAGCCCTCGGCCGCGCGCGCTACCATCGTGTAGGTACGCAGCGCAACCGGGTAGGACTGCACCTGCGTTATCCATGGAATGCGCCACACGATGCCCTGGCCGGTCGCCCGCAGGCTGCCCGACCAGCGGTTGAACACGACTCCGGAATTGCCGGGCCGGATGACCGTGAAGGAGTTGTAGAGCGCGGCCAGCACGAGCACGATGATCGCGAGTGATGCGAGACCTCCCGCCGCACGCGCCTGCGCTTGAAGATCGATCCGGGCGTCACCGTTTGTCGCCATAGTCAGCCTCCCTTCGTCTGCGCTGGGTGTACATGCCGTCGCCTCTCCGCACGAGAGGGATCACGGTCGCTCCGCTCTTCCCCGTCCAACGCCGCAACAGCGCGCGCTCGATGCGCCGGCGCAGCGGCGCCAGTGCCGCATAGCACACGCCGACAATGGCGAGCAGGACAACGACCTCCGCGAGCGCCACACCCGGATTCTCGCGGGCTGCGCGCGCGGGGTCAAGCGCGCTCCGAGACGCGCCCCGGCACGGCAGGCCGGCGCTATCGTGGCGTCGCGGGATTCGGGTAACGAGCAGTATCGCGCCCGGTCGTTGCTACTGGACGATCTCCAGCAGCTCCACCTCGAAGACCAGCGTGGCGCCCGGCTTGATCTTGGGCGGCGCGCCGCGGTCGCCGTAGGCGAGATCCGAAGGGCACACGAGCTTGCTCTTGCCGCCGGCCTTCATTAGCTGGAGCCCCTCGGTCCAGCACTTGATGACGCCGTTCAACGGGAACGTCGCCGGCTGGCCGCGCTCGAGCGAGCTGTCGAAGACGGTGCCGTCGGTGAGCGTCCCCTTGTAATGGACCTTCACCTGGTCCGTGGCCTTCGGCGCCTCGCCCGTGCCCGGTGTGATTTCCTGGAAGATAAGGCCCGAGGCCGTCTTGGTCGCGCCCTTCTCGGCGGCCGCCTTGTCGAGAAACGCTTGGCCGGCCTGCTTCTCGACGGCGGCCCCAGCCGCAACGCGACTGCGCTGGAGGTCCTGGAGCTTCGCCAGGTAGTCCTTGAGTTCGACCTTGGGGGAATGCTTCAGCACGGCATCGGTGAGTCCCGCCTTCACCCGCTCGAGCTCCGCTTCACTCAAGTTGAAGCCGGTGAGCGCCTGGCTCATGCTCAGGCCGAGCGCGTAGAACGCCTTGTCTTCGTCGGTCTTCAACTCGAGCCCGGCAGCACCACCCTGTCGCTCGGCGCTTCCCTTTGGTTCGCTGCTGCCACCACCACAGCCGATAATTGTGGCGAGGGAAATGGTGATGAGGCCGACGGTAAGAATCCTGATCCGCATGAGTGGCTCCCTCTGAGCTCTGTGACGTGCCAGCGGCCTAGTATCCGCGTTCCGCCTGGGACGCAAGGTGCGTGGCAAACTGAGAACGTCGGGACAAGGCTCGTACCGCGTGTTGGCTCTTCCCCCGTCCTGCGCCTGGCTACAGCGGGGGCGGTGTCGTCACGCCCTCGCAGTCGAGACAACTTGCGGGCGTTGGGATCAGTGGATCGGCGGGCGGTCGGCGGACGCGGTGTCCGCGTCCGGACGGGCGGCGGGCAGCGGACGTTCGACGAGCGGCGCGCCGCGCTGGCGCTCCCAGCCTTGCTGCTGCCAGTTGAACCCGCGCGCGGCCCGCACGCGCCGGTACGCGCGCGTGCCGTGTGCGTTCTGGTAGCGCCAGAGGGCGCGGGCTAGGAGCGGGAGCTCGGGGATCCAGAAGCGATCGGGGAGCGGCTCGACGGGTGCGGCGGGCACGAGCGCGAGCCGCGCGAGCGCGACACCTTCGCCTTCCTCGTAGGTGCGACGCGCCAGCACCGTGCCGTCGGCGGCCACGATCTGCGCCTCCCCGAGGTAGTGCGAGGGGTAGGACACGAGCGGTAGGAGCGGTGTCGCGCAGACGAACCGGCTGCAGTGCGATGCGTGGATCAGCGGCGCGCCCGTCAAGCGCGCGAAGCGGGCCGGTGTCTCCCGCATGATCGCGCGGTTTGTCGCATCGGACCCGCGGAGCAGCGCACGAACCAGCGGCCATTCCGGTGTCGTCCACCAGCACGAGCCGCCGACGACCAGACGCACGCGACCCCGCAGCCGCTTGGCGGTGCGCGTCCGCACCAGCTCCCAGCACACCGCCGCGCCCACCGTGCCGAGCGGCGTCGCGATGATCCCGTCGTCGCTGCCGCCGACGTAGTAGGCGTTCTCCCACATCGTCGGCTGATCCTTGTCGTGCTGCCCGAGCACGCCCTCGGGCCCGGCAAGCACGAAGCGGTTGTAGGCCTCGCCGTTCTCGGCGGCGATGAACGAGCCGCCCACAATGCCGTGATGCGCCCGCGCCAGGTCGCAGAGCAGCTGCGTCGCCGCGCCGTCGGGGGGCAGCGCCACCTGGCGGAGCGCCGTGTGGAAGCCGATTGCGCTGGTGAAGAACTCGGGCAGCAGCACCCAGTCGGCGCCGCGGTCGAAGGCCGCGCGCACTAGACGCTCGGCGCGTGCCAGATTGCCGGCGACGTCGCCGAGGCGGGCATCCATCTGGATCGCGGCGGCGGTGATGGTGAGGCGCTCGGCCATCGACCCATCCTTACACTGCGGCTCGCACGGGCACTAGGTCGAGGGCCGACGCGGCCTCACCACTTCGCGTAATGGCTCTCGGCGTAGCCGAGCATGCCGTCGATCGCGATGCGCTCGCCGCCGGCGGTTGCGAGTGAGCCGTCGTAGCGCCCGAAGAGCTGGTTGAAGTTGCTGGCGACGATCCAGGCATTGATGCGCTCGACGTGCTTCCCCTCGGGGCGGAACTCGAGCGCGAGCCGCCCGTCGAACGAGCCGATCCGCCAGGGCTGCATGAGGTCGCGGCGGTTGTAGTCGAAGGCGACGACGTCGAGCTTGTGCAGCCGGCCGTCGACCCAGAAGCAGCTCTCGGTGAAGCTCGTCTCGTTGACACCACAGGACACGTTCATGCCCACCACGCGGCCATCGGCGACGCGGCCGGCGAGGCACCCCCAGTTCCAGAACGTCTGCCGGCGCATGAAGCCGGCGCTCCAGTCGTGGTGGCCGTGGAGGTGGAGTGCGCCGAGGTCGTAGGTCCGTCCCTCCCACGTGAGCGTGCCCGCAACCTCGAGGCCGGCCGTCTTGCGGGCGTACACCCAGCCGGTCGCGCCCGCCCGGGTGCAGATGCGCATCGGATCGATGGGCGGGCGCTCCTCGCTGAAGACGGCATCGACGGCGACGCCGCACGCGAGGTCAGCGCGCAGCCGGCGCTCACGCGGGCGCTCGCCGGCGCTCATCTCGATTCGATTCTTGCCGCTCTGAAACGTGCACGTGCCGCTCTCGGGCGTCTGCGTGAAGCGCATACCGAGACCGAGCGGGCGCGTGAAGCCGTGCTCCGCGAAGCGACGCGTCCGCGGCTCGTAGCAGTACACGAACGCCGTGCCGACGTACCTCAGGTCGGCGATGGCGCAGCCGAACACGAGATCCTCGGAGAGCGCGCCCAGAAACTGGAACTGCTTGAAACCGAAGTGTCGCGCCAAACGGCCGCGCGGCCGCCCGAACGGGTCGGTGAGCGGGAAGTCCTGGTGATTCACCTCGAGGATCGGTTCCGCGAAGATCCCGACGCGGAGGTTTCCCCCCGCGTCGACGAGCCGCCCGCTCGTCTCCGTGGGCGCTTCCCGTTGGGGGGACGCGACGCTCATCGGCCCTACCAGACCGTCCGCAGCGGCCGATAAGTGTCGAGCAGCAGCTTCAACTGCGGAGCGCGTCCCACTCCTCGGGCTCGACCGCAGGCGCCACGAGGTCTCCCAAGATGCGCGCGGTCCCCCGCATGCATCCGGCCCAGTCCCGCCGCTCTCGCGGGGCAGGCACGACGAGCGCGACCGGCGTGCCGCGCTTGGTGACGAGGACCGGGCGCGAGGTTTGCCGCACCTCCTCCAGCACCCGGAGGCAGGTCTGCTTGAACTGACCGATGGGAACGCGCTTGGGCTGCATACGCCGACCATGCCATGGACACGGCCCATGGACAAGAAGCCGCGTGGGCAGGGCCCTCGAACCGCCGCCTATTCCCTATGACATCCCCGGTCGGACGGCCTCGCGCGCGGCGGCGCCGGTGTCATCTCAACCGTCGCCGGCATCCACGAGCGCCGCCAGCTTGGCGCGCTGGTAGGGTGCGTCGCCGTAGAGGAACTGGTTGTGCATCTGGCGCTTGAAATAGATGTGGACGTCGCACTCCCAGGTGAAGCCGATGCCGCCGTGGAGCTGGACCGAGCGCCCGGCGCAGAACACCCCCGCGTCCGATGCCGCGGCCTTGGCCATGCGCGCGAGGCGCAGCGCGTTCGCAGGGTCGGTGTCGATGGCACAGGCGGCCGCGTAGGTGAGCGAGCGCGCCCGGTCGACGTCGATCATCATGTTGACGATCGGGTGCTTGACCGCCTGGAAAAAGCCGATCGGATGGTCGAACTGCGTACGCACCCGCGCGTACTCGGCGGTCGTCTGCAGCTGCCACTCGGCCGCGCCGCAGAGGTCGGCGGCGACGATGGTGAGAATGGCCGGCAGCGCGCCGGCGAGCGCGCGCTCCCCGTCCCCGGGGCGGGCGATCACGCCGGCAGCGTCCACCTCGACGTCGTCGAGCTCGACGCGCGCCTGGTCGCGCGTCAGGTCGACGATGCGATCGGGGCGGATCGTCACGCCGGGCGTGTCCGCCGGGATGGCGTAGAGGCCGATGCCGCCCGCAGCGCGCGCCGCGACCACGAAGAAGGCGGCCTTGCGCGCGTCCTGCACGAAGGCAGCCGTCCCGCGGAGCACGGCGCCGTCGCCGCCACCTGCGGCCGAGGCGGTTGCCGCAGACGTGGCACGGCCCGCCGCGGCAACCCGCGGTGCGGCCATGACGTCGGTCGCATCGACCTCCCACGAGCCGTCGGTCCCGGTCGCCGCCAGCGTCGCCGCCTCACCGGCGGCAACCCGCTCAAGCCAGGCCGACGCCGCGGCAGACGTTCCCTCCACGCGCAGGACGGCGGTGGCGATGAGCGTGGCGGTGAGCGGTGACGGCAGCGCCGCGCGGCCGAGCTCCTCGGCCAACGCCGCGACCGCGACCATCTTCATGCCGGCGCCACCGGCCTGCTCGGGAACGGCGAGCGATGTCCAGCCGAGGTCGACCATCTGCCGCCAGACGCTCTCGTCGTAGGGCGCCGGCTGCACGGCGCTCTCATAGGCTGCGTGGTGGTCGCCTGCCACCAACTTGCGCAGCCGGTCGATGGGAGCGTTGTCGCGCAAGAACTTGCGGGCGGAGTCCCGTACCATCTGCTCCTCAGAGCCGAAGCCGAAATCTCTCGGCTGCGCCATCGTCGTTCCTCCTCTCGCGCGCGCGGGCGCTACTTCGACCTCTCTCGTGTGGGGCGCTACTTCGACTTGGGAAGGTCGAGCACGCGCTCGCCGAGAATGTTGCGCTGGATCTCGTTGCTGCCCGCTGCGATCGTGAAGCCGTACGAGTTGAGAAACGCGAGCGGCCACTGCCCGTCGTCGGGAGCGTGGGCATCACCGACGTAGAGGCCCGCGTGCGGCCCTTCGATCTCGAGCGCGACCGCCGCCATGTCTTGCATTAGCTCGCTCGCCAGCACCTTCGCCTGGAGCGGAATGCGCATCGGGTGCTCGGTGAGCGCCTCGACCCGCGCGCGCCGGAACACCTGCCGCAACCCCTCGATGCGGATGGCGAGCTGCATCAACCGG
>Ga0315268_10003801_pt1:0-2500 | contig 16531 bp, 11 predicted proteins | sample C1_top_MG_FD_204535 | JGI IMG/M metagenome (GOLD analysis project Ga0315268, IMG submission 204535) | Sediment microbial communities from Yellowstone Lake, YNP, Wyoming, USA - C1_top | ecosystem: Environmental > Aquatic > Freshwater > Lake > Sediment | place: USA: Wyoming | collected...
CCTATCATCCTTGTAGTCTCCAAGGGGTCTTATCCCGATATTGCTATCAGGAGAGATACCTCATCTTGGGGTGGGCTTCCCGCTTAGATGCTTTCAGCGGTTATCCCTTCCGAACACGGCTACCCAGCGCTGCGACTGGCGTCACAACTGGAACACCGTCGGTTCGTCCATCCCGGTCCTCTCGTACTAGGGACAGCTCCCCTCAAGTATCTTGCGCCCACGGCAGATAGGGACCAAACTGTCTCACGACGTTTTAAACCCAGCTCGCGTACCGCTTTAATTGGCGAACAGCCAAACCCTTGGGACCTGCTACAGCCCCAGGATGCGATGAGCCGACATCGAGGTGCCAAACTTCCCCGTCGATATGAACTCTTGGGAGAAATTAGCCTGTTATCCCCGGCGTACCTTTTATCCGTTGAGCGACGGCCCTTCCATACGGAACCGCCGGATCACTAAGGCCTACTTTCGTACCTGCTTGACTTGTTGGTCTTGCAGTCAAGCTCCCTTATGCCTTTACACTCTACGGCTGGTTTCCAATCAGCCTGAGGGAACCTTTGCGCGCCTCCGTTATCTTTTGGGAGGCGACCGCCCCAGTCAAACTACCCACCAGGCAATGTCCCCGACCCGGATAACGGGCCAAGGTTAGAATCCCAAAACAATCAGGGTGGTATTTCAAGGTTGACTCCATCCCGACTGGCGCCGAGATCTCAAAGTCTCCCACCTATCCTACACAGACTCTTTCGAAATTCATTGCCAAGTTGTAGTAAAGGTGCACGGGGTCTTTCCGTCTTGCCGCGGGTAGACGGCATCGGCACCGCCAATACAGTTTCGCTGAGTCCCTGGTTGAGACAGCGGGGAAGTCGTTACGCCATTCGTGCAGGTCGGAACTTACCCGACAAGGAATTTCGCTACCTTAGGACCGTTATAGTTACGGCCGCCGTTTACTGGGGCTTCGGTTCAACGCTTTTGCCGTATTGCTACGACATGACGAATCCCCTTAACCTTCCAGCACCGGGCAGGCGTCAGACCCTATACATCGTCTTTCGACTTAGCAGAGTCCTGTGTTTTTAGTAAACAGTCGCCACCCCCATTTCACTGCGATCACGATCTGCTCCAGGAGCAAGTCCCTTGACAGACCGTGACACACCTTCTTCCGAAGTTACGGTGTTAGTGTGCCGAGTTCCTTAACCAGGGTTCTCTCAAGCGCCTTGGGATATTCTCCCCACCTACCTGAGTCGGTTTGCGGTACGATCACCTGATTGGCTTGCTAGAGGCTTTTCTTGACAGCATGGGCTCAGTCACTTACTCCCGATTACTCGGGAACGTCATCACCTCTCAGTGTTTATAATTGGAACTCCGGATTTGCCTGGAATTCCCACCTACAGGCTTGAACCAGGGCATCCAACACCTGGATGACCTACCCTTCTGTGTCCCCTCATCACTCAAACGCCAACCCGGTGGTACAGGAATATTAACCTGTTTTCCATCACCTACGCTTCTCAGCCTCGGCTTAGGAATCGACTAACCCTGAGAGGATTAACCTTGCTCAGGAAACCTTAGGTTTACGGCGTGCTGGTTTCTCATCAGCATTATCGCTACTCGTGCCTGCATGATCCCTTCCATTTCGTCCAGGTGTCCTCGCGGTCACCCTTCGCCCTACAATGGAATGCTCCCCTACCATTCGTTCTGAAGAACGAATCCGCAGCTTCGGTAATATGCTTAAGCCCCGTTACATTTTTGGCGCAGACCCACTTGACCAGTGAGCTATTACGCTTTCTTTAAAGGATGGCTGCTTCTAAGCCAACCTCCTGGCTGTCAGTGCGTTTCCACATCCTTTCCCACTTAGCATATTTTAGGGACCTTAGCTGACGGTCTGGGATGTTCCCCTCTCGTCCACGGAAGTTATCTCCCACGGGCTGACTCCCAAGATAACGCTTAACGGCATTCGAAGTTTGGTTGGGTTTGGTAATCTGGTAGGACCCCTAGCCCATCCAGTGCTCTACCTCCGTTAGCGAATGTCCTGAGGCTATACCTAAATATATTTCGGGGAGAACCAGCTATCTCCAAGTTTGATTAGCCTTTCACTCCGATCCACAGCTCATCCGAGAAGTTTTCAACCTTCACCGGTTCGGGCCTCCATTCCGTGTTAACGGAATTTCACCCTGGCCATGGATAGATCACTTGGTTTCGGGTCTACTCCATGCGACTCAATCGCCCTTTTAAGACTCGCTTTCGCTACGGCTCCTTCCTGTTAAGAAATTAACCTCGCCACATAGAGTAACTCGCAGGCTCATTATGCAAAAGGCACGCAGTCAGACAGGATAGCCGAAAGGCGAACCCTCCAACTATCCAACGTCCTCCCACTGCTTGTAAGCATACGGTTTCAGGTACTATTTCACTCCCGTCATCCGGGTTCTTTTCACCTTTCCCTCACGGTACTAGTTCGCTATCGGTTGTCAGGTAGTATTTAGCCTTGGAAGATGGTCCTCCCGAATTCCCA
>Ga0315268_10003801_pt1:5000-16531 | contig 16531 bp, 11 predicted proteins | sample C1_top_MG_FD_204535 | JGI IMG/M metagenome (GOLD analysis project Ga0315268, IMG submission 204535) | Sediment microbial communities from Yellowstone Lake, YNP, Wyoming, USA - C1_top | ecosystem: Environmental > Aquatic > Freshwater > Lake > Sediment | place: USA: Wyoming | collected...
TTCGGTATTAACTCCCCTTTCGAAGAGTTATCCCCAATTCAAGGGTAGGTTACCCACGCGTTACTCACCCGTGCGCCACTTTACTCTCCCAGTTGCCCAGGATTTCTCGTACGACTTGCATGTGTTAGGCACGCCGCCAGCGTTCGTTCTGAGCCAGGATCAAACTCTCCAGTTTATATCTGAAAATGATCCTTTTTTTAAGAAAAATGAACAAAGACCCAAAAACAGTAACCCCTATTCTTTTGTCAAAGAACAAATTTAATCAAACTTAATTAATATAAACCTATCTATTCAGGTTGTCAAGAAACAAATTTTCAAAGAGGAAAAAATCGCATAACGCAGATTTTAATATTATAATCTAATCATTTTTTTTGTCAAGTGTTTTTGATTTTTATGCGATGATACTTCTTCTTTCCAGCTCTTAACCAAGCTTCACCATTATCATCTAAGTCATTTAATGTTACAACAAGGTCAAATCTATCTACTCTCTTTTTGTTGAAATATCCACCCCCCTGCTTGATTAATCGCCTTGCTTCCGAACTTGAGGTACAAAGACCTGCCTCTTCAAATAGCTTAACTATTGGAATTCCATTGATAAATTTTCCCCTATCCATATAAGTCGTCGGCGTGGAATCCTTGCCTTCTCCTTCTCCTGAGAAGAGAGCCTTAGACGCCTCCTTTGCCTTCACTGCTTCATTTTCCCCATGAACGATCTTCGTCGCTTCAAAGGCTAACACCTCTTTAGCCTTTCTGAGGTCAGCCCCTTTCAATTTACCGTATTTTTCCACCTCCTCCATGGGAAGAAATGTGAAGAGGGCTAAAAATCTTTCCACATCCCTATCATCTGTATTGATCCAAAACTGATAATATTCATAAGGAGAAGTGCGTTGAGGATCTAACCAGACTGCTCCTTTCTCAGTTTTTCCCATTTTCTTACCATCGGCAGTCATGATCAAGGGGAAGGTGATTCCATATGCCTGCTTTCCTTCGAGACGACGGATAAGATCAATCCCTGCGACAATATTACCCCACTGGTCGCTCCCTCCCATTTGTATTAGACAGTTGTGATATTTAAAAAGATACCAGAAATCATATGCCTGTAGAAGTTGATAATTGAATTCGATAAATGAAAGTCCTGCCTCCAAACGAATCTTCACTGATTCAGTTGCCAGCATGCGATTGACACTGAAATGAACCCCGATATCTCTGAGAAAATCGATATAATTAAGCTTGGTCAACCAATCGGCATTGTTTAAAAGAAGAGCTTTATCTCCTGAGAAATCTAAGAACCGAGAAAACTGTTCTTTTTGGGCCTCAGCATTTTTGTTTATTTCTTCGTAAGTCAAGATCTGTCGCATCTCGTCCTTACCGCTGGGGTCTCCGACCAACCCTGTTCCACCTCCCACTAAAGCGATCGGCTGATGGCCATGCCTCTGCATGTGGGCGAGAGACATAATGGGCACCAGGCTTCCTACATGGAAACTTGAGGCGGTAGGGTCAAAACCAATATAACAGGTCACTTTTCCCTCTAATATCTCAGGAACCTTTTCCTCATCGGTCACCTTTTCAATAAATCCTCTTTCTAAGAAAACATCATAAACTGTTTTATTTCCCGTACGCTTCATATTCTTTAACTCCGTCTGTCTAATGGGACTTTGATCCTTTGGATAGTCTTAGATTTCCCCGTCTCCGAATCGACCTCAATCACCACTCCTTGGAGTTCAACCTCTTCTGTGGCCACATCAAATTTCCATGGGATTTGAGTTAATAAACGCTCCAGAGCGACCTCTTTACGAATTCCAATCACAGAGCCTAAAGGGCCTGTCATCCCAACATCGGTGATATAAGCTGTTCCTCCATCCAGTATTCTATCGTCGCATGTTTGGACATGGGTATGCGTGCCCAACACAGCACTCACTTTTCCATTTAAAAACCAACCCATTGCCATTTTCTCTGAGGTAGCCTCTGCATGAAAATCAACAAAAATGATATTGGTCTCATTGCTCAAGAATCCAACTTCCTTTTCCCCTACACGGAAGGGACAATCCAGGTGCTTCATGAACACCCTGCCTTCCAAATTTAGAACACCCACCTTTCGCCCATTGCTTAAATGAAAGACCCCGCTTCCTCTTCCTGGGACACGGGGTGGATAGTTGGCCGGTCTTAAAATTCGAGTTTCCTCATTTAAAAAGGGGAAAATTTCTTTCTTTGCCCAGATATGATTTCCTGAAGTCAGGACATCCACCCCTTGATCCAGAATCTCAATAGCAATCATCGGTGTAAGGCCCATTCCTCCTGCTGCATTCTCTCCATTCGCAATCGTAAATTCAATCTTATGGTCGGCAATGACTTTTTCTAAAACCCCTTGAATAGCCTGCCGACCGGCTTTCCCAATGATATCTCCGACAAAAAGAATGCGCATTTCCCGATACCTAAAAAACGCACAGCGCATAGAGCATAGCGCATAGCGTAAACAAAGCCACCTTCAATCTATTGGCCACAAGCTATCGGCCATCAGCTATTAGCCATAAGCTACTTTGCATGATCTACAGATCGCGTCTCTCTGATCACCGTCACTTTGATCTGGCCCGGATAAGTTAACTCTTTCTCAATCTTTCGTGCAATATCTCTACAAAGAATAACTGAATCTTCATCAGAGATTCGATCGGGTTGAACCATAATACGTATTTCCCTGCCCGCTTGAATGGCATAAGATTTCTCCACTCCTGGAAAAGACTGGGCAATCTTTTCCAAGTCTTCTAATCGTTTAACATAAGTTTCAAGCATCTCACGCCTGGCCCCTGGTCTCGCTCCGGAAAGGGCATCTGCGGCCTCCACTAATATATCGAGGATTGACTCCGGCTTTTCTTCTTCATGATGAGAAGCGATGGCATGCACAACAGTAGAGGATTCCCCATATTTCCTTGCCAGCTCTGCTCCGATCTTCCCATGAGAACCTTCGACTTCATGATCTACGGCCTTTCCGATATCATGGAGAAGGCCTGCTCTTTTGGCCTGTTTTACGTTGACTCCAAGCTCTGCTGCCATCACCCCGCAAAGAAATGCTACTTCCAAAGAATGTTGGTAAACATTCTGGGCAAAACTCGTCCGATATTTAAGCCGCCCGATGAGTTTAATCAACTCCGGATGCATGCCATGGACGCCCACATCAAAGGTGGCCTGCTCCCCTGCCTCACGAATGGACGTCTCTACCTCCTGCTCCACTTTTTGAACAATCTCTTCAATCCGTGCTGGATGGATGCGTCCATCGCTTACCAGACGTTCTAATGCAATTCTGGCAATCTCTCTTCGGACAGGATTGAATCCTGAAAGGATGACCGCCTCGGGTGTGTCGTCGATGATCAGGTCAATTCCTGTGGCCGCCTCAAGGGCTCGGATGTTTCGCCCTTCACGACCAATGATGCGACCCTTCATTTCTTCATTCGGAAGATTGACAACAGAAACTGTCCTCTCAGCGACGTATTCTCCAGCGTAACGTTGAATGGCTAAGCTGATAATCTCTTTCGACTTTTTATCGGCAATCTCTCTTGCTTCCTCCTCAATCTTTTTGATCCTCTTAGCTGATTCGTGTTTTGCTTCATTTTCCAGGGATTCCATCAACAATCGTTTTGCCTCTTCGGAAGACATTTTTGCAATGTTCTCTAATTGAATGCGCTGCTTCTCAAGAAGGGCAGCTATCTTTCTTTCTTGTTCCTGAGTTGCTTTTTCCTGCTGAATTAAAGTTTTCTCGCGACGACCGATATCTGCCTCTTTAGTATCTAAGAGCTCCATCTTCTTGTCGAGATGAGATTCTCTCTGAAGGAGCCTTCTCTCCAGATTCTGAATTTCTTGACGTTTCTCTATTGTCTCTTTTTCAAATTCTGCCTTTTCTTGGTAAAATTGATCTTTAGCTTGGAGGAGGGCTTCCTTTTTTAACATCTCAGCCTTCTGCTCGGCTTCCTCAATCAGCCGTCTGGCTACCTCTTTTGCAGAAACAATTCTGGCCTCGGAAAATCTTTTTCTTACAAGGAATCCAATGACTCCTCCGAGAAAGGCGATGATCAAAATGAGGATGATATACATCTCAATGGATAACTTCAATGGTTCCTTCACCTCCTTATGTATGAAATAACATGATCCCTCCCTCTTGATTCATAACTTGATCACTAACACGAATCAAAAAGATAGAATCATCAATTGAGAAAATAAAGAAATTCGAGATGGGATAGAGAAAAAGATAGGCTCGATGGAACCTGACATGCCTTGCCTACCGCAGGCAGGGAAGAAAAAATGAGGGGGACCCCGGTATTGATTTCCAATTCTCCTTCATTATATTACGAAAACCCACTTTCTCTCGGAAAGAGGAGTCCATGGTCATTCTCTTTCTCACCATACTGAGATCCGCTTTAACAGGTGAGCAATCGATCGATCGGTGGTCAGATTGAATGAAGATTTCTAACCCTCTCCCCAATCGACTCCTTATCCTTGAAAATCTCTGTAGGATTTCGATCAATTTCAAAACGATCATAGGTATCAAACCCACCTTTTCTTCCCTGACTGAAACGGGCAGATCATATCAGGATCGATGAAATCCCTTTCTTCCCTCTATGCCACCACACCTTCCAACTTCTCACGACGGTGTTGATCTCAAATCCCCTGCTTGATGTCCCATGGCCAGCGATCCAAAGCAACCATTCAGAAAGGGTTCCCTGTTTTAGGTTGTTCATGAAAAATCTTCCAGCCACCCTGAACACAGCAGGGGAACATCACCCAATGATAGAAGTTTTATCTATCCCTAATCCTCCTATCTTAATATCAATCTTCTCGACCAACTCTTTCGACTTCGCCTCGATTTCTCGAAGCAGAGCAATCCTCCTCTCCTTCTCTTTTAATAGATCATCTGCAATATTAAGAGCTGTTAAAATCGCGACATTCAATGTCGAAACGCTCTTTGTCTTTTTTAAAACCTCATCCATCTTCTCATTGACATATTTGGCCACTTCCTGAATGTAATCTTCTTCAGCATCTGTCTTGACTGTATAGGTTTGGCCAAATACCTTGATCTCGACTAATCGTTCTTTTCCCATTTTCCCTTTACTTTTAAATCACTTGGGATGACAGATTACGTATCAATATTTTTAAAACGATGGAGGAGTTGATCGATCCGCGTCTTGACCTTTTCTCTATCCTGGGAGAGGAATTTCAATTTTTTCTCCAACTGGATCACTTTCTCCCTTTCCCCCTCCAGGGCGGCAGCCAAATTGTCCCTTTCTTTCTTTAGCTCATGAAATTTTGTTAATAGATGACGGACCTTCTCTTCTAAGGTTCCAAACAGTCCTTGTTCTTCTTCTGACGCCACCTTTTCCGTCTGTTTTTCCAATGATATTTCTCCAGCCATAAAAAGTCAACCCATAGTTAGTCTATTTAGTCTATCTAGTTTATCTAGTCTATTTAGTCTATCCGGTTCGGTCCGTTCTGTTAACGAGATAAACGAGACAGACCAAATAAACCAGATAAACTTCTTTACGAAGTGCTGAGCAAGTACGCTTTGATCAAATCGTCAATCTCCCCATCCATCACCCGATCCACTTGATGAATGACTTTATTGCTCCGGTGATCTTTGACCATTTTGTAAGGGTGCATGATATAAGAACGAATCTGGCTTCCCCAAGCAATCTCCTTCTTTGAGTTGTGAAGTTCCTGCAGCTTCTGTTCCTTTTCTTGCCTCTCCCTTTCGTAAAGCCGTGCCCTTAATATTTTCAAGGCGGTTGCCTTATTTTTATGCTGCGAGCGTTCGTTCTGACATTGGACCACAATACCTGTGGGAAGGTGAGTGATTCGGACTGCCGAATCGGTTTTATTGACGTGCTGCCCTCCTGCCCCACTGGATCGAAAGGTATCAATTCTTAGGTCTTTTTCGTCAATGTCAACCACAATATCATCAGAAACTTCAGGAATGACGAAAACTGAGGCGAAGGAGGTATGCCTTCTTGCTCCTGCATCGAAAGGGGAGATTCGAACCAATCGGTGAATCCCACTCTCCGCTTTCAAGTACCCATAGGCGTAACGGCCATTGACCATAAACGTGACGTTTTTTAAACCCGCTTCTTCACCCGTTAGGATGTCAATGATTTTCGTCTCAAATTTCTTCTTTTCTGCCCATCTGAGATACATCCTCAGAAGCATTTCCACCCAATCTTGAGCCTCTGTCCCTCCTGCGCCCGCGTTGATGCTGACAATGGCATTGCTTGGGTCGTGTTCTCCTCCCAACATCCTCCTAAACTCTATCTGTTCAATGGCCTCCTCGCTCCTTCTCAACCTTTCCAACAAATCCTGAGCTTCTTTTTCATCCCCTTGTTCTTCGATCAATTGGAGGAGTATCTCCATCTCTTCCACTGTCTTCTTTTCATCTTGCCAAGGGGTTAGACTCTCCAAAAGAGAGGTTCTTTCCTTTAGGATCTTCTGGGCGCTCTCACCCCCCTCCCAAAAATCAGGTTTCGTCATCATCTTTCCAATTTCATCCAATCTTTTCCCTTTTCCTTCGATGTCAAAGAGGACCTCGAAGGGATTCCAACCGGTCCTTCAATTCTCTCAATCTGTCTCTCATTTCGATTAACATATGATTAACCTCTTTTATTGAACTTAAAAATTAATTTAACATAAATTAAGGAAAAAATAAACTTTTTCGTGTAATTAGTTGAAATGCTTAGTAAATTATTTGTCGAGATTCATGTATCGCCAAGTGCCTATCGCCTTTTATCTGAGAGAACCGCCACCATCTCTTCTCCAACCAATGCCGGGTTTTTCACCACCTTTACACCTGCTTTTCCCAATGACTCCATTTTCTCTTTGGCTGTTCCTTTCCCACCTGCAATAATCGCACCAGCGTGCCCCATTCTCCTTCCTGGGGGAGCAGTCAAACCAGCAATAAAAGCCAATACCGGTTTGTGAACATTCATCTGAATAAACTGGGCTGCCTCCTCCTCTGCTGTTCCACCGATCTCGCCAATGATAATTACTGCTTCAGTCCCAGGATCTTTTTCATACATTGCCAGGAGATCAACAAAATTCAGCCCAATAATTTGATCTCCTCCAATCCCTACGCAGGTGGATTGTCCAATTCCTTTCTTTGTCAGTTGATCCACCACCTCATAGGTAAGGGTCCCACTTCGAGAGATGATACCGATTGTCCCAGGTTTATGGATATAACCTGCCATGACACCGATTTTGCATTTCCCCGGGGAAATAATTCCAGGAGTGTTGGGACCAATCAGTTTCGACTCTCTCCCTTTGAGATATTCCCGAACTGTTACCATATCGAGTGTTGGAATCCCTTCTGTCAGACAGACGATGATTGAAATGTTTGCCTCCGCAGCTTCGAGTATGGCATCTCCAGCAAATGCTGGAGGAACGAAGATTGCAGTTGCATTGGCACCTGTATTTTTGACCGCTTCTGAAACAGTATTGAAAACTGGAATTCCATCTATTTTTTGGCCTCCTTTACCCGGAGTGACACCTGCCACCACCTTTGTTCCATACTCCACCATCTGTCGAGTATGAAACATCCCTTCATTCCCTGTGATCCCCTGAACCACTACTTTCGTTTTTTCATCAACTAAAATGCTCATGTTTACCTCCAATGAAAAGTTATGAGTGTCTAAAGTGAGCTAAAATGACTAAATTTAAAAAACTTTAGGCACTTCAAACTTTAGTCACTTTAAACTATCTTTTCAACGCTTCTACCACTTTTTCAGCGCCTTCCTTCATTCCAATGGCAACAGTGAAATTGAGGCCTGATTCATTAAGGATTCTTCTCCCCTCCTCTACATTTGTCCCTTCCAGTCTCACTACAATGGGAACATTGACCTTCACTTCTCGAACGGCCTCTGTGACGCCCTTTGCCAGGGTGTCACATCTGAGAATCCCCCCAAAAATATTGATGAACACTACCTTCACCCCAGGATCAGACATGAGGATCCTGAATCCGTTTTTCACCATTTCAACCGTGGCCCCACCCCCTACATCGAGGAAGTTCGCAGGTTCTGCGCCTACTACTTTAATAATATCCATGGTTGCCATGGCAAGACCTGCCCCGTTTACCATACAACCAACATTTCCATCCAATTTAATATAATTCAAATTGTACTTGGATGCTTCCACCTCAAGAGGGGCCTCCTCATTGAGATCCCTGAGTGCAGCCAATTCTTTATGTCGAAAAAGACCATTATCATCTAAATTCATTTTGGCATCGAGGGCAATAAATTCTCCTCCTTTTGTCAGGACAAGAGGATTAATCTCAGCGAGCAAACAATCCTTCTCAGAAAAAGCCCTATAAAGACCGAAAATAATATTTCTCATCTTTCCAACTTGTGCAGATTCGAGTCCCAGCCCATAGCCGATTTTATTTGCCTGAAAAGCCCTCAGCCCGACGCTGGGATCCACCCATTCCTTAACAATTTTCTCCGGAGACTCAGCGGCCACTTTCTCAATTTCCACTCCTCCCTCTCGACTGGCCATGATCACTGGACAGGCCCTTGATCGATCGATGACTACTCCTAAATAAAGTTCCTCCTGAATCTCCATGCCTTCTTCAATCAGAACTTTTCGAACAAGCCGACCTGCGGGTCCGGTTTGATGAGTGACCAGCGTCATCCCAATAATCTCCTTGGCAGCTTTCTCTGCTTCTTTGGGATGATTTACGATTTTGACACCTCCTCCTTTTCCTCTTCCCCCTGCATGGATCTGCGCCTTTACAACAATTGTCTTTTCACCAATCCCTTCGGCAATCCTGAGTGCTTCCTCTGAGGTCTCAGCGACTCCTCCCTTTGGAACAGGAACACCATAACTTTTCAAAATCTCTTTGGCCTGATATTCATGAATCTTCATTCGATTCCTCCCCCTCTAAAATTAAGCGGGCCTATTATAACGGATTTCATCAACCTTACAAAGGGAAAAATTATGGACAGATTAAAATGAATATTTTGGGGTTATAAATTGAATATTCGCCTTTGAAGAATATTCCCTAAAATCTTCGGCAAGTCATTCTATCCTGATGGTGGAGATTTCATATCATAATTGATAAACCTTATTAAGTTTGCCGGTGGCTTAGGCCAAACACTCTATAAATCCTCTTGACCGAATTACATCAGATCGCTTAGAACTAAATTGTTATGAAGGAAGCATTAAGATATTTAGAAAATGCAAAAGAAATATTGCAGTCTGTCCCAACGGAAGATAGTATCTATACCGATATTAAACCTGTGAGAGAAGTTTTCGCTATCGCTTATCTTGCTGTCCTTGAGGCCATTAATGAAGCTTTAATAAACAGGGGGGTCACGAAAAGGGAATTACCAAAATCTGTTGATGCTTATAGAAAAGCACTCCGGAAGCACTTCGATGTTCATGACGGGAAGCTTCTGAGAGAGTTTGAAATGCTCTATGATGCTCTTTATATAGCCGGATATTATAGGCGACTGATTTACAATGTCCATGCCGTCAAGGACTATATAAAAGCGGCAAGGGCATTCATTGAAAAGATCGGATAGCCCAAGATGGACTACCGGATCGTTCCCAAATAATGAGCAGTCAGTTGTCGTTCCCGGACTTTGGGATTGGAGTAATCGGGAAGGAGCATCGGAGCTACGCGATCGGTGATGATCCCTGCTTCCTCCAATTCTTTGTGATACCTACGGACATGATCTAAAGTCAGCTTACCATCTTTGAATTTTCCTTTTGCATACTCCGAGGCACTGATTCCTGCGATCCTTCCAAAAACGCAAACATCAAGAAGAGAGTTTCCCATCAGACGATTCTCACCGTGAACTCCACCGGAGACCTCGCCAGCAGAAAAGAATCCAGGGACAGAGGTTTCACAACGGCTGTTGTATTCCAATCCTCCGTTTTGGTAGTGAAGAGTGGGATAAACCAGCATGGGCTCCTTTGAAATATCGATTCCATATCGTTTAAATAGAATGTGTTTCCCTGGAAATTCTCGCTTTACAGTCCCTTCTCCTCTGAGAATATCGATCATCGGGGAATCAAGCCAGACTCCAAACTTACCAGTGGGCGTAGGAACTCCTTTCCCAATCTCAGTACATTCACGAATAAAGCAGGACGATTCTATATCTCTTGGCTCCCGTTCATTAACGAATTGCTCTCCGTCAATGTTGAGGACATTAGCCCCTGCCCCTCTTACTTTCTCTGTAATCAAAAGGCCTTCCGCCTGTTCTGGAAAAACGGCACCCGTTGGGTGATACTGGACGGCATGGAGGAAACAGAGTTTTACCCCTGCTCGATAACCGAGGATGAGACCATCTCCTGTTGCACCATAATGGTTGGTGGTCATGAATCCCTGGATATGAAGCCTTCCCGACCCCCCTGTAGCCATGACCACTGCCTTTGCTTTGACGACGAAGTACTCTTCTGTCTCCAGATTATAAAGCACTGCACCTGCGCAGTGGCCATGTTCATTCAAGATCAATTCAACTGCTGGAGAAAATTCAAGAACCTTAATATGTTCTGCTCGGTTCCTTGCCTCATCTCTCAGGGTTCTCATAATTTCGGCACCTGTTATATCCGCTGCATAATGCATTCGCTTCCGGCAGGTCCCCCCACCATGAAGGGTTTGCAGTCTTCCTTCTGGAAACTTTGTGAACATGCACCCGAGGCTCTCCAGCCAGGCCAACACTTTGGGGGCTTCGGTGACGAGTGTATAGACCAGCTCTGGGGGATTTTTGAAATGACCTCCTCCCAATACATCGAGATAATGGTAATACGGGGAGTCCTTTGTTCCCTTGGAAGCAGCTTGAATACCACCCTCGGCCATCATGGTGTTGGCATCTCCATGTCTCAGTTTCGTGGCGATCAACACCTCTGCCCCATTTTCCTGAGCCATCAAAGCTGCTGACGTTCCTGCGCCCCCTCCACCGAGGATAAGAACATCCGTCTCATAAGCCACTTTATTCAAATCAATTGTATCAGGGTTGACACGACTCTTTGCTTCAAGAAGATCCACGATCTCTGGTGAAATGGCATAGCCCTTGTTCGGTCCTACACGAATCTCCTTTCTCGATCCCTCTTTGAAATCAGGATGGTACTTTTTCAGCCGCTCCTCTCTCTCTTTCAAAGAAAGCAGAGGGAATTCCTCCCCTCTTCTCTTCTTTTCAATTCTTGCGGCTCGTGTTGCCTCAACCTTTTTGATCAGCTCTTTCAATTCACTTGTGTATGGCATGATTCCTCCAACTAACTTCATCGCTAAGCGCATGGCGCATAGCGTAAAAAATTTTTATCGCTTTGCGCTCTGCGCTATGCTCTATGCTATTAAAGGTATGTCTTATCCTTGGGCGTCCATTCTTCGTCGGCCTGCTCGGGCTCAATCTCTCTTTTGTTATAAAGGTCTTTCAATGTCTCTTCATCCGTATCCATCAATCCTCTGAGCATCTGTTCATACTTTCCTTTCTCAACCTCCTTAACCATTGAGGCAAGATGCTCAGCCTTAGGAGCAATATACTTGCCATAGAGCCGTCTCCCTA
>Ga0315268_10003802_pt1 | contig 16530 bp, 9 predicted proteins | sample C1_top_MG_FD_204535 | JGI IMG/M metagenome (GOLD analysis project Ga0315268, IMG submission 204535) | Sediment microbial communities from Yellowstone Lake, YNP, Wyoming, USA - C1_top | ecosystem: Environmental > Aquatic > Freshwater > Lake > Sediment | place: USA: Wyoming | collected 2017-08-01
GTTGCTGTGCAGCAGCAGCAAGGACCTCAACGTCAGCGGCAATCTTGTCGTCGATACGGACCAGGGAACGATCAACGGTGTCGCCGCACCGACGCTGCAGGTGGTCGAGCAACGCGCGCCAGCCCCGGCCATCGCCGTCTTCAGCTTTGCCCGGATCGAGCTCAGCGCGGGCAGCCGGCTGACCGTGATCGGCGCGCGCGCGCTTGCCCTGTTGGCCTGCGACACCGTCGATCTCGGTGGGATCGTCGACGTCAGCGCAGCCACCACGCAGGCGCCCGTCGACATGGCGCGCGGCGGACCTGGCGGCTACCACGGCGGGTCCAAGGGTCTGCCGGGCCACGGCCCGGGCGCTGGCGCGGTGGGGGAGGGCGCCGATACATCCAACGGCATGCAATCCGCAGGCAGCGGCGGCGGCGCCTTTGGTGGTGCTGGCGGATCGGGCGGACCCTTTACCGGTCAGGTCGCGGGTGCTGGCGGTTCGAGTTGCGGGACGACCTCGCTCGTCCCGTTGCTGGGTGGCAGCGGCGGAGCGGGTCAGGTCGTCGTCGCCGGGTATGGCCCGGACGGTGATCATCCCGGGCCGGGCGGCGGCGGTGGTGGCGCGGTCCAGATCACGGCCGGGACCCGGCTGACCATTCGTCGTGGCGGCGGCGTGAAGGCGGCGGGCGGCGGCGGCGGCGAGACCGGAAACGGCGGCGGCGGCGGCGGCGGCGCCGGCGGTGCGATCTTGATCGAGGCACCCGCGATCGCGATCGAGTCGGGCGCGATCCTGGCAGCCAATGGCGGCGGAGGTGCCGCCGGCGACTGTTCTTGAAGCAACGACGATGCTGGCCAGGCTGGCCAGCCTGGCTCCGAAGACCTGGCGGCAGCGGCGGGCGGCCTCCGTCAGCAAGACGGCGGTGACGGTGGTGCGGGCGGTGCCGGCGTTACCGCGGATGGTTTGGCCGGGCTGTTCCCAGGCACCTCCGGGGCCAACGCTGCGGGCGGCGGCGGCGGCGGCGCGGGCCGCATCCGCATCAATCACGCGGCGAGTGGTTCGCTCGAGCTGGGAACGGCACCCAGCATCAGCCCGAGTGCGATCCGCAACGGTTGTTCTGGTCTCTGCTCGGTCGGGACGTGGTAGCGGCGGGCGTCCGTGCGCAGGTTCTCGAATGGTCGTGAGGGTTCGGTGACGTCGACGCGGGCCAGCGCAATTGCGATGCTCCTGCTCGCCACGCTGCTGGCGCCAGCGTGCGTCGACCTGTGCGTGCTGTCGGGCGCGCCGTGCGACAGCAATGCCGACTGCGCGAGCGGCACCGTGTGCCGGCTGCGGCGCGGCTTCGAGCTGGGCTGTCTGTTTGCGGCCGGCAGCTGCGTGAGCGGCGAGTGCGGCAGCGTCGATGCCTGCGCCGAGGGCAGCTGCTGCGATCCGGACAGCAACAGCTGCGTGGCCGCGGCCGGTTACGACAAGGCGTGCGATGCCCGCACCTGCCGCGGCTGCGATCAGACCTGCTTCTTCCCGCCCTGCACCGACGGCGGCGAGAGCTGCTACAGCCAGCCCGACTGCGGCGGCGACGGCACCTGCGGCGACGCGCTGACCGCCTGCCAGAACGACTACGAATGCGCGGCCGACCGCCGCTGCGAGTACGGCCAGTGCCGGCTGATGTGCACCGAGGACGCGACCTGTCCCACGAAGAAGTGCCTGAGCGACCACTGCACGGTGCTGGCCGGCACGCCCTGCAGCACCGACTACGACAGCGTGTGTGGCGGCCTCTCGTGCATCGACCGCGACGTCAACTACCGCCAGCGGCCGGCCTACTGCACGCACTCCTGCTACGGCTGGTCGGACGCCGAATGCCCGTGCGGTTTCACCTGCGCCAACAGTTACTGTTCGTTACCAGCGGTCGAGTAGCGCGCAACGCCGTCGTCACGCCTGGCGCGTGATGCGTGGTCCATCGACCAGATCCTGGACCACGAAGCCGCGGGCCACGATCTGCTCGCGCAGCGCGTCGGCGAGCGCGAAATCGCGGCTCTTGCGGGCGACCTCGCGCTGCTGCACCAGCTGCATCAGATCGCCCGGTATCGTGGCGGCGGCGCCGGGCAGTGCCAGCACACCCAGCACCTGGTCCACCGCGTCCAGCGCACTGCGCACCTCCTCGACGTTGGCGTGCGACAGCCGCCCCTCGACTGCCAGCGGGTTGACCTGCTTGACCAGTCCGAACAGCGCGGCCAGCGCGGCCGAGATGTTGAGATCGTCGAAGATCGCCTCGCTGAAGGCGCTGACCATGTTGAGCGACCAGCTGCGAACTTCGGCCACGCCGGGGCCGGTCGCCGGCGCTGCGATCAGCCGCGCCATCATCTCATCGAGACGGCGCAGGGAGGCCTGGCTGGCGGCCAGCCGGTCGTCAGCCAGGTGCACCGGTTGCCGGTAGTGCGTCTGCAGCAAGAAAAAGCGCAGCTCGCGCGGCGTGAAGCCGCGCGCCAGCAGGTCGGGCAAGGTGACGCAGGCGTCGCCCTCGTAGCTCATCTTCTTGTTGCCGATCAGCACCAGCTCCGAGTGTAACCACAACCGGGCCAGCGGCTTGCCCCCCGTCGGGGACTTCCCAGGGTCGTCGTCGAGCGCCAGGCTCTGCGCGATCTCGTTCTCGTTGTGCGGGAAGATCAGGTCGGCCGACCCGAGGTGGATGTCGAACTGTGGACCGAGGGCTGCGCGTGCCATGGCCGAGCACTGCACGTGCAGGCTGGGCCGCACGTTGCCCCAGTCGGTCTTGAAGCTCATGCCCTTGCGCATCTCGCCCAGGGTCGAGCGCCTGAACAGCGTGAAGTCGCGCGGGTCGGCCTTGTCGTAGCGGTCGAGGTCGACGGTGGCGCCGATCTTGATCTTGCCCAGGTCCTTGCCTGACAGCTCGCCGTAGCTCTTGATGCGGCTGATGTCGAAGTAGACCGAGTTGTGCCGTTCGTAGGCAAAGCCGCGTTGGACCAGCGTCTTGGCGAGCGCGATCATCTCGGGCACGTGCTCGGACGAGCGGACGTAGCTCTGCGCCGGTTTGACGCCCAGCGTCTTCAGGTCGTCGTGAAACTCCTGCTCGTGGCGTCGACACAGATCATTGAGCGGCTCGCCCGACTGTTCAGCTGCCGCCAGCGTCAGGTCGTCGATGTCGCTGATGCTGGCCACGTGCTTGACCTGGTGTCCGGCCAGCTCGAGCGCGCGTGTCACCAGGTCGGCCACCACCAGGCGGCGCAGGATGCCCAGGTGCGGCCGCCGGTGCACGGTCGGACCGCACGAGTAGATCGCCACCTGCTTGGTACCGGCCACCGGCTCGAACGGTTCGTACTTGTGGCTGAGGGTGTTGAAGAAGTGCAGCTTGCTGGGCGCGGCCTCGGGCTCGGCCACCTGGAACAGCGGCGTTGACAGGTAGCGCTCGCCGCCGTCCGGGAAGATGGTGACGATGACACCCGCATCGAGCGTGCGCGCCAGCTCCGCCGCCACGTACATGGCCGCGCCCGAGCTCATGCCGACCAGTAAACCCTCTTCCTTGGCCAGCCGGCGTGTCATCTCCCACGCTGCTTCGTCCTCGATGTTGATCTTCTCGTCGAGTGCGGCGCCGTTGTAGATGCCCGGCAGGTAGGCCTCCTTGAGGTTCTTCAGCCCCTGCAGCCTGTGGCCGAGAAATGGCTCGACGCCGATGATGCGGATCGCCGGGTTGTATTCGCGCAGCCGCTTGCTGCATCCCATCAGCGTACCCGTGGTGCCGACGGTGGCGACGAAGTGGGTGAGCCGGCCGCTGGTCTGGGCCCAGATCTCGGGCGCCGTGGTCTGGTAGTGGGCGTCGATGTTGGCCGGGTTGTTGTACTGGTCGGTCAGGTAGAACCTGTCGGGCTCCTCTTGCACCAACTCGTACGCCTTTTCGATGGCGCCGTCGGTGCCGCGGTCGGCCGGAGTGAGCAAGAACTGCGCGCCGAACGCGGCCAGGATCTTGCGCCGCTCCATCGAGACGCCGGCGCTCATGGCGAGCAGGATCGGGTAGCCCTTGATTGCGGCCACCATGGCCAGCCCGATGCCGGTGTTGCCACTGGTGGCCTCGAGGATCGTCTTGCCTGGCCGCAGCTCGCCCGAGCGCTCGCCCGCCTCGATCATGAAGAGACCGATGCGGTCCTTGACCGAGCCACCGGGGTTGGTCTTCTCGAGCTTGGCGTAGATCTCGACGCGCGGGTTGGGGTTGCAAGCGCGGATCGGGACCAGCGGCGTGTTGCCGATCAGCGCGAGCACGGGCGGACGCGGCGGCAGATCGATCTGAGATGGCATGGCCCGGCACGATAGCACTGGCTCGGGGAGGCGAACAGGCGACGGCTAGTACGCCATCGCCGCCGCGCTGGCCGCGTCGTCCACCTCGTAGACGGCAATGGAGCCGCGGCCGGGTGGTGGGCGCAGCGTCACGCGGTGCAACGGCGGCAACGGTTGCGGTGCAGCGGGCAGCAGCAAGAGGTCGCTGGCGCCCCAGGTCAGGAATCCCAGCCCGGGTGCTCCCAGCAGGCCCAGGCACAGGCCTGATACCGCGAGATTTTCCACGAAGTCCGGGCGGCTGGTGTTGAGCGACGCGGGCGCCCACAGCGCGGCGGAGAGCGCGGTACAGCCGCACAGCCCGGCTGCCAGCACACCCTTGATCGACGCCAGCAAGATCCCGCGAAATTGCGCCGCCGAGTGTCCCTCGACCACCGCCGCCGGGGGCGGCCGCGGCGCGCCGAACTCCACCAGCAGCTGGGTGGTGCCACCTTCGTAGAGGGGCACGAAGAGGTCGACGCTGCGCTCGCCCACCAGCCGCACGCGGCGGCTCCCGGGCGGCAACGCGGTCACGCGCGTGGGGGCCAGCCCCACTTCGCGTCCGTCGACCACGACGCGGGCGTTGGGAGGCATGCTGTCCACCTCGAGTACGGCCTCGGCGCTGGCGCCCGCGGTCAGCGTGTCGACGCGCTCGCACAGCTCGGAGGCGAGTTGCCGCACGCCCTCGACCACGGCGCGATCGTCGCCGGCGAGCAGGCGGTCGACGCGCGCCAGAGCCACCGACCGCTGCGCGTCCAACTCCACCAGTGCCACGCGCGCGCCGCCCTCCAAGCGGTCGACGCTGCCGGTCACCAGACGCGCCGCGGCCAGCGCATTGGCCACCTGCGCCAGGCACTCGTTGCTGCTGCAGCCGAGCGCCTGCTTCTGGGCGTCCCAGGCGGTCACGTTGGCGAGCTGGTCGGTAGCGAGCGCAACGCGCCGGCGGTCGGCAGCGTACACGGCGCGCACGACCGCGGTCAGGGCCCGCGAGTAGCCGGCCGGCGCCCCGCCATTCTCGGTGAGATCGAGCACCAGCGTTCGCACTGGCGTCGTGGCGTCGGTCGCAGGGGCCTCCACGATCGGCGGCGGCGGAGAAGAAGCACCCTGGGCTTTGCCCGGGGCCGACACCAGTAACGCCACGGCCGCAATCAGCGTGCGGCGCCTCATGGCCGCGCTCCGGACGGCGAGACGTTCGCCGGGATCTCGACGCTGGTAGCGCTGCCAAGCCCCACCGGCGGCACGATATGCACCCGGTGAGGCGCTGGCTTGGGCTGGGGCGGCTCAGGGCGGAAGAAGAGGCTGCCCAGGCCCAACGCACCCGATGCGCACCCCACCAGCCCGACGCCGCCTGCCATCAACCCCAGCACGCTGATGCCGAGGCAGGCGACCGGGTCGGCGGTCGGCGAGCGCACGACATCGATGGAAGCGATCGTCAATAGCGCCACCGGCAAGGCATTGACTGCGGTGCTTAGCAGCCAGCCACCGAAGCCAATGTTGGTGACGATCTCGTTCGAGAGGGCGGCGTTCCAGTAGTTGGCGACCGCCTCGGCGCTCACCGGCACGGTGCCACCGAACTCCACGCTGGCGCGGGTGGCCTGCCCCTCGAACACCGGCACGCGCACGATCACGTGCTGGGCGCCCGCCAGTTCCACCTCGAGCGGGTGCTCGCCGGCGGCCACGTCGTCGAGCTGCAGCGGCGTGGTGCCACGGGTCTGGCCGTACAGGCGCACCAGCGCGCCGGCTGGCTTTGACTCCACCAGCAGCACCCCGCGCCGCGCCGTCGGCGACCCCTGCCGCGCCGCCCCCACCAGCCGCGCCGTCAGCGCGGCCACGGCCACGGTGAGGGCGCCGCGCTCGGGGGTCACCACCTCCTCCACCTGGGCGATCGGCGCCAGCGTGCGGGCATCGAGCTCGGAGATGACAACGAAGGCGTCGCGCTTGAGCCGCCACAGCCGCGATAGCACCAGGCGATCGGCGTTGAGCGCGGCGGTGAAATCCATGGCGCAGGCCGGCGCGTCGCAGCCGCTCAGGGCCTGCAGCTCGGCCGCCTCGAGGGTGCGCCTCAGGTCCTCGACCGACAGCACCCGGCGCCCCGGATCCTCGGCCAGCCCCGCCACGATGCCGCTCTGGACCACGTCTCCCAGCTTCGCATCGAAGCTCTCGGCGCGGGTGTGCAGCACCATGGTGGCGAGGCGCGCTTCGTCGGCGTGGGCCAGCGCGGCTGGCAACAGCAGGGCAGCGATGAGCGGGCAACGCACCATGACTTGTTGGCAGCATTAACCACATGTTCCGTCGGTGGTCAACGCGCCCACCGTCGTCACGCCTGGTGCAGCACGTGCAGCTCGGCATTGGCCTGGCGCAGCCGCTGCGCCAGGGCGAGGGCCAGTCCTTCGAGCAAGTTGCCGGCCAGCTTGGGGTGGTCGGCGGTCAGCGCGTCGAAGCGCGCGCGCGATAGTACGAACAGCTGGCAGTCGCTGACCGCGCTGGCGTCGGCCGAGCGCGCACCGCGGTCGAGAAACGCCATCTCGCCGAAGAAATCGCCACGGCCAAAGGTGGCCAGGTGGTGGCTCTGGCCGTCGGCCAGGGTCAGCGTGATGCGCACCGAGCCGCGCCGGATCAAGAACAGCTCGTCGCCGGGGTCGCCGCGGCCGAAGATGCGCTCGCCGGCCGTGCAGCTGCGCTCGCTCAGCACCGACTGCAATTCGGCCAGCGTCTCGGCCTTGCGCTGCTTGAACAGCTCGATCTCGCGCAGCTCGAGCGCCTGCTCGCGGCTGCGCTCGAGCCGCTCCTGGTCGAGCAGCTGCTCCTCGGCCCAGGCCAGCGCCTCGTCCAGCTCGCCAAAGCTGCGCGCGCGCCGGTCCGCCTGCACCAGGCCGATCTGGTCGAACAGCGCCTGCAGATCGCGGCCGCTTGGCACCGCCCGCGGCAGGCCGCTGAAGACCAGGTGGCCACGGTGTTCGGCCACGGCGTCCTCGACCAGCTCGAGCACGTGGGCCGCGGTGACGTCGATGGTCTGCACCCGCCGCAGGTCGAGGATCAGGGTGCTGCGCTTGCCGATCTCGGTTTCGAGCGCGCGGTGCAGCTGGTCAGCGGTGCCAAAGAACAGGCTGCCCTGCAGCTCGTACACCACGGTCTGGTCGCCGCGCTTTTCGAGGACGGCGCGCTCCTCGGGCAGCCGCACCAACTTGGAGAAGACCTGGTTGCCAAAAGTCTTGCGCCGCACCACGGCGCCGCCGATCTGCTCGCGGATGAACAGCACGATCGCCAGCGCGATACCAACGCCGGATGCGGCGATCAGGCTGACCGTCTCGGCCACGATCACGACCGCGACGATGACGGCGAAGTCCAGGATGGTCGAACGCGAGCGCAGCAGCCGCAGGCTGTGGCGATCGAACATGCGGACGCCGACCACGATCAGGATGCCGGCCAGCGCTGCCACCGGCACCCAGGAGATCACCGGCCCGAGCAACAAGAAGGCGACCAGCGCGAGCGCACCCTCGATCAGTCCAGCGCGTCGGCTCAGGGCACCGCTCGACAGCGCGACCAGCGTGGCGCCCATGGTGCCGGCGCCTGGCACGCCGCCGACCAGACCGGCGGCCAGGTTGCCAAGCCCCTGGCCGATCAGCTCGCGGTTGCTGTCGTGGCGGCTGCGGGTCAATGCGTCGAGCACGACGCAGGTCTTGAGCGTGTCGATCGAGAGCAACACGGCCAGCGTCAGTGCGGGCACGAACAGCCGGGCCAGGTCAGCGGGCGCGATCGCCAGCAGGCCACGGCCGCGTTCGACCACGGCGTCGAGCAGGTGACCGCTGCCGTCGCCGAGCCGGCCGATCACCAGCGCATTGCCATCGAGCGCGAGCAGGCTGCCGTCGACCAGGCCGAGCAGCAGATAGGCCAGCACGCCGCTGACCAGGGCAAGGATGGCGGCCGGCACCTTCTTGGTCAGGCGCGGCGCCAGCACCATGACGGCGATGGTCAGCAGGCCGACCGCAATCGCGGGCCAGCGCCAGAGCGACGGCGTCAGCAGTGCCTCGAAGAAGTGCGCCTTGGGCACGCCCAGCAGCTTGGGCACCTGGCCGACGATGATGATCAGGCCGACGCCGCTCAGGTAGCCACTGACGACGGGGTAGGGCATGTACTTGATCAGCCTGCCCAGACCGACCGCGCCGAACAGCAGTTGCAGGCCGCCGCCAAGCAGCGTGACCAGCGTCAGCAGCGCCAGCACTGCCGACGTCGTCCCGCCGTGCTGGGTCTGCTCGATGGCAAAGGCCGCGAGCACGGCCGCTGCCGGGGCGCACGGTGCCGAGATCAGACGGTCGGTGCCGCCCAAGGCCGCCGCGACCAGGCCGATGGCAAAGGTGCCCAGGATGCCGGCCAGCGCTCCGGCAGCTGCCGAGCCGCTACCGAGTGGCGCAAAGATGGTGACGCCGAACGCGATCGCCGACGGCAGCGCGACCAGCATGGCGGCCAGACCGCCCCACAGGTCGCCGCTCCAGCGCTTGGGCTTGCGCATCTGAATGGTGCGGTCCGGGCTCACGGTTGCCAACATACTACGCGACCGCGCTAACATGCAGCGAATGCCAGCGATCGCGCCTGGTGTGCGGCGCCTCGCGAGGCCGGGAGACCGCGATGAAGAACCTGTACCTGACCAAGTATGCGCAAAGTCCGTTTGGCAAGCTGCCGACCGTCAGCGTCGACCAGATGGTGGCCGCGGCTGGCAAGGAAAAACTCGACGACATCGATCGCAACTTGGTCGATCACGTCGCCATCACCGGCCTGCTCACGCCGCTGCTCAACGACCAGATCCTGCTGGCCGGGCTGGTCGCCATGGACCCGGCCTATACCAACAAGAGCATCAAGGGTGTCGGCAATGCCTGCGACTCGGGCGGCCTCGCCGTGCTCGATTGCGCGCTGCAGATCCTGGCTGGCCAGGCGCATATCGGCCTGGCCATTGGCCTGGAGAAGATGAACCCGACCGAGGGCAAGCTCGACTCGGCCAAGATCGGGGCTGCGCTCGGCACCGCGGCCTGGCGCGACGACAAGTTCCCGCCGTTCACGTTCCCGCACGCGTTTGCCGTGATCATGGAGCGCTACATGCAGGCGCACGGCGTCAGCGAGCAGGACTTTGCCGCCATCCCGCCGATCTTCTACGACAACGCCAAGCACAACCCGTTCGCGCACATGCAAAAGACCAAGGAACCGATCACGGCCGAGGCGGTGCTCAAGAGCTACCGCCTGTTCAGCGACCCGGTGCTGCCGCTCAAGCTCTACGAGTGCTCGCAGATCTCGGACGGCTGGGCGCGCATCCTGGTCTGTGACGACGAGGGACTCAAGAAGCTGGGCGTCGACAAGAGCCAGTGCACGCTGCTGGCCGGCTTTTCACAGATCACGGACAACCTGGCGATGGGACCGCGCGGCGACGAACTGCTCAAGCCCAAGGGCGCGCGCAAGGCGTTCGAGCAGGCGGTGGCAATGGCGGGCGCCAAGCCCGAGCAGATCGACCTGCAGGAGGTGCATGACTGCTTCTCGGTGATGGCCGCGCTCGCCGTCGAGACCACCGGCTTTGCCGACGCTGGCAAGGGCGTGCGCTTTTTCCAGGACGGCCACGCCAATCGCGACGGCAAGTGTCCGATCAACACCTCGGGCGGGCTGATCGCGAAGGGCCACCCGATCAGCGCCACCGGCATCGCCATGATCGGCTGGGTTCACTGGCAGCTGACGCACCAGGTGCCGGCGCCGCTGCAGGTCAAGAACGCGCGCCTCGGTACCACCCTCAACATCGGCGGACCGATCGTCAGCACCGTCGTCACGGTACTGAGATCGGTTTGAGGGTCTGTCGGGCAGACCCTCCCCCGCCGGAGTGAATCCGGCGGGGCCCCCACCCAACCAGCACTGTCAAAGTCACCTCGGTGCTTTGCACCTCGGTGGCTGAACCGAAACCTGATCTTGGGGCGTCGACTACGGCGCCGCGAGCGCGGCCGTGGCGTCGGGGATGCCGCTCAGCTGCGCCAGCGCGTTGACGGTCGCGGCGTCGACGGCGCCTGGATCGGCCAGGCAGTAGATCACGTAGGCGTTGATGCGTTCGCCGTCGCTCGCTGCAGTCTGACCGCGCTGCAAGAGCGCCTGCCGATAACCGGCGTGGCTCTCGACGATGGCTGCGGCCGTGCGCTCGATGGCCTGGCCAATGAGCTGATTGGCGAGGTCGTCGTTGGACGGCAACTGCAGCGGATCCCCCGGCAGGTTCGCGGTCCGCTGCGGCGGGTACTCGTCGTCGTGGGCCTCGACCGCGAGGTCGGCAGCGATCGGCAGCTTGGGCCGGCGGTCGCTGTGCTCGATCGCCCCCTGCAGCGCGGCCCGGCCGCGCAGCGTGTGGGTGGTCACCGTGTAGACCAGGTCAGCGTAGACCGGCTCTTCCTTGAACTGCGACTCGCGCGCCAGCTCCTCGCGCGCGCGCTGCAGCGTATTGCGCTGGTCGATCACCCGGCGCCGCGCCGACTCCAGGTTGTTCTGCGCGTTGTAGAGATTTTGCTCGGCGCCAGTGGAGACATTGGGGGTATCGCCCTCGCGCGCCACGTCGCCCTGGTAACGCGTGACGTCGCCCTCGAGCTTGGTCACCTCGTTTTCGTACTCGGTCAGGTGCCGCTCCTCGTCGGTCACCGTGTCCTGCTTGGTCTTGTAGAACGCATTGGGCACCTGCTGCGTGCCCGACTGGTAGCGCGCCTTTTCATGGTGCCGGTTGAGCTGGGTGTCGAAGGTCGGCCGCGATACGCTCAGCTTGGCCCGGGCGTCGACCCGGGGCGCGGCGTCGCTGGCGCCGATGATCGCGAGGCCGCGCTTGAGCGCCTTGCCCCGCAGCGCGTTGGTGACCGGGTCAAACCCGCTCAGCTGGACGACGTAGACCGTCTGCGCCGACAGCTCGCCGTGCAGCGCGGCCCGGCGCGCCGTGAAGTCGCGGTTGTCGACGAGCTGGGCCGCCTTGCCAAACATCAGCAGCGCCTCGCCCTTGCGGCCGGCCTGCTCGGCCTGCTTGCCGCGGTCGCCCAGCACGCGCGCCCAGGTCTCGCGCGCCGCGGTTCGCTTCGGCGCCAGGTCGGCCTGGGCCGGCGGCAGCTTGGCAAAGGCAGCGTCGAGCATGGCCACCGCACTGGCGTAATTGGTCTCGGTGAGCAGCTTGGCCGACTGTTCCTGCGTCCTGGCCGCGACCTCGCGCACCACGGTCAGCGCCAGCTCGGCATCGGGGACCAGCTGGTAGGCGGCGGCGGCGGTATCGATGGCGCGCAGCACGTCACCTGCAGCGAGCTGCGTGCGGGCGCTGCTGACGTGCTCGGTGAGCAGATCGGTACGCGCGCGTTTGACCTTGTCCCTGGCCTCTTGCGAGTCAGGCTTGAGCCTGAGCGCCGCCTCGTACTCGGCCAGCGCGCCCTGGTAGTTGCGCGCCTGGTACAGCTCGTCGCCGTGTTTGATGGCGTTGTCATAGGCGCAACCCAGACAGGCGATCAGCAGCAGGCAACCGAGCGCGCGGTTCCAGCGATGTCGGAACATGGCCCCTCCATCGATGTGGTGGCGTGGTGGTTGTTACAGGATGTCGTGGATCAGGCGGTCGATGCGCGAGCGCAGCGACGGGTCGGCTTCGGTGATGCGTTTGCTCTGCGCGATGTCGACGTCGAACATGCGCTGGTTGAGGTCGGCTGCGAACTTGGGATCGGTGACGACCAGGTTGAGCTCGTCGTTGATGCGCAGGCTACGGTCGTCCAGATTGGAGGAACCGACCGTGGCCCACTTGCCGTCGATGGTGGCGACCTTCTGGTGCGCCATGCGGCCCTGGTACTCGTAGACCTCGACCCCGGCCCCGATCAGGTCGGGGTAATAGGCTTCGGACGCCCGCTTGAGGATGGCCATGTCGTTCTCGGCCGGCAGCACCACCTGCACGTTGACGCCGCGCTTGGCCGCGTTGCACAGCTCGCGTATCACATCGTCATTGGAGAAGTACGGGTTGGCGATGCGGATCGAGCTCTCGGCGGTCTTGATCGCGCGCAGGTAGGCGGCCTTGATGTTGCGATCCTGGGTCCCCTTCTCGTGCGCGACGACGTGGGTGGCCGAACCATCGGCCACCTCGTCGAGCGCCGGGAACATGCGCTTGAGCTCATCGGCCGTGGGCTCGGTTCCCTTTTCGCGGCGCCAGTGGTCGACAAAGGCCTCCTGCATCCGGCGGACGGCCGGCCCCTCGACCTTGGTGGTCTGGTCGTGCCATTTTTCCTGGTAGCTCTGGCCGATGTTCATGCCGCCGGTGAAGCCGACCGTGCCGTCGATCACCATGACCTTGCGGTGGTCGAGGTCGCTCTTGAGCAGCGGCGACTCGTTGACCTTGATATCGATGCCCTTGCCCTTCATGTAGTCGATGAGCTTGTCGGCCTCCTCCTCGCCATCCGAGTTGGTGCCGCACTCGTCGACCAGCACCCGCACCTTGACGCCCTGTTTGACCTTCTCGCCCAGCTTGTCGGCCAGCGCATAGCCGATCTCGTCTGGTTGCAGCTGAAACACCGAGAGGTTGATCGAGTCCTTGGCCGCGTCGAGGGCATCACGCACAGCCGGCCGCGCCTGGACGCCGTCGACCAGCAAGCCGACCTTGTTCTGGCCCGAGGGCTTCTGGCCGGTCACAGTTTCGAGGTAGGGTCCGTAGCTGTCCCAGTCGCCCGGCTTGACCGTGCGGTGCTTGACCTTGAGCGCCTGGATCGCCTGGTCGTCGGTGCCATTGAGCGAGTAGCTCAGCTGCTTCGAGTCGATCCGGGTCATCAGGTAGTCAAAGGTGCCGGCGTCGGGCGCGGCCTCGAGGATGCGCCGCGCCACTGCGCCGCGCTGTTCCGGCCGGATCGCGCTGGGGTCTTCCGAGTTAGGGTTGTTTTCCATGCGCAGTGTCTTGAGCATCGCCACCTTCTCGTCGAGCGTGGCGCTGTCGATGACCTCGCCTTTGAGCTGCACGACGTCCCGCTCGCCCCAGCGCAGCGCGCGGTCGATCTCGCGCTGATGGGGGTTGGGCTGCCGCGTCGCGGCCGCCGGCTCGTCGCGGGTCGACAAAAAACCGAGCATGCCGCCGCTCGCGCCTCCCCTGGGCGTGCTGCGCAGCATGCCGTCGTAGGCCGGCGTCTGGCCGCCGCCCGTTGCGCCAGCCGCCACGAAGCTGTCGGGAAAGATCAGCGCGGTGTCAGCGCTGACCTGGTCGGCATTGCCGAGCTGGTTGAGGTCGACGACCTGCTGCTTGACCTCCTGTAGCCGGTTCTCGGGCACGCCTTGACGGCGCAGCAATGCGTCGAGCGACTCTCCGGCCTTGGCTTGCACGGTCACTGCCATCTCATTCTCCTCAAGGTCTCACTAGCGAGCGGCGTCGAGATAGCGCGCCACGGTCGCGTTGTGGTCGCCGACCTGCACGATGCGAAAACGGTCGCCATAGGCGAGCCTGAAGTTCTGCGCCCGCACCCGCGGCTGATCATTGGTGCCGTGGTAGAAGGTCACCGCGCTCGCGCGCCGGCCGTTGGCGGTCGTGGCCCAGTCGCGCATGGCCTGGTCCCAGTCGCCATAGCAGCAATCGAACAGCTGCAGTCGATCGGCGCGCAGGCCGCTGCCGTCGGGATGCGCGGCCATGGTGTAGTGCAGCGCCTTGCCGCCGCCGGAGTGCGCTGACACGACGTGCTCGCGGACGCGACCCGGGTCGACGCCGGCCGCGGCCAGCGCGTCGTCGGTGGTCTGCGCCTGATTCTTCACGTTGCTCCAGTCGGTCTGGTAGTTGCTGCCGGTGCCGCGCAGCGGTGCGCTCTGGCACTCGGGCAGCACGAACACCGTCTGCGGGTCAGCGGTCTGCGCCGCGCGCATGTTCTCGAGCCGGCGCGTGCTGTGGTTGCGGCCGTCGGCCACCGTGCTGTTCCAGCCGTGATAGTGGGTGTGCACGCGCGCCGGCTTGCTCGGATCGAAGCCGGGCGGGACCAGGGTCAGCACTGGCTGGCCGCCGTTGCCAGCGCTGCTGGTGACGACGACGCGGCCGCCCGCTGCGATGTGGTCGGCAAAGCTGCGCTTGGCGTTGCTGATGGTATTGGCCAGCCTTTGCTGGGTCGCGTTGCCGCGCCGCAGCGCCGCAATGTCGGCGTCGCTGGTCGTGGTCACGTCGTAGCGCGGCTGTCCGTTGGCGCCGACCGTGGCGCCGGTCGCTGCTGCGGTCGCACTCGCGCCGGCGGCCCCGGCTGCGCTGCCGCCGCTGTTGAGCGCGAGCAGGTTGAGCATGCCAGCGCCGGCAGCGCTGTTGACCGGCGTGGTCGAACCAGCGTCATGGTTGGCGAGCAAGCGCTCGGCGTCGAAGCGCGCGCGCGCCTCGCCACTGGCGATCACGTCCGGAATGACGGTCGTGCTGGCGACTTCGGCGGTGCCGCTGTTGGTGCTGCCGACCGCGCCGCTGTCGCTGCCGACCAGGGCCGTGCTCGGCCGATCGGAGGTGGTCGCGATCGGGCGGCGATTGGGATCGATGATCGTCACACGAATACTCCGCGCAGCATGCGCTGCACATTATCTATATACGGCAGGGCGCCAAATTGGACTGCTGACGCAGGCCACGCCGCGGGCGCCACCACCCCAACCCGATCAAGCCTGCGACGCCCAGCGCTGCCAGGGCGCAGCTCAGCCCGAAGCGCGGGCTGCGATACTCGAACTCGATGGGGCCGGCGCCCGCGTCGTCGACGACAGCAGCCACATGCTGTCCGCTGGCGCGGATGACGGGCAGCTCGCGACCCGCCTGCTGCGCATGCCAGCCCACCTGGAACGAGGTGCGCAGTCCAACCACGGCGCCGCCGCCACCACCCAGGTACAGCAACGCGCGGTCGCGGCGCTGCCAGTCCACGTGCAAGACCTCGACGCGGCTGCCGGCTGGCAGCTCGGCGTAACGCGACAGCCGATGCAGCGGGTCGTCGACCACGGCCAGCGCCTCGACGGCCTGGGGCGACCGGTAGATGCGCGCCAGCAGCTCGATCTCGTCGCTGGCAAGCCGCGGCTGGGCGGCGACAAAGCCGAGCGGGATTGGCGATTCGACGCGCTCTACCAGCGGTATGGGCGAATTGTCGTGGTCGCTGGTGCCGGCGCTGATCACGTGGGTGCAGCCAAGCGCGCGGGCAGGGGCTGGTTCGTCGAGCATCATCGCTGCCTGCAACAGGCGGTTGGAAGAGGTTTGCAGCGCCATGTAGGGGTTGGCGTTGCTCAGGTTGCTGCATGCTTGCAGCTCGCTGCTCAGCTGCAGCCGCCGCAGCGCCAGCAGCTGCCAGTACGAGGTGGCGTCGGCAGCAGCCGGATCGGGCTCGGGCTCGCCAGCGACACAGAGCAGCACCGGCAGCGGCCCGCCGTCGTCGACCAGCGCAGCCAGCGGCGAGGGCAGGTCGGCCAGCGGCGGCCCGAGGTGAACTGCGCCCATACCCGCCAGCGCCAGATCGGCGACCGCGATCCAGGGCAGCCAGCGTCGACGCTGCGGCCAGAGCACGCCGATCAGCAGCGCCAGCGCCAGCGGCGCGATGGCGCGCAGCAGCGACCAGCGCAGCAGCGCCGCCAGCGATGGCCAGTGGATGGCTGGCAGGTCGACGTTGAGGTCGCTGGTCAGCGCATCGATCGCACTGCGCCAGTTCGTCACGGCCAGCGCAACCAGCAAACAACCCGCGACCAGCGTCGCACCGGCGATGACAAAGCGCCGCCAGTCCGCGCGTCGGCGCTGCAACCGGGTCAGGCTGACCACGGCCACCAGCACGGTGGCCAGCGTGGTCACGACCAAAAACTTCTGCGGATAGCGAAAGAACGCGAGCGGCGGCAGCAGCTCGACCAGCCAGCCGAGCAGCGGCGTGCTGTCGCCGAGCGCGAGCAGCAGTCCTCCGCTGGCGACGATCGCGGCCAGCCGCGTGCGGCGCTGCCAGAACCCGGCGACCAGCGCTGCGATCAGCAGCGGGCCCAGGTAGGGCGACGGATTCCACACCGTGTCGGCGAGCGTCCCGCGCTGCGCCAGCAGCCACAGGCTGGCGTGCGGCAGCGGCTCGCTGAATAGCCGGCCTGGCAGCAGCAGCGCCGGCCAGAGCGCGGGCTCGAACGACCAGCGCACCACCTCCTCGAGATCGAGCGGCCCGCCGCGCACCGTCAACTGCGCCTCGACCCAGTAGCCGATCCAGAGCGCGCAACCGACCAACGTGCCGCTGAGCAGCGCCAGCGCCAGCTGC
>Ga0315268_10003803_pt1 | contig 16529 bp, 12 predicted proteins | sample C1_top_MG_FD_204535 | JGI IMG/M metagenome (GOLD analysis project Ga0315268, IMG submission 204535) | Sediment microbial communities from Yellowstone Lake, YNP, Wyoming, USA - C1_top | ecosystem: Environmental > Aquatic > Freshwater > Lake > Sediment | place: USA: Wyoming | collected 2017-08-01
TTATCGAACGCCCCCACGGCGTTCACCCCACACAGCGGTGCCGCAGTCTACACCAGTTTGGGCCGTCGGCCCACGCAAGCTTTTCGGCCGCCTCCGTGGGTAATTCCACAAGATTCGTCATGGTGAGTGGAGGACGCGTAGCGTCCGCAGTCGAATCCACCCTTTGTTTTGACTTTGACTTGGACCTCGTCGCGCTCAGGGCCCCATATCTGCCGGGGGCCCCAGACATTGTGTTTGACTTTCTGCTGCGGCCACGGACCGTTGGGTGCCTCATGGTTCGCGCGGTTCGTTACGGGGGGTGAACGAGAACCCGACGTTCACTTCTGGATGTTCGAATCCAGTCGTCCAACCGATTCCTCTTCTGCCCAAATTCACACCTGAAAATCAACAACTTACGATCGAGTTTTGTTGATTTGAGAATCTTGTAGTGCACCCCATGAAACTAGACACGCGGGACCTCGGTATTTGTTAGGGGTTGGAGTTGTGCGAAGCCCGTCCTAGCTTCGCTAGGGCGGGAGACAACCGATAATCTGCGAGCGATGCGCCCTCTGCGGTAATCGCTTGGTCGTTGCCTTCCTATTCCGCATTCCCTTGATTCCCCACGACTTCCCCAGTCCGAGCCAAGGTCCATCATCTAACTCCTTTGTTTCCGAGAACATAACCGTAACCCCTTTGTTTCTGCGATTTTGTATTTTTGATAGTGGGGGGGAGGGGGGTGGCACCCTCCGGAGATATCCAGACTCATCAATCCAGTTTCGAAGTTGCCACAACGCCCTTGGATGTTTTCCAATGGCGAGGCTGCATGTCGCCTTCATCAAGGCCCAAGGAAGTCCAGTGACCATCGCGCGTTCCTTCCATCGCAATCTCCTGGTTCTCGCATTCGCCCTCGCTTCCATCGCTGCCGTGGCGCAGCAACTTCCTCCCTCGCTGGGAGACGCGTTGCACTGGCGTCCGATCGGACCGCTGCGCGGCGGACGCACCCGCTCGGCCGCGGGAGTTCCCTCGCAGCCCAACGTCTTCTACATCGGCGTCTGCAACGGAGGCGTCTGGAAGACCACCGACTATGGACGCACCTGGCAGCCGATCTTCGATCACGAACCCACGGGTTCGATCGGAGCGGTTGCGGTCGCGTTCAGTGATCCCAACACCGTCTATGTCGCCAGCGGTGAAGGACTGCATCGTCCCGACCTCAGCGTCGGCGATGGCATCTACAAGTCCACCGACGCGGGCAAGACGTGGACCCATCTTGGTCTCCGCGACGGCCAGCAGATCGGCGATCTCGCCATCGACCCCAGGGACCCGAACCGCGTGCTCTTTGCCGTCGCCGGACATCCTTACGGACCCAATGAGGAACGCGGCGTCTACCTCACCACCGATGGTGGACAGACCTACAAGAAGGTTCTCTATAAGGATGAAAACACGGGCGCGGCCGACGTCAAGATGGACCCCGCAGATCCGCAAGTGGTGTACGCCACACTGTGGGAGGCCCGCGAGGGACCGTGGGAAAACGCGGCATGGAATGGCGGCAATGGCGGCATCTACAAGTCCACCGACGGCGGCACCAACTGGCAGCAACTTTCCGGCGGATTGCCGGCGGGGATCGTCCAGGCGCACATCGCCATCGCACCCTCGGATCCACGGCATCTGATTGCCAGCGTCGCCACCGCGAACAAGGTCCAGATCTATGGCAGCAACGATGCTGGCGCCTCGTGGACGGTCGTCACCGAGGACCATCGCCCGGCGGGCCGCATCGGCGGCGGCGATCTCTCGATCCCGAAATTCGATCCCAAGAATCCCGACGTGCTCTACTTCGTCAGCACGGTGACGTGGAAGAGCGCTGACGGCGGCAAGACGTGGAGCGGCTTCCGTGGCGCTCCCGGCGGCGACGATTACCAGAACATCTGGATCGATCCCAACAACGGCCGCACCATCTTGCTGGTGAGCGACCAGGGCGCCATCATCACCGTGAACGGCGGCGAAACATGGAGCAGCTGGTACAACCAGCCGACCGCGCAGATGTATCACGTCTCCACCGACACGGCCTTTCCCTATCGCGTCTGCGGCGGACAGCAGGAGAGCGGTTCCGCCTGCGTATCGAGCCGCGGCAATGACGGCGCTATCACCTTCCGCGAGTGGCATCCGGTGGCCGCCGAAGAATACGCCTACGTGCAGCCCGACCCCGCGAATCCTGACATCGTCTATGGCGGCGCGGCGCATGCCGTCTCGCGTTACGACCGAACCACCGGACAAGTCGCGCTGATCACGCCACGCCCGCTGCCGGCGCCCGACTACCGCACCCTGCGCAGCGAACCGATCCTCTTCTCCGCCGACGGCAAGACCCTGTACTACGCCTCGAACACCGTCTGGAAGACCACCAACGGCGGCACCAGCTGGCAGCAGATATCTCCGGACCTGACGCGCAAGAGCTACGAGGTTCCGGCCTCGGTCGGCAAGTACTCGACCGAGAAGTCGGCGCAGGCGACCCAGCGCGGCGTGGTCTACACCCTGGCCCCGTCGGCGGTCGAGCCGGCGCGGATATGGGCGGGAACCGACGATGGCCTCATCCAGGTGACCACCGACGGCGGCGCCCACTGGACGGACGTGACCCCCGCACGGCAAAAGCCTTTCATGAAGGTCTCGCTGCTGGAAGCCAGCCACTTCGACCGCCAGTCGGCGTACGCGGCCATCAACACATTGAGACTCGACGATCTTCGTCCGCACATCCTGCGCACCCGCGATGGCGGCAAGAGCTGGACCGAGATCGTCAGCGGCATCGGCCGCGATGAGAACGTCAACGCCGTGCGCGAAGATCCCAGGCGCAAGGGCCTGCTCTTTGCCTCGACCGAACGGCAGGTCTACGTCTCGTTCGACGATGGCGATCACTGGCAGAGCCTGCGGCTGAACATGGCGGCCTCGTCGGTGCGCGACCTCACGATCAAGGACGACGACCTGGTGGCGGCTACCCATGGACGCGGATTCTGGATCCTCGACGACATCTCGGTGCTGCGCCAGTTGTCGGCTCGCGATCGGACGGACGCGACCACGCTGTTTGCTCCCGCCATGGCCCTCCGCGTGCGCTGGAACATGAACTCCGACACCCCGCTGCCTCCCGATGAACCGATGATGCCGAATCCTCCGGATGGCGCGGTCCTTGACTACCAGCTTTCGGCCAACACTTCCGGCCCGGTCACGCTCGAGATCCGCGACGCCGCGGGCAAAACCGTCCGACGGTATTCGAGTGACGATAAGGTCGAAGATCCCGACCCGAAAGATGTACAGGTGCCGATGTATTGGCTGCGCCCACCGCAGCGGCTGTCGAACGCCGCGGGCATGCACCGCTTCCTCTGGGACCTGCACTACGCGCCGATCGCCGGCCTCGACGCGGAGTACCCGATCGCGGCCGTCCCGCACGACACCGCACCGGGGACAAGCTCTCCGTGGGTGATGCCGGGCAAATACACGGTGATGCTGAGCGCCGGTGGCAAGAGCTACACCCAGCCGCTGACGGTCAAGCTGGATCCGCGGGTGAAGACCCCGGCGGCAGGACTGCAACAACAGTTCGCACTCTCGATGCAGCTCTACCAGGACACCGTGGAGGTGTCGAATGCCCTGGACGACGCCGCTGCTGAGCAGAAACGCTTGAAGGCCCTCAACACCCCGGCGGCGCAGGAAGCATCCAAGAAACTTGATTCCGTGCTCGGCGCGGCCGCTGGAAGGCGGCAGCGGACCGCGGTGCCCACCACGCTTTCGGCGATGCGCAACGCCCTGCTCGGCATGGAAAGTACATTGCAAAGTGCCGATGTAGCTCCGACCGCGGAGGCCCAGACCGTGATCGGCGAACTGCATCATGCGGTCCCCGGGTTAGTGCAGCAGTGGGCCGCCGCGCAAAAGGAAGCGGGTGGGGTGAAATAGCGGGCCGCGACCGGCATGCCGATATCGCGCCCTAATCCCGTGACTCAGAAAGGGTTCCGGCGGAACCATCGCGCGGCAGCGGTCACCTCGAGTTGTGACGAAAATCACTGGGAGAGGTATCCGGCGAAGCATAGAGTGGTGATAAGCAAGGGCCGTTGGACTGCCCCTTGCCTCGGTCCGGCTGCCGGGATCGGCGAGTGCCGGACCAAATACAAGGAGCGAGGAATCATGAAGAAATTGATCGCGGTAGCAATCCTGGTAAGCGGTGCATTCCTGACGGCATCGGCGGCTGACTTGGCCTCGGATGCGAATTACAAGGCTAAGTGCGCGATGTGCCACGGCGCAGCCGGGGAAGGCAAGGCCGGTATGAAGACGGTTGCCATGAAGGAGTCGGCGGCCAAGACCGATGCCGACCTGACCACCATCATCACCAAGGGCAAAGCTCCCAAGATGCCGGCGTTTGAAGGCAAACTGAAGGCAGAAGAGATCAAGGCGATCGTGGCCGAGATCAAGGCCGCCAAGTAATAAGCTTCAAGTCGTAACGGGTACGGCCGGCGCAAGCCGGCCGTTTCCTGTTGGCCCTTGCAATAGGCAACCATTTGGTTGCATAATATCCCGGTGAGCATGGACCGAGTCTTCAAGGCGCTGGCCGATCCCGTACGACGCAGACTGCTGGACCGCCTGCGCAAACGGAACGGCCAAAATCTCGGAGAACTCTGTGCCGACCTCGCGATGTCGCGCCAGGCAGTGACCAAGCACCTGAAGATATTGGAGGATACGAATCTTGTGGCCACCCTGTGGCAGGGCCGAGAGAAGCTGCATTACCTCAACCCGGTCCCGATCCACGAGATCGCCGAACGCTGGATCCAAAGGTTTGAACGTCCACGCCTGCGCGCCCTGGCGGATCTGAAAAAACATTTGGAAGGAAACGAAGATGAGTAAAAGCCGATTCTTATATGTGACCTACATCCGGACGACTCCCGAGAAACTCTGGGAGGCCTTGACCAACCCGGAGTTCACCAAGCGGTACTGGTGTGAAGTCCGCAACGAGTCCACCTGGAAGAAGGATGCCGACTGGAAGCTGGTCGCTCCCGACGGCCGCGTGGCCGATAGCGGAAAGGTCCTGGAGATCGATCCTCCGCGCCGCCTGGTCGTCTCGTGGAAGCACGAGCTGCTGCCGGACGTGCGCGACGAAGTGGCTTCGCGGGCGACCTTCGAACTGGAGCAGGCCGCCGACTCCGTCAAACTCACGGTGATCCACGAGAGCGACGTGCCGGATTCGAAGATCATCCGCAGCGTCTCCGGTGGCTGGCCGGCGATCCTGGCAAGCCTCAAGAGCCTGCTCGAAACCGGCGCGGCTCTGGAAGTCACTGCGAAGTGGCCAAAAGGGATGTAAGGGTTTTCAAAGGAAAAGAGCCGCAGCTGATCTGGCTGCGGCTCCCATTTTCACAAACCCTGCCTACTTCTTCTTCAGCTTCACCGTCTTGATCTCGTACGGATTCGTTGGGATGGTGACGACGCCTCCTGTGATGGTCAGGGGTTTGTCTTCCTCTTCGAGCAGGTTGGTCTCCGTGGCCGCGACGAAGCCGGCCGGCACGGTCAACTTCACATCCGTCTTCTGCCCCGCCCACTCGTAGAAGCGCACGATGAGCGAATCGTCGTCCTGCGCCTTATTGATGGCCGAGATCAACACCGTCGACGGGGAGATCGCGAAGAACGACTTCTCCGAAGGCAGCGTCCCGGCGTGCGCCGTGGTCGTGGTAACCACAACCGGATCGTTCAACTCATAGGCGCGCTCGACGGTGTTGGCTTCGCGCCACCCACCGGCGTGCGGATACAGCGAGTAGGTGAAATCGTGCTCACCCTGGTCGGCGTTGGGATCGGGCCAGATCGGCGAACGCAGCAGCGAGAGCCGCAGCACGTTGTCCTTGGCGTCGTAGCCGTACTTGGAATCATTCAGCAATGACAATCCATGCTTCGCGTCCGAAAGGTCGGCCCAGCGTAGCGCCGGCACCTCGAACTGCGCCTGCTCTTCGGGCGTGCGGCGCGTGGTCGGGCGTTCGATGGAGCCGTAAGGGATCTCGAACGTCGCTTTGTCCGAGCGCACGCTGACGGCGAACGCGGCTTTCAGCAGCCGATGTTGCGCGTGCCAATCGGCATGCGTTTTGATGTCCAAGCGCGGACTGCCGGCCTCGAGCGTGATGTCCTGGGTGAAAGTCGAGCGCGGACGACCCTCCTGGTCATAGTGCTTGACCACTCGGATTACCGCCTTCAGTAGCGAGTGTTCGACAAGCTTTACGGAATCCGCCTGCATGAGGTCAACATGCTCCTTGGTGAAATCGGCGTCAACGTTCCAGGCATCCCAGCGCTTCGGCTTGTCGGTAAAGACCTGCAGCAGATTGCCACAGGGCCTGCCGTCGGGCGACGCAGCGGGCGAGCCTTCGCTCTGGACGGGCAGGTCGAGCGCTTCGGTGTTCGACTTCTTATCGATCAGCGAAGTGATGCAGCCGGTCTTCGCATCGACCGTAGCCTTGAGGAACCTGTTCTCCAGTGAGGACTCTGTCCCATGAACGATTGTCGTCTTGGCATCCACCTTCCCAAGGTTCGAGATCTGATAGACACGATAACCGAGAGCGGGAATCTCTTTTGCGAAGAATCTTATCCACGCAAGATTCGTCGCTTTGTCGAGACTCGCGATTTCAACATGTATCTGATCGTTTCCATTTGTCGCAACTAGGGAGTTCAGCGACGGCGGTGCGCTGGTGAGTTGCACATTCACTTCCACCATGGCATCCCGCTTCCACGATAGTGGATTGAAGACAACGACAGAACTTCCCGTGGTCCTGATCCGTTGCGAGATGTCCCGCATCGCCGCATCGCGCGAGAGGTGCATCCGCCGGTGGACGTCTTCGTATTTGCGCTGGGCGTCGACGTAATTGATGGCGATGCCCGAGCCCGGCAGGATGTCGTGGAACTGGTTGAAGAGCACCTCCTTCCACGCCTCATCGAAGTGTTCCTGTGGATAGTTTTCGCCGAGCAGCATGGTGACCGACTGCAGCTTTTCGGCGGTCAGCATCTCGACCTCAGCCTTGCGGTTCCCTTTCTTCTCCTCGGCTTGCGTGGTCTGCACGCCGCGGTGATATTCAAAGTAGAGTTCGTCGTTATAGACGGGCACGTTGAGGCCCGCGAGATTGTTTTCCAGCTCGTGGAAGTACGCCCCGGCGGTTCCGAACTTGAGCTGCGGATAGACCAGGTCGCGCTTCTTCCACTCCAACGCCGTGTCGAGATCCTTGCGCGTCGGTCCGCCGCCGTGGTCGCCCACGCCGAACAGGAACATCATGTCGATCTTGCCGGGCACGACCTTGTCCGTCGCGGCGTCATCCTTGAACATCGCCGGCGCGAACATCGAAAGATCGTTGCCCATGCGCACGGGGTCGATGGGGTTGGCATAGTCGTGCGGGAAGTAGGTCAGCAGCCGGCTGCCATCGGGCGCCTGCCACCAGAAAAGTTTGTACGGGAATTTCGTCGTGTCGTTCCAGTAGATCTTCTGGGTGACGAAATAATCGATGCCCGCCTTCTTGTAGATCTGCGGCAGCTGCCAGTTGTAGCCGAAGGAGTCGGGATTCCATCCGATCCTGACGTCGACGCCGAATTTCTGGCGGAAGTAGCGCTTACCGTAGAGCAATTGTCGCGTCAGCGATTCGCCGTCCGGAAGGTTGAGGTCGGGCTCCACCCACATGCCGCCGACGATCTCCCAGCGGCCTTCTTTCACCCGCTGCTGTATCTCGGCGAACATCGATGGATATTTCTCTTCCATCCAAGAATAGGCCTGCGCGCTCGCCATCGTGAACGTCAGGTCCGGGTACTCGCGCATCATCTGCAGCGCCGAACCGAAGGTGTTGCGCACGACCTCGACGGTCTCGGTCCACGGCCACAGCCACGCCATGTCGATATGCGAATTGCCCGAGAGCGTGATCGAGAACTGCTTCATGAACGGGCGAAGCTTTTCCAGCTGCTGCTGCGAGGCGCGCAGCGAGGCGTCGAACGCCGCCTGGTCTCGCTGGTCGAGCGCCGCGAGGTCGATGGCCTTGACCGCGGCTTCCATCAGGGCTTCGCGCTCGGCCTTGCCGGATTCATAAGCGTCGATGACCGGCCGCACCGAAAGGATCTCAAGCCGCAGCAGCGCCGGGTCCGGACGCGACTCCGCGGCCCGTACCGTCAGGTGCGAGCGATAGAACTTGGTTGAGACCGCGGGTCCGACCACGCGCACGGCGATGACGAACTTCTGCCCAGGCTGCGCGTTGCTGGTCAGCGTGATCGGCAGCTGCGTATCTTCGTCGGTGCGTCCGATCAGCGAGCCGTTGGCGAAGGTGCTGATCTGGATGGCCTCGTCGCTGGTGATGGCCATGTCGAGATCGATGCGCGCTCCGCGCACGTCGTAGCCATTGACCGTGGCCGGTATCTCGATGGTGCGGCGCAACCACATTCCGCCATCTTTCCATTCCTGATTGAGCTTGGTAGTGGCCCACGACGCATCGTCGAGCGCCGTGTCTTCCCCGTGCGGAAGATCGGCGACGTGCGAATGCCACTCGGCGAGCGGGATATCGGTGATCGCCTGCAGGCGATCGAGCGTGGCCTTGTAGGCGTCGGCAGGCTTGGCCGAGGGATTCGGCGTGAACCCCGGCTGCGCGGCCGATTGTGCGAGGAGAAGGGTTGGGAAGAGGGCGGCGACGAGGAGCACAACCAGAAGGCGGTTTCTCATGGCCGCAAAAGTTTACTACCAAAGTTCGATCCATGAACAACCGCAGGCCGTCATCACCGCAAACGGTGAGCGCCCGTGCGAGCTAAGGCTCGTCGGTGGAGAGCAGCGCGTTGACTTCGTTGAGGCTCCAGTCGGGGATCGCGCCGGGACGGCTGGCGACCAGCGCGGCCACGGCGTTGGCGAAGCGCGCCGCTTCGGCCATGGGACGCTGCTCGGAGAGCGCGTGCACGAAGGCGGCGGCAAAGGCGTCTCCGGCGCCGACCGTGTCCGCGACCTCGACGGGGAATGCGTGCTTGATGACGAACTCGCCCTGCGCGCGCACGATGCAGCCGTTGGCTCCGCGGGTGATGATGGCGGCCTTGGCGTTCTTGATGGGAAGCAGCGAGGCTGCCGACAACTCGGTTTCGGCCACGTGTTTCGCCAGGACGACGGCAGGCCGAAGCATGTTGAGTTCCTCGTCGCTGGCCTTGACCACCGAAGCCATCGCGGAAAGTTCGACGACGAGTTCGGTGTTCCAGTGCGGCCCGCGAAGATTCATGTCGTAGATGCGATAGGCCAGTGGACAGGCTTCGAGGATGCGGCGGGTCATGGCCAGGTTCGACGGCGTGGTGTGGAAGAGGGTGCCGAAGTAGATCCAGTCGGGCTGCAGGTCGGCGATGCGCACCAGCGTCTCGTCGGTGAACTGGATGTGGTCGTAGGCCGCGGGACGTCCGATGGCGAACTGCGGCTTCCCCTCGCGATTCACCTCGACGGCGGCAAAGCCCGTCGGCGCGCCCTTGACCCGGTGGATGAAATCGACGGCGACGCGCAGGTCGGCGATGCGCTCCACCGCCCGAGGTCCGCGATCGTCGTCGCCGACCGCGGAGAGCAGGAAGACTTCGTGTCCGAGACGGCGGGCATGCGCGGCAAAGTTCAGGGGAGCTCCGCCGAGGCGCTCGGCGTCGGGAAAGATGTCCCAGATGATCTCGCCGATGGAGAGGATCCGCATAAAGTAAAGATTGTATTCCGGAACGAGATGATTCTCGACGTCTTTGAGGCCGACGGAATCGTGAGATGATTCTCGACGACTTTGCGGGGGACGGAATACCATGTCCGGTCGGGGTTTCAAAGCGCCTGCCGGCGTGCCCCTCCAGAGAATTCATGAAACTTAATCTTTATCTCCTTCGCAGTATTGTCGTTGGCGCCTTGGGTGGCCTGTTGTTCGGCTTTGACACGGTGGTCATCTCCGGCACAACTCATTCCCTGAGCCTGGTTTACAGCCTCACGGCGCCGCAACTCGGATTCACCGTCGCCAGCGCGCTGCTGGGGACGGTCTTCGGCTCCCTGCTGGCGGGTATCCCCGGCGAACGCCTCGGCGGCCGCGAATCGCTGCGTATCATGGCCGTCCTCTACATCGTCTCGGCCCTCGGCAGCGCCTTCGCCTGGAGTTGGTCATCGCTGATCGTCTTCCGCTTCATCGGCGGACTGGGCATCGGCGGCTCCTCGGTCATCGGGCCGGTCTACATCGCCGAACTGGCCCCCGCACGGTTGCGCGGACGCCTGGTGGCGATCTTCCAAATGAACATCGTCATCGGCATCCTGGTCGCGTACCTCTCGAACTACCTGATCGGGCGGATCGACTTCGGCGCCAACGAATGGCGCGTGGAACTTGGCATCGCGGCGCTGCCGGCCGTGCTGTTCTTCGTCACATTGCTGGGCATCCCGCGCAGCCCGCGCTGGCTGGTGACGCGTGGAGCCGTCGAAGAGGCGCGCACCGTGCTCACCATGATCGGCGAGCCCGAGGTCGAGCGCGAACTCAAGGAGATCGCCGACTCGGTGCATCTCGGCGCCAGCGAAAAAAGCGAGCCACTCTTCCTCTGGAAGTATCGCTATCCGATCTTTCTCGCCGTCAGCGTCGCCTTCTTCAACCAGCTGGCCGGCATCAATGCCATCCTCTATTACTCGAATTACATCTTCGAGCAGGCCGGCTACACCAAGCTTTCGGCCGACCTCCAGTCGGTCGCCATCGGCGGCATGAACCTGCTGGCAACAATCTTCGCCATGACCCTCATCGACCGCATCGGGCGCAAGACCTTGCTCCTCATCGGCAGCGTCGGCATGACCGGGGCGCTCAGCGGGGTGGCATGGGTCTTCCACACCCGGCAACATCTCCAAACGCTGATGTTGCTGCTGGTCATCTATATCGGCTTCTTCGCCGTCTCGCAGGGCGCGGTCATCTGGGTCTTCATCGCCGAAGTCTTCCCCAACAAGGTCCGCGCCAAGGGACAGAGTCTCGGCAGCGGCACCCATTGGGTGATGAATTTCCTCATCCAGCTGATCTTCCCGGTGATGATCGCCCGGTGGTCGCGGCCCGCGCCCTTCGTGCTCTTTGCCGCGATGATGGTGGTGCAGTTCTTCGTCGTGCTGGCCTTCTACCCGGAGACCATGGGGATCACCCTGGAGGCGATGCAGCACAAGCTGGGAGTGGAATAGTTTGCGATTTTCGAATAACGAATGTTGAATGGAAGACGAGTGGTACATTGGCGGTTCTCCGTAGAAACAGTTTAGGAATCCTTATGCGCAAACATCTCGTTCGTATCCTGCTCGTTGCTTTCGCCCTTTTCCTCATCCCCACCCTGGCCCTGAGTTGGGGCGATGATGGACACAAGTTGATCAATCGCTCGGCCGTCGCACGGATTCCCGCCGACATGCCCGACTTCATGAAGGCCGGCGCGGCGCAGATCATCTATGAAGGCCCCGAGCCCGACCGCTGGCGCTCCGAACTCGAAAAGCCGCTCGACGCGGCGAACGCTCCCGACCACTTCATCGACATCGAGTACGTCGACTGGATGAAGCAGTTCCCTGCCGACCGTTACAAGTACATCCAGGAGATCTACGAATACCGCACGGCCCATCCCGAGGCGAAGCTCCCGCCGCCGGAGAAGATCGGCTTCCAGCCCTACATCACCATCGAGGTCTTCGACCGGCTCAAGGTCGCCTTCCGCGAATACCGCCACGCCAAGGCCGCCGGGCAGCCGACGGCCCAGGCCGAGGCCAACGCTCTGTTCTATGCCGGATGGCTCGGTCATTACGTCGGCGATGGCGCCAACCCGATGCACACCAGCATCCAGTACAACGGCTGGGTCGGCGACAACCCCAAGGGCTACTCGACGGCCCACGACATCCACTCGAAGTTCGAGAGCGTATTCGTACGTGCGAATCTTGCCGAACTTGAGGTCGGAAACCTGATGGCCGCCCCCCGTCACCTCGATCATCCCTTTAACGATTACATCGCCTACCTGAGGGATTCGCAGAAGGTGGTCGAGAAGTCCTACGAGATCGAGAAGGCTTGCGGCTTCGAAGGCCACGGCACCGCCGAAGGACGCGAATTCGTGCGTCACCGGCTGGCCGCCGGATCGCAGATGCTGTTGAACCTGTGGTACACGGCTTGGATGGATTCCGCGACCGACCCGGAGCCGTATCATGGCCCGCGCGCGGAAAAGAAAGAGAAGCCGTGTCCACCGGACGCTGCCAAACCGGAGACTTCAAAATGAGCGACAAGCTGGAGTTGCTGGCCCCGAACCAGGTGGAGCAGTTGATGCAGGCCGCGCAGTGGGCCAGCGAAAAGGCCTATGCGCCCTTCAGCAAGTTCTACGTTGGAGCCGCCATCCTGACCGCCGACGGACAGGTATTCACCGGTTGCAATGTTGAGAATTCGTCGTACGGATTGACCAACTGCGCCGAACGTACCGCCATCTTCTCGGCTATCGCCGAAGGTGCCGTGAACGCCGAGAATGACCTCTGCGCCGTCGCCGTGGTCAATCGCGATGGCGTCCCCTGTTCGCCCTGCGGCGCCTGCCGCCAGGTGATCTACGAATTCGGACCGAACGCGATCGTGATCTTCAAGGCCAAGGACGGCCAGATCACGCAGATGCAGGCCGACGACCTGCTGCCGGAAGGCTTCCGGCTTAGAGGTTAGTGCTTAGCGCTTAGCGGTTAGGAAAATCGGAACCCAACAAGAATGCCCCATCTTGGTGATGGGGCATTTGCTTTTCCTAAGCACTAATCCCTAAGCACTAAGCTCGCCTTTAGAATTTTCCCTCAAACTCCACAAAACTCTTTTCCAATCGCCACTGTTCGTGGGCGCGGTCGTTGGCCTTGAGAAAGACTTTGCAGGGCACTGACGTATTGTGTTCGCCGGGATGATCGGCGGCGCACTCCTTCACCATGGTGAAGCGATGGCCGTCGCTCCACAGGCTGGCGCCCGCCAGGAACGCGTGTTCCAGGCTGTTTCGCGCCAGGTTCTTGAGGGTCGCGTAGTCCAGGCCCTGATCTTCCACGGCCTTCGCATATTCGCGCGTGATGTCGGAGCGCGAGACGCCCTCATCGTCGGTGGCCAGCGCCACCGGCACTCCGGCCTTGAGATACATCTTCAGGGGATGCTGCTTGCCGCGCACGCCGAGGATGACATCGTTGGAGGTGAGGCAGATCTCCACCATCACGTTACGCCGCGCCATCTCGGTCAGCAGGTGCTGCGGATCTTCTTCGTACATCACGTCCACCCCATGCCCGATGCGTTCGGCATGCGCCTGCTCGACGGCTTCGCGGATGTGGAAGCGCAGCCCATCGGGAGGAACCAGGCCTGGTGCCAGTTCTCCGGCGTGCAGCGAGATATGCACCCTGGGATAGAGCTCGTGGAGGAAGCTCACCATCTTCATGTGCAGGTCGTAATCGCGCATCGGCACTAGCCAATCTTCCGGCTGCACCATGTTGACGCCGACCACCCGCGGATCCGCATTGGCCAGTTCAAAGGCCAGTAGCAGCTGGGCGAAGACCTGCTCGGGCGCAAAGGCCCGCAGCGCCGCATAGACGTGACGGATGGTGACCCCGCATCCGGGACGCACCGTGTTCGGGTTGGCTTCTCCGCAATGCAGCGTCGCGTTCTTCTGCGCATCCCAAGCGTCAAGATTGCGGCGCGCATCGGCGACCAACTGCGGGAGCCCGCCCTCGATCATCTTTTTGCGCAACACCGCAAGATTCGGGTCCCAGGTGAATTTCGCGCCAAACCCGATGGACTTGGAGTCATCGGGCATCGTCATCAGCTCGAGATACTGAAGGTTGGCATCGCTGTTGCGCTCGGCCAACTCCGCCATGATGTCGCCGATATGCGCGTTGGTCACGGCGTTGAACTTGGGAAAAGTATCGAAGAAATGGTCGTGCGCCGAGATGGTTCCGGCCACGAAATGCCGCATCGACCAGGCATCGATGAGTTCGCCATAGAGACGGGGATCGCCGAGCGCTGCCCGTGCCTCGATCTGCGTCTCCCTGCACGGAGGCGCCGTCAGGGTACGCGATCCGCGGTCGACACAGAGGCCGTCGGCGGCGGCCCAGCGGATGTAATTCTCGGCATAGGCGGCCCCGGTGACGTGGTTATGAAGGTCGCCGCCCTTGGGCATCTCCATCAGGAACGCATTGAGGGCCCCATCGTTGGCGCGGGCGGCCTCCAGCGCATGAGCGGTCTTCTGCTCCGGAGTTTCCGTGGACTTGGAGGGGGGCGTTTGCGAGGCCGCCGTGATCGGACGGGCCGGAAGATCACGGAACGACTGGGCCGCCGCAAAGGTACTCACCGTTCCGAAAATGAGCAAGAAGGGATAAAGGGATCGGACCGGACGCATAGGGTTCTCCCGCAAGGAAAAGCTATTGGCGATGATACTGAATCGCCGCCCTTTTTACGAAGGAACTCGTGCCCCCGACCCGTATTAGAAGAAAGCGGGCGAGGAAGGCGAATCTCGCCATTCAAGTCCTTGAATCTTCTGGTGAATCCTTCTAACATCCGAGTTTCCTCATTCCTTTTCAAGAACATCGGAGCGAGCCAGGTGCCGGAACTGAAAGTGATGTATTCCCGTCAGCAGATCGCCGTTCGCGTCGCCGAACTGGCCAGCCAGATCACCCATGACTTCCAGGGCGAACAAGTGACCCTGATCGGCGTACTCAAGGGTGCCGCCATCTTTCTCAGCGATCTGTCCAGGCATATCGAACTGGACGCGACCTTCGACTTCATCTCGGTCTCAAGTTACGGGAACGAGAAGCAGAACTCGGGCGAAGTCAAGTTGTTGAAGGACGTCGATCAATCGATGGAAGGCAAGAACGTGATCCTGGTGGAAGACATCCTCGACACCGGTTTGACCCTCTCCTATCTGACCCGCGTGCTGGAAGCTCACAAGCCGAAGTCGCTCCGCATCGCGGCGCTGCTCGACAAGGCTTCGCGGCGCGTGCAGCCGATCAAGGCGCATTACGTCGGCTTCGAGATCCCGGACGAATTCGTGGTTGGTTACGGAATGGATTACGCGGAACGTTACCGTAACCTCCCCGACATCTGCATCGTTCCGTAGGAAGATAACCCTACTTCTGGCAGGGGAAATGGGTGCTAGACTGAGACTATCCATGGCTTCGGAAAAGGTCTTGATCCCGGGCAGCCCAATGGTTGCCACTCCCGACTGGCGGACCGCCGCCCGCATGATCGACCATACCCTGCTGAGAAGTGATGCCACCACCCAACAGGTTTCGCGCTTGTGCGCCGAGGCCGCCCGCTTCGGATTCTTCGCGGTGATGGTGAATCCCTGCAATGTGGCGCAATGCGTCAGCGAATTACGCGAGACCCGTGTCGTAGTAGGCACTGTCGTGGGCTTCCCGCTGGGCGCGACTACCTCGACCGCGAAGCTCGCGGAAACCCGCGATGTGCTGAAGCTGGGAGCGACCGAAGTCGACATGGTCATCAATCTTGGCGCGCTCAAGAGCGGCAACCGGGACCTGGTGCGCAGCGAGATGCAATCACTGGCGCGCTACTGCCACGCTAACGGCGCCCGGCTGAAGGCGATCCTCGAGATGAGCCTGCTGAGCACCGAAGAAAAGATCGTGGCCTGCCAATTGGCGGCGCTGGCCGGCGTCGACTTCGTGAAGACTTCCACCGGCTTTGCCGGTTTCGGCGCCACGGTCGGCGACGTCCAGCTGATGCGCGGCGTGGTGGGCGGCCAGATCGGCGTGAAAGCCGCCGGCGGCATCCGTAACGCGAGCGACCTGCTCAACATGATGGATGCCGGGGCCAACCGCGTCGGCACCAGTAGCAGCGTCGCCATCGTTCAGGAGCTCGGCGCTCCCGCGGAGAACCAGATTCGTGAATGAGCCGCTGCGGCGGCATTTTGTATGATTGACAGAAATCAACTGAAGACCGTCGGATCGCGTTATGCGCGCTCTCTGCAACTACTGTTCAAGACGGCATCGGTGTTTTCTGGCACCCACTCCGCGATCAATATCCCCCTGCAGAACAGCTTCGACCAACTCAACAACCTGGTGAAGTCGTTCCGGCAATTCACCGTCGGGTTCATTGACAATCGCATCATGATCAACAACATCCTGACCACCGACAAGACCCTGCAGCCGCTGGAAAGTGAATTCCTGAAGCGCGGCATCGGTGCCCTCACCTTTGACGCCGGCATCACCATGGCGGCCTACAAACGCTGCATCCTCGTCCTCAGCGTGCAGGCCAAGGAGATCGAAGCGCAAGGCGGGATCAGCACCTATCTTCTGCAGAATCCTCTCGAATTCGTCCGCGTCTTCCCTGCCTCCAAGACCCAGCAGCGCAATGACAGCGGCGACACCATCCTGGAGATGGATTCCGAATCGTTCCTCATGGCCAAGGCCATGAACGAGATCCGCAACCCCACGCTCGACCGCGTCGACATGTTCCTGCAGCAGTCCGGGATGCAGAGCGAAGGCCAGCAGGGAGGCGGCCACGGTGGAACCGGGGAAGGATTCGGCGACGGCTCCGGCTTTGGACCCGGCGGCGGATTCGGCGATGGCGGACTCGGTGGCGGTC
>Ga0315268_10003804_pt1 | contig 16529 bp, 13 predicted proteins | sample C1_top_MG_FD_204535 | JGI IMG/M metagenome (GOLD analysis project Ga0315268, IMG submission 204535) | Sediment microbial communities from Yellowstone Lake, YNP, Wyoming, USA - C1_top | ecosystem: Environmental > Aquatic > Freshwater > Lake > Sediment | place: USA: Wyoming | collected 2017-08-01
GGCGCCAGCGAAGGCCGAGCGGGCCCGCGGACGAGCGTCGGTGGCCGTTGTCATCGCACGCTAGGATACGCCGGGACGCCGCACGGGCTCCCGGCGCGCCCGGGCACGGTCCGCCGCACCGCCCAGCTGCCCTGCCTGGCCTTCCCGCCAGCCGACCGACGAACGCGAGGGAGATGTTCGCACCCGTCAGCAGCAAGCCCGACTTCGTCGCCCAGGAGCACGAGATCCTTGCCCTGTGGCGCCAGCGCCGGACGTTCGCCCGGCTGCGGGCCCGGGTCGCCGGGGGACCGCGCTGGAGCTTCCTTGACGGGCCGATCACGGCCAACAACCCGATGGGCGTCCACCACGCCTGGGGCCGGACCTACAAGGACCTCCTCTGCCGCTTCCACGCCATGCTCGGCTTCGACCAGCGCTGGCAGAACGGCTTCGACTGCCAGGGCCTGTGGGTCGAGGTGAACGTCGAGCGCGACCTCGGCTTCACCAGCAAGCGGGACATCGAGGAGCACGGCATCGCCGAGTTCGTCAGCCTCTGCAAGCAGCGGGTGCTGACCTTCGCCGCCCGCCAGACGGAGCAGTCGATCCGGCTCGGCCAATGGATGGACTGGAACGACCCCGATGAGCTGTGCCGGCTGCGTGACCTGCTCGCGCTGGACCCGACCCGGGTCATCACCGTCGACGGTCCGAAGGGGCCCCTGACCGACACCGTCGAGATGATCATCGGCCGCCTCGGGATGCCCGAGCTGGGCGGCTCCTACTTCACCTTCAGCAACGAGAACAACGACCTCATCTGGGGCTTCCTCGCCGAGTGCTACCGGCGCGGCTGGCTCTACAAGGGCCACGACACGATGCCCTGGTGTGCCCGCTGCGGGACCGGCATCAGCCAGCACGAGATGACCGAGGGCTACCAGGAGCGCGAGGACCCGGGGCTGACCGTCCGCCTCCCGCTCGTCGACCGGCCCGGCGAGGCGCTCCTCGTCTGGACGACGACGCCGTGGACGCTGACCGCGAACGTGGCCGCCGCCGTCGGCCCGGACCTCCGCTACGTGAAGGTCCGCCAGGGCGAGCACCTCTACTGGCTCGGGAAGGGCACCCTCCGCTCCGCGCTGGCGGGGTCGTTCGAGGTGCTCGAGGAGCGCCCGGGGCGCGAGCTGGAGGGCTGGCGCTACCTCGGGCCGTTCGACGAGAAGCCGGCTGTCCGGGCGGCGTTCGCGGCGCCCGCCGGCGGCGGCCCGCCCTACGAGCACCGGGTGGTCGCCTGGGCCGACGTCGGCGAGGAGGAGGGGACCGGCATCGTCCACGTCGCCCCGGGCTGTGGGGCGGAGGACTTCGCCCTCGGCAAGGCGCTCGGCCTGCCGATGATCGCCCCGCTCGACGAGAACGGCCTGTTCGTCGACGGCTTCGGCTTCCTCTCGGGCCGGGACGTGCGCGACGTCGCCGAGCCGATCGTGGAGCGGCTCCGCCACGCCGGCTTCTTCTACCGGCTCGAGCCCTACACGCACCGCTACCCGCACTGCTGGCGCTGCGGCACGCCCCTCGTCTTCCGGCTCGTCGACGAGTGGTACGTCAGCATGGGCCCGGTCTACGACCGGCCGCGGGCGGAGCTGACCCCGGCCGAGGTCGAGGCCAGCCTCCGCTACCAGATCATGGAGGTCGTGGACCAGATCCGCTGGATCCCCTCGTTCGGCTACGAGCGCGAGCTCGACTGGCTGCTCAACATGCACGACTGGATGATCAGCAAGAAGCGCTACTGGGGGCTGGCCCTGCCGATCTGGGACTGTTCGGCCTGTGGGACGTTCGAGGTCATCGGCAGCCGCGAGGAGCTGCTGGCCCGGGCGACGGGCGGGGCGGACGCCCTCGCCGGGCACACCGCCCACCGCCCCTTCGTGGACGAGGTGGAGATCGCCTGCCGGGGGTGTGGCGCCTCGATCCGCCGGATACCGGACGTCGGCAACCCCTGGCTCGACGCCGGGATCGTGCCCTTCTCGACGCTGCACTATCGCGAGGACCCGGCCTACTGGCGCGACTGGTTCCCGGCCGACTTCATCACCGAGAGCTTCCCCGGCCAGTTCCGCAACTGGTTCTACTCCATGCTGGCGATGAGCACGGTCCTCCGCCGCCAGCCGCCGTTCCGCACGGTCTTCGGCTTCGCGACCGTGCTCGGCGAGGACGGCCGGCCGATGCACAAGAGCTGGGGCAACGCGATCGAGTTCGACGAGGCCGCCGAGCGGATGGGCGTCGACGTCATGCGCTGGATGTTCGCCAACGCCCGGCCCGAGGACAACATCCTCTTCGGCTGGCACGCGGCCGATGCCGCCCGGCGCGAGCTTCTCGTCCTCTGGAACGTCTACGCTTTCTTTGTCACGTACGCCCGGCTGGCCGGCTGGACCCCGGCCCGGAGCGCCCGGCCCGTGGCCGCCCGCGCCGTGCTCGACCGCTGGATCCTGTCGCGTCTCGGCGGACTGGCGGCGGGCGTGGAGGAGCGGCTGCGCGACGTCGACGTCGACGCGGCGGCGCGCGAGATCTCCGGCTTCATCGACGGGCTGTCCACCTGGTACCTGCGCCGGAGCCGGCGACGGTTCTCGCGGTCGGACGACCCCGTCGATCGCGACGATGCCTTCGCCACGCTCCACGCCGCTCTCGTCGGCCTGGCCCGGATCCTGGCCCCGATGCTCCCCTTCCTGGCCGAGGCGATGTGGCAGAACCTCGTCGTGGCGGGCTGGGACGCCGGCCGGCCGGCCGAGGTGCCGGACAGCGTCCACCTGTCCGGGTGGCCGGCGGGTGAGCTCGTCCCGGCCCGCGACGAAGGGCTCGAGGCGGCAATGGCCACGGCCCTGCGGGCGGTGGAGCTGGCCCGCACCCTGCGCGGCCAGGCCGGCCTCCGCGTCCGCCAGCCGCTGAGCCGCGCCTGGATCGCCCTGCCGGGCGGTGAGCTGGCGGAGCAGGAGGCGCTGCTCGGGCTGATCGCCGAGGAGCTCAACGTCAAGGAGGCGCGGCTCATCGACGACGAGTCGGGCCTCGTCGAGCGACGGGTGAAGCCGCTCCTGCCGCGGATCGGGAAGAAGTTCGGGCCCGTCGTGCCGGCGGTGATGGCAGCGGCGAGGGAGGGCCGGTTCGAGATCGGGCCGGACGGCGCGGTCTCGCTGGCCGGGGTCGTCCTCGCCCCCGACGAGGTGGAGATCCTCGCCGTCCCGCGTCCCGGTACCTCGATCGCCCACGACGAGGGCCTCGTGGTCGTGCTCGAGACGGCCCTCGACGACGCCCTGCGGGCCGAGGGCGATGCGCGCGAGCTGCAGCGGGCGATCCAGGATCTCCGGCGGGAAGCCGGCCTGGAGCTGGGCGACCGGATCGCCGTGATGATCGAGCTGGCAGGCGACGATGCAGCCCGGCTGGCCCCGCACCTCGACGCCGTGGCGGGCGACGTCCTCGCCGGGTGGATCGAGGTGGCGGCCGCGCCGGCGAGCTGGGCCCGGGCGGAGGTCGAGCTCGCCGGCGGGCGGGCAACGATCGCCATCCAGGTGATCGAGGAGACGTGACGGGATGAGCGGCGTGGTGCGCTCGGCGCGGCGACCCTGGCTCGCCTTCTTCGGCCTGGCGGCGGTGATCGTCGTGGCCGACCAGCTGGTGAAGGCCTGGGCCGTGCCCCGCTACCCGCTCGGGGAGACGGTGACGGTCTTCGGTGACTTCGTGCGAATCTCGATGGTCCACAACACGGGTGCCCTGTTCGGGCTCTTCCGCGACCAGGTCTACCTGTTCGCCGCCGGCAGCGTCGTCGTCATCGCCCTCATCGTCTGGTTCCACGGCCGGGCGGTGGTGACCCACGGGGCCCTGGCGACCGTCGCCCTCGGGCTCCTCCTCGGCGGGGCCGTCGGCAACCTCATCGACCGGCTGACCCTCGGCTACGTGCTCGACTTCGTCGACGTCGGGATCGGCACCTGGCGCTGGTACACGTTCAACGTGGCCGACGCGTCGATCAGCGCCTCGCTCGGGCTCCTCGTCCTCATGGCCTTCCTGCCCGCCCGGCGGCCGGCCGGCGCGGTGACGTGACCGAGCTCCGGCTGGTCGTCCCGGACGGGAGCGGCGGCCGCGCCGACCGCTTCGCGGCCGACCTGTCGGGGCTGTCCCGGAGCCGCGTCCAGCGGCTCATCGAGGAGGGACGGCTGACGGTGGCGGGTGAGCCCGTCCGCGCCCGCACGGTCGTCGGCCCGGGCACGGTCCTCGTCCTCCAGGTGCCCGAGCTCGCGCCCGCCGGGATCGTGGCCGAGGACATCCCGCTCCGTGTCGTCCACGAGGACGACGACGTGCTCGTCGTCGACAAGCCGGCCGGCCTCGTCGTCCACCCGTCGCCCGGCCACTGGTCGGGGACGCTCGTGAACGCCCTCCTGGCGCGGCCGACGACGTACGGCGGAATCGCCGGCGTGCAGCGGCCGGGCATCGTCCACCGGCTCGACCGGGACACGTCCGGCCTGCTCATCGTCGCCAAGACGGACGCCGCCCAGGCCGGCCTGATGGCCCAGCTCAAGGCTCGCCGGGTGAAGAAGACGTACCTGGCCCTCGTGGCGGGGGACGTGGCGGCGGCGGTCGGGCGGGTCGAGGGGCCGATCGGCCGCGACCCGAGGAATCGCCAGCGGATGGCCATCGTCCCCGGCGGCCGGCCGGCGACGACCGGCTACCGGGTGCGCGAGCGGTTCGCGGGCTGGACACTGCTCGAGGTCGACCTGGTGACCGGCCGGACGCACCAGATCCGGGTTCACCTCGCGGCGATCGGCCACCCGGTTGCGGGTGATCCCGTCTACGGGACCGGCACCGCACGGCGCGGCCCGGGCGGGTTGGAGCGCCTCTTCCTCCACGCCTGGCGCCTCGCTTTCGCCTCGCCGTCGCGCGGCGATCTCATCCGCCTCGAGGCGCCGCTGCCGGCGGATCTGGAAGCGGCCCTGGCCGGGCTCCGGGCCCGGGCCGCGTCGGCGGCCGGCGGCGCCGCGCCGGACGGGACGGACCGGCGACCGGCGGGCGGACCGGCGCCGAGCGTCGCCCCGCGCGAGGATGACCCGCTGGCCGGCACGCCGGCCGAGGGCGCGCCGGGGGCGCTCCTCGTCGTCGTCTCGGGGCCTTCCGGCGTGGGCAAGGACACGATCATCGCCGCCCTCCGGGCACGGCCCCGCGACCCGGACTATCACTACGTCGTGACCTGCACGACGCGCCCACCGCGGCCGGGCGAGATCGACGGGCAGAGCTACCACTTCATGGACCGGGCCCGTTTCACGACGCTGCGGGCGCGGGGTGCCTTCCTCGAGTCGGCCGAGGTCCACGGCAACTGGTACGCCACGCCCCGGGCCGAGGTCCGCCGGGCGCTCGCCGCCGGCAGCGACGTGATCCTCAAGATCGATGTTCAGGGCGCGGCCGCTGTCAAGGCGGCCGTGCCGGACGCCCTCCTCGTGTTCGTCGTCCCGCCGTCGCTCGAGGCGCTGTTCGCGCGGCTCGTCGCCCGGGCCACGGAGACGGCCGAGGAGCTGGAGGTCCGCCAGCGGAACGCGGCCCTCGAGCTCGCCCGCCAGGGTGACTACGACTACGTGGTCGTCAACGAGACGGGCCAGGTGGAGCGGACCGCCGCGCGGATCGACGAGATCATCCGGGCCGAGCGGGCCGTCCACCCCGATCGCCGGGTCCGGGTCTGACCCGCGCCGGGGCGTCGGCGGCTCGCCTCGTCCGGGTCTGACCCGCGCCGGGGCGTCGGCGGCTCGCCTCGTCCGGGTCGTCACCCGCTGGCGCGGGCCGGTCGAATGCCGGGTGAGCTGGCACGCCGGGCGGTCACAATGATCGGGTGACGGAGCGACAGCCCGGTCCCGTGCCCGCGGCGAGTCCGTCCCCCGCCGACCGCCGGGGGCGGTTCGTGGATGTCGCCATCGACGCGGCGGGGAGTGCCGGCGGCCGCACCTGGACGTACGCCGTGCCGGCCGCCCTGGCCGACCTGGCGCCGGGCGAGGCGGTGCTCGTCGAATGGGGCCGGCGGCGGGCGCTCGGCATCGTCGTCGGCGAGGCGTGTCCTGCCCCGGGCATCGAGGCCCGGCCGGTCGTCGCCCGGGTTCGCGCGGATGGGCCGCTCCTGCCGCCGCTCGCCCTCGCCCTGGCGCGGGCCGTCTCGGAGCGGTACCTGGCTCCCCTGGCGATCGTCCTCCGGGCGATGCTGCCGCCGCGGATGCTCGAGCGGCTCGACCTCGTCGTCACCGCCCTCGACGCGTCGGCCGGTGGCGTCGGACCGTCGGCCCGCTCGAGCGAGGCGGCGCTCCTGGCCGCCCTGGCGGACGGCCCGCGGGCCGTCCGCGACCTGCCGGCGGGCGAGGGGAGGGCCGCCCTGCTGCGGCAGCTCCGGTCACTGGAGGCCGCTGGCCGCGTCCACCTGGAGTGGGTCCTCCGAGCCGCCGGCGCCGGCCCCCGGTTCGAGCGGCTGGCCCGGGTCACGCCCGCCGGGCTGGCCGTCGCGGGTGGCGCCAGGGCGCCCGATGGGCTGGCCGTCGGGCCGCGCCAGCGTGCTCTGCTGGCGGAGCTGGCCGCGACCGCCGCGCGGGCCGACCCGGTGGCGGCGCTCGAGCTGGCCGCCCGCCACGGGGCCGGGGTCCTCCCGGCGCTCGCCCGGCGAGGCCTGGTGGAGCTCTCGACGCGCGAACGGCCTCGGCGGCCGCTGGCGGAGCGCCGGCCGGGCAGCCGGAGGGCCCGCCCAGCCGGAGCGCCTCTCACGGCCGGCCAGGCAGAGGCGGCGGCCATCGTCCGGGCCGCGGTCGCCGCCGGCGACGCCACGCCGCTCCTCCTCGACGGGACCACGGCCGCGGGCAAGACGGCGGTCTACGTCGAGGCGATCGCGGCCAGCCTCGCGGCCGGACGACCGGCCCTCGTGCTCGTCCCGGAGGTCGCGCTCGCCCTGCCGCTCGTCGACCGGATCCGGGCGGACCTCGGGGCAGAGGTGGCGGTCCTCCACTCGGCGCTCGGCGCCGGCGAGCGGGCCGACGAGTGGCGCCGGATCCGCGACGGTGGCGTGGACGTGGTCGTCGGTACCCGGCTGGCGGTCCTCGCCCCGCTGGCCGACGTGGGCCTCGTGGTCGTCGACGAGGAGCACGAGGCGGCCTACAAGAGCGACCGGACGCCGCGCCTGCAGGCCCGCGACACGGCGGTCGTCCTCGCCCGGCTGGCCGGCGCGGCGATCGTCCTCGGCAGCGCGACGCCGTCGGTCGAATCGGTCGGGCACGCCGTCCTGGGCCGCTACCGGCGGCTCACCCTGGCCGACCGGGCCGCCGGCGCTGCGCCGGCGGTCGAGCTCGTGGACCTCCGCGCCGAGCTGGCCGCCGGCAACCGTGGCCTGCTGTCGGGGCGGCTCGCCGCCGCCCTCGGGCGACTCGACACCGCGGCCGGTGAGCGGGCCATCCTCGTCATCAACCGCCGCGGCACCGCGACCGTCGTCCTCTGCCGCGACTGCGGCCACGTCCAGGCCTGCCCCGAGTGCACCCGGCCGCTCGTCTACCACGAGACCGGGCGAACCCTGCGCTGCCATCACTGCGGCGCCGTCTTCCCGCCGGCCGTGCGCTGCCCGGCCTGCTCGTCGCCCCGGATCCGCTACCTCGGCGGGGGGACGGAGCGGCTCGAGGCCGAGGTGAGGACACGCGTCCCCGGCCTCCGGGTCGGCCGCCTGGACCGCGACGTCGTCGAGCGGCGAGGAGCCGCGGCCCGGGTCGTCGACGCGTTCGCCGACGGCCGGCTCGACGTCCTCGTCGGCACGAGCCTGGTGGCCAAGGGCCTCGACGTCCCCGAGGTGACGCTCGTCGGCATCGTCTCGGCCGACATCGCCCTCGCCCTGCCGGACGAGCGGGCCGCCGAGCGGACCTGGCAGCTCCTCGTCCAGGCGATCGGGCGGGCCGGCCGGGGGGCGCGGCCGGGCCGGGCGATCATCCAGACCTACCAGCCGGCGCACCCGGCGATCCAGGCCGTCGTCGCCGGCGACGCGGCGTCGTTCTATGCCGCCGAGCTCGACCTCCGCCGGGCGTTCGGGGGACCGCCGTACGGCCGGAACGTCAAGCTCAGCGTCGGTGTCGAGGACGCGGCCGCTGCGCGGCGCGAGGCCGAGGCGATGGCCGCCCGCCTGCGCGAACGCGCCCGGGAGCGCGGGATCGCCGCCTCGGTGCTCGGGCCGGCACCGGCCTACGTGCCGCGTCGGGCCGGGCGCTGGCGCTGGAACGTGGTCGTCCGGGCGGACGACCCGGTCGCCCTGCTCGATGCCGACCCCGGGCCTCCGTGGTCGGTAGACGTCGACCCCGAGTCGCTGCTGTGAGCCGTCCGGCCCTTGGCCGGAGGCCGCCGGTCTGGGAGAATCACGGCCTGGCCAAGTGAAGCGAGGAGGTCCCGATGACCGAGCCCACCGCCCCGGAGCCGGGTGCCCCGGCGCCGGAGGACACTGACGAGCAGGCGAGCGCCGCCGGTCGCGTCTCCGCCCGTGCGCAGGAGTGGCTGGCACAGCTCCAGAAGATGATCGAGGAGATCGCCCGCGAGGCCGCGCCGACGATCCGCCAGGTGGGGGCGAAGGCCGCCGAGTTGACGGCCATCGCCGCCGAGAAGGCCGGCCCGATCGCCCAGCGGGCTGCCCATGCCACCGAGGAGGGCGGCGCGAGGCTCGCCGGGCGGGCTCGCCAGCTCGCCGGGGACCTGCGCCACGAAACAGGCGCTGCCGCGGCCGCGGAGTCCGAGCCGTCTGCCGAGCCGCCGGTCGAGGAGTCGCACTCCGGCTGACCCGGTCCGCGCGAACGCGGCGCCGGGGGTTGGGGGGGGTGGCCGCGGCTATACTCCGGCCAATGAGCGTCCTCCCGATCCTCACCCTCGGCGACCCGCGACTGCGCCTGCGGGGCCAGCCGGTCGAGTCGTTCAATCGGTTCCTCCACGGCCTCATCGACGACCTGACCGACACGATGCGCCATGCGCCCGGCGTCGGCCTCGCCGCGCCGCAGCTCGGCGAGGCTCTCAATGTTGCCGTGGTCGAGGTCGGCGACCGCCTCCTGGAGCTCGTCAACCCGCGGATCGTCCGCGGCGAGGGTGACGATCGCGACCTTGAAGGCTGCCTCTCGATCCCGGGCTTCGTCGCCTACGTCACCCGCCGCGAGCGAGTCTGGGTGGCGGCCCAGAACCGCGTCGGCAGGAAGTACAGGGTGGCCGGTTCGGGGCTCCTGGGTCGCGCCCTCCAGCACGAGCTCGACCACCTCCAGGGCAAGCTCTACATCGACTACCTGGCCTCGCCCGACGAGCTCATCCCGGTCGGTCGCGGCCCCGACGAGGAGGAGGCCGACGCCGAGCTGGCCCGCCGCGGGATCGACCCGGAGCTCGCCAGGGCGGTCTCCCGCGCCTGAGGTGGAGCGCGCCCGGGCGATCTTCTTCGGCTCGGGGGGCTTCGCCGTCCCCGTCCTGCTGGCGCTGGCGGCCGCTCCGGAGGCCGAGCTTGTCGCCGTCGTCACGGCACCGGGCAGGCCGGCCGGCCGGACGGCGGTCATGACGCCGACGCCGGTCGCCGCCGCCGCCGCTCGGCTCGGCGCGCCTGTCCTCGCGCCCGACCGCGTCCGGGCCGAAGGCGCCGTCGAGGCCCTCGCCGCCGTGCGGCCCGATGTCGGCGTCCTGTCCGACTACGGCAGGATCCTCCCGGCGGAGGTGCTCGATCTGCCGGCGCGAGGGGTCGTCAACCTCCATCCGTCGCTCCTGCCCCGCCACCGCGGCGCCACGCCAATCCCGGCCACGATCCTGGCCGGCGACGCCGAGACGGGCGTCACCCTGTTCCGGATGGATCCGGGGATGGACACCGGCCCGATCGTCGCCGTCGAGCGGGTCCCGGTCGCGGGCGACGAGGATGCACCCGGCCTCGAGGCCCGGCTGGCCGACGCGGCAGCCGGGCTGCTCCGACGGGCCCTCGGGCCGTGGCTCCGCGGCGAGCTGGCGGCGATCCCCCAGCCGGCCGAGGGCGTCACCGTGACCCGGCCGCTGCGGCGCGAGGATGGCCGGCTCGACCCGCGGCTTCCGGCCGCCGTCCTGGAGCGCCAGGTCCGCGCCCTCCGGCCGTGGCCAGGGACATGGCTGGACACGGCGTCCGGGCGGCTCGCCGTGCTTCGGGCCGGCGTCGGGGAGGGGAGCTGGCGGGTATCGTCTGCCGGGACGCTCGTGGCCGACGGGACCGGCCTGGCCCTGGTCACCGGCGACGGCCGGCTCCTGCGGCTGCTGGAGGTCCGGCCGGCCGGCGGGCGGGCGATGGACGGCGCCGCGTTCCGCCGGGGCAGGCCGGGGATCATCGGCAGCGCCGCCAGGTGACATGGCCGCAGTCGCGCTCGTCACGGTCAGGCCGGGCGGCGGCCCATGGGATAATCCGAGCCCGATGACCGCCCCTGCGCCGGCGCCCGACGACGCCGGCGAGCTTCCTGCCAGCAGCCTCGCCGGGTGGCCGGCGGCCCCCTGCCCGGGCGTCTCGGGCCTGGCCGCGGGTGGTCTCGCGGCGCTGCTGGCCGAGATCGGCGAGCCTCGCTACCGGGCCGGCCAGGTGGCGGCGGCGGTCTGGCGGTCCCCGGCCGGGTCGTGGGACGAGGTCACCACCCTGGCGAAGCCGGTGCGGGCCGAGCTGGCCCGCCGGCTCCGCTTCGACACCGTGGCCGACACGGAGATCCGGCCGGCCGACGACGGCCAGACAGAGAAGGCCCTCCATCGCCTCGCCGACGGCCGGCTCGTCGAGTCGGTGCTGATGTGCTACCCGGCCCGCGGCGAGCGTCGCGAGCGCGCCACGCTGTGCATCAGCAGCCAGGCCGGCTGCGCCGTGGGCTGCCCCTTCTGCGCCACCGGCGAGCTCGGCGCGGGCCGCGATCTCGAGGTAGCCGAGATCGTGGACCAGGTCCGCCACGCCGCGCGGCGGCTGGCCGCTCGCGGCCGGCACCTGACGAACCTCGTCTTCATGGGCATGGGCGAGCCGCTCCTCGCGCTTGACGCGGTGCTGGAGGCGGCCGCGATCCTGACCGATCCGGCCCGCTTCGGCCTGGGCGCCCGGCACCTGGCGATCTCGACCTCGGGCGTCGTCCCCGGGATCGAGCGCCTGGCTGCCCTCCGGCCCCGGTGGACCCTGGCGGTCAGCCTCCATGCCGCCCGCGACCCGCTCCGTGATCTCCTCGTGCCCCTCAATCGCCGCTGGCCGGTGGCCGCCGTCGTGGCCGCGGCGAGTGCCTACCAGGCAGTCACCGGTCGGCGGGTCAGCTACGAGCACGTCCTCATCGACGGCATCAACGACACGCCGACCGATGCCGCAGCCCTGGCCAGGCTCCTCGCCGGCCGCGGCAGCCATGTCAACCTCATCCCGATGAACCCCGTCGCCCACACGCCGTGGCGCGCGAGCTCGCCGGAGCGCGTGGCCGCGTTCGCCGCCCGCGTCCGGGCAGCGGGGATCGTGGTGACGGTGCGGCGGAACCGCGGCCAGGAAGTGGGCGCCGCCTGCGGCCAGCTCGTCGCCGAGCGCTCCGGCGAGCCGGCGCCGGAGGCCGTCGCCCGGCGGCAGGACCGGCTGTTAGCGGCCTCGGCCGCGGCCCTGCGCTCGGCTGGGGGCAGGCCGTCCGCCGATGACAGTCGTGGCCGGCGCTCGCTGCGCGGCGGCCTGGAGGCGCCTGGCGGTGGGGCGGTGGCGGCGGACCCGGCGCGATGGACGCGGGAACGACGCCGGCACGGAGCGAGGACGGACTGATGAGCGAAGGACGGGCGCGGATCGCGGCCAGCATCCTCAACTCCGATCTCGCCAACCTCGCCCGGGAGGTCCGCCGCGCCGAGCGGGCCGGGGCCGACCGCATCCACCTCGACGTCATGGACGCCCACTTCGTCCCGAACCTGACGTTCGGGGCGGGCACGATCAAGGCGCTCCGCCCGGTCACCCGCCGGCCGTTCGACGCCCACCTCATGATCGACGAGCCCGGCCGGTACCTCGACGACTACCTGGAGGCCGGCTGCGACTCGATCACCGTTCACGTCGAGGTGGCCGAGCCGATCGAGCCGACGCTGCGGCGGATCCGCCGCGCCGGCCGGGCGGCAGGCCTCGCCCTCCGCCCGGCGACGCCGCTCGCCGCCCTCGAGCCGTACCGCGGCCTGCTCGACATCGTCCTGGTCATGACCGTCGAGCCGGGCTTCGGCGGCCAGCAGTTCATGGTCGATGTCGCGGCGGCCAAGATCCTGCCGGCCCGCGACCTCTTCGCCGGGCGCCCGTGGGGCGGCGAGGTCCACGTCGACGGCGGCGTGAACCGCGAGACGGCCGAGCTCGTGGGCGGCCTCGGGGCGGACGTCCTCGTCGCCGGCACGGCGCTGTTCACCAGGGGTCGCGACCCGGCCCGTGAGGTCCGCCTCATGCGTGCCCTGGCCGACGAGGGCTACGCGCAGCAGCGCAACGAGGGGCGGCCGCCGATCCCGCGCGACGCGACCTGCCGCTTCGTCCGCCTGCCGAGGGCGATCGCCGAGCGGCTGGCCGGCGAGATCGAGGCGGCCGGCGTGCCGGTGGTCGTCCTCCGAGGTGACGGCTCGATCAACCCCGACGGCGTCCGCGACCACGACCTCCTCGTCCCGCGGACGACCGAGGCGTGGCTCGTCGAGCGCTTCGGCCCGGCCCGGGACGCCGCCCTGGCCGAGGCCGAGGCCTGGCGGGCCGACCTTCTCGGCCGCGGCGTCGACCGCAGCCGCGACCATCCCGACCAGCCCGAGGACCCGGCGCGCCCCGCCGCCGAGGAGGCCGGCGGGTCGCCGCCCGCCCGACGTCGGTGAGGGCCGTCCTCCAGCGCGTCAGCCGGGCGGCGGTCCGGGTCGACGGCGCGGTGGTGGGGTCGATCGGCCGCGGCCTCGTGGTGCTCGTCGGGGTGGGCCCCGCCGACGACGAGCAGACGGCGGACGCGCTGGCTCGGCGGGTGGTGGAGCTGCGGATCCACCAGGACGCCGCCGGCAGGACGAACCTCGACCTGGTGGCGGTCGGCGGGGCCGTGCTGGCGATCAGCCAGTTCACGCTCTACGCCGACACGCGGCGTGGCCGGCGGCCGGGCTTCAGCGCCGCCGCGCCGCCCGAGGTCGCTGCCCGGCTCTACGACCGGTTCTGCGCGGCCGTGGCGGCGCTCGGCGTGCCGGTCGCCCGGGGCGTGTTCGGGACGCTGATGGAGGTGGAGCTCGTCAACGAGGGCCCGATGACGATCTGGCTCGACAGCGCCGTGCGTGGCGGCTGATGGGCCCGCCCCCGATCGCATGCCCCCGGCAGACTTCGACCCGGCCCGCGGCGGGCCGGGTCGGGTGGCGGCGGGCCGTCGAGTCGGGCCCGGCGGCGATCACGATCAGCGGCTCTTCTTCATGGCGGTGCGCCGGCAGCGCGTGCAGACGAGCTTCGTCGTGACGACGCCTCCCTCGACGACCGCGAGCGGCTGGAGGTTCGGCTGGTAGCGCCGGTGGGCGCGGACGCGGTTCATGCCCGACGACTGGGGGTTGAAGCCGCCCATCGAGACTTTGCCGCAGATCGCGCAGGAGCGGGCCATCGGTTCCCCTGTGGTGGGTGACGGCCCGGCGGGAGGCCGCGCCGGCCCGCGGCGGCGCGCCCGTCCGCGACGGGCCCGGGGCCGCCTCGGGCGAGGCGGTATGCTAGCACATCGGCCAGCGCCGCCGGCCGATCGCGCCGAGGAGGAACCGCCCCCGAATGCCCGAACGCGCCGAGCGCACCCCGACGGCCGGGCGGACGCTCGTCCGCCGCCGGGCGATCGTCGAGATCGTCCGTAGCGCCGTCCTCGGGAGCTACGGGGTGACGGGCCTGTCCGCGCCGAGCCCGCTCGGGCGCATCCTGGCCCGCGCCCGGGCGGGCGTGCCCGGCATCCGCGTCGCCCGCCACGAGGAGCTGGCGATCGACGTCTATCTCACCGTGGCCTATGGCGTCCCCGTCGCCGAGGTCGCCCGCCAGGTCGACTCGGCGATCCGCTGGTCGCTCCGGCGGGCTCTCGGCGAGGAGGCCGGGCGGGTGTCGATCCACGTGGACGGGATGACCGGCGGGCCGTATGCCACGCCCGGCCCGGCCGGGCATCCGGAGGGGAGAGGGGCCCCGGCAGCCGGTCCGGCCGTGGAGCCCGGGGTGGCCTCCCGGGGAGGCGACAGGGGGTGACCCGGCTGTCCTGCGACGGCGCCGGCCTCCTGGGCGCCGTCCGCGCCGCCATCGCCCGCCTCGAGCGGCACGTCGACGAGGTCAACGACCTCAACGTCTTCCCCGTGCCTGATGGCGACACCGGGTCGAACATGATCGCCACCTGCCGGGAGATGCTGGCCGAGGCCGGCCGGGCCGCCGACGACCCGGCCGACCGGATCGCCGCCGCCCTCGCCTTCGGGGCGCTCATGGGCGCGCGCGGCAACTCGGGGGTGATCCTCAGCCAGATCGTGCGCGGCCTCGCCGAGGGCCTCGCCGGCAAGCGCCACTTCAACGGCCTCGACGTCGCCCATGCCATGTCCCGGGCGCGGACGAGCGCCTACGGCGCCGTCACCCGGCCGGTCGAGGGCACGATCCTGACCGTGATGCGCGAGGCGGCCGAGGCCGCGGTCACGATCGCCGAGCGCGACAATGACATCGAGGCGGTGGTGGCCGCGGCCACCGAGGCCGCGGCCGACGCGCTCCGGCGGACGCCGATGCTCAACCCCGCCCTTGTCCGGCTCGAGACGGGCGAGCGGGTGGTCGATTCCGGCGGGGCCGGCCTCGTCTTCCTGCTCGAGGGCGCGCTGGCCTTCGCCCGGGGCGAGGTCGAGGTGCCCACGGGCCCGCGACCGCACGCGGTCCCGAGCCCGACGCCGGCCGGGGTCTCGGCGGTGACCGAGGAGCTGTTCGGCTACGAGACCGTCTACCTGCTCGAGCCGCGCCCCGGCGAGCTGCTCGACGTCGACGCCATCCGGACCTACCTCGTGCGTGCCGGCGAGTCGGTGAACGTGGCCGGCGACGCCAGGGGCCTGAAGGTGCACGTCCACAACACCCGGCCCGACCTCGTCCTCCGCTATGGGCTGCGGCTCGGGCGGCTGTCGCGGATCAACGTCGAGAACCTCGATCTCCAGAGCCACGAGGTGCGCGAGGCCCGGGCGACGGCCTTCCTCGGCGGGCCGTCCGGGGCAGTCGAGGCTGCCGCCTTCCCGCCGCCGGCGGCTCCCCCCGCCGCGGCGGTCGTGCCTGTCGGGCCGGCGCTGGCCGGCCGGAACGGCGCGGCTCCCGAGCCGCCGGAAGGCAACGGGCGGGCACCCCTGGCCGTCATCGCCGTCGCAGCCGGCGATGGGATCGCCTCCGCCCTGCGCGCCTTCGCCGTGGCGGGCGAGCTCCATGTCGCGATCGTCACCGGCGGCCAGGCGGCGAACCCATCCACGGGCGAGCTCCTGGCGGCCATCCGCGATGCTCCCGCCGAGCAGGTCATCGTCCTGCCGAACAACCCGAACGTCCGCCTGGCGGCGATGCAGGCGGCGGAGATGGCCGACCGACCGGCCCGGGTGGTCCCGACGCGGAACGCGGCCGAGGGAATCGCCGCCCTCCTCGCCCTCGAGTCGCCGGCCGACGGGATCGCCAACGTCGAGCCGATGGCAGCCGCCGGCCGGGCGATCCAGACCCTCCAGGTGACCGACGCCATCCGCGACGCGTCGATCGGGGGGACGAAGGTCCGCAAGGGCCAGACGATCGTCCTCGACCCCGACGACGGCCTGGTGGCGGTCGACGTCGACGCCCTGCACGCGGTCGTCCGCGCGCTCGATGCCCTCGAGGCCGGCTTCGAGCTCGTGACCCTCTGGTACGGCGACGGGGCGGACCTCGACGAGGCGGAGCGGGTGGCCCGGCGGATCACCCAGGCCCGGCCCGAGCTGGAGGTCGAGGTCCGCCACGGCGGCCAGCCGCACTACCGCTACCTCGTCGCGGTGGAGTAGGCGGCCGGCGTGGCGACCGCGGCCGGCCAGCCAGGTCCCGCCCGCCGCCCGGCAGCCGGGCCGGGCCGACCCGGCAGCGGCCGGGGCGCCAGCGGGCGGCGCGACCCGGGGCCGTCCGACCCCTACGCGACGGCGCTCGGGGCGAGCGGCCTGCCCGGGGAGGCTGCCCTCCGCCGGCTCGGCCCGCGGCTCGGCCTCCGGACCGTCCGGGACCTCCTCCTCTGGCTGCCGCGCCGCTACGACGACCTGCGCCAGACGTGGACGCTCCACGACCTCCGCTATGCCGTGCCGGACGGGCCCGTGGCGGTCCGGGCGCGGGTCGTCGGCCTCGACCGCGGCCGCACCCTCCGTCGCCGGACGGAGGTCGTGACGGCCCGCCTCGTCGACGACACCGGCACCGGCGAGGCCCAGTGGTACGGCCGCCAGTTCGTCGAGCGCCGGCTGGCGGCCGGCCAGGAGCTCGTCTTCAGCGGCAAGGTCCGCAAGCGCGGCCACGTCCTGGTGCTCGACAACCCGTCGTTCTCGCCGCCGGGGACGGACGCGCTCGAGACCGGGCGGATCGTTCCCGTCTACCCGCTCACCGCGGG
>Ga0315268_10003805_pt1 | contig 16525 bp, 12 predicted proteins | sample C1_top_MG_FD_204535 | JGI IMG/M metagenome (GOLD analysis project Ga0315268, IMG submission 204535) | Sediment microbial communities from Yellowstone Lake, YNP, Wyoming, USA - C1_top | ecosystem: Environmental > Aquatic > Freshwater > Lake > Sediment | place: USA: Wyoming | collected 2017-08-01
GCCTGTCCGTCATCCTGGGCTCGCTCGGCGCCGGCGTCCTGGGCTATCACCATTTCGAACGCCTCTCCTGGCTCGACTCCCTCCTCAACGCGTCCATGATCCTGGGCGGCATGGGGCCCGTCAGTCCCGTCCAGACGGCGGGGGGGAAGGTCTTCGCTTCGATCTACGCCCTGTTCTCGGGCGTCGTCTTCCTCGTCGTCGTCGGGATCATGATGGCCCCGGTCGGGCACCGCCTGCTCCACCGGCTCCACCTGGAAAAGGACCCCGCGGCGCGCGACCGCTGAGCCCAAGGGGGCCGCCCGGCCGTTCGGGATTCTTCCCGGCTCACGCCGACTTGACAATGCTCCGCCGCGGGGGATATAAAGAAAGCAATCCGCGTGAGGGGTGAGCCCGGGATGTCAAGCCATCATACGTCCGCGATAATCCCCCCTTCACCCTTCGCGGCAGCGCGATGCGGCCGCGTCCGCACCCATGAAAGGAGAATGGACGTGAGCAAAAGCAGGGCTTTTGGGGTGTTCGTGGTTTTGGCCGTCTTCTGCCTGGCCCTCGGCACGGCCAGGGCGGACGTCTACATGAAGCAGAAGATCCACACGGGGTCGGTCACGGTCATGGGACAGACCCAGCCGGAAAAGGACGAGATCGCCGCCTACTGGCTCGGGGAGAACAAGGCCAGGACGGACCATGACACCGGGAAATCGACCATTTTCCTGGCCGAAAAGGGCCTGATCTACGTGATCGATCACAACAAAAAGACCTATATGGAAATGCCCTTGGACGCCGGCAAAGCCATGGACGAAGCCGTCGCCGGCAAGGGAGAGCAAGGCCGGAAGGTCGCCGAGATGATGAAGGGGATGACCAAGGGGATGATGGGCGGCATGACGGTGAAAGTGACAGAAACCGGCGAAACGAAGAAGATCGGCAGCTGGCACTGCCGGAAATACCTCATCGATATGAAGATGTCCATGGGCGAGACGAACTCGGAGGCCTGGGCTACCGAGGACCTCAAGATCGATGCCAAGCTCTATTTCACGTCGCTCAACGCGATGATGGCCAGCATGCCCGGCTTCCAGGATATGATCAAGGAGATGCAGAAGGTCAAGGGTGTCGTCGCCTACCAGGTCACCACGGCCAAGGTGATGGGGAGCGATGTCAAGACGACCATGGAGCTCGTCGAATGCGCGGACAAGAGCGCCCCGGCCGGGACCTATGATCTGCCCGAGGGCTACGCCAAAGTCAAGGGCATGAAGGGGATGAACTGACGGCCTGAGGCGTCGGCCGCGGCGCGCCGCGGACCCGACATTGAGGGGGTGCCGGATGCTCTACTTCGCTTACGCCTGGAACATGAACCACGCTCAGATGAAAGAGAGGTGCCCGGGCGGGCGCTTCCTCAAGCTCGTCGTCCTCGAGGGCTACCGCTTCGTCTACGACGGCTATTCCGTGTCTCGGCAGGGGGCGACGGCCAACATCGTCAAATCGGAGGTGGATTCCGTCCGGGGCGCCCTCTTCGAGATCACCGAAAAGGACAAGCTCTCTCTCGACTCCCACGAGGGCTATCCCCGGGAGTACGACCGGAAGGTTGTCGAGGTCAAGGACGCCCAGGGCGCCGCCTGCGCGGCCATGACCTACTTCCGTCCCGGACGGGCCCTCGGCAAGCCCCACCCCGACTACGAAAGGGTTATCCTCGACGGGGCCCGGGACTGCAAGCTCCCCGAGGAGTACGTCGATAAGTACCTGCGCGTTATCCGGCTCTGAAGCCGGACGGCTTCCCGCGGCCGGCCGGGCGGAGGGCCTCCGATAACATCTTTTTGACAAAATCTTGACGGAACGATGACAAATCGGCCAGGGCCCCGGCCCATATTATGAGCGGCCGCCCGAACGCAGGTCAGACGGCGAAGGTTCCGGGCGGCGGGAGGAACCGGATGGCGAGTAAGATCATCGCCGCATTCACGCTCGGCGCCTTCTCCCTGTTCTCGGTCTCCTGTGTCTACCGGACCGTGCAGCTCGGCCCTGAGGCCGTGGCCAAAAAAGGGAAGAGCGCCAAGGTCCTGAGGGTCCAGACCAAGGCCGGAGAGTCCTTCGAATTCGGGCCGGCCCGTCCGGCCCATGTCAAGGGCGGCGCCGTGGTCGGGGAGCTCCTGAAAACCATCGAATTCGACAGGAGGGACGTCTCTGACTATGTCCCCCCGTCCGCAGAGGCCGCGGGCCAGGTCGTCACCAACGACGGGAAACGATACACGGTTTCCACGGCCTGGATCGCCGGCGACAAGATCGTCTGTCAGGCCTACTTGCCCATCTCCATTCCCTGCCGGGACATCCAGCTGGCCTGGGTGAAATACACCGATACCGGGGCCTCGATCACGCAGGTCTTGGGCGCCGTGCTCGTCGTCGGTCTGATCGTCGCCCTATTGGCCGTGGACGAGGACAGCCGGGGCGAGTTCGTCGGATCTCTCCTCGAGCCGGACATCGAGCCGGCTCCGGCCCCGGCTCCTCCCTCTCCCCCCGCGTATCGGGATTTCGTGGAAGGCTACGTGGTCGACGCCGAGCTCCACGGCGCGACTCCCGGCCAGGGCTTCACGATGACGGAATGGACCCCCATCGACTGCGTTCCGGACCCGGCGGGGGGGGTCAAATTCATGTTCGCGAACGAGCTCAACGAGCCCAGGTCTACCGACCAGATGAACATCTTTGTGGTCGACCATTCCAAGGGAATCACGGTCATCCCGGATCTCGAGGGGACGATGCACACGGTCTCCGCGCTGGTCAAGCCCCGGAAGGCCACCGACCAGCGCGGCCGGGACATCCTGCCGCTCGTCATGGAGAAGGACGACCTTCTCTGGACGAGCCCCGAGGACGTGAGGGACCCGAAGAAGGTGGAAGACTTGCGGGACGCGCTCGTTTTCGAATTCCCCAAGCCGAAGCGGGCCAAGTCGGCCAAGCTCGTCGTCAACGCCACGAACACGATGTGGGCCTCCATCTTCGCCGGCCGGTTCCTGGGGATCCCCGGCGCCTCACCGGTCAAGGCGTCCGACCCGGCCCGGCCCGACCTGTCCGGCGGACGGGCCAGGGATTGGTACCGGGAGGAAGAGTTCTACAAGCTTCAGGTCTGGGTGGAGACCAAGGCGGGATGGTCACCGCGCCAAGTGATCTACGGCGGCGGGCCTTTCGCTCCTCGGGACAAGGTCTGCGGCTTCGATATCGGCGACGTCTCGGGCCCCACGCTTAGGGTCAAGCTCCTGCCCCCCGCCAATTTCTGGATGATCGACCGGCTGGCCGTGGATTTCGGCAGGGACCAGCCGGTCGACGTGAGCGAGGTCGACCCGGTGAGCGCCACGGCCGCGGGCCTCTCGAGCGAAGAGATCTTGTCCGCCCTGGCCAAGGCGGACGGGCGGTACCTCGACCTCCCGAGTCCGGCGGACAAGGTCGAGGTGAGCTTCTTGCCACCGACCCTCAGGCCGGACCTGACGCGATCGGTCTTCCTGCGGACGGTCAGCCGGTATGAGATCCTCCCCGCGGCTCCGGGCGCTGTCCCGTCCGCGGAGATCGCCGGGAAGATGACCCGGGAGCCCGGGTTCGCGGCGCGATACGCCCTCGAGGAATTTCAGAAATGGGAGGCCGGTCTGCGGGCCAGGCTGAAAAAGGCCGAAAAGAGCCGTTGACGGCCAATCCGGCCGGGCGATCACTTCCGCAGGTTGAGGAGAAGGCGGGCGCAAAGCCGGCCGTCACCGCTCTCCCGGGAATAGAAGGACGCGTTGATCGCCCCGAGCGTGCGGAGCGCGAAGCCCAGGGCCCGGCCTTCGAGAAGGCGCTGGAGGACGGGCCTGGGGATGGTCAGGTAGGTCTTCCCGCCGTCGCCCCCGGTCACGGGCCAGTCGATGATCATCTGGGGATCGAGGACCTCGTCGGCGGGGCGGCCCGCGAGAAGGCTCGTCCAGGTGACCGTCCGTTCATCCCAGCGCCCGTCCCCGCCCGTGATCTCGACCAGACGGACCAGGCCGAAATCGGGCCGGTCCTCGATGTCGCGCTCGAGCGAGCGGGTCGTCAGCTCGAGGAGCCCCGGTCCCGCGGCGCTCTTCCCGGCGAACACGCCGAAGTCCCAGCGCAGGACAACCAGGCGCGTCCCGCCGGCCGTCACCACCGCCGTCCTCTTCCCGGCGTCCTGGACGCACCAGCCGTTCAGGTTGATGTCCGCGTCCTCGAGGTCGACGGTCGAATCGGCGGCGACGGGCACGGCCACGGCGAACGCCCCCGGGTCTGCAACCGGGGGATGATAGGGGATGGGCTCGCCCTTATCCGGGCCGGCGAGGGCGGTCTCCACGACGTCCACCCGGACGTAGTCGACATCCAGGCGATATTTCCGGAGCCCCCAGTCCATGAGGGCCAGCTGGGCGTTGACGGTGTCGCCGGGCCCGGCGTCGAATCCCCGCGTGGTCATGCTGATCGTGTGCCAGCCCGTCGTGTCGGGGATGTCGTATTCCATGAGATGGCTGTGGAAGTCCGTCGTCCTCTGGGTGTTGAGGTGAAGGTTGACCCGGCGCGGCGCGTGGCTCGTCCGGATGCGGGCCTCGACCCGGAGGGCGTGGCCGGGCTTTTTGAGCAGGGCCAGGTCCAGGCGGTCCGAGACCCTCCGTTTGATCAGGGCCCACCACACGCCCCGGCGGTCCTTGGACGCGTCCACGACGATGGAGGCATAGCCGTCCCCCTGGAAGAGGTCCATGACGGCCCGGCCCTCGCCCGTGAAGAAGGCCCATCCGCCGGCCCCTTCGGGATCTTTCTTCAGGGGCCCGCTGAAATCGTCGAGGAACTGGGCCGAGGCGGGCGCGGACAACCAGAGGCCGAGGATGAGGAGGAGAGCGGACCTCTTCGCCGGGGCTAGCATTTCTTCTTGGCGGCGGCCTGGGCCTTCTTGATGAAGTCCATGACCTCGGGGCCGAACGGCCTCCGCTCGGCGGGCATGGCGCCGCTCTTGTACGCCTCGCTGATCCGGGCCCTGAGCTGCGGGTGGTCCCCGTAGGCCTCGTTGAAGAGGTCCGCCCAACGCTTGGCCAGGGATTGGGCGACCTCGCCCGCCGGGTCGGCCTCGAGGTTCTTCTTGACCTCCTCGATGAGCCCGGCCCAGCGGCGCTGGTACTCCGCCATGGCTTCCGGCGAGTACTTTTTGCCGACCTCCTGGAACTCCTTGAGCTCGGCCTCGGTGTAGAACTTCTCGTGCCAGGCCTTCTTGACGTCTTCGCCCATTTGGATGACCTCCATGATCTGGATGAGTTTTTTGCGGTTGATGCGGCCCTGCCCTTCGAGCGAGGCGATGACCCGGTCGATGGCCCGGGCGGCCTCCTTGAGCCGGGCGATCTCGTCCTTGACCGCCCCGGCCTGGACCTTCAGGGATCTCACGGCCTCGTAGCCCTTGCGGTCGAGGAGCTCCCGGATCTGGGTCAGGGAAAAACCCATGAACTTCAAGGTCACGATCTGCTGGAGCTTGAGCAGGTCGGCGTCCGTATAGACCCGGTAGCCGTTGGCCTTTTCGTAGCTCGGCTCGAGCAGGCCGATCTGGTCATAATAATGGAGCGTCCGTACGGTCACCTTGGTCAGGTCCGCGAACTCCTTGACGAGGTAATTCTTCTTCATGGCCGCAACCACGGGACCATTATCGACTATGACGTAACGTCAGAGTCAAGCTTTTTCTTTAACCCGGCCCTCAGCGCCACCGGTAGCCGGCCGAAAGGGTGAGGGCGGTCCGGGTCAGGCCGCTTTCGGTCGTGCTCGAGAAATGGCCCTCCAGCCGGATCTTTTGAAAGACGTACCACGTGACTCCCGCCAGCCAGACCGTGCCCCGGCCGGCCCAGACGTCGCTGACGGCCGGGCCTTCGGTCAGGAGCGAGCCCATGCCGAAGCCGGCGTAGACGTAATTCTCGGCCGAGAAATACCTGCGGACATTGAGGACCCAGGAAAAAGAGCTTCGGCCTGAATCGCGGCTGACGTTGAACCGGACATAAGGGTAATAGTTCCCCCAGTAGTAGCCGAGGGAGCCCAGCATGACCGTGACCGGGCGGCCCGGGAAGGTCATGTGCCAGACGCCGAGCGAGGCCTCGGCGGCCGAGAATAACCCTTGGTAGATCTCCATGAGGTACGACCACTGCGGATAGGACACGGCCGGCGACGCATAGTCCAGCTCGAAACGCCCGTAGGCCTTCGACCAGAGCTTGGGATAGGCCTCGAGGCCGAACTGGTGGTCCGTGTCCCCGAAGCGAAACGTTTGGTTGTATTTCAGGATCAGGACGCCGGCACTCCGGGGCAGCTCGAGGTGGAGGGCCAGCCGATCGTTCTGGAAGTCGTCCCGGCCGTCGTTCCAGGCCTCGACCTCGTGGCCGTAGCGCAGTTCGAATTTCTGCTGCATGCGCGGCGTCGCCCGGGTCAGGAAGGTCCGGTAATCGTCGTTCCCCGGGGCCAGGGCGACTGCCTTCACGAAATTCTCCCGGGCCTGGCCAGTGTTCCCCTCCCACTGGTGGAGAAGGCCGAGGTGGTAGTAGGTATCGGCGCTCTTCGGGTTCCCCTCGAGGACTTTGGCGTAGACCTCGCGGGCCCGGGCATGGTCTTTCCGGCGGGCGGCGATGTCCCCCGTCCCGATCAGGGCCTCCTCGTTCGCCGGTGCGAAGGCCAGGACCTCTTCGTAGCGGGCCAGGGCCTTGTCGTATTGGCCTTTCCAGGTTAGGATCCTGGCCTGGAACAGGATGACGTCGGAGTTCCTGGGGAACAGCGCGTCCATCTTGTCCAGCCGGTCCATGGCCTTGTCCCACTGGCCGGAGTAGGAATAGGCCTGGGCGAGGAGGAAATTGACGTCGTAGTCCCCGGGCGCGGTCTCGAGCAGGCCGAGGCAGATGGTGATCGCGGCGGGGTAGTCCTTGAGCTTCATGGCCCGCTGGGCCCGGTCGAAGGGCCGGTTGTCGCCGGCGAAGAGGCCCAGGGAAAGACAGCCGATGATCCCGGCGATGAGAAATGATGTTGCTTTTTTCATGGCTTTCCTCGCTCCGGGGCGAAACCCTTCCTTTCCATCACGCCCCATTCCTTGTTCCCCCGGACGAGGTCCCAGTAAGCCTTGACCCGGACGAACGTCAGCCACTGCCGGTAGACGAGGTTCTCCAGGATGCCGTAGGCGGCGATGACAACGACGTCGGCCAGCCGGGGATAGCGCTGCAGGGAATATTCCTCGAGCAGGATGGCCGTCAGCGACAGCAGCATCCCGTAGACGATGGCCAGGAGGAAGAAATTGATGGTGAACGGGAAATTGATCTGCCCTGTCGCAACGTAGTAGCCGAACAGGAAGTAACCAAAAAGCTCGATGACCGGCCCCAGCATCTCGAAGATGAGGTAGAAGGGCATGGCCACCATGCCCGTCATGCCGTAGCGGGGGTTGAACATCATTTTCAGGTTCCGGCTCAGGACCTCGACCAGCCCCCGATGCCAGCGGTTCCGCTGCCGGGAGAGGACTTTGAAGTTCTCCGGCGCCTCGGTCCAGCAGATCGGGTCCGGGATGAAGGTGATCCGGTAGGGGACCTTCTGCTCGTGGAGGTGGCGCCGAAGGCGGATAACCAGGTCCATGTCCTCGCCGATGGTCGCCTTCCGGTACCCCCCGATCCTGATGGCGACGTCTTTGCGGAAGATGCCGAAGGCGCCGGAGATGATGAGCAGGCAGTTCAGCATGCTCATCCCCATCCGGCCGCCGAGGAAGGCCCGGAGGTATTCGAGGATCTGGAAACGGGCCAGGGTATTGCGGGGCATGCCGACGCGCAGGACCTGGCCGTTCGTGACGACGCACCCGTTGCTGATGCGCACGACGCCGCCGACGCCGACCGTCCTCTCGGGGTCCTCGTGGAAGGGCCGGACGACCTTGAGCAGGGCGTCGCGGTCGAGGATGGAGTCGGCGTCGATGGCGCAGAACAGGGGGTAGCGGGCGATGTTGAGGCCGGCGTTGAGCGCGTCGGCTTTCCTGCCGTTGACCTTGTCGACGACGACGAGCCGGGGCTCGTGGGGAGAGATGTAGATCCCCCGGACGGGCGCCGTGTCGATGGACTTGCGGAAGACGCGGTTCGTCTTTTTCAGCTCGAATTCATCGATGAGCTTCGCCAGCGTTGCGTCGGTGGACCCGTCGTTGACCACGATGACCTCGTAGAGGGGGTATTCCAGGGCGAGGAGGGAGCGGACGCTCTCCAGGATGCCGGCTCCCTCGTTGTAGGCCGGGGCGATGATCGAGATCGGCTTGGCCAGGGGCAGGGAGAAGATCTCCTTCATCCGGACGTAGCTTGTCATCCGGTGGTAGCGGAAGATGCCGATGAGGGAGAGGACGACGAAGAGGAAGTAGAAGCTGTTGATGAGGAGGAAATAGACCAGGATGGCGTTGGAGACGAGGTGGAACAGGATGTCGAGCACGTTCTTCATCAGCCCAACCTCGAATATGAAAAATCCTCCAGGGCCATGGACGCCATGTCGGAGGCGAACTTGTCGGCCTTCTGCCGGGAGATCTCTTCCAGCCGCCGGATGCCGAGGGAGCCGAGGTTGAGCAGGCCCTCCCGCGCGTTGTAGCGGACGTGCCAGACGGGCGAGAAGAGCCCCCGGGTCAGGATGACCAGGGCGGCCGGATTCTTGAGCTTCCCCAGTCCCTTGAGGGCCTGGGCCTGGACCTCCCATTCCGGGTCTCCGGACATCTTTTCCAGGAGCTCGTAGGACTCGGGGATCAGGAACTTGCTCAGGGCCTTGGCGACCTTGATCCGGACTTCCTTCTCGGGATGGTCCGCGCAGGCGGCCACCTCACGGTAAAGGGCCGGGAGGGGAACGACTCCGGCCAGCTCGATGAGCAGGGTCAACTTTTCCACAGGCGGGCCTTTCTTCAGGCAGGCCTGGACGTACGGCTCGATCCGCTCGCCCGCCCCGTAGAGGATGTTCGTGTAGGTGTGGATGTTGGGACAGGATTCCTGCTCGAAGGCCTGGAAGACGAGGGCCAAGGACCCCTCGTCCGGGAACTGGACCAGGGTGTTGACGGCGGCCAGCCGGATGATCGGCTTATCCTGGAGCAGCCCGACGAGGAGGGCCTTTTCCGGGGCGCTCGTGAGGAGCCCGGCCAGCCGGGTCGCCTGCAGCCGCCGGGCCAGGAACGGCGAACGGAGGTCCTTCAGGCATCGCTCCCTCAGGGCACAGTCGAAAATGACCTTCAGGACCGCCTGTCCCCGGCCACCGATGAGGTCCAGGAAATCGATCAGGACCTGGGTCAGGATCTTGCGGCGGGAGCGGTATCTCTCGGCCACTTCGACCGCCGCGCTGTCCTCCGCGGCCGAGATGGCCCGCAGCACATCCTGCTCGATCTGCAAATATCTCGACTCGAAGACGGCATCCTGGCGCTTGAGGACCAGCCGCCGCGCGATGATGAAGCCGAACAGCGCGATCGAGAACAGGAGCATAAAAACCAGGGCGTGCGAAACGAGGATCGGCAGGAGGCTACTCATGACGCGCCCCTCAGGGCCCGCCGGATCTTGGCGATGATGATGTGCGGCGAGAAGGGCTTGGTGAAATAATCCGCCGCCCCGGCCTCGATGGCCTTGAGGATATCGGCTTCCTGGGCCAGGACGCTCATGACGAAGACGGGAATGCGGGCCGTCCGGGAGTTCTTCTTGAGGCGGGCCAAGACCTGGTACCCGTCCATCCCCGAAAGCAGGATGTCGAGGAGGATGACGTCGGGCCTTTCGCCGACCGCCTTCTGGAGCCCGTCCGGGCCGGTCGAACAGGCCAGGACGTCGTAATCCTCTTTCTCCAGGAAATACCGGAGGACGCGGATCGTGGCGGGGTCGTGGTTGAGGATGAGGACCCTGCGGGGACGGTCCGGCTCCGCCGCCTCGGCGTCCGGGGGCGCCGACGGGGCGGCGTCGGCCGCCGCCGGCCCGGGCTCCTCGTCGGCTCGGCCCCGGAGGCCGAGAAGCTTCTGCACCTTTTTGAGCGACTTGATCTCCCGCTCGAGATGAACGCCGGGCCGCTCATCGGGCTCTCCGGAGGAGGGGCCTCCGGCCGGGGAGCCGTCGTGGCTGGCCTCGCCTCCGGCGATCAGGCTGGTCAACGTTTCGAGCCGCTGGGCCCTCTCCAGCTCCTCGATGGAAGTCTCCAGGAGCCGTCCGATCTGGACTTGGATCCGGGCGACGAGGGACAGATGGTCCTGGATCTCCTCCGGCCCCTTGGTGATGAGCTCCGAGAAGGCCTTTTCAACCGGTTCTGGGCCGCCCGCGGCAGCTCCGGAAGACGGGCGGCCGGGGCGGACCTCGCCCCGCGCTTCCTCGCCCTCGGGCAGGCCGGGCCTCTTCATCACAGACATCTGCACGTGTCCTCGGCGTCCATTAGATAACAGGGGAAAAAACGCATCCATACCCAGGAAGGATGAATGATGGGGTGATTTTTGCGGGCGCACTTCCCCCTTGGAGGGGAGGCTTGTTCATCGAGGGGCGAGGGGCGGCGTGCGTGTTGACACCAGGAAAACCGCTTCGGTATAATCCCGATAATTGGATTAGGTGCCTCCTCCGAGAGGAAATGTCATGGCCAGCGTCCTGATCGTCGACGACGACCCATTGGTGGTGGATTCCCTCCGGCAGGTCGTCGAGAAGATGGGGCACGAGGCGGCCCACGCCTCAAGCGTGGCCGAGGCCCTCGGCGCCGTTCGGTCCCGAAGCTTCGACCTCGTCCTCTGCGACGTCCGCATGCCCGACGGCTCGGGGCTCGAACTCCTCCCCGAGATGCGGGCCGCCGGCCCGGCCCCCGAGGTCATCATCATTACGGGGTACGGAGACCCCGACGGGGCCGAGCTGGCCATCAAGCAGGGGGCCTGGGATTACATCGAGAAGCCCCTCTCCGTCAAAGGGGTCATGCTGGCCGTCGAGCGGGCCCTCCAGTACCGCGAGAAAAAGCAGGCCGCGGCGACGCCCGTGGCCCTGAAGGCCGAGGGGATCATCGGCGGCAGCCCCAAACTCAAGGCCTGCCTGGACCTGCTGGCCCAGGCCTCCGCGAGCGACGCCAACGTCCTCATCACGGGGGAAACAGGCACGGGCAAGGAGCTCTTCGCCTGGGCCATCCACAGGAACAGCGCCCGGGCCGGCCAGAATTTCGTCGTCGTGGACTGTGCCGCGCTCCCCGAGAACCTCGTTGAAAGCACCCTCTTCGGCCACCTGAGGGGGGCCTTCACCGGCGCCGACAAGCCCCGGGACGGGCTCATCAGGCAGGCCGACGGCGGCACCCTGTTCCTGGACGAGATCGGCGAGCTCCCGTTGACAATCCAGAAGGCCTTCCTCCGTGTCCTCCAGGAACGGCGGTTCCGTCCCGTCGGCGGCGGTCAGGAGGTCACCAGCGATTTCCGCCTCATCTCGGCCACGAACCGCAGGCTGGATGACATGACCAGGGCCGGTGCCTTCCGCGAGGACCTCCTCTTCCGGATCCGGACGCTCGTCCTCGAGCTGCCCCCGCTGCGGGAGACCAAGGAAGACCTCAAGGACCTCGCGGTCCACTATGTCGTCAAGTTCTGCGAGCAGTATGGCGTCCCCATGAAGAGCTTTTCCCCCGAGTTCCACGACGTCCTTTTGGCCTACGACTGGCCCGGGAACGTCCGTGAGCTGATCCAGGCCTTGGAAAAGGCCATCGTCAGCGCCAAGGACGAGCCCGTCCTCTTTCCCAAGCACCTCCCCGAACATATCCGGGTCCATCTCGCCCGGGCCTCCGTCCTCAAGCGGAGGGCAACCGGGCCTCGGGAGAGCGGACCGCCCGCGGCGCCGGGAATGCCGGTCAGCCTGCGGGATTTCCGGGAGGCCGGCCTGGTCCGGCTGGAAAAGGAATATCTGGTCTCTCTCCTTCAGGCGGCGGCCGGGAACATCAGCGAAGCCTGCCGCGTCTCGGGGCTCTCCCGCTCGCGGCTCTACACCCTTCTCAAGAAGCACGGGATCCCGCCGTCCTGACCGCCCGTGAGTCCCTGCCGGATCATGTCCTTTCTGGCGCACCTCCCGTCCCATCTGACGGAACGCGTTGGACCTCCTGGGCAGGCCCGGGTCCGGGCCGGCAATCCCTTCCAGGCGAAAAAATCCCCGGCATTGCTTGCGCCCAGACCATGAAGTTGGCATATTTCTTGGATTTACGGTCAACGGCCGGACTGCCGGCCGGGAGCGGTTAAGGTCATGAACCTGTATTTCCTCATGCCCAGGCCCAGCAGCCGAGGCGACGAACTCCTGAACGCCGCGGCTCCGTTCGTCTCGGGCGGGCGCGTGGAGGTCCTTTTCGACCTCAAGGGATTCGAAACGAGGATGCGGAGGCCGAAAGACCGCCCATCCGTCGCCATCATCTGGGACCCGACCGGGGCCGACCTTCGTGAGATCGGCTCCTGGAAGGACCTGCTGGCGGGGGTCCGGACCCTGCTTGTCCTTCATGACCAGCACAAGGGGACCATCGCCTTGGCCCATAAGCTTCTCCCGGCCTATATCGCCTATATCGATGATGCAATCTCCGACATCGTGTCCGTCCTGGGGCGGCTGTCGGAGACCCGCGAAGAGGGCGCGGGGACGTGAGCCCGACCCCGGCGACCCTGCTCCGCCGCCCTCCGCCTTTTCCCGCCGATATGATAAAATCCCTGATCAGGGGACGCCGATGAATGACAAATCAGCGAAGATCCGGATCGAGCGGACCGATCATCTGGCCCACCTGGCTTCATTCCCCGAGCTCAATCCGGAACCGGTCATGGAGGTCGGCGCGGACGGCCGCGTCCATTATTGGAATCCCGCGGCCCGAGCCCTTTTGCCCGGTCTCGAAAGGGACGGCCTGCGGCATCCCTGGCTGTCGGGGATCGACGAGGTCGCCTCGGAGCTTGAACGGACAAAGGCGTCCTCCCTCAGCCGGGAGCTCAGGATCGGCGACAGATGGTACGAGCAGAGCGTCTTTCCGACGGAGCCGGGACGCTTGAGGATCTACGGGCGCGACGTGACCGAGCGCAAGCGCGCTGAGGAAGCGCTGCGGGTGGGCGAAGAGCGGGAGCGCCGGCGCGCGAAGGAACTGGAGGAGCGCGAGGAGCGTCTGCGCAAGGCGCAGGAACTCCTGGAGGCCGTGACCGAACGGGCCCAGGTGCTGATCGCCACCGTTGATCGGGACCTGCGCTACACCTTTTTCAACAGGATGCACCACACGGAGCTGAAGCGCCTGACGGGCAAGGACACGGCCATAGGAATGCGCCTTCCGGACGTTCTGTCGGAGATGCCGGACGAGCAGAAGGTAGCCGTGGATCTCTGGAACCGCGCCCTCAAGGGGGAAACCATCGCCCAGACGCTCGAGTTCGGCGATCCCGGCCGCCATCGCCGGGTCTATCGGGTCCGCTTGGGTCCCGTGCGCGACGCCGTCGGCCGGATCGTGGGGGCGGGGGAGGTCACCGATGACGTTACCGAGCTCGCCTGGGTCCAGGAGGCGCTGGCCGAAAGCGAGCGGGCCCTTCGGAAGGCTCACGACGAGCTCGAGCTCCGGGTCGCGGAGAGGACCGAGGAGCTGCGGAGGAGCGAGTCGCTGCTGAGGAGTATCCTCAACACGCTGCCGATCGGCGTCTGGATCACCGACGAGGACGGACGCATCATCCTGGGCAATCCGGCCGGTCGGCAGATCTGGGCCGGGGCGAAGTATGTCGGGGTCGAACAGTATGGAGAGTACAAGGGCTGGTGGGCCGATACGGGACAGCCGATCAAGGCCGATGAGTGGGCCGCCGCCCGGGCCGTGACCAAGGGCGAAACGTCCATCAACGAGGAGGTCGAGATCGAGTGCTTCGACGGCACGCGCAAGTTCATCTTCAACTCCGCCCTGCCCATCCGCGACGCCAACAACGAGATCACCGGAGCGATCATCATCAACCAGGACATCACACGGCGGAGGGAAGGGGAAGGAAAGCGGCGTGAACAGGCCGCTCTCTTGGACCTCGCCCGTGACGCGATCCTCGTTCGCGACCCCGATTTCCGGATCACGTTCTGGAACAACGGGGCCCGGGATATCTACGGCTGGACGGCCGAGGAGGCGATGGGACAGGCCGCCCTCGTCCTCCTGAAAACCGAGCCCCCGGAATCGCTGGAAGAGGTCCATGGGCGCCTGATGGCGGAAGGGCATTGGGAGGGCGAGCTGGTCCGCTTCAGGAAGGACGGCGGGCGGATCATCGTCGAGAGCCGGTGGGCCGTCTTGAGGGGGAAGGACGGACAGACGCCTGCGGCCATCCTCGAGATCAGCCGGGACATTACCGACCGCAAGCAGGCCCAGGAAGCGCTGAGATCGGTCTCGGCCTATACCCGGGGGCTGATCGAAGCGAGCCTTGACCCGCTGGTCACCATCAGCCCGGAAGGGAAGATCACCGACGTCAACCGGGCCGCGGAGATCGCGACCGGCGTCCCGCGGAACCGGCTCATCGGCAGCGATTTTTCCGATTATTTCACGGAGCCCGAAAAAGCGCGGGCGGGATACCGGGAGGTGTTCTCGACGGGCTCGGTCCGGGACTATCCCCTGGCCATCCGTCATGCTTCGGGAAACGTGACCGAAGTCCTCTACAATGCCACGATCTACAAGAACGAGGCCGGGGAAACGGTGGGCGTCTTCGCCGCCGCCCGGGACGTCACCGCGCTCCGGGCCGCCGAGCAGGAGCGCCAGAGGCTAGCCACGGCCGTCGAGCAGATCGCCGACGGCGTGGCCATCATCGACCTCGACGGCCGGGTCCTTTCCGCCAATCCGGCTTTCGGCAGCCACCACTCTCTCCGGCCTCAGGAAACCGCCGGCCGAGATCTTCTCGAGCTCCTGGAGGTCGACCGGCGGGACCGGGAGCTGCCCGGAAAGATGCGCGAGTCCCTGGATTCCGGGAAGGTCTGGAACTGGCACCTGACCCAGCGGACCCGGCAGGGGCAGGTCCGGGAGCTCGACCTCACCGTCTCGCCCATCCGCGACCGGTCAGGCCGCACCATTCACGCCATCGCCGTCGAACGGGACATGACGCAGGAGGTCCTCTTCCAGGAGAGGATACGTCAGTGGCAGAAGATGGAAGCCCTGGGGACCTTGGCGGGGGGGATCGCCCATGACTTCAACAACATCCTCCTGCCCATCCTGATCAACACGGAGCTCATCCTTTCCGGGGAAAGCCCGGAGAGCCCCGTGGCCCGCCGGCTCAGTCAGGTCCACGAGGCGGCCCAGCGGGGCAAGGAGATGGTCAAGCAGATCATCACATTCTCGAGGCAGAAGGAGCAGAAGCGCCTCCCTGTCGAGATCCCGCCCATCATCCGGGAGTCCCTGAAGCTCCTCAGGGTCTCGGTACCGAAGACGATCGAGATCTCCGAGAAGATCGAGACGGGATCGGCCCTGGCCGTGGCCGACCCGACCCAGATCCACCAGGTGCTGATGAACTTGGGCAGCAACGCGGCCTACGCCATGAGGGAGAAGGGCGGCCTCCTCGAGGTCGGGCTCTCCGAGATCTCGCTGGACGAGGCCGCGGCCGCCCGCCACATCGACTTGAGATCCGGACCGTATCTCCGCCTCACGGTCAGGGATAGCGGTCACGGCATGACCCCGGAGGTGATGGGGCGGATCTTCGAGCCGTTCTTCACGACCAAGAGACAGGGCGAGGGGTCGGGGATGGGCCTCCCTGTCGTCCACGGCATCGTCAAGAACCACGGCGGGGCCATCACCGTCGAGAGCGAGCCCGGCAAGGGATCGGCCTTCACGATCTATCTGCCCCGCGTCATCGGGACTCCCGAGCCCGTTGAAGATACCTCGCAGCCATTCCCGACGGGGACGGAGCGGATCCTCTTCGTCGACGACGAGGACATCCAGGTCAGGGCCATGAACAAGCTCCTTGAGCACCTGGGTTACCGGGTCGTCGGGGTGTCCGACGCCCGGACCGCCCTCGAGGTCTTCCGAAGGAGGCCCGGGTCCTTCGACCTGGTCATCACCGACCAGACCATGCCCCATATGGCGGGTATCGAGCTCGTCCGGGAGCTCCTGCGGATCCAGCCGGGCCTGCCCGTGATCCTGTGCACGGGGTATAGCGAGACCCTCAACGAGGAGGATGCCCTGGCGGCGGGCGTCGGCGCCTTCGTGCTGAAGCCCTTCTCGGTCAAGGAGATCGCCGAGGCCATCCGCCGCGTCCTTTCGTCCAAGCCCTGATCAGCCGTTGTCCGGTCCCGTACTGCCGGGCAGGACAGGATGGGACCGATTCCTCTATCACCTGATCCCCGGCCGCTCAGGCCTTGCCCCCCAGGGGCAAGGGCCGGCGGCCGGATTGGCACGAATCTTGAATAATTCTAAAGAGTGGATTCCGATTGACGGAGATAGGAGAAGAACCCATGAAATTCCTGGCGGCCGGCAGGTAGTCTCCGATGAAACTCAGCCCCGAAGACCAACGGCGCCTGATGAGGGCCATCCGGCTGACCGAGCGCATCCAGGCCAATTTCATCAGGGAGAATGATACGTCCGTGGAAACGAGACCCAAGCGCGGCGGCCGGGCCTTCAG
>Ga0315268_10003806_pt1 | contig 16520 bp, 15 predicted proteins | sample C1_top_MG_FD_204535 | JGI IMG/M metagenome (GOLD analysis project Ga0315268, IMG submission 204535) | Sediment microbial communities from Yellowstone Lake, YNP, Wyoming, USA - C1_top | ecosystem: Environmental > Aquatic > Freshwater > Lake > Sediment | place: USA: Wyoming | collected 2017-08-01
TGCAGAAAATCGACTGGTCTTATTGGCCATGTTGCTCCCTGTGGAAAGCCGGGGAAAAGCGAAATTATCCCTGCAATAATCCAGATGATTATGCTGTCAATTATTCCGGCGATCAGCCTACGCAACCAATGGTCCTGTAATTGGCGATCTGCTCCGATTTTCTCAAATGTGGTTGACGTTTTCTATTCACCTTTTCACGATTTGTCTTCTTTGTTTCGTATCCTTATTTATGTCTGTTGTATGACGTAGTTGTACGTGACTTTAGCCTTAGCTTTCAATATGGCACCTACTGAACAGTACTTGTCTTGGGACAATTGTGTGGCTCGTCGTACAGCTTTTTCCTGCAGGTCTTTGCCCTTCAACCTGTATTCGACGTGAACTCTACTGTACACTCTTGGGGGCTCAGACACTCTTTCTCCTGAAACTGTGATTTCTAAGTCTTCCAATTTCTGTCTCTGCTTGCGCAATATTTCCACGACATCTAATCCTGAGCAACCGCCAAAAGCAGCCAACAAAAGCTGCATGGGACCAAACGCTGAACCTTCTCCACCGTGCTCCTTAGGAACATCCATGACAATTGAATGGCCTTTGTCGTTGCTTGCCACAAATCGCAAACCGTCTATCCACTTCACTTTGACAACGCTAGTCAGAGTCTCGTGCTTCTCCTCAATCGCACGCTTCATTGTTAAATCGCCCTTGTTTCATTGTTATAAGACCTTATAACTATGTTTACGCTGGACAAGAAACACCAAAGACGCTTGCAAACGATGACACATCTCTCAAGTTTGCGGAAAACGATGAAAACTGCGTCGAGATACATTTTGAGAGGACCAGTTACTGCTCCATGAAAGCCTGTGATTGCTGCCAAATTTCGCTGTCAATTTATAGACTTCCTCCATAGAATGTTTATTGGCCTAGAATTCAACCGAAGATTCTGTTTAGGATATACTTTTAAGACTCTACGGCAAAATAGAAAATGCCTATTGACAGAGGTTAGTGTGGAGAAGATTTCTTGTCGTCTCTCAAGCATTTGCAAGATGGCAGATATTATGTTTTAAAGGAGCTCGATAAAGGTGGAAAGGGCGTCGTATACAAGGCTAAAGATACCGTTTTGAACCGTGTTGTCGCAATTAAAATGTTTAAGAAGGCAATTTTAAGCGAAGAAGCCCATTCAGGTTTCATACGCGAAGCACAGGCAGTGGCGAAGCTTAACCATCCAAACATTGTTTCTATCCATGAGATTGGTGCTGTCCATATAAAGGCAAAGGAACTAGGAGTCAAAGGCTGGCTTAAAGGAGAGGGCGAAGAAGAAGAAAAACAGTTTTTTGTTCTTGAGTTTGTAGATGGAATGAATCTGCGCGAGCTTTTGAGGACATATCCTGAAGGCAAATGTGACATGCAGACGGTCTTAAGAACCGCCATCGATGTTTGTAGTGCACTTCAGTACGCGCACTCTCAAGGGGTTCTGCATGGGGACGTTAAGCCAGAAGATATCTTAGTCACCCAGGAAGGTACTTCGAAGCTGATGGATTTCGGTTTGGCCAAAATGCTGGGGGAACCCAGTATCACTCAGGAAGGAACAACAGTGGGGACGGTTGCCTATGTTGCTCCTGAAGTAGCTTTAGGGAAAGGTGCCGACGCTAGGTCTGACTTATACTCCTTTGGTGTAGTACTTTATGAGATGGTGACTGGAAGACCGCCCTTCCCTGGAGAAGACCCTGTAAAAATTATCTTCAGTCACATTCATGATTATCCTGTTTCGCCTAGTAAGCTGAATCCCGAGGCTCCGCAGGCCTTAGCCGAATGCATTATGAAGCTTTTAGAAAAGGAACCTGTGAAGAGATATCAGACCGCGGCAGATTTGCTTACGGTGTTGAAAGGAGTTGCTGAGGCTTTTTTAAGGGAGCTCTATGCGCCTTCTCCTAAGCCGAGTGTTGTTGTTCCAGCTCCTCGTCCTATTGCTGTAAGGGAGGTTCAACTCATCGATAGAGTTGAAGAGATAGGTATTCTTAGAGAAGCTGTTGATAGGGCGGCTCATGGCGAAGGTGGTGTTACCTTTCTATATGGCGAGGCTGGAATCGGTAAGACAAGGCTGGCTAGAGAGTTAAGAGCCTATGCACGTTTGCGTGGCATGCAGGTTTTGTATGGTAGGTGCCCTGCGTTGTTCAGGATGGACGGTGTTCCTCCTTATGTTCTTTGGAGCGAGGTGATTAAAGATTACTTGGAAGTTTGCACTCCTGAGCAGTTGTTTAGAGTGATTGGTTTTTATCCTAGTGAAGTTTCTAAGCTGGTTCCGGAACTTAGGCAGAAGCTTGGGGCGTTTCCGCAGTCTTTACCTATAAGTCCCGAGCATGAGCGTGACAGGCTATTTGAGGCAGTTTCGCAGTTTGTCACCAACATTTCTAAGGACGCCCCGTTGCTGGTTGTTCTTGATGATTTGCAGTGGACTGACGAGTCTTCGCTTTTGTTGTTGCATTATTTGGCTCGCGGTGTCAGTAGCAAGCCTCTGCTTCTTTTGGGCGCCTATCGTGATACTGACATTGATGAGAGACATCCTTTGTCTCCGGTCTTGACAGAATTGAATAGGGAGCGTTTGCTTCAGTCTGTCCCATTGAAACGCATGACTTTTGATGATGTTTCAGAGATGATTAAGCGGATATTGGAGCAAGATGATGTTCCGAGAGAGTTTTGTGAACTGGTCTATGAGAGGACTAGGGGCAATCCGTTCTTTGTGGAAGAGGTGATCAAGTCCCTCAAGGAAGAGGAAGTAGTCTATCGTGAGGAGAACAAATGGAAGATTAAGGAAGTCTCCGGGATTGAGTTCCCGAAAACCGTTAAGAGCGTCATAAAGACGAGAATAAGTCGATTGGATGACGAATGTCAAAATGCGTTGACTATGGCTTCTTTTGTTGGAAATGATTTCTCCTTTGAGGCTTTGTGCGGAGTTACTGGCTTTCAAGAGGATAAATTACTTGAATTAATGGAAAAAATGCTCAAAACCGGACTGGTTAAAGAGAGAGTCATCCGTGGAGAAGACGTGTACTCCTTTTCTGATATTATAGTTAGGGATGTTGTGCACGAGGAAGTTAGCCATCTAAGGCACAAGAAGCTTCATGGCATAGTTGGATGCGCCTTAGAGAAGGCCTACGCTAAAAAGATTGATGAACATCTAGGAGAATTAGCCCACCACTTTCTTGAGAGCGGAGATAAAGAGAAGGCTCTTGACTATTTCATGAAGGCAGCGGAAAAGGCTACTAAAGTCTATGCCAATAGCGAGGCTACCTCTTACTTCCAGTCCGCCCTAAGGCTTCTTGAAGAAAAGGAAGGCGAACAGAGGGAAAAGGGACAAGTTCTTGAAAGGCTTGGAGACATCAAAAAGCTTGTTGGAGAAAATGAAGCCTGCATAAAGTATTGGGATGATGCGCTGCTTTTGTGGAAGCAAATTGACGAGAGAGAAAAGGTTTCGAGACTGCATCGTAAGATGGCGAACGTTCTTTGGGAGAAGATAGGCGATACAGAAAAGGCTAAAGATCATCATGATAAAGCCTTGAGGATTCTGGAAACCGAGCCTGAAAGTGTTGAACTAGCGAGCCTCTACGAAGACATGGCGCGTATGTATTTTCGCACTGAAAGCCTACCTAAAGCTCTTCCTTTTGCTGAAAAAGCACTTGAGCTTGCCAAAAAACTCAACGGGCTCGAGATCGTCGCAGACTCGTACCTCACACTAGGATCAATCTTTAGCAGCACTGGAGACTGGAAGAAAGCCATCCAATGCCATGAGAGAGCACTGAAAATAACACTTGATAACGGGTACGTGGAAACAGCAGTGCGTGCATATAATAACCTTGCCGTAGCGCTTCCATACGAAGAAAATGAGAGATGTCTGGAATGTCTTGAAAAAGGATTTGAACTTGCACGAAAAGCAGGGTCTCTTTTCTGGATATCTTGGCTTGGCACCAATCTCGCGTTTTGGCATTCGAGCGAAGGAAATTTGAGCAAGGCAGTTCCCTTGGCTGAAGAATCAGTTGCGTTAGATAGGGAAGCTGGTAACTTAACTCATCTTTCCGTTTCTCTATGTTCGCTTGGAAGTATTTATCAAATATTGGGAGAGTGGGACAAAAGTGAACAGTGCTACAGGGAGGCTTTGAGCAACTCCCAAAGACTCAAAGATCGTAATTCAATAGCTTCTAGCCATGCATGGGTTGGATGGCTCTATTATGACAAAGGAGAATATGCCAAAGCAAGAGAGTTCTTTGAAAAATGTTATGAAGTCGTCGAAAAAGCTGGAGCAACATACGGTCAGATGTGGTCTTCTCAGTTTGTTATATACGCATATACAGAGCTTGGAGAAATCGAAAAAGCTAACAACCTAATTGACAACCTAGAAAAATTTGCTCTCGAAATAAAGGACAATTTTCTGATTGCCACCGCAGATAGGGCGAGAGCACAACTGCTCCGTGCCCATAAAAAATGGAAAGAATCTATCGAACTCTTCGAAAAAGCCCTTCAGGAATATGATGCTCTAAACGTAAAACGATGGGATACCTACTGGTTCGCCAAATTGGGCCTCTATGAATACGCCCGAGTTTACATGGAAAGAGACCAGAAAGGCGACAGAGAAAAAGCCCTCAACCTCCTAAACCAAGCATTAGAGATATTCCAAAGAATAGGCGCCAAAAAAGACATAGAAAAAATAATAGCAAAAAAGAAACTGCTTACAGCCCAAGTCTATCCCTTTGCTACTGCGATTGGCGACAGCCTTGCTACGTGGGTTGCAATTCCGACCTTGTCGCTTACTTCTGCCACTTTATCAACGTTCTTATAGGCTGGATCAGCTTCTTCAGCCAGCACAATTGCACTCGCTGCTCTGACAACTATGCCTCGCTGCTCCAATTCCTTTTTAATTTCTCCGCCCCAATACCGTCGTTTCGCTGCGGTTCTACTCATCATTCGACCCGCACCGTGAGCTGTAGAGCCAAAAGAAACATCCATGCCCTTCGAAGTGCCAACCAAAACCCAACTGCCTGTGCCCATGCTGCCAGGTATCAGAACAGGCTGCCCATATGGTCGGTAGTCTGCTGGAACTTCTGGGCGGTCGGGTCCAAACGCTCTGGTGGCTCCTTTGCGGTGAATCCAAACCTTACGCGTGCCTCCGTCTACTTTGTGTTCCTCGATTTTGGCGATGTTGTGAGCAACGTCATACACAAGATGTAAACCAAAGTTCTCAGCTGACTGTTTGAAAACTTGCTGAAAACTCTGGCGCACCCAATGCGTTATGGCTTGGCGGTTTGCGAAAGCATAGTTGACCGCGCATGACATGGCCTCATAATAGTCGTGAGCCTCAGAACTGGTTCCAGGCGCACATGCTAGTTCTCGGTCTGGCAACGTTATCTTGTATTTTTGAACGGCTCGTTCCATAACTCGCAGGTAGTCTGAGCAGATTTGGTGTCCGTATCCTCTGGAGCCGCAGTGAATCATAACAGTAACTTGGCCCTCTTCAGTTATGCCAAAGGCTTTCGCCACTCTGGAATCGAGAATTTTGTCCACACGTTGAATCTCTAGGAAGTGATTGCCTGACCCCAGTGTGCCGATTTGTGGCAAGCCTCGGCTCTTGGCGTTTGTCGAAACCTTGTCTGGATTAGCGTTTTCCATGTGTCCGCTTTCTTCACAGTGTTCGACGTCTTCGGGCCAGCCTAGGCCGCGTTCTACAATGTATGGGACACCTTCAGCTCCGACGCGGTCAAGTTCACCGTAGGTTATGTGGAAATCTTTGCGTCTGCTTCCCAACCCGCAGGGCACATTGTTGAAAATTGCGTTTATTAGATCGGCGAGTTTTGGACGAATATCCTTTTCCGTCATGTTCGTGGTTAACAGGCGGACACCGCAGTTGATGTCGTAGCCAACTCCACCGGGGCTAACCACTCCTTGCTCATAATCTGTAGCTGCGACTCCTCCAATCGGGAAACCGTAGCCTTCGTGCCCATCAGGCAACGTAATAGCGTATTTGTAGATACCGGGTAAGTGGGCAACGTTAGCACATTGGTCTAAAGTGCGGTCTGTCCTCATTTTGTCAAGCAGTTCTTCGTCGGCAAAAACGAGTCCGGGTACACGCATACCTGTCTTATACTTTTGGGGAATCCGCCAACTATAATTGTCTAATCTTTCAAGCGGTACCTTGGGTGGTGGTCCACGATATTCGCCTTCTTCTCCCATTAGAAATACACCTTGATTTGATGAAAGAGTTGAAAAGCGATAAATATAAACAATTTTGGTGTTTACACCAATAATTTTTTCCTGAAGTATTCCACGTAGCCTTGAATGTTCTGCATCATTACGCCTTTTCTCAGCACTAGGTGTTTCTCGATGAAGGGGAGGGCAATTTTCATCTGGTGGTCTTGTTCCAGAATCTGTTGGTGAATGCTTTCAGGTGTGTCTCCTCTTTTCACGGCTGCTGAAACTATTCTTGCCCAAAGTTGCAGTTGAGCCTCATATTTTTGCAGTCGCTCAACACCATTTTCGACAGGCCCATAATGTGTGTAGTAGAGTCGCTTAGGCTGAAGCTGAACAAGTTTTTCAAGCGAAGCAAGAGTGAGTTCCAAATGAAAGGGCGCGGGAGCAGTAGGTATCGTAACGTCTAATTTTGGGAAGTAAATCCCAGCAGCGTCACCCTGAAAAATGCCCTGCGTTTCACTTTCAAAATATCCCAAATGATGCGATGCGTGACCAAGAGTTTCCAACACCCTTAACTGAACAGGACCCCCAAGGTCGAAAGTCTTGCCATCTGTGGGCGTGATAATTCTGTTCTCCGGCACGGGCTCTATTTGTCGGTAGACAATCGCAACCTCGCCCAGAACCAGTTTGGATTGCTCCCAAAGTTTTTCAGGATTGACTATATGAGGGGCTCCTTTGGCATGCACCAATAGTTTTGCGTTGGGCAGATGCCGCAGCAAGGTGCCGGCTCCACCCGCGTGGTCGATGTGAATGTGAGATACAGCCACGTAGTCGACGTCTTCGTTCTTGACCCCAATTTCGTTCAGACCAGACAGCAAGTTTGGAATGGAACAGGTTGGTCCAGTCTCAACGATGGCCGTTGTCGTTTCTCCTTTCAACACGTAGGAAGCGATGAAGCTCGCCAAACCCACAGGCTTCAAATCAATAATGTAAAGATGATCACCGAGTTTCCGAGTGTGCATGGTTTTTCACGTTGGAATAAGCAATAAAGTGCTAGGTGATATTTAAGAGCCCATATCTCCCTTGAACACAGAGCGTTGTTCTTATGGTGTAAAAACCAAAGAAGCTTTAGTCTGAACATTCTAAGCATATGCTGGAGAACAAGCCATGCTGGTTCGCGTTGTTCGTCAATTGAACCTTGATGAAGTCAAGATGCGCATAAGAAACTACGAGAAAGAATACAGCTTGACCTTCGAGGAGTTTGAGGAACTGTTCTTTAAAAAGAAGCTGAACAGAAGCCTCATCAGTGTGTATTCTGAGTGGGCTGGTTTGGTCCACGCTTTACCGAGGCTACGTTGAAGGCGGCGAACTCGACTACGCCATAGAGGAGATGCGAGACCTCAAACCCAAAGAAACCGAGCTTCTAACACCCAAGCGGCTGGAATTGCTCTACAGTCTTGTAAGTCTCCGGCCGGAGTCAATAAGTGATTTAGCCCAGAAAACCCGACGAAACGTCAAGAATGTTTATCAAGACTTGAAGGTATTGAAAACTCTAGGGTTTGTAGTCTTCAAGAAACGGGGTAAGAGAAATATAGTTCCAGAAACTCTGGTGGAAGAAATCACACTTTTGATTCGCTAATCTGCTGCTTCACAGGCGAATCAGTTTATCTAGCCATTCGATTCTCTGGGTCTTCCTTTTCCAGAACAGGTCTTCGAATATGTAGTGCATGGCTAGGGTTTTCCATTTTCCGTATCGCTGATCGATTTCTTTGAGGAGTTTTTCAGTTGGAACTAGTTCTTTATCAAATAGTAGCCGCGAATAAATCTGCTGTTCCCACGGACCGATTTTCTCTATCGTGTCATAGTGGTGCAACGCTTCAAAGAGCAGAATGCTAGCTGACGCTGGACCAACACCGTAGAGCTTGTCCAATTCCATCTTTGCCTCTTCCATGGGCATCTGGCGCAGCTTATGCTCATCAACCGTTCCTTTCACGAAGTCTTCGGAGGTCTTCTTGAAGTATTTGGCTCTGTAGCCGACCTTCAAATCACGCAGTTCTTTTTCTGAGGCTTGGCATAGCCGTTCGGGTTTCCAAAAGGCATAGAGTTCTTTCAAGTCAAATCTGACTTTCGTCCCGTATTTTTGCAGCAACGCCTCCATCATCTGGACCGTGCGCCGAACCGTAGCATTCTGCAACACAATGCTGATGACCAAAAGCTCGTAAAGAGACTCACCACAGCTCACTCGCATTCCACGCCACTTGGAAAGCACAGACCCTAAAATCTTGTCTCGGCTAAACTTTTTGGAGAATTCTGAGAGGTCGCCGTCGAAGTCGTATCGCCATCTTACCTCAGTAACCAGTTCTCTCTGCTCCTTCTTAGACAACCGTTTCTCAGAATAGAAAATCAGACTAGCCAAAGGAGCATCCACAGAACCTTGATTCTTCATCTTCAAACCAAGAACTTTCCCGCCTATCCGCATTGTTCGCCAAAAAACACCTTCCTCATAATCTTCTACCGGCGCTGGAAAATGAGAAGGCTTATGCACGGTAGCATCAAAGTTGAAGGGCGCCTTCGGCTTAACTTTGGCTGTGAACTTGGCGTTCAACTCAACAATCGTCTTATTCATGGTTTTTGGCTTTCCTAAATGTCGAGAATAAACTTGACCGTCGCCATGCCTTCGGCGTCCCTGAGGATTTCCATCCGGTGATAGGTAACCGCCTTTACCCCAACCTTAGACAAATGCTTTTTTGAATTGAAGGGTTCACCCCAAATCTTCGCTTTCAGGCTGAACCCTACTGATGTTTTCGTAATGTTGAGGATTTGGAACTCAGAGTAAAGATTGCCTGCAACATCTAACTTTACCAGTAACGCCTCTAACCAGCTATAGAGTAGGGCTTGCTCATCTTGCCCTTCAACCTCAACCACTTCTTCCAGTTGGGTCTTGACCTTACTCAAGTCGGTCATGCCCTCAAACATGGCGAAGGCGGCGTTTTCAAAAGCCTCTTCCAAGCTCTCTCCATACGCAGCAATGTACAGATCGGCTGTGTGTTCAAGAAACTCAAAACGCTTCTTCAAACGAGCCATGTTAATAGCCACATTCAGTCAAAAAAAGAACGTTCTAAACTATAAGCTGTTTTGGTGCTGACTATGAAGATTGCTTGGAAACATCTTTCGTTTGCTTCATCAAATAGTCGTGTATAGCCCGCGCGGCTTTCTTACCCGCGCCCATAGCGCTTATGACCGTGGCTTCGCCTGTTACAATGTCGCCGCCGGCGTAGACACCCTCCAAACTGGTTTGCCCTGTTGTTTCATCTTTGACTACGATTGTTCCCCACTTGGTGGTTTCCAATCCTTTTGTGGTCTTCTGTATTATCGGGTTAGGAGTGCGCCCAATCGCCACAATCACCGTGTCAACATCCATGATAAACTCTGAGCCCTTGATTGGAACTGGCCTTCGCCTTCCCGATTCGTCTGGTGGACCAAGTTCCATGGCAATAAGTTCCATTCCTTCAACCCATCCGTGTTCGTCTCCAATATATCGCAAGGGTGCAGCCAAAAACTTACAGATTATGCCCTCTTCCTCAGCATTGTCTATCTCTTCTTGCCGCGCAGGCATCTCCTCCCTCGATCTTCGATAAACTATGCAAACTTCCTCGGCGCCCAAACGCAGTGCACAGCGCGCGGAGTCCATAGCCACGTTACCACCCCCGATCACCGCAACGTGTTTGCCCACTCGAATCGGCGTGCTGTATTCGGGAAAACGATAAGACTTCATCAAGTTGACACGAATCAAAAACTCGTTGGCAGAGTATATTCCACCTAGGTTCTCACCTGGTATGCCCATAAACTGCGGCAATCCCGCTCCACTACCGATAAAGACGGCGTTGTAACCCTTCTTAAACAACTCATCTATTGTGAAAAGTCGCCCAATCAGCGCATCAGGCTGAAGCTTAACGCCGAGCTTCTTCACATAGTCAATCTCCGACTGCACTATGCGTTTAGGAAGTCTGAACTCGGGAATTCCATACATCAAAACGCCTCCGCCAACGTGCAGCGCTTCAAAAATCGTTACTTCATACCCCAGTTTAGCCAAATCAGCCGCGCATGTAAGCCCAGCAGGACCGGCACCAACAACAGCTATTTTTTTGCCTGTCGGAGGCGGGGCCGCAGTTGGATTAATGTCCTTTGCAAGCTCATAGTCAGCTACATACCGTTCCAAACGCCCAACGCTCACTGGGTCACCTGCCTTCCCAACGACGCAGCCCTTTTGACACTGATCCTCTTGGGGGCAAACTCTCCCGCAAACGGCAGGTAGGCTGTTTTTTTCCTTCACTTTCTTTATTGCGTCATCGAACTTGTGTTCTCTAATAAGTTTGATAAACTCTGGAATCGGGACCTCAACGGGACAACCTGGCACACACTGCGGTTTAGGACATTGAAGACATCTGTTCGCCTCAGCTAAAGCCTGCTCTTCGCTATAGCCCAAAGCCACTTCGTCAAAGTTGTGCGCCCTCACTTTAGGCTCCTGTTTAGGCATGTCCACGGCTTCTTTGATGAGCTTCCGCGGCGTAGGCTTAGGCTTTGGTTCAGTTTCAGGCATGGATACGGCAAGTTCCCCCGGAATGTTCCCACAGGAGAGACGACAATCGTTCCTCAGACGAGAAAATGCGCTGTCGCCGAAGCAACTGGTCAAAATCCACTTTATGTCCATCGAATTCGGGACCATCCACACACGCAAATTTTGTCTCCCCGCCGACGGCTACTCGACAGACGCCGCACATGCCCATCCCGTCAACCATAATGGGCGTTAACGTCACAACAGTAGGGACGCCGAAAGGGCGGGTGAGCTCTGACACCTTCTTCATCATAACAACAGGTCCCATAACCACCGCTCGATCAAACTTCTTTGTCTTTAGCAAGCCTTCCAGAAAGCCCAAGCCCTTGTAGCCCTTTGAACCATCATCTGTGGCAACGTAGAATTCGTGACTTGCCTCTTTCATCTCTTTCTCAAAAATAATCAAGTCTTTGATTCTGGCACCTATGACTGTTACGACTTCGTTTCCTACTTGACGTAAGGCTTGGACTTGCAGATACAAGGGTGCAATCATTACGCCGCCTCCGACGCACAGCACTCGTCCAAACTTGCTTATTTCTGAGGGAGTGCCCAACGGACCAGCCATGTTAGGAATAGTGTCACCCTTCTCAAAGCAGCCAAGCTGTTTGGTTGTCTTACCAACTTCGTTGAAAACGAAGGACACTGTTCCTTTTGCTGCATCATAACCAGCGATGGTTAAAGGTATCCTCTCTCCATTCTCTTCCACCATTAGAATTAGGAACTGACCAGGCCTGGCTTTCTCTGTGATTTCTGGTGCAGACACTTCAAAAAGTTTGATTTTTGGCGCAAGCTCTCGTTTCCTGATGATTTCATAGCCTGTTGCGCTCACTTTTTTGCGCCTCCTTTCTTAGCTACCCGCACAGGTACTGCCGACTCTAAAGGTGGTAATGTTCCTATTTTCTGAATGAAAGCGGCAAGTTTTTGGTTGAAGTCTCCAACGCTTCTCGGAGAGGCAGTATATACGTCAAATCGGTCGTGAAGATTAAACATGTTAAGTGTCCGTTTCAGCACGGTCGCGTTTCTTTCGGCAACATCTCTGCCAAGCTCAAGCTTGCAGTCTTCAGGCGAGCAGACAACAGCCAAGACGCCGTCAAAGCCCGACTGCAAGGCTTCCACAACTAGCACTGGATCAAGTCCCTTAAAGCATGGGATTTCCATGACCACGGCTTTATTGTCAAAGAGCTTGAATTCAGGCTGGTCCAAAGCGGAGAACTCTGACCATTGACAACAGAAAACGAGAATCGTCGGCTTTATTCCGTTAGCCTTCAATTCTCTTGCCGCTTTGGCGTAGCGTTGAACAAGGTTTGACAGGGGTTCATATTCGAAGCCTTTCACTTGAATAGCTAAGTGTGGACACACCAGTGCACAGGCACCGCAGCCCACGCATTTATCAAGCTTTATCTCTGGCGTAGCAAGGACTTCAGCCTCTATGGCCTCGTATGGACAAATGAAGACACACTTATCGCAACCAACGCATTTGTCGGTCAAGTAGACGGCTTTTCGCGCGTACTTCACTAGCGTTAACGCGTCGTCGCTGTAGCCCAGCTGTTTCAGAACCTTTTTTGTGAGCAATTGCCTTCGAGTGTTGATTCTGCTGCCTCGTTTGTACCGGCAGAAATCTTCTTCACATTGAATCGCTATTATTCTGTCACAACCGGAAGCTAGAGTTTTCATAACAAATTCGGTAGGTATTCGACCCACGCAGGGAACGCGAATAGGAACGTAGTTGGTCGCCTTCACTTTTTGATCTTGCAGAATCTCCTCTACTTCGCATGTTGAGGGACTGTTGCCTCGGCACATGAGCACAAGCGTGCGTGAACCTTTTTCCCTAGCCAGTTTCTCAATGTGTTTGGCCAAGGTTTTGTCATCATAATAGACAATATCTATGGCTGACACGGGGCATGCACTGTAACATATTCCGCAAAACTGGCATTTCTCAACGTCTATCTTGACCTCGCCAGTTTTGGAGTCAACCGAAATGGCTTCGAATGGACAGAGAGAGTGGCATATTGAGCATCGGCTGCAATAAGCGTCGTCGAGTTTGATTCCTACACTGCGGATTTGGCTCATTTACAAGCCACTCCTTGGTAATGCATGCTTGAAGCTTCAAAACAAATTTGGCTGGCTCTATGCGGGGTTTTCGTTTCTTGCAAATGTAAGCGCCTTTCAGGGCGTTTAGAAGTTCATCAAAAAGGGAAAAAGAATGTATAAGGCTTTCGGGATGCGTCATTCAACTAGTGCTTAGACCACTTTGGGTCCAGTTGGTAACGGTGAAAGTAACAATGGTAGTGGTGTGGCGGGTAACGAGAAAAAAGCGGAAGTGATTTTTCTTAGAGGTCTTTGGCTGAAACGGCGATCAATGTTTCAACAGTGTACTGCGTGGCGAATCCTGTTTCCATTATGAATCTCATGGCTGAGACTTCGTTTGGGGCCTCAAACATGATGATTCCGTCGTATCTGCCATATGTGAAGTAAACGCCTTTGAGTGTTACGCCTTTTGGCGCCCTCAGTTCTCTGAGGTATTTGATTGCTTCAGTTCCTTTTCCCTTGGGTTGCAACAACGAAACAAACAACATTTTCCGTTATCCCCATGTAATCTTAGAGCGATGCGAACTTAAGCCCTTTCATAAAGAAGTCATCCTGTGCCTTGGCACAATTGATTCCTCAAGTAATGGATGTTAACCCTTTTGCTCACAAGGAAGGCGGAGCATACTTGCAGGGCAGACCATGTATTTATGCTTTGGAAGACAACCAGATTGCTAGAGAGCAAGCGTTGTAGATTACCATAGCCAAGGTCATCGAAGACAGGACCGCAAACAGCTTTTTCGAAAGTTGAGGAGCGGCGTAATGATGGACAAGAATAACTATCATGAGGGTAAAGACTATTCTGACTGGAAAATATAGTAAAGCCCAGCTGCCGAAGAAGACTATGAACGCTTTAGCGAGTAAGCCCGCCTCGTATTCTGGAAAAACTAAGATGGTCTGCGCTATGTCGACGCCTGTTAATAAAAGGAAAGACGTGATTAGAATTTTGAGACTAACTTTCTCGAGGCTAGAGCTTGTTATTGAATGAACGCGTCTTCCCATCAACACTATGTTGCCCTTGAGAAAGATTGCTAACGGTGGCTTCCCTATCCAGTAACCAACGATTGCCCCCACAAGATTTAACGAGAAGAAAAATGTGTAGTAAAGAAAGTAGTCACCCCAATCAGCATAGAAGATCATCAGATTTTGTGGCGTCCATGTTTGATTCTGATAGATAAGTGTTCGCGGAAGCGACTGGGGTAACTGCAACGTCAAAAATTCTATTTGATAGATTTCGAGAAGCATTTGATTTGGCGATGGGTAGCTGGGCTGCAATGTGTGATTTATGAAGGCGTAGAAAGGAAATGACAGTGGTAAAGGATATCTTATCACGATGCCAGAGGTGTAGCGAAGCGGCCAGTAAGAAGAAGCGCTTGACTCACGATACGGCAAGCCGACCGAAAACAATGATATCAAGGCTATTGTAACCGCTGACAAGAAAACATATGTTTTTTGATGAAATTTCTTCGCCAGAAAAAACGACGTAACCATCGAAAGCAACATGCCTTGTCATGCATCGTATTTCTTCAAGACAGCAAATAAAGTCAACGGCACGACACCAAAGCCGGAAACACTGATGCCAATTCCCCCACTCCCGACACATCATAACCGAGTGTTTTCAACCCTTGCAACGATGAGAAGCGGTGCTATATTGCTTTGCATCTCTGGTAGTGGTAGAGGTATTCTTGAGCATAGCCTAAGTATTCACCGAAATATTCTCTGCCAAAAGCATAAATTGTCTGGTATTCCCGTGGCGAAAGTCCCTTCTTTGCCTTCATTTTCGTCGCGAATTCAGGCTCAAAATACTGCGAATAGTATTCAAGCATCGTTCGTTTCATCCAGACATCTATGGGAAACGCCTCAAGTTTGTCGAGGGAGAAAAGCAGGATGCAGTCTGCGACTTTTGATCCAACTCCTGGCAGTGTCAACAATTCTTTTTTCGCCTCTTCATAAGGCATGGTTTTCAAAGATTCCAAGTCAAAATCGCCTTTGTTGACAAGTTTTGCAGTCTTTAGAACGTTCTCAGCACGGTAGCCTAGCTTGCAGAGCCGCAAATCCTTAACGCTGACTTTTGCCAAGGCCTCGGGTTTCGGAAACGTGTAGAACTCTTCACCGTCAAGCTTTACTGGGCTTCCGAACCTTTGACAAATATTGAATATCATTTGTTTGATTGCTGGAATATTCTTGTTTGTGGCGCAAAGATAAGAGATTAAACATTCCCAAGGTTCTTGTCGCACGAGTCGTAGTCCACGGAACTGTTTGACAGCGGCTTTGACATGCTCGTCTTTCATGATCTTGGAGTAGACGCTCTGCAGGTCGTCGTCCAAACGAAAGTAACGCCACAAGAAATCGGAGGTAACAGTATTCGTGGACGATTTGAACTCTAAGGCGCTGTTTTCTTGCATAATCTTGAAGACTGTTTGGTCTGCAACCCCTATCCACCATTCGCCGCATTTTTCCCATCTGAAAGTTTGTCCACAAGACAATGTGTGATCCAAGCTGAACGGCATCTGCGACTGATCCAGCCGAATTTCCATTCCTGTTTCACTTTTTTGCTAAGTTAGAATTCCCAGTCGAAGCTCTGCAGAAAAGGGTTGCTTCTCCTTTCTTCGCCAATGGTTGAGACTGGCCCATGACCTGGATAAACCTTCATGTAGTCGGGCAGAATCAGCAGTTTGTTCTGGAGGGAGTTCTTTATGTCTTCGAGGGAGCCCCCAGGAAGGTCATATCTGCCTATTGATCCAGCGAATAACGTGTCTCCAGAAAACACAGTGTCGGCGCCAACCAAGATTATGCTTCCTCTGCTGTGCCCAGGCGTGTGAATAACCCTTAGCTTAATGTTGCCAATTTCGATTAGGTCGCCGTCATGGAGTCTTTGGTCTGCTGGAGGATTAGCCAGCATTGGAGCGTCATATTCATGAATCAGAATGGGCGCCTTTGTGAATTCTTTCAAGACTCGGTTTCCCCCGTTATGATCAGGATGCCCGTGAGTGTTGACAATGTATTTGACTTCAAAACCGTTGAGTTCAATTTGCTTCAAAATGGTTTTGGCCTCAGATTCACGGTCAAATCCGGGATCAATGATCAAAGCCTCATGGCTTACAGTGTCAGCTACAAGGAAGCAGTTAGTCGCAAGCATTCCAACAGTGAACATTTTCACAAACATTTCGAAGCCTTGTTGAAGCCTAGATTTTCTGTTTAATAAGAGAACCATTCAGATAAAGTATACGTCCTTCCCAAGCCATAATGGAAGATTGTTAGAAACTCATCGTAGAACCCTATAAGGAGTAGGTCTGCACTGTCCTAGTTCCGCAGCCACAATGTAAAAGATCGCACAGAAAGCTGTGATTTTATCATAGTGCAGAAAGATTATAAGCGCCACTGGGATTATTCAATAACTTCAACACTTCAAAGCGTGCCATTTACTTGTCCCGAAAGAATGTTGAATTAAGAATTAAAGAACTGCAAACCAAGACCGCCACCATAAAAGATCTTCAATTATCTGTTGGAAAATTCATAACCGAAACATGGACTGAACCCATGGGACCCACCCCATTTCCAAGCATAACCACCCTACGCGAATGGGACCACAAACTCCTACAACGCTACAAACCCTTCTACATGCCATACTGCGACGTCTGCTGCCTCT
>Ga0315268_10003807_pt1 | contig 16517 bp, 16 predicted proteins | sample C1_top_MG_FD_204535 | JGI IMG/M metagenome (GOLD analysis project Ga0315268, IMG submission 204535) | Sediment microbial communities from Yellowstone Lake, YNP, Wyoming, USA - C1_top | ecosystem: Environmental > Aquatic > Freshwater > Lake > Sediment | place: USA: Wyoming | collected 2017-08-01
CTTGGGGCGGTAGCAGTCCGGCTTCGATGAGCAGTGAGTCGGTCATGGTTGTTTTGCCGTGGTCGATGTGGGCGATTATGCCAACGTTGCGTATGGTCTCTTTTCTGCTCATTAGCCTGAGTATTTCGTTGAGCTGTCTAAACCGTGGCATGGCAGAATCCTTCCCACACGTCTTTCTTCTTTCTATGTCCCCGCTTTCTTTTAAGTTTCCATGAGGTTCTTAAGAAAGTGCGACAGGAATATGTGTTGTGCGTTGAAGTTGAAAGTTCCGACTGAAAGGCTGACTGAACTGCCCTACTCTTCGGTACTATGCTATCCGAAATCCAGTGAAGCTGACCTGAAGAAGCGGCTCCGCGAGTTGCAGAAGCTTGGTGTCACGGCTTTGGAGTTCATTGGCGAAAAACAAGTCCTAGACTTGCTTGTATTGGGTAAGGGTTGCGTGGGCATAGTTGCACTGGCATACGCGGACAGCATAAAGGTGGCTTTGAAGATTCGAAGGGTGGATGCTGACCGTCTGATGATGCGCCATGAGGCGAATATGCTGGAGAAAGCAAACGCAGTTCACGTTGGGCCAGAACTGTTGAAGGTTAGTAAGAATTTTCTTTTGATGCAGTTCATCGATGGCCGTCTGCTTCCAGAATGGTTGGGGAAGCGCCGAGAAAAGGCACGGATTAGGAGGGTTTTGCGTGAGGTTTTGGAGCAGTGTTGGAGGTTGGACAATGCGGGTTTGGATCATGGAGAGTTGAGTCATGCGCCCAAGCATGTCATAGTCGATAGGACGGATGGAGTGTCTATTGTCGATTTTGAAACCGCGAGCGTGAATCGAAAGCCGGCCAATGTAACTTCAATCTGTCAGTTCCTGTTCATCAGTGGCCTCGCGGAAGAAGTAGCTGCAAAGCTGGGTGAAAGGAATAAAAAAGCGGTTATTGAGGCGTCAAGAGCTTACAAGAATGACAGGAGTCGCGTGAATTTTGAAAAGGTGCTGGAGGCTTGTGGGCTCTAGACTACGTAGCCTGCGGCTGGCAGGGCACTGTTCCTGTTCGTGCCCACGTCTTCGATTTTCAGTTCTTTCACGAGTTGCGTGAGGTCGAGCCAAGTTTCTACCTGAAGCTGTCGGGCAACTCTTCTCTTGTCATAAAGTAGCGGCACATTATCTACGAATATCCAGCCGCAGGCCTCAGACATTCTCCCCTCTCTCCCTCTAGAAGGGGAAGGATTCTTCATTTCTTATAACCATGTATGTAAGAATTTGATAGAAGAAAAATCTAGAGCAATTGTAGTTTCCTGACAGTCTGAGCAGCCAGACAACGTTTTTAATCTTAAATGTGAAAAAGGTTTAAAAAACGATTGACTGATTTAGCTTGCTTATCTGAAAAGGTGACCCTTTATGGTCATAAAGAGAGAAGAAATGCAAGAAATAGTCAAGAGATACAAGGAACCTATTGGACTGAATTTGGGATCGCATTCTGCTTTAGACGCTTGGCAGGGACAACGCAACTATGGTGTACGTAGTATCATTTACACCACGCCGGGCAGGGCACGCATCTATCTGCAGAACCCGATGGTCGGCAGGCCAGAGGAGGCTGTTGAGGATTTGCCTGGGCTTGTGAAGCGAGATTTGCGAGTGGTGAATGACCCGAAGGACATCAAAAAGACTGGCGATTGGCGAAGCATTATTCTGATTCTAGACAACTATTCTGACATTGTGAAGTACGCTGATGAGCTTGTGGATCTGGAGTGCATGCAGGTCACGAACAGGGCTTTCGCGGTCTACGTTGGCGGAGACGAAATGTGCAGTGTGATTGAGAACGACTATGCCGTGCCAATACTGGGCTCTAGGACATTGCTGAAGATTGAGAATCGCGGTGAACTTGAGAAGGATTACTACTGGTTTGCGGAGAAAGCTGGGATTCCGACGCCAAAGGCTTACAAATACGGTGTCACGAAAACTGGCATCAGCTTCAAGGAGCTGATTGACGAACCAATAATTTTGAAGGCTGAATATGCTCACAGGGCTTTCGAGAGAGAATTCATTTTTGCTGCTGATTCGCATGATCTGGAGGAGAAGGTTGCTCGGGAAGTCAAGGCTGGCAATTTGAGCAAAGAAGGCTTAGAAAATGGACGTGTAGAACAAATCGTTCTTGGCCCCCATGCTAATTTCAACTTCTTCTTCTCGCCCTTGGACGCAAAGAGCGAGTGGGGAGACGTTGACGATTGGTTTGCGAAACTGTACAACGTGAACATGGAAGAGGCAAGAATCTGCTTGGCCAACCAGTTCCTTTCAATCGACGAGCGCAGAGAAACAATCCTAGACGGCATTAAACGGTTGCCGACGGACGTGCAGAACAAAATCAAGAAAGTGCCCTCATTCGAAGTGACGGCACATGCAATTCTGAGCCTGCGCGAATCGTTGTTGAAGGATTTACACCGTTATGCTGATCGCTTTCTGCTTGCTTGTCGAGAATATGCGGCGCCGGGCATTGTTGGTCCGTGGTGTTTGCAGACATTGATAACTTGGGATCGCGTGAGCAAGTATGAACTGAAGCCTACATTCAAGCTAGACTTTACTGGTGGTGTGGGAGCGAAGAAGGCTGTGGACTATGGTTTGTACGATGTGCCGGATAAACATGACCCGTACATGCACATTCTGGTGACGCAAGACGTGGCTTTGAGGCATGGTGGCGGAACGAACGTGCACATGGGTCTGGGTGCGCAGTACGCCAATGCCAAGTACAAGAAGCGTTTGAGCACGGGCGACCGCATAGCAATGGAAATGAAAAGAGCGTTGAAGACAAGACAGTTGCACGAACTAGTTACGTAGGCTGTATCTACAAATCTCTTTTTTTCGCCTCATCTTTTGCTCAGTTTCTAGGATACTCCTTCGTTGAACAACTTGGTTGCCTTAGTGTGTTGTTACGTCTTCCTTTTTAGGTTCGTGGACAAAAAAGATGGTCATTGCGAATAGCGGAACGCTCAAGGCGAGAACAGTGTAGAAGGGCAGTTGCGGGAAGAAAGTTATGTACAGGAAGTTGCCCACGAGCATGCCGAATCCCATCGAGATGTAACTCAGGAAGTTGATGAGTCCGTTTACTTTGCCTCTGTTTTCCTGACTTACGAGATCGGTTGAGAGTGCTGTCAGGGCTGCCATGAATAAGAGTTGGCCCAGTCCAAACAATATCATTGCGATTGTGACCGTGAGAAGGTTACCGACCATGAAGATTGTAAGGCCGACGTCGAAGGCAACGAGTCCTAGGACGAGTGGGATCTTTCTTCCTATCTTGTCAATTGCTTTGCCTATTGGAATGGATGCGATAATCATGGCTATTGTCAGCGGAATGAAAACGAGCCACCATTGATCTTTCGGTATCCCTAGGACGTCTCTCGCATAGATTGCGTTGATGACGTTGAACAGCGACAATGCCAGCATGGTCATGACTTGTGAGGCGATGAGCCAGCGCATTGACTGCGGCACGATCTTCCACACCCCCAAGCTCTCTTTGATGGCTTTGGGGTAGGACGATATGAAGTAGCTGAAGCGGATCGGGGCAGCGTTCTGCACCGTTTCCTTAAGCCTTATTCGCCACATTGCTGCCGCGAGGAAAAGGGCCGTGACAATGAGGTAGATGATTCTCATGCTCCACTCAAGTCCGAACTGCAGTAAGAGGAAGCCTGCGATTATCGGTCCTGGCGTGTTGAAGGTGCTGTGGATGAGCTGTATTATGGAGGAACCCATTCCTCTACGTTCCGGCGGCAACGAGTCTTGAACCATCGCAAACAGTGCTGGCTGGTATATGAGGCAAAGGCTGTTCACGGTCACGCCGAGCAGGATGAAGTGCCACGTTGGAGCAAAGGCAAACAGTAGGAAGGATGAGGCCATTCCGAACGTCATGGTGGTTATGAGCCATCGTCTGCCGTACTTGTCCGCGAGATAGCCGCCCGGGAAAGCCACGGCAGCCAGCGCCAAGAAACCAGCAAGACCAATCAAGCCTAATGCTAGGCCTTTTCCGCCCAGGGTTTCTTGTACGTAGTATTGAAAGTTTGGGCTGGGCATTTCGCTGGCCAGATCCATCATTATCCAGCTTATCACGAGAATGCGGTAGTTGCCTGTTATGAATGAGAATTCCCGCTTGATGCTTTCGACCAGCCCCATGAGATCTCCTACTTTCCATTGAATCGTGGAAGACAGCAATATAGAGTTGACGGTCTGAGGTTTGGATTTAGAAGAATTCGGTGCAGTCTGTTTGCTGGCTCTATTCTGTAGTCTTGGGGTTTGGTTTCACATTTTCGTCGTCTTTATTCTGCCGCGAATCATTGGCTCATTTTGATGAGTTGGCTGATTACCTTTTTCATGTTTGGATTTAGACTGACGGCTTTTTGAAACGCTTCTTTTGCTTCTTGGTTTTTTCCGATCTTCGTGTAAAGCATGCCCAAGTCGACGTAGGCGTCGTCGCTGTTTGGGTTGAGTTCTATGGCTTTGTGGATTGTGGCGACTGCTTTTTTGTGGTTACCTTGGGTGTAGACTTCTTCGGCTTCATCAATCAAATAATAGACGCGGTGCAGTCGCAGTAGACGTTTGAGTTCGGCGATTGGGTTTGGGTGGTCTTCTACGCGTAGGTCTATGAGTCGGTCGCCGTAGCCTGTTTTGCCTTTTCGTTTTCCGACTACGAGCAGGGCGGCGGACTGTCTGCCTCTTACGTCGCCTCCTGCCTGCTCTCCGCCTTCCAGTGCGGCTACCAGCTTGTCGGCAAGGTCGCCTTTGGTCGCCTCGAATTCTTTACCCATGTTTGCTACGACTTTCGCGCTCGCTAGGATGTTTCCCTGTGCAGCGTAATTCTTGCCGATTTTGCTTCCCGCCCAGTGTAGGCACCTTGCGCCTGTGTAGGAGGCGGCGTTGCCTTTGGCGTCGATTATGCCTAGTTGCCTATGATCCCTACCTTTGTCTTTGCCGGTGAGCTGTTTGATTACTTCATGGACTGTTAGGTCTTTCTTAAGGAGCCTCAGCCCCTTTGATCCATAGGAGACGTTTACGAAAGATTGGGTGGCGACAGCTCCGACTTCGGCCTGTGCCCATGGCACGGCAGTGCCCACTGAGAAGTATCGGGATTGGACGGCTACTCCTAGATTTCTGGTTCTTGGGTCGAAAGCCACGATAGAAAAGGTTGAAGCAAGATTACTCAGTTTAGCAAGAGTGTCAAGGGGTTGGAACATGAAAGCTGGTTATAGCTCTCATCTGCTTTATGTTTTTCCCAAAATAGGCGGATGGTCAAGTTGCATGAGCAGACTGGGCATGCTTGCTGAGACGATGCGAGGGATTCGAGGGCAAGGAAGACCAGTTCAGCCAGCAAGTGTAGAGAAAACGCAAGTCAACAATTCGTCAAATGCCTTTTGTACTGTCTGACGAGGTCTGCAAGTTCTGGAGCGTCGAATACCTTTTTCTTGCTCATCGCGTTAGCTGTTGCCATGTACATTTGGCTGATGAGACTCTCCAATTTCGGTTCAAGCTTAGGCGGTTGCGAATTGCACAGTCTTTTCCAGTCTTCTACTCCTTCCTTCTCTGCCCTTTTCTTTGCGTTTTCCAAATCCTTGTACCATTTCGTCTTTCGATAAAACTGTCTGGCAATCTCCTTGCTTACGTGTAATCCATCATAGGTGAACCTGCATTCGTCCAGCGTCCCAACCACATCTACCACCATCAATCGTCGTTGAGGGTCAAAGGCCAACTCAATCTTTCCATCTTCATTCACCAAACCTGCCCGAGCGGCTAATTCGCTAATCAACTTGTCGACCTTTAGAAGTAGCTCTTGGATCTCCACAACTTCGCCGTACGTGAGGCCAGCCAGTCCCTTGGCGTCCTCCCATGTCACGTACCTGTCCTTCTCTTCGAGCTTGGTGCTCACGTCAAAAATAGGCTTCCTAAGCCGTTCTCCGGCCTTTGGATAGTGATCGAGCCCTAGATCTTTGAATTTGATCAAGCCTTGTTCAAGTCGCTTGAAAACGGATGAGCCTTCAGGCAAGCCGTTTCTGTAGATTATTTCAAGCGGTATGAGGCAGTTCCGCGGTTTCGGCATGTAAACGCTGTAATCGTAACCGAGCTTTCCCTCATGCGTCACTGCCTTAGGTCTGTACACGTTGAGGAGGTTGATTTCCATGATGTGTGAGGGCTCTTTCAACTCGTCAAAACGCAAGACCTTGCCCTTCTTGTCGACCAACCCGCGATAATGCGTCCTGATGTCTTTCTCTTGAAGTCTTTCAAAACAGTACGCTCCCATCATGCACAGGGCTTCGCCTTTACTCTCAATCAGATCCGGCATTTCGCCCCAATCAAAAACTGAGTAGCGATCAGAAAAATGAAACCGTCCGACACCCATGTTTTTCTTCGTGGGCTTTTTGATAGCCTCTAAATCTTTGACACTGCCCATTTGCTTACACGCACTACTTTAGCTTCTTGACTGATTCGTCCGCTTTCTCAATCTCGCTTTTCTTCCCAAGCTGATAATCTCGCACGCGTTTCTCCAGCGCTTGATCTTCCACGGCAAGAATCTTGGCCGCCGCAATTGCTGCAGCCTCAGGCTCAATCGTCACCACCAAGCCCACACCGCTTGGCACCCGCAAAGAAGAGTAAATATCTGCTCCGCCGAACTTTTCACTGTACGGCGGACACGCAATCACAGGCTTCGAAGTGTTCGCGTCCACAAAAGCACTCAACGCATTGCTCCTCCCCGCAACAGTAACGTAAACAATCCGTTCCTTCTCAAACTCCTTCAGAATTGCGAGAACCTTCTCCGGCGTCTTATGCGCAGAAGCCACCCGAAACATGTACTCAAGACCCAGAGCCTTCAGACTCTTGGCAATCTCACGACAAAACTCCAAATCTCGCTCTGACCCCATCACCACAACAACTCTGCCCTTCATACAATCACACGCCAATCACAATGCTGAAAGACACTACCACTTAATTAATTTTAAACCAAACCCCGACCTTCAACCGCAGAGTAAAATTACCGAAGCACGTCACAGATTCGATCTATATATACAGGAGTGGGTAGGCATTTAGAACAGAGGGCCACACCAAATCATATCGCCATTGTCTCTGCAAAACGTTAATAATTTTAGCCTCAATAAACCCTATGCACGCATAGTGGGGTCGTCGTCTAGCATGGTTTAGGATACCAGCCTGGGGCGTTGGCGATCCTGGGTTCAAATCCCAGCGACCCCACCAATGGCTGAAAAATCAGAAAGAATTTCAAGCATCTCAGCTGCAAGAGGCCTTTGCCAGCAGGTTCTAAGAAGTGTTACCGCTGCGAAAAAGATTTCGGCAGGACTCTGTAAGCACATATTCTGATCTGCAGATCCCTCGTAAGGAAAAGGGTGGAGCTTCGAAAAAGAATGTGGGTAAATATGCTTTGTTTACGTTTGTTTCTTTGTTCCGATGAACAGAGCGTAGCCTACTCCGCCATTTCTGACGAAATTCACTATTTCAGTGAATTCCTCTTCGTTCCTCAGTTCCAGAGCCTGTGCAAGAATGCTAGCGTTCATCATTTTTCTGCCTTCCTTTGAAAAGTCAACTACTTTGACGTCTTTCAAACCTGCTTCCTTCATCATTTTCACGTATTCATCTTGATTCACAGCTCCACCTATACAAGCACAATAGAGTCTCTGGTCTCCTCGCACAATCTGTGGCATTGGTGCCAAGGCCACAGCATCATGCATGATCACGCGTCCACCTGGCTTAAGCACTCGAACTTTTTCATTTAAGGTCCTCTGTTTATCAGGTATTAAGCAAACAACGCACTCGCTTATCACTGCGTCAAAAGTATTGTCTGAAAAAGGCAGCTCCTTGGCATTTCCTTGACGAAACTCTGCGACTTTCTCAAGTTTTCTTTGTTTAGCCTTTTCTCTGGCTAGAGCTATGGCTTGCGGAGAAAAGTCTATGCCGACTGCTTTTCCTGTGGGTCCGACTTTTTCTGCGATTCTCAGGACTGTTTTGCCGCCTCCGGATCCGATGTCAAGCACCTTCATTCCGGCTTGCGGACTTAACTCCTTGAGAAGGGCATCATGTGCTGAAGGCAAGCTTGTTTTCTTTGACCGTACTGACCCGCCTCCCTGACTTTCCCACAGCCGCCCATACCTCTCTTTCACAATTTCCTCAATGCTACCGGACCCGCAACTTGGCCCGCAGCTGGAGCAACTCTGATCCAGATCAGGCTCGCACACGTTCAATCTCTCATTCATATTCATCCACCTCCATTTTAAATCGTTATTTCCCAGTTCGTAGGTTCTACTACTGATCGAGTAGTAGTAAACTATTTAAGCATTCTCTGACAACAACTTCGTAGAGAGCGGAAGGGTGAAGGCGCTGATAGGTATTATAGAAGCAACAATTCGTGACAAAATCGTTTCCTGTCTTAAGGAGCTCGGACTATCTACTCATGAGGCTCTAATCTACTTAATGCTACTGACGCATCCCAGCGCAACAGCGAATATACTGTGCAGGGAGACGGGCATTCGAGACTCCAAAATATACTATGCCCTAGACGGGCTGTCGAAGAAAGGGATGATATTGGTCCAGCAAGGCAACCCTAGTGTCTACTATGCTATACCTCCGAAAGAAGCTATTGCTAATCTGAAACAAGAGCTGAAACAGAAGCTGATTGACAGCCTAAGCGAGAAAATCAGAAAAGCGGATATCATGGTCAACCAACTGTCACTAATGTACGACAGTGCAGAGAAACCAGAAGAACTAGAATTGGCCTACATAATCAGAGGCCAGAAAAACATAGTCAAGAGAATGAAAGAGCTCATTAGAGCATCCAGACACGAAGTAACGGTTTTTGTACCCTTTCCATCAGTGTTGCGAGAAATAAGTGAGTCATTGATCGAAGCGAAAGAGAAACGCAAGGTGAAACTAAATATAGGCGTGACGCAGGAGGTTGTTGAAACCGAGAGGCTTTCAGAACTGGGTGAAGTAAGACTCGTGTGTTGCGCCTTAGGAATGCTCGTTTCAGACATGAAAACGTTGTTGACTTTAACGAGTTGGACAAACGAGGTCGCTGTGATGACACAGGACCAAAACTTGATGAGGGTATGCCGAGACTACTACGACAACCCAGCATGCTGCAGAAAAATCAATCAATCATGAAAAGGCCGTTCAAGATCCGTGCTCGATTATTTGAACAGAGACATTCCACAGACTCTTTTTCCTCACGCTGCTTATCCTTCTTCTATTGCATATTTGATAGACAGTCCCAAAGGCAAACTCGCTCCAAAACTCGAGGCAAGAAGACAATACCAGTATCTCCGTTTTCAAGATTCGTCAATTTGAAGAAAACTGCCGACCATGACTATGTGCCAACTGGATAGCCTAAAGCACTCAGGAGGAGATGTGATTAAAGATAGGAGTGTGAATGCTGTCCCTTGGCAGAAACGACCTGATCTGCCTGATTTGGCCAACAGAAGAATCTTTATCACAGTATTTAAGTGGAGCAGACTCCACAAAACATACCAAGAAATGCTACCACTGTGGAAAGGAACTGACCAAGCTCCTCTAGATTATATGCCTGTTTTGGTGCTAAGCGCTGCGTAGAAATCAGACTTGGATCGGTGAGGATATCAAAGTAGGGAGCAGTGTCTTGTACATCAGCCAGTCAAGGTTGAGTAGATGCTGAAATGCGTGTAAGCCATGAAAGTCTAAATCGGCTCCTCGAGAATTCGGGTCCACCAATTAGATACCGCACTTCTACAGAGCTTCTCAGAGAGACAGACTAGAGGAAGACTGAGTTACTGAAAGAAGACCTTCTCCGTAGCAGTTTGGTGCAATCATGGTTTAGATAATTTGCACCTAGACTCTGACAGAAACACCTTGCACAGTGGTAGGTCAGAAGCCTTTGAGAATGCAGTGGGAAAGCTATACGAGCTCGGACTACGAAGAGGCTTAGCGGTTTTGGACAGGAAGATTGAACCATTCCGCCTTTGATTGGCAGAACAGACCTGTCTTCCAAATGATGGATATTTCCCAGTTTTCCATCGTACCATGGTTGCGTCCTTCCTGTCTATGACAGGATACGCCCATGATAATGCCGTAAAGGCGATGATTCTGAAAAGGCTGGAAGCGATCTATCCTTTTGCGAAAAAAGGAGACTTGAACAACGTTTACATACAGCAAGACTCATTTCCAGGTTACCCGAAGAGTTTTAGAAACTACCTTTTACTAAACCCTGCCCTGTATCCCAACGACGAGGTGAAGCTTTCTTGGATACATGACGTGAACGCTTTCCTGCATTCTCCCTTCTTGATGAGAGACGCCGAATTAAGGAGAAAGGTGGAGACAATTATAGCGTTCATACTCAAGCCAGAGTACCAAAAGCTGCATCCCGGCTATGGAGTGGATCCGCAAGGGACCGAGCACATACTATGTCATGGGATGGAGCATCCATTTGCCAGGATATTTTGAATCAGATATATAGCCGAAGGGTTTCGGGCGCTTTCTGCTGCTGTTGAATTTGCTCAGCCGCTCGAGAACAGCTAGAGAACATCAGTGGTTCAAACGTTCATTTTCCCTCCTTGACAGTTTCAGAACCGAAAACGATTTGATCGTTTTTCCCCGTAGCTTCTTGCCTGAGAAAGGATTTGGTTATTGGGTGCTGGGAACAAGAATGGGTCTAGAACCAAATCGAAGGACCAAAAAGGCGATAGAGTGTGAATCCACCTATAGGTATCTGGAAATCGCAGCAAGAACCACCTAGAGGAAAGACATGACTCACTTGTTTCGGACTGAAAACGACCGTGTGTAATGCATGCCTATGTGAAATCAAGTTGACGCTCTACTGCCTAGCTGACCTAGGTATCTACTCCCTCGGACCTCTCGTTGATTTTCTGAATTTTCTTTTCTAATGCCTTTTCGACATCAACACCCATAGATCTTGCGAGAAGAAGTGCTGATTGCCGCGTCAGCAATATATCAGTGCGGAAATCGGAATGCGGCAAAAAGGATAGCTCAAGATGCGTACGATTATGCAGATGATTCTCTGAAGCCTTCCTATGGATGTGTTCTGCTTGAGGGAGTAGCTGAAACGCTGAAACTATTGAACTCTAATGGATTAAAACTGGCTGTTGCGACAACAGACAGTCACAAGAGAACGGAAGAATCATTGAGGTTTCTTGGCGTTAATCATCTTTTTGACGTGATTGTTGGCGGAGATGATGTAGAAAACTCTAAACCTGCTCCGGACACGGTGTTAGAAGCATGCAAGCAAACTGGTTACGCACCTGACGAAGTTGTGGTTGTGGGCGATTCTCTGAGCGACATCACAATGGGAAGGAATGCTAAAGTGAAGAAGTGTATCGGTGTCTTAACAGGCTTTACTTCAAAAGGAGAGCTACAACGAGTCGCGGATGTTGTTATTAATTCTGTGACAGAAGTCAAAGTCAAGAGCGATCTGGCCGTAAAAGAGAAATGAGTGAACATGAAAGAGTGTTCGATAAACGAGCAAAGTGATTTTTGGGCGAGTATCATGGATGGAGGTGTAGAGTCAACTCATTAATCGTAGCGCGGCTCTCGGTCTTGCCTGTTTTTCTCACTGTTTCGGCATTCTCTCTATGGTTCTATGCGATCCAGTGGCTCTTCTCCTCGTGCTATTCGCAAAATGTTCTCGAAGTATTTGGGATAGTAATACTCCATGGAGATCGCAAGTGAGTCATATCCGCTGGCTGTATGCGGTGTTAGTACAATATTGTCCAAATCCAGCAAAGGGTTTGGTGGCAATGTGGGTTCCTCGCCAAAGACATCAAGCCCTGCTCCTGCTATCCTCTTTTCTTTCAGAGCACTGTAGAGCGCAACTTCGTCCACAATGTTGCCGCGAGCCGTGTTTATAAGGAAAGCCATGGGTTTCATTAGTGCCAACTCTCTTTCTCCGATCATCTTCTCTGTTTCAAAAGTGTGTGGAACGTGTATGGTAACAAAGTCAGATGTCACCAGAAGTTGATTTAGATCAGCATAAGCCACATTCATAGCCTTTTCTTCCTTTTCGTTGAGGCGATGACGCTGGTGATAGAGTATCTTCATTTCAAAGGCCAAAGCTCTTTTTGCCACTTCCTTGCCGATGCTTCCGAGTCCGATGATGCCGAGTGTTTTTCCGAATAGATACGTCATTCCTGTGATTTCCGCCCAATTATAAGCTATTTTCTGAGCACTCGTGCGTTCTGGTTTCTGCTTCTTGGGATTTTTGCCCGAAATTACTGCAGTGTGGGAAGGTAACAAACGTTTGGCTAAAGTGAGCATGAGCAGAAGAGTGTGTTCAGCGACTCCGGGCCAGTGAAGAAGTCTTAAGGTGGCCACAGGAAAGCCTGCTGCCTCAGCCGCCTCAACGTCAACGTTTGAGATGTCAGTTCTTAGACTTTGAATGAGTCGAAGTTTTTTGCCTCCGTTGATCAACTCTTTATCTATTTCTCGCCTACTCAGCACTAGGAAGTCTGCATCTGCAAGTAGCTCCATAAGTTCTTCTTTTTCGTTTGTCGACGGGGCAACTAGTTTGAAGTTGGAGGGCAAGTACTTTCTGCGTCGAACTATTTCTTCAGTGGGTAAAGGTTCAGCATTCACAACCTTGAATTCCGACATTTCTGGACTCCGATCCGTTTCCGAATGTTGGTCTTTCCTGTAGCGCTTCTAGTTTGATTCGATATAAGATTTGTGTTGTCATATGACGGAAGAATTGATAAGTGCTTAGTATCCTGAGATCTGAATTACGACATTGTCTGAAAACTGCCCAAGGTTGTCATGATTGCTCCTTTAGCTGTTCGTTACGATGTTTTAATATCAGTCTTCAGCGTTTCTTGCTCTTCTGTTTTCACGACTTCAACAAATCGAGCTTCCACAGCTTTGAGTCTTTGTGTTTGAGGGACTTCCAGATTCCGAACACGCATCACATACTCACAGCTTGAACCCAACACAACATTTGGCTTCGTAGCTGCAAATCGTGGATGGTAAAATGATGCAGGTTCTTCCTGTGAAGTCTATTCCAAGGTAATTGAAAAGAAACTGAAGAAGCAATTGCTAATCAGACGTTATGGTTTTTACGTTTTTCTCGACTTCTTCTAGGTTTCGCATTCCTATTACCATTGCGTCCACGAAACCTAGTTGATTAACTGCTTTTATGGCTAACTGGTAATTTTCGACTAGTTTTGTGGCACCCATTCCGAGAACTTTCATTGCGATTACTCCTTTTCCTCTATCATGAGCTTGTTTGAGCGCTTCATGCATCTCTTTGATTGAGCCGTCTTCAAGGCGAATGTCTTCTGGAAACCCGTTAACAATAGCTTGGTCTGCTTTACAACATATAGCCATGACAACGTCTAACTCTTTAAACTCTGAAACTTCCCTCACGACGGCGACGCTGTGTGTGGATAGGCCGATTGATTTGATCGTTTCTGAGTTTTTCAATTCCTCAAGCTCTCTTAGTGCTTGGTGGCATTCTTGAAGGTGACGGTATGTTGTCCCGTGTAGCATGAAAATGTCGATGTAGTCGGTTTCAAGCTCTTTTAGGCAGTTTTTTAGGCTCTTCTTCAACTGCTCGTTGTTCTTGAACACTGTTTTAGTTGATATGAACACTTCTTTTCTCCGTAGATGTCTCAATGCTGAGGCAACGTGTTGATGGCTTCCATAGTCGTCTGCCGTGTCCCAGTAGTTTATTCCAAGCTTGTGAGATTGTGCCAGAATTTTGCCGCCCTCTTCAGGGCTTATGTTCAGTTGCGGAAGCCCTAGGTAGACTGTTCCGAAACCCAGTTTTGATACTTTCAAGCTGGTTTTTCCGAGGTCTGTGATTGGGACTTTGGATGTGGACATTGAGTATCCGCTCTGGAATTTTTGACTGTTTCCGTTAGTCTTGACCTGCTTATAAAAGGTTTGATTTGCAGTTCGAGAACGGTAAACGATGAGAGCGAGATGGTTACAGCGTCAAAGCGAGAGTCATTGGAGGTTAATCGTGGTCCTTTTCGTTGATTGCCTTCAGCCTTTTCATCATTCATTTAGACGTTATGAAGGATCTTTTGTCGTAAGGGGTTTCGCCTTTCATTTTCGACCCTCCTAAGCTCAGAGATAGTAACTTTTTTGTTAGACAAGATTGGTTTACGCATCACAAAATTCCCAGAAGCGCTAGCAATGGTTCAACTCTCTTTTCAGCACGACATTTCTTAATTCTTTCCTTCAAATATTCTAAATCTATTCTCTCATTTGCCACCATATGTCGTATGTCTTCTATGTCATGCTTGTCTTTGTCTTTCCCTCTTTGGAGAATCGCCTTAAAAACAATGTTGTCTTCAACTGGTATAACTGGAACGGATATGCCAAAAAGCTTCCTCCATTTCGTCCTTTTAATCATTTATCCATAAAGAAGAAACATATTCCTTGATCGGTTCTTATTTTCAGGTCAGCTACAATATCAAGGCTTTCAGCATTTTTCAAGGCGTTTCTAGCCTTCTCCAAATTCTCAGCTTCAACGAGTACGTCGATATCCGTGACTTTCCTCTTATTTCCATAGCAGTAGGCGGCAGCTCCGGCAAAAATAACCCAGCGCACATTCATCTTTACAAGCTTACTTTTAACCTCGTGAAGAGAAGCGTGAGCTTTTTTACTTTTTTGCGTTTTTTGTTCTCCTTTTTTCTTGATAAACGTTGAATGAACGATTCTTAATTGTAATTCGCCGTCCTTTGACGGCAATATCCTTATTTCCGTGTCTAGAAAGATATTTTGATAGTAGACGTTTATGCCAGCTTTGACTTATGAGATTGAAAAATCAGCTTTGCCAAGCGATCTCCATTACATAGATGTTGTCTCCGTTGATCGATTCAGAAGTGCACTGGATGGTTGGAAGCAAACCGACCTATTGGAAAGTTGCAGATCGGCAGTTTCCTCTGGGATCAGAATAGATGAGGGCGAAGTTGCGAATCAACAAGCTTACAGGTTCTCAGATACGAGATCTACGTATATGTGGAGTATTGCTAACTTCTCTCGGATCCACGAATGGAGATTCTGCGGAAATTGTGCTTAGCACCTCGTTTCCCGGATATTCAAGTTTTGAAGGAATCTTCTTCTACGTGGAAACAACATGAAGCCCCATCAGGTTCAATATGGCGGACAACTCTACTAGTGTGGAATTCTCTTACTAGACAAAAGGAGATTATGCTTCCAAATCATTGCGCGGAGGTGGCCAAATGCATAGAGTTAAGATAACCGTGTTGAAACGGTTAAATCCTTATGAAGTATTCGGAGAAAAACTTCCTGCTACACCTGTCCAGCAACCCTTTGGTCCATGCGAAGCTTTCAAAGACGGACAGGAATTCATCGTCGACAGTCCAAGGATACCGCAGGATTTTCCATGCAGCAGTGCTTGGCAAACGATCTACCATTACGTCAGAGAACTGCTATGGGATGTGACCATTCCATGGTACAAGGAAGGTAACGTTGTCATCCCTAGCTGCATAGACGGATTGAGACCAGTCATATTCAAACTTGAGCGGATCTAACCACCAGAAGCGTCAAAATTGAGATGAACTGCGAATTCTTTGAATGTGCAAGATCGGAAAGTTCGATGCAGTGACGGTATCACTGGACTCGCAAAGAATGCTTTAGGAAGACATAATGGATCAATGCCCGATAGTCCCACGTTAGAAGACTATATAAAAGCTCTGACGCAAGAAAAACGCATGGCAAAAAACGTAGATTGTCAATATGTGCGACAAGTGCATCATCAGCTGCGGAGGAATGCAGATGAAGATTGAGTTCGAAAAGAAATTGATAGGTGCTTGTGGGCTTTATTGCAGGCTCTGCCCTGAGTATGAAGATTTTAGAATGGGGTTTGCACCCGTGTTGTCCTAAGGTCACGGGCTTGACTCCTTCTGTGCGTGGGTTCAAACGTGGACATTGACCTAAGCGACCCCACCAAGAGCCTATTTTGCGAAAATAAGCCTACTTTGGGCATTTCTGACGGACTAGAACTGGTGCGGAAAAGTTATAGCTGAACCGGGAGTAGGCGTCAGTTGGGGAGCGAAATCGTGATGGATGAAAATCTAGTTGATGTTCTGACGGTGTTTTTTTCGCTGGTCTTCAATATTGTTATGATGCTTGTCTTTGTTTTTCGTGGTCAAAAACGCACGCAAGCGGAAGCGAAGCTAGGTCCCGTGTCGAACTTGCTGTTAATTCCGTTTTCTGTTCTCTGGTTACTGAATCTTTTGAACAATAGCGATTGGGGTCGGTTGATTACGGTTTTCCCCACAATCATGTTCCTTGCTTACGACCTTTGGTATCGGACGGCAACAGAGAGAAAGCCACATCATCACCCAGAGCATTGGTCTATCGGTCTCTATGTCTACTTGATACTATACTTAGTGGGCGGCATCATGTTGAATGGCTATGCCTTCTTGGTATCCTTGGTCTATGGTTTCATTGTCTTGTTCAGTTATTATGGAAGCCTAATAGCCTATGGATACTATCAATACAGCTACAGAAAATCGAAAGAACCAGGAGC
>Ga0315268_10003808_pt1 | contig 16516 bp, 26 predicted proteins | sample C1_top_MG_FD_204535 | JGI IMG/M metagenome (GOLD analysis project Ga0315268, IMG submission 204535) | Sediment microbial communities from Yellowstone Lake, YNP, Wyoming, USA - C1_top | ecosystem: Environmental > Aquatic > Freshwater > Lake > Sediment | place: USA: Wyoming | collected 2017-08-01
TGAACTCCGCGCTGAACTCGCGGCGCTCACGCCGCCCTGCTGGTCCTGCCTTCCCTTTCGCTTTCATGCACCACCTCCGCCCCGAACTTAGAGCGTGTAAGGCGTCCACGAAATCGGGTGAGGCTCAGTCACCAACAGCAGACGCCGCCCGGGTGTCGGCTAGGCGCAGCCTTGGCACGCCTCCTTGATCTTCGCCTTTTCGAGTCGCGCGCCCTTCTCGTCCAGCACCCCCATGTAGACAACGCCCGGGCCGAAGCCGGAGATCACTCGCCCGAACGGCACCTTCACCCGCTCCACGAGCTGTCCCTTGTCGTTACGCGTCCTTGCGCGATGAACTGGCGTTCCTTGCACCACGTCGCATTCGAAGGAAGACAGCCGTCCAGCCGAGCGCCAGCAGGACCCACGGCAACCATGCCCACCAGACGGAGTCGCTGATTCGGGCAAGACGCGGTCCCACAACGATTGCTAATAGAACGCTGCCAACGCCTTGTAGCAGCATCGTGGCCATTCCGGGCATTCGATCACCTGTCAGCATCGGCTCCTCCATTGTATCGGATGTCCAGCCAACGGCTGGCGGTGTGCTACGGCACTTGAAATAGACGTGGCCGCGGTCGCGCACCGCAAGACAGCTTCGTGCGCCCGGGCCTGCCGACCGCGGCCGCTACCTTGACAGCGCCGTTGGCACCAACGCTGGTTGGACCGCGGCCCTGACGAAGAGCAGCACCGCCAACAGCACCCAGGCACTCCCCCACGCGAGCGTCCGGGCCGTCGTGAACAGGAGGATACCGACCAGCGCTGCGTCCGCGATCAGCCGGGCCATAATTCGGTACATGGGAAGCGCCAGGAGTATGGTAGAACTGCGCGGCTCGTCGGCCTGGTGTTCTGCTGCGAACGCTCCGAATAGAACGCGGCCGCGCCGCGGCCGCTACCTTCGGCCGCGCCCAGCCCCTTCATGCGCCAGGGGGCATGGGTGCGACTCCGTCGTGCCGGCGCATCGTCTTGTGAGTCCCACATGGATGTGCGAAATTGGTTCGACTTCGCGTGCCCCGTGATCTGTGTAGGCATACCGAACCCTTCGCCCGATGCTCGTCGGCAAGCGGGAGGCCCGCACATGGTACACCGATTCCTCGGTCGGGCTTCTGTGAACGTCCGGCCTTCGGCTGGAATGCGCGCACTGGTCGTCGCACTCATGCTTCTCGACGGCGCCGCGTGCTCCGGCGGGAAAGACGCGGGCTCGACGGCCCTCCGCCCGCAGGATTCCACCACGACCGCACCACCCGCTGCGCCCGTTCCCGGCGACACGGTCCCTCCGAACGTCCCGAGCAACCTCCGTATTTCGGCAACCAGCGCGACAACCCTGTCGTTCGCGTGGAGCGCCTCGACCGACAACATTGCGGTGGCCGGATACAAAGTGCTGCGCAACGGCCTGGAGGTACGACGGACACTGGCCGCGACAGTGACCGACAGCGGGCTGGCCGCCGGCACCACCTACGTGTATCGCGTCGCGGCCTATGATGCGGCCGGCAACACGTCTGCGCCGTCGCCGTCGTTCATCGCGACCACGACGAATGGCAAGACGTTCACGATGCAGAGACGATTGGGCGCCGAGGTGGCCGGCTGGCACTGGGGGTACGCGGGAGGACCGTGGCGGCCCGACGTCGATGATGACCTGATCCAGAGCGCCAAGGATGCCGGGATCACGGTCTTCCACCTGATGCTCCCGGTTTTCGAACGCCCGTTGGGCACCTTCCTCGAATCCGAATTCGTCAAGCTCGATTACTTCCTCGCGGTCGCTGCCACGAAAGGCATGTACGTCATGCCGTCGTTCATCAATATCTACGGGAACGCGGCCATGCAGTCCGACGATCCGTACTACAACCCGACGGGGCTCGAAGGCCTGGTATTTGACGGGCCGCTCAAGACTGCCTTTCGCCGTCGCATTGCGACGCTCGTCAATCGCACGAACACGGTGAACGGCAGGAAGTACCGGGAGGATCCAACGATCCTCGCGTGGATCATCGGTGATGAGCCCATCTCGGCGTCGTTCAATTATCCCGTCAGGGCGCCGAACCTGACGGTTCAGCAGTTTCGCGAGTGGCTCGAAGAGACCGCGGCGTATGTCAACACGCTCGACTCGACGCATCCCGTATCGATCTACATTCACCCCGCCCAATCCTCGCTGACCGACGGCGATTGGCTCGAGTCGCTCGCGGCCCCGTCGGCGGCATTTGAGTACGCGGAGGATGCGGACATGCGGATCCTGAACTACTTCCCGGGCTATGTTGCCGGGCCATACCCGCTGCGCCTCCTTGCGCTCGGCCGGCCGCTGGCTGTCATGCTCAGCTTCACGTCCGGCACGTGGCCCTCGTCGATCTGCCGCGACTATGCGCTGCAGGCCCAGCTGATCGAGCGCGCGGTGCCGGCGTACCTCGACGCCGGAGCCAGCCTCGTGCTGGTGCAGAACTGGGAAAGCGATCTGTTCCCGTCACTGTCTTCGATGCCGTTCTGCAACGTCCTGACGGACGCGAGCGCCCCGATGATGAGCGCACTCAGGAAGGTGTCGGCGCTGATGCGTCGTTGAGGGTCGCGTGCCGGGGGAGCGGTTGATCACTCGTGGGTCATGCGCATCTCAGTAGGGTCGCGGCGGACTTGCGAGCGGGACGTCTAGTTACGGCCGCGTTCACGATCCGGACGAAGCGAGTGCGAGTCATTTCCATCCGAGACATGAGCCGCCAGGAGCGCCGCCGTTATGCCGAAGCCCCGTAAGAAACTGAAGCCGATTCCGCACTTTCGCTCGCACGAGGAGGCGGGCGAGTTTTGGATGACGCATGACACCACCGAGTATATCGACTGGAGCAAGGCGCGCCGGGTATCGTTTCCGAACCTCCGACCATCGACGGCGACGATTTCACTCCGTCTTCCACAGGGGCTGCTCGATGAACTGCGGACGCTGGCAAATCAGCGCGATGTCCCGTACCAGTCACTGCTCAAGGTATACCTCGCAGAGCGTATTGCCCAAGAACGGCGAGTAGTGCGGTTGCGACGGCGATCGCGCGCGAGCGCATGACCCCAGTTACGCAGTGTCGGAAGTTCACTGGTCGCGCAGGTGCTGAAGGTCGCGTGGAAACGAAAGGTCGCGCGCGGTCCGCATGTGCAAGCGAGCGAGCGTGGGCACGCATCGCAGCGCGAACATGAACGAAGGGCGATAGGCTTGGCGCAGCACCAGCAGTTCGCGAAGCGTCGGCATCGGTCCGTAGAGTTCCTCGAAATACGCGACTTCCACGGCGAGTGACGCCGGCCACCCGCGATGACAGAAGTAGCAGTTGTGCACCGAGTGCTTCAGCGCATCCATCGCATACTTTGTCGCCCCGGGCAACAGTGGATATGCAGCGATGGTAAACAGCAGCTGGTTCCAGAGCCCGAAGAACGCCATGGCCACGTCGAGGCGGCGGAGGGGCGGTAACGGCACGACGCTCAGCAAGTCCTCACCCCACATCGTGACGCCGGACCGCACAATGCTCGGGATCGCCGCCCGATCGACGAAACGCGCCTGAAAGGCTGGGATGGCGAGGATCCGTTTCGGCTCACCCGAGAGCAGATCCGCGCGCGTGCAGACGAAGAATGAGCGCACATTCGCCGTCAGCCGATCGGCGAGCGCCACCAGCACTCCGCCGAGCGCACTCACCGGGCGTGTCCGTGGCTTCACGAGCGCGTACCGCGCCTCAATGGCGGCCACGCGGTTCCGCACACGGAGTCGCGTGGGAGCGTCGGTATCGTCGCTGACCACGACAAGCAAGTCGACATCCGAACCAGCTGCCGCGTAGCCGCCCGTCGCCGCGCTGCCGAACAAGATCAAGCTCACCAGCGGGAGGGCGAGCGTCGTATGCTCGCGCGCGATATCGTCAAGATACGCTGCCACGGCCGGGGGCAGCGGAGGACCCGCGCTCTGCGCTTGAGCGGCCGACAGGTACCGATCTCTCCGGTCGTTCAACTCATGGCTTCCATAGATGTCGTTCAAGCCGCTCGATGCCGTCGTCATCCGCGACGGCCACGTATGCACTCCGGGAACCAAAGCCCACGATTCTCTCATTCCAGTGAAGCGCCAGCGTGAAACTCCGCTGACCACGCCTGTTGACAACTTCATATTCGGTTGCCGGGCTGCCGGACCACTGTTCCCTGAGAACAACCAACGAGCCGTCTGGAGCGGCGAGTAGCGCGGACTCGCGAAATGGCGGCACGGTCTCCGCCCACGGCATTTCGGGAGGCAGTTTCGCCCGTGGTCCTACGCGTCGCACGAGGTGTTTCCCGTATGCCGCTTTCTCGGTTTCTGTTACACGCGGGTACTGCCACGGAAGCTCGGGTCCGCGCAACGCGCTTCGGTCCGGCGCAATCCAGTCGACTCGGTATGGCTGCTGGTACGCGACCGCTATCCAGCCATCGGGGAACAGAACGGCCTGATCCGCCACGGAATACACAACCTGATACAGCATGCGTCGCGGCCTCTCAGCTGACCCCGCCACAACCATTCGAGTCTCCGCACCGCGCAACCGCGCGATCGTATCGATCCTGGTTCGGTCGCGACTGATCAGCACGACCGCGTCTGCGGCTTGGGATCTGCCACCTGCGAGCTCGATTCCTGGAAGCGACCTGAGAGCAAGCAGGCGTCCGCTGGCGTCGGCACCAACCAATCGGCGCCCTGCGAACGCCAGTCGAGCGTCGTCCGGCGCAAGAGTTGCGACGATCTGACTGCCAACGAGCAGTAGCCAGCGCGAGTGCCTCTCGTCGCTGGGCATCAAGGTGCTGTCGCCGGGCAGCCAGTAGAGTTCGTCGACTGCGGAGTACTCGCCTGGTCCATTCCCCACTCTTCCGATCCGCACCACCGAGCCAGCGCGCAGATCCGCAACGACAAGACGCCCTTCTAAGTTGTCGGCGATGAGTACACGCCCGTCGTTCAGCTCGCGCACAGCCGATACATGCGCAAACTCCTCGACCAGCCGCGCATTGGGCGCCGGGAGCGCCCTTGGCGCTTGCGCGACCAACACAACGGGCATGACCAGAATGACAACAGCGCGCAGGACGCTCGGCGACATCAGCCCTCTCTCAGCACGTGTTCGGCCATCTAACGTACCGCGGTCACGCTGCGCCGCCCGCTCTGGCCGGCGCAACGAGCATCACATCAGCCGGCGCCCAGGTTTAGCTGTGGAGAAGAGACCAGAGCGCAGCCGCCAGAACCAGGAGCCCGATCAGCAGGGCCGTCCTGCGACGCGCGCGCCGCAGCGCTTCCCAGCTCAGCTCGTCGAGATAGAACCGACCAGGCTCACCTTCGCGGAGGACAGCTCGGCGCCGGAGCTTGTGGAAGGCGATCCGCTCATCCACACCGATCGCCGCAGGTGTATTGGCCGTAGCTGGAGAAGTCGCCCCGGCCTGACGAAGGGCCGAGACGATGTGCTTTTCCTTCAGCAACATCACGGCGGCAGCAGCACTGGCTCCCATGATCGGATCTCCTATGGCGAAGGGCGGTGTCCCGTAGAATAACTCCGATCGCGAATTGTGATCTCGCGATGTTCATGATTCGACCTCCCCGGATGGCCTACGATCGACGATCGGCAGCTCGGAGAGGGTTGGAAGGTCCTTCGACGTCGGCGATTCAGAGTCGTGAAGAGTTATCCTACAGCCTCAACGCGCGGCATCAGCGGCGCCGCGCCGTCCGCTGCATGCCGTTGTTATCCCGCCCTACTTCACGTCCCGCGACGTGAAAAATGGGCGATACTGCATGTCTGTTTTCAAGATATGCTCTATCCACCAGTCCGTCATGAAGGTGAGAAGCTCCACGGGGACGGAGTCCTCGTTACTGATTGTATCCTGGCAAAGCGTCACGATCTTGATGCGGTACGCCTTGTGCTCCGCCTTGTGCCGGGTGAGGTCGGGATACCCGTGCTCTTCCAGGAGTTTCTCTTCCGCCCGGAAATGAGCGTCGGCGTATTTGGTGAGTCTGCCCAGTAGCTCCGAGATCGTCTCGGAACGTACGGTCGCTCCAGGATCCGAGATCAACAGGTTGATCATGTCGACGATGCGTGCGTGCTGCCGATCAAACAACTCGACTCCCACGCTGAAGGAAGGATGCCAGTTGATTCTCTCCATGCCTACACTCCTTTCAGATGGCGCAGCCTCCGCGGTGGGCTATCGACGCGCGTTCGCCAGCAGCAACGCTCGGTTAGGCACCGCACTAGTGGAAGTAGCCTTTCATGAGGCGGTCAACCCACTCCGGTGTTGAGGCTTCCGGAACGAGGTCGTAGGCCGGGTAATACGGCTTGAGGTCCAGAACGGGCGTGCCGTGAATCGCGTCGAGGCCGAGCACGGTTACGGAATCGGCGGAGACTGCCGTAATGGAGACGGCAGTGACGCCGAGCGAATTCGGGCGGTCCTTTGCGCGCTGCGCGAAAATGCCGACTTCGGGCATTGATGCGAGTCCGCGCGGGCGACGTTGAAGGTGACGGTCGAAATCGAAACGCGCTTCGTGAAGAAACGTGACGACGATGACATGCGAGAACTGGCCGAGACCGGCCAGTCCGGCGCGATAGGGCGGCAATAGTTCGATGCGTGACACGACTGCGCCCCAGTCCTCATCCGTTTGGTCTGTGACCGGAGATATGACGTACCCGATGGGCTGGAGTGCTATAGGTGCTGTCATTCGTGTTTGTCAGCAGCAACCCGGGTTAGACACCGACAACGCGCAGATCCCCGGGAGGTGCGGCCTGGAGCGCGTCGAGGAGTTTGGGTACGAGCGGCACCAAGTGCTCCAAGCTGTTGGAATGCGCCCGATGAACGCATCGCGTTGCCCAGCGAGTCTATCCAGCAGCGTCCCATCATCGAGGTCGGAGCTTCCGAACATGCGACTGACGGTTGTGACGCCGTGAGTTGGCAGAAACCGCGTCAACCCAACGGGCACGCACGCATCAAGGACGATGCGCACTGGGGTCGCCTACGCCGCGCTGGGTTCGGCTTGGCCTACCAAGGCCTGCCGTGCGAGTTCGAGGACGGCGATCGCGTGTTCGCGCGAGACGTCGGGGAAGTCCGCAAGAAACTCGGCGAGTTGATGTCCACCCTCGATGTAGTCAACAATCGTTCGTACCGGCACGCGAGTACCCGTAAAACAGGGTTCGCCACCGAGGCGCGCGAGGCTCGACGATGTGAGGGGGTTCGGGAGGGTCATCGGAGAATGGACAGGGTCGCTCGGTACAAGGTAACAGGTCGCCGGTCGTGTGGCTAACCCGTGGTTATGCCGCAGTCGATTCGAGTACCCGCGTACGACTGTCGCGCACGGTGCGCAGAATGACGTTCGGATCGTGCTCGACCACTTCCAAGAGGCGCCTGGACGAGCCATCGGGAATCCGCGCGCCTTGTTCCCAGGCGCGAACGGTGCCGACGCTCACATTCAGGGCCCGCGCAAACAGCGGTTGCGAGAGCCCGAGACTTTCGCGGAGCCGTCGAATGCGCGCGGATCGATATCGCGGCGGCAATGCCACCTTCGTCTCGCGCACCGTCCGCCGGTGACGACGGGCGGGTGCCAATCGGCCCGCTTCGATCGCCACCGCCTGTTCCATGCTCTGCAGCAACAGGCTACCGAGGTGTCGCTTCGCCTTGACGGTCATTCGCCGGCCTCCAACTGCTTCACGAGTTCACGTAGAACCTTCTTGTCGGCCGGCGTGAGATCGACCCGCTCGTTCTTGGCGTAGACGAGGAGAAAGTAGATCTTTCCGCGCAGCTCCAGATACAGATACGCAAGTCTGGCGCCGCCCCGCCTGCCGCGGCCGGGTAGGGCCCCCCGCAGCTTCCGCACACCGCCAGTATCTGATGGCGGCATAACACCGCGCCGTCTGCACCAACGGGTGAGGACGTAGTCGTCGAGGGTTCCGTCTATGGCAGCGCCCACGCCGACCGCAGCTGGGCATGCTCGGTGTCGGGGAGTTGCACCAGGAGCGGGTGCCGCGCCGGATCGAGCCATCGCATGATCGCCAGCAGGTGCGGCTCGGTCATCGCGGTGCACCCGGCGGTGCCTTTCGTCGGCCCGCTCCAGATGTGCAGGAAGATGCAGGAGCCTCCCGCGGCATGCGCCGGCATGTTGTTCGCGACGATCACGCCCCAGCGGTATGCGTTGTCGGCGCGTCGCATGATCTCCGAGCTGTGCCAGTCGGGGGCCACCGTCGCGCGCTCGAGCGTCTGGTTGTAGTAGCGAGACGTCGTGTCGTCGACGCACTCATACGTGCTCGTCGCACGCTGATACGGCAGCCTGAGCCACTGCGCCGAATCGGCGGGTGCGTAGCCGAACGCGCTCTCGAGCGTGAAGATGCCTGCCGGCGAGCGCCCGTCGCCTTCGTGCTTCACCGGGCCGTCGCCCTTCACCGGAGCGTTCACGCCGCGTCCCCAACCGAGGCCGTTCCTGCCGACGACGATCGGCACCGCGGTACCCACCGCCCGCCAGGACGCACGCACGTCGTTGCGCTCATAGCGCTGCAGCGTGCCAGGCACCTCATTCCAGCCCCGTGTGGTCACGACGATGAGCTGTTGTGCCTTGGCCAGCGGCGCCTGCTGTGCCGGCAACGCCATCGGCAGGGCGAGGCCGAGGACCGCGATCCACCGCGCGTGCGTCATTGCGGCCGCTCCAAGTGTGTTGTCCCCGTTCGGTGACTCATGAGATCTCATTTGCGTATGCTAACGCCGTGCGTTCGTCGGCAGCAAACGCCGGTCAGGCTGCCCAAGCGTGCGACATCGCGCCGGAGGGGCGATGACCACGGGCACCATGCCTTCCGAGAAGTCCTTCAGCTTCACCGTGCGCAAGTTGCCTTCGAGAAGATAGGGTCCGATGACCATTGTTCCGGGCGCGACTACTGGACGACAACGACGCGCCGGAGTAATGCGCCATCCGGTTGATGCACGATGATCGTGAACGGAGAGCTGAGCGGAGGTACGACGACCTCCGGGTAGTGCAGGGCTACCGGCTGAAATGTGCAGACCACCCCCGGTCGACCGTCGTACTTTCCATGGAACGTCACCTCGAGCTGCGCGCGTGTGAGATACTTCTGGACGTATTCGACACGGGAGCAACCGTCGCTGCCCACGTTCCCGTAGAACCACACAATTAGCGTGTCGTTGCCGGCCATCGCGGGGGGCGCTACGACACCGTCAACCCGCACAATGAATGTGCGGCTGCGGTCCGGGTCGGTGAGTGCGCAGCTGTACAGCACGGCAAGACCGACGACGACGCCACAGGCGACAATTGTTCGAGCCACGCGGCTAGCATGCACCCATCGAGGGCCCACCGAGTCGGGTTCGGTCACTACACTCGAACGGGCGCTGCGCATAGTGGAATTCATCTGAGATCGGCCTTGCCAACGACTGGCGTTGTGCTGCGACGCTTCAAATAGACGAGGCCGCGGGCGGGCACACCAGTCGGGTTTGTGCGCCGAGGCTTGCCGCCCGCGGCCGCTTCGCCGAGTGCGCCGACAGCACCGACGCGTGTTAGCGAGCTCTCAGAAGATCTGTTTCCCAAGGAACCATGAGCTCAAATAGGGCGCTCGCGCCCAGCCCAGTACGGACATGCTGGACACGTCCCACCGTCTGGATAGTCGACGCCTTCTTCATGCGGGCATCCGAGAATTCCGGGGCCTACGACGACGGTGCGCGCCTTATGGCGCTGATTGTCGGGACCATAGAAGGCGACAGTGCCGACCGGATAGCCTTGAAAACCACGCGCAGACTTGCGATAGAGGCGAGCTCGCGGTGTTCGCTCGGACATGATTCTTGCTCCTATCGACACGCGATCTGCTGCATCCGGATGACATCACAACTTTCGCAGGAGATCCCAGCAACCGCGAGGACTCACGATCGGCAGCGGCGCCTGCGGCGCAACGACCAACAGATCTTGGTCACCCGTGACTAACATCTCAACCGCACCCGCGACTGCCGATGCGAGCACCCAGCGGTCATCCGGATCGCGAACGGGTACCGACGACGGTGCCTCTGGCTTCGGAATGATCGTCTCGTCCCGGAGCTCCGCTTCGATCTCAGCCAGTTGTGCCGGCGAGGCGTGGAATCGTTCGCCCAACACGCGCCGCAACTCCGTCAGATTGACTTCACCTGTGACCAACTCGTGCTCGGCCAAGATGTGTCGCAGCAAGTCCGCACAAATGCCGCGCGCCGTGTAGGCGCTAACGAGGATGTTCGTGTCGAGAAAGATCTTCACGACACGATGCGAAACACGTCCTCGTCCGTGAGAATCCCCTGCGCCTCGGCGAGCGGCAAGAGCGCCCGGCGAGAGCGCTCAAAGCGCAACAGCGCCACTTGACGTCGGACCGCATCGCGCACGATGTCGCTGCGACTCCGGCCGAGTTGCCGGCTGAGGCGACTGAGCTCGCGTTGGACCTTGGCGTCGAGGCGAATACTGAGAGTGGATGCCTTCATGTGTTACAATGTAGCACATGCTTTCGTCTTGCGCAATTACCGGGGTTCGTATGCCCGCATGACGAATTGCGGTGTGGCCACGGCTCACGACGTTGCGTACTTGGCATACCACGCTGCAACCTGGGCGTGGTGTCCGGACCAGGCACCCCACACCGACTCTGCCCACGTTCGCGCGGCACGCGTGATCGCTTCACCTGAGGCTTCGACCGGCATATCAAACACCGTGTGCGTCGCCGCGAACGACGGCGGCGGAAGCCACTCAAACGCGCCCTTGTGGCCAGCGCATCGCGGGATGCCCACTGGCCGCCCACGGACGAGATAGTCGTGGAGGTTGAGCAAGTGGACCGCCACCGATTGAATGGCCTGAGGATTCGGCGTGCCCGGATGTTGCGCGGCGTATGCATCCACGCTCATCCGACGGGCCATTTGAAGCGCCGGCTCGATTGACAGGGCGCCGAGTAATTCACCGTATCGCGCCCAGCATGCGGGAGCGGAGGTCATATAGCGGTGGATGGGACCGCCCATGGCCTCCACTTCCGCGCCGCATCCCTCGCACCGCTCAGGCATTCGGAAACTCGGAGTACGGGTCGTGGCCTAAGCCGACGCCTGACCCGAGTGACGAACAGCGAGCGTCTCGCAATTTACTGCGCCGCAATCTTGGCGAGCAACCATCGAGTTCGGGCGGATCAGCAAGTCGACGTGCTGGATGTCGGGGCTTGGCGCGGGCACCTGGTGCTGCACGGCGGAATCCAGACGCGGAAGTGCCGTTACCGATGCGAGCAGGAAGGCCCCGATCGAGGTCAGATGCATTCGGATACTCCGGTCAATTAGGCTCCATCATCCCAAGACTTGACGTCCCAGGGGCAATCGAACCGACCGACTTGGTTGCGGTCTACCGAAGACTCTACCCGGAGCTGACCAACGTAGAGTGGCTCAGCGTGCGAGCGGGACCACCTCAACGGCCGTTCCGTAACAGAGTACTTCTGTCACGCCTTTCATCAGTTCATTCGCGTCATATCGAATGCCGATCACCGCGTTTGCGCCAGCGATAGCCGCTTGGCCCAACATGGTGTCGAAGGCCTGCTGACGAGTGCGCTCCGCGAGTTCCGTGAAGAGCGAGATATTTCCGCCGAGCAACGTCTGCAAGCTGGCGCCGATGGTGCCGACCACCGACCGTGACCGCACAACAACGCCGCGCACGACGCCCACGTTTGCCACGATTCGATATCCAGGGATGTCAAAACCGGTGGTTGTCATGTTGTGCGGAATGTCGACGGCCTGCGCATGGATGATTGAGTTCATCGCCTCGCTCGTGCTCCTTGGGTGATAACCAACGCTCGCATCATGCGGCGTCCGTGCAATTTGAGCTCGGGCACCATGCGCCCGCCACTGCCGTCATGCATGTCGGGCCTGCGACACCTGAAGCCTGCTGCCGTCCGCCCAACGACCGGTTAGGTAGTCAACGGGAAGATGCTTCCCAGGTCCGCGCTCAGCAGAACCTGCTCCGCATCGCTCAGTACACGCACCTCTTCACCGAGATCAGCTGCATTGACGAGAACGAGTGCCATACGCCAATCGCCCTCTTCATACGGTAAGGCGAGGAAGTGCCGAACCGCAGGGTTGTCGAGCGTACGGTCATTCAACACGAGGACTGCCGCCGTGCCTTCGGGCCAGCCACGGATCTGGTGCACTGCGCCGCGCACCTCCCAGGGGCCACGAAGCTGAAACAGCGCGGGCAGCACTTTCATCGTGTCCGCCACCACTCGCGCGGAGACGCGCCCGGCAGCGCCGGTGAGGGCGGTGATGGGAACCGACACCATCTGCGACGTGTCGACAGCCCGGGCCTGGTCGAGCGCGTCACACGCGGCGTTCGGCGTGAAGTCGTCTCGATCGACAAGCGGCCGCCACCAACTGGATTGCACCTTTCGCAGACTCGCCAGCACCGCCATGCCAAACTCTCTCGCGTACTCGGCGTGCGACAGGCATACGCACAGATGCTTGCCGCCGGAGGTCTCCCCGGGCAACACGATCTCGTGCAGGTATACCATTCCCGCTGTCGGTCTGGTCAATGCGTCTCAGAGCTGGCGAACGCTCGCGGTTTGCCGCAGGGCCCTGCAACAAGTTGCGGCCAGCGAGCGGAGCGAGCAAGGCGCGATGCCAAACGTCGAGTGCAGGTAGCTCATGGCACTCCAGCTCCGGGCGAAATATATAGCGAGCGAAGCGAGCAATCTTCAAATCGCCCGACTGCTGCAGCGTTCGTTGGGCAGCGCGAACTATCCGGTCTTCAAGGGCCCGGCGACCTTGTACGTGCTGAAAATGATGCCGGACGGCATTGCTGTCGTGCTGACGAGCTCGAATGCGCGTGCCGGGGTTCCCTCCGCAAAGAAGCGCTTCCCGGTGCCCAACAGGACGGGAGAGACGATCAGCAGGACTTCATCAGCAAGGCCATGTTCGAGCAGCGTCGATGTCAGCGTGGAGCTACCCGAGAGGATAAGATCCCGGCCGTCCTGCGACGTGATGCGACGAATGCCCTCGACGATGTCCGGTCCAACGCCCTCGAACGGGCCCCATTCAAGACTTTCCGGACGGTGGGTCGCGACATATTTCGTTGCCGCATTGAGGCGGTCCGCCATCGGACTGCTCGGCGCCTTTGGCCAGAAGCCCGACCAGAGATCGTAGGTCCGACGGCCCAGCAGCAGATCGAACCTCTCGCCATACGCGGCGAGGATTGCATCCCGGCCTGCGGGGGTCCGATAGGGCGCGGTCCAGTCGCTGTAGGGGAAATCGCCGTCATCGGCGGAGTGCTGGATCACACCGTCCAGCGAGATGTGTTCCATGATTTTGAGCTTTCTCATTATGAGTGTCCGTGTTCTGGGGGGTCAACGCTTGTCAGGCCGAACCGCACCGATCTTCTCAGTGTGAACGCGCGACGGCCCCGCCCAACATCCCCCAAATGCCAGCGACGATTACCATGATCGCGGCGATTACAAACCACTGCCTTGGTGCTAGCGTCCCGCTCGGTGGCCGACCTGGACCTATAGCCCACGAAACGGCCCACCCGGCGGTCACATCAACGAGACCCATGCCGGCCCCGGCCGTGTACGGCGTCACGGCCGTTCCGTTGCTGACCGTCGCGTACCCGATGGCTGCGTAGAGCAAGTACGAACCGACCTGAGCTCGGCTGTACCGAAAGCCGAAGCGCCGGGATGCCAATGCCGTCGCCGTGTCGTAGCACAGGACGGCACTCGCGCCAATTGCCAATACTTACGATAGAGGTCATGGACTGAACGGAAAGGAATGAACGGCAAGGAGGATGTCAGTCGTTTCGGTCGATGGAGTTATGCCGCGCCGCGCTTCGACTGCGTGGCCAACGCACGTTCCACCATGCGCGGATTCGCTGCGACAACGCGAAGCAGGGCTAAGGCCGGTCCGTTGGGCACGCGCCTTCCTTGCTCCCAGTTCTGGAGCGTCGCGACGCTGACGCCGATCATTTGAGCAAACTCACTCTGCGACTTGCTCAGGCGTTCGCGGATCGCCGCCACATCGGCCGCGCGGTACGTGAATCGCCGCGCCGCGCGCGTAGCACCACGGCGAATGCGCCCGGCCTGCCGCACACTACTGACCAGTTCTTCAAACGCGTCCTGTTTCATCGAAACTCCTCTTCAACCAGATGTCGCAACGTGCGGACTTGGGCCGGCGTGAGATCACCCTGGACGTTCTTGCGGTACACGTACAGGCAATAGAAGGTCAAGCGAACCGGATCCCAGTAGTAGATGATGCGCACACCGCCGCGCTTTCCGCTCGTACCAGTGGCCCAGCGAATCTTGCGCAGGCCCCCGGAGCCTCGAATTACGGGACCTTGCTCAGGGCGAAGGATCAGCGCGAGTTGAAACGCCCGGTAGGCGTCGTCCGCCAGACACTCGCGGATCAGTCGCGTGAAGACGGCGGTTTCGACGAAGTGCACGGGGAAGTATACGCCATTGGCGGATAGGCGTCAAGACAGGCACCGTGGCCCGTCCCTGCGGCATAACGAGGCTGTAGAAAACCCCCCCCGAGTGATCTTGGCGCGACGGCACAGATGATGCAATCAATTCGGTGCGCATTGTTGCTTGGCCGCCACTCCTCGCCCGCTACGCTCATGGCTCGCTACACGTACATCGATACGAACCCACGCGCCGCTACCTTTATCAGCTTCAGCGTTCGTTAGATCGCGGCGCGCGATGTCGCGGCGCTATTTTGGCCTGCCTGGAAGGTGCGGCGTCGAAGTGAGCGCTACGGTCGTGCTGATCTCAGCATTCTCATGGTCAAACAAAATCAGTGAGGCTGTCGATGCTGACTGCCGGGTCGCACGCCACAGGTCAGCGCGATGCGCGGCTGGCACCACTGACTCGTCGATTTCAAACCAAAGCTCTGTGACAGAATGCTTTTCCACCTTACCGACGTCGGTCGTACGCGCTTCGGTCGGTGTGGGATTGACCACACTGACCGCAATACTCTGGAGCGCCACTGCTGGCGCGGCAGTGGGAGGCCCCCCGCTACGGCGCAGGTATACGACGGCAGTATCGTGTGCCACCTTGAGTTCACCTACATTGCGGACCAGCCCATCGCTGCTGCCGCGGTTCACGATACTAACCTTGAACCACATCCTCCCTGGAGCGGCTACTGCGGGCTGCTCGAGGGTGGCAGCGACTTGCTGGACAAGACGCAGACCATCGTTTAGTGCGGCCAAGTCGCTTGCTGCCCGGGAAGACACGGAAGCCTGCAATACCCGTACGTCGGGCATCGCGGCGACCATCGTGGCCATTTCGGGAAAGTGCTCCTGCACCGCAGCGCGGATCTGCTTGTCATCGCCCTTCGGAGAACGCAGCACCTGTTGGAGCTGCGTCAACTGACGGACCCGACGCTGCGCATCGACGACGAGTTCATTCAACGCACTCTTGAGGCGCCGGACACCAGTCGAGTTCGCGCTATCCTGATCCGCGAACTCCCCGATCTGCGCGCCACTGGCGAAGCCGCGCATGAGGAGAATCTGCTGAATCGGGGCCTTGGCGATCTCGCGGATCGCATCCGTCGGAATGGCTATAGGGGCGTCTTCAGACACCACCTCGGCAAACTCAATTCTGAGGAGCGGCCGAGAGAGATACTCGTTGACAGCGAAGGATGCCACTTGCGAGAGCGGCAGAAGAATCAAGGCGACCACGGCCCCGACCAGCGCGGCAATCAGCGCCTTCATCGTCTCGCTCAGCATCGGCGGTGCAATTGGCGCCGGTGCAAGGGTACCAGCCGGTTCTGGCGAAGCGGCGGAGGCCACTGTGGGTGACACGCCGAGCGAGCGTGGGCCGGCCGGCTCCTGCGACGGCGGCTGCGAGTTGGGATCGACGGGGCCTGAGTCCCGGCGAGAAGTTGGTACACGTGATCCGGTCGTCACAGGAGCAGGAGATACGGGCAGCTTAGCCTGCCCTGGCGGGATCGGCTTGGAGGCATCGTCAGTGGCTGTCATGGGATGGCACGATAGCTCTTATGGCATCGCTGCGCCAGCGACTTCGAGTGGAGTGGCGATTGGAGGCATGTCGGGCCGCCAAACGAGGCTGTAGAATAACTATTCGTGACTCTGAATCGCTGCGTTGGGAGGGTCCTCTAACCATCTCCAAGGTGCCGATCGTCGATTGTAGGCGATCTGGAGAGGTCGGATTCTCAACATCGAGTGCGCGAAAATGGCAGTTGGGGTTTTTCTACAGCCTCAACGAATGGCGTTCTGCTGCGAACGCATCCAATAGAATGCGGCCGCTGCCAAAGACATCCGCGTTCGTCAGAGACTATGTAGGCGAGTGGCGGTCGGGCGCACGGGCCACCACCGTTGACGTTCCTCCTTCCTTCCGAGAAGCGACGATGCCTACGATGATGACCCGCACGACCAGCGCCACGCCGGAGACATTACTCCTCGCGCTCGACCTCGGCAATCGCACGTGGAAACTCGGCTTCACCGTGGGGGGCGGCCAGCAGGCGCCCCGCATTCGCACGATCGCCGCGCGCGACCTCGACACGCTCATGCGCG